>Ga0078972_1001132_pt1 | contig 103924 bp, 88 predicted proteins | sample YelNatPaOPGAMG01_FD_67568 | JGI IMG/M metagenome (GOLD analysis project Ga0078972, IMG submission 67568) | Hot spring thermophilic microbial communities from Obsidian Pool, Yellowstone National Park, USA - OP-RAMG-01 (SPADES assembly) (version 2) | ecosystem: Environmental > Aquatic > Thermal... | reverse complement strand
ATGGAAGCGTGGGCTTGCATGCTCGTCGATACCTGAAATCGAAGAATACCCAGGCCTGCGCAGATAACAGCATCGGTTCAGAAGCCAAAGTCGCAGTCTCCATAAGCAGATAAGAAATGACCTCGGAACGGCCGGCTGTCAGACACAGGTACCAGCCATCGCATATCGAAGAAGCTCGCTGGCCTCTATTAGACATCGTCATCTTACCCAAACGCTCACATCATTCCTTGTGAAAAAGCCATGGACAACGTAACGCCGAGATCGAGGCCTCTGTGCTGCATAATGCTTGCAACGAGCACGTTGGTAATGTCTGGTGTCAGCGATTTCTCCCAAGCGCCACAAGAGATAAACGATTGTATCTCAAGAGCTCACATATAGGGAACGGCTTGCCTCGTTCAGCGCTCGCTTCGAAATATTTTTAGCTCCGTCTGCGAGGCGACAACGCGTATCGCAATGCAGATCTTTCTCTTCGACAGAACCTTGGCACAACCTAGCTATCCCCGATCGCAGCGCCTGTTCGCAGCGCACAGGGAAGCATCAATCGTTCCACCTGCTTCCAAATTCCACAAGCCGTGCTTTCCCCCGAAGGAACCAGTAATTTTTACGCCATATCGTGCGCCGAGTGCATGCTGTGAACACCAGCCGTAGCGCCTAAACCGCTGGAGCAAGTGCATCACGGAGACGGAACTGCTCAGGCGCACCACTGAATGCGGTGCAACCAGGGCCACCAGCAGACGCTGCCTAAGCATCATTAGTCCCGGAATAAACCGCTTTGAAGACGAGTAGAGCAGGTCTCGCAACAGCACCTGCCACTGGGGGGATGGGTATGAAGCACGAGCCTGGGAGACTCGTCCGGCTCGCTGGACATTCCCTCGAGAATGTAAAGTTTCAGCAATACGGAAACCTTTCCCCTTTTTGACGTTTATCGTAAATGGGGAACGAAATTGTTATATCGTTGCAATTAAGTCGTGAGTCTCTGTTCTTTTTCCTATAGTGCGATCGATAGGCGCACCTGGGATATCTGGCAGTCTCGAGACACGACGCTCACGTCACCGTTGAAGGGGAACGCGATCCTGATCGTTATTATGTTGCTCTAATGTACGAGTAGTAGTTACTTTATAATCGTACCAAATTATAGTTTTTCAGGTCTATTGTGTTTCAGCCCTCAGGTTAGTATACTCAAGTGTTTTTTCGCGGTTTATGACAGAAGCGTTCAAAAAGCGTTCTTGTTCAAGAAACTAGAAAAGCAAAGTTATGGAAGAGGAAATGGAGGAGCATGAGGGCACAGCGTCGCCGGCTGCCAGAAAAAAAACGGAAAGCATGGCGGAGCAAAGAGGAACAGGAAAAGACGAAGACGCGGAGGCCGGAGGCCCTACGTCGAAGGCACCGATAAAGACGACAGTACGACGAGACGGCGGTAAAAGCCTGTCTTCTTACGCATATCAAGGATCCGTACAGGAGAAACCTGCGAGATGCCATCAGAAACCGAGTCGATTCGTACTCCAGGAGTGTTCGTAACGCCTCTTCAGGACTAATGCATTTGGTGAAGGAGATGTATCGCGACGTGGTGGATTCGAAACCTTCGAGATTACGGAGGAATTTTTCAACATGACCTTTATTCGCCACCTGATGGTTGGCAGAGGGGAAGCGTCGAAGAAAATGAGCGAGTGGAAGCCCTCCACAAAAAATTACGCCAAATGCCGCGTCGACGCTACTCTATACAAGGTTGATGCGGATATTTACACCTACGGTGCGATGAAGAACCATTTGACCATGAACCTCAAACGCTTCATGATACGCGCCGTGTTTGCGCTCTACCCGGGCCTGTCCCGTAGAGGGATATGGACCATCACCAATTGCATCACAAACGATAGTAAGAATGAACGGGGATCGAATTCGTCGACAAGATGACATCACACAGGAGAAAGAATAAAGATTCCTTCATCCGCGCGACTATTCAAGAGCACCGTGCGGTCTTGGGGCTTGTCAACCCAGCAGAAAAGGTATCAGATATGAAAAAAAGATGGAGAAAGATGTTATCTCCTCATGCTGCGCTATTTCGTGTTTTTTGACCGACGCCTCGAACGCAAAACAGAGATGGAGGTAGGTGCGGGACACAAAAGCAGAGTTGGAGCAACGGAAGGCTACCCTTCAGGCGAAGCGCTTCAACGTCTTTCGGTTATGCAACATCAAGTCGCACTTTGTGAATATCGACTGCAGAGTCGTTCATGGCATCATGAAGGAGATCTGAACGGTGCTCGGTGTAAGCAGGGAGGAGTTCACCGGGGAAAACCGGGAGACGTACTGGAAGCATATCCTCGGCTTCAAACGTGTCAAAACGAGCAAGCAAAAGTATGCACAGGCATCAGCGAAAGCGATGGAGTAGCCACATGTGTACACTATCAGCGCCTTAGGGTGAATCGTCCTGTTCCGTCTTCAGTATCGCCAGTGGCGAAGCATGAGGGAAACAAGAAGGCGGGTCCTACGACGCAGGAGGTGCGGGAGCATGACTTTGTGGTAGGCGCGAACCCCGGAAACACGAATATCATGACCATCACAGTACCCAAGCTTGCGGAGGATGGTATTGAAGGCAACCTATGTCAAAAAGACACGCGTTTGTAAGGTTCTAAAGATAGAGACATTACCGAGAATCGGGAATAATGAATGCAAGAAAGAAAATTGAGACATGGAATGCACGAGTGAGAGAGCACCTGGAAGCTATGAGCGAGGTGACGAGCCGAGGAACGGACTTTGGAGCTTTTCGGGAGTTTATGAATGTTCGTGTTGCCCATTGGGATGCACTGTGGGAGGAGTATACCAAGCCCCGGTGGGCTCGTCTGCGAAAGAATTTCTATTGTGGGAAGCAGCGGGCGTTCGCGAATTTTTTCAATCAGTTGAGTGCCCTGAAGGGGGACGAGAGTCAGAGGCTCGTAGTAGCGTACAGAGCAGGGCGCTGGAAGATTCAAAAAGGGTGTACGCCAGCTCCAACGACGAGGGTGTACAAGGAGTGCGCACGTCGTTTCGTTACAATACCGATAGATGAGTTTCGAACATCGTATACACACCATGAGCTGGGTTGTACACTTCAGAGAGTGGAGATGCAAAAGTGCCAGAGGAGCCCTGAGGATATAGCAAAGTACGGAGCGCTGACGGAAGAGCAAATGGAAAGGAAGGCGAAAGTTCGAGGGCTACTCGCATTAGAGAATACAACGAACGGGAAGAAACGGATGGAATTCGTGAACCGAGACTTTCATACCCCTATCAATATCAGGAGATGTGCAGTGCTGGAGAAAAGACCTCCAGAGTTGACGAGAGCCAACTTTGTTCGACAACCTCTCGAAGTCGAACTATATGAGAAGAAGTTGGAAGCAGTAGTAGGTGGCCGGTCGAGAAAAACGGGAAGGCGTCTGCACGTCAACTGGCGACTTTTTGTCTAGGGCGGGTTTCTCGCCACTACTGTACACCGCGGGTATCAACGTTTTTCTTCTGAAAGGCGTTTGTTTTCAGGAGTGGATGTCTTCCAGCAACACTGGGGTTCGTGTGCCCGCAGCCGCAAGTGACGTAGAAAGCACGGACACCGGCTATGAGCAGGATGAGGAGCAACTACCGAACCAGCAAGATAGTGAAGCAACGGATCCGGAAGTTCAGTTTGATGGCGGTACCGATTGGCTGAACTCTTCAGAGGCGGAACCAGTGGAGCTGTCGCGAGCGTATTCTGCTCCAGAGCCGCTGGATGAAGGGCCCAAACCGAACTTACTGGATATTTCAACTGCGTGGGGTCAAGACTTTGTAGAGCGAGCTGATTCCGAGCTCGAGAGCTACGCCGAGGAGCACCCAGGCCCTGAAGAACACGGAGCGTCGCAGCAAGAGAGACAACGTTCCAGGTCGTATCTGAGAGCGCTACGAGCGAAGATGGACCGTACCTGGCGTGCAGACTGGACACATCGCCTGGGACGCACACTTGACGGCACGGTGGACAGAGCCCGGCCCTACTGGCGCCACCTACGAAGCTCGAGCGGCCTTCGACGTCGGGTGCTTTCTCGTTCGCCGTCGATGCTCCTTCAGAACCTGAACCACAGCCGCAAAATCATCGCTCGCAAGTCCGTGGAAGCAGCTTCTGAAGCTGCCGAGTTTATATCGTCACCAACGCTACTATTCCGACCTGCCAAGATGGCGTTCGCTATTGCGTTCCCTCTGCTCATACCGCTGTTAATCACCCCGTGGCGGATTCTGTTGATCCTCTTCGTTTTTTACGCCGTCTGGTATCTTGTGGTCGCCGCGATTTTCGCAACAGAGGTGATGATGCGCCCGCCCTGGTACCGAGTTGGACTAGGTGGGCAACTGCCGATGGTGGAGATCCCTCCGTACTGGCGCGGCGTTTGCCACAATCCGAAGCAGGATCTCCAGTTGGACTACGTTTCGGTTTCGTTTGAGTCTTTGCATCCGCCTCGGCGGACACTGCGCGGCTGGTATATCCCCGCGGAAAGCACTGGAATGACTTTCGAGTCTGGGTCCGAACAGTCAGCCCCTGAAACGGGTGCAGCAAAACCCAGCGAGGCGAGCAGCGCAGACGCACCGAATCCACATGCAACAACACCGTCTGGTGAGCACGCGACGACGAGTCGCAGCCGAGGCACAACTTCGACGGGTCGGACCTGTGTAGTCTGTGTGCACGGGGCAGGTCGAGATCGCCGAAACTTCCTGCGCCACGCTGGCGCACTCCACCGCCACGGTTATGATGTGTTGCTGTTCGACCTCAGCGAGCATGGTCTCAGTGACGGGTCTGGTCGAGGAACCACTTTTGGTGCTCGAGAAAAATATGATGTGCTGGCGGCTATAGCGTATGCCTACAATGCCCTGCAAGCGGAGCGAATCGTTCTTCTGGGGACTTCAGCGGGAGCCTCTTCCTGCCTGCTCGCAGCAGCTGAATGGATCCGTTTGCATCGATTCCTGAAACTGCAAATCGTCGGGCAGCGGCACGAATCATCGCAAGCGCTTAGTGAACAGCATTCTCTTGATTTCCCGGTGCAGTGCATCATTGCAGAGAACCCGCTGGCCCGACCTGACGAACTCTTTATCTTCCATCTGGAGCGCCTCTCGCTCAACTACCTGCCAAAAGATTCGTATCATCTTGCGCGGAAGACACTCTTCTGGTTTGCAAGCAGAGTGCTGCTGTTTCGTCTCGCATGGGTAGACCGCGAACCGAGCGCCGTACCAGGGTCTCATTTGCGCCGGCTCTGGGTAGTGATCAGCACCCTCAGTCGAGTGCTCGGAGGACGGACGCGCTGCGGCGCAGTCGACGTCATGACCGACATTCATTGTCCGTTGTTCGTTTTGCACGGCACCGGTGATGAAATCGTGCCCGTCGACCATGGCATGCGCATCTTCGCAGCGGCTAACGAGCCCCGTCAGCTGTGGCTCGCTCCGGACGCGGTACACTGTGCCCTGTTCGATCAGTATCCAACTGAGTGGGAAAATCGGGTTGTGGATTTTATCGAAAAGAGCCTGAGCGAAGAGCCGAATGCGAAATCAAGCTCCTGATTCGGCCCTATGCAGTGCAATTGCTTGACAAATGCGAACGCTTCAGCTGAGCGAAGGACGCTTGCACCCGGCAGATACGCAAGGGCCGCACCACAGACCCCGGCAAGCGCCTCGTGCCGCAGGCCCGTGCTGCGACACCGACGAGGTACTGGGAATCTTTCAAAAAGGCTCGTGCGTGACGAGCTATGCGACGCTGTACCGTTCTGAACAGAGGGAAGCACGAATCCAGGGATATTGGCGGGAATGCCGCGTTTTGTGCACGTGCAAGCCGTCATGCTTGCGTGCACTCGCACAGAGACAACACCATTGATCATCGACGTTGTCGTCGGTGGTCGCTTACGGTCACATCAATAGAATCCACTCGAATTTCAATACGCTTGAATGCTTCGTGGTCCGGAATCGCTCCGACATTGTCGCCGAGAACCTCGTACACCAGGAATCAGAGCCGAAGCTTGTCAGTCGACTCACGAAGCAACGAATTAGTTTCGCGCTTGGCAATGATCGTGGACAATATTCCAGAGTGCAGCGCGTTGCTGGGGCAGCTTTCAACAAACAAAGCACATCCAGCAAAGCTACTTGAGCGGATGCAGCACAATTCTCGGGTCCGATGCAGCGCCCGGAGCATGCACCACCGTCCACGGGCAGGCACCTGTTAACACTATCGCCCAGAGCCTGCATGCACTTCACAGGCGCTTTGCCGGTTTCCACGAGTCGAAGCTCATGCAATGCCAGGCATCAGGAGTACGTGGTGGCGACAACAGCTGCCTTGCATCCCATTCGCCAGGGTCGTATCAGGGGCTGTGGCCGACGCTTCGTTCCAGCGCCTGGGCTCGTGTGCCATCTGCTGCCACAGCTGAGCTGTCGTGCGTGTGCTCAGAGTCACTGGGCACGATGCTTAGATGTAGACAACGATACATTTGGTTCCGCACATCCACACAGTCGCACTGCGTTTCCCAAAGCGGATGACGCACATCCATGCCACTGGTCGCAGTCTGCGCACGAACAGAACAATCAGTAGTTATGGTGCCGGTGCCAGCGTCCGCAACCTGATGTCTATCACACGTACGGCTTGTTGTAGGCAGTGCAGGCATGTTGCCACATGAGGATTCGTACCCGTTTCTTGGATGGGCAGAAAGCGAGCGTGAACGGGGCATCCCCGAATGCACGTCTGAGATCAACGACCGGGAAATCGTCCAGCATTCCGCGCACTATCTACCTCGAACTTCCACTACCCGTACTTGCCCTCGAAGATACTGGTCATTTCGTATGTTTCATCGTTCGTCGAGTCTACCTTGAGCGTCCGTCATAGCGTCAATGCGAACGCAGCTCGGAAACCGACCGGTTTTGCTTGCATCCGCGGGAGAGCGCACTATCGTCGCCAACGGTGTGCGAAGTTGCCTCGCGACTATTTCACTACCGCGGACAAGCACTTCATTCGACACGAAAGTGTAGACATTCTGTGGATCATGGCGACTGCTGCGGGTCGCTTCATGCGGTCGCATGTGCTACTAGCTCCGTTTGGCGCACCGGAGCTCCAGGGCATCGGGTGTGAGAATCTGTGCAAGTTCGCATAAAGAGTTGGAACGTAGTGCCACAGCGTGCTGTAGAATTTGCGACTACAGCGGTTTCGGCTTCGTGAGGCATTCCAGAAGCTGCTCGTGCCGCACGAACGCGATGTCAGCGTTATCGCTTATAGCGCAGAGCACCTGCGACTACCACGCACGGAACCGAACTCCAGGTTCAGTAGAAACAACAGTTACAGTCAAAGGGACACGGACCGTTCAGACCTTCCGGTTGATCCGTGGCCAGCTCCTCCAGGCTAAAGACTCGATAGCCTTCCTCGGTTCGCGCTGATCGCGTTCGTGAAACTGGCGATGCTGCGTCCACGCGCGAGTGTCTCCTGGGCAGCTGCTTCGTATCCTGCTTCGTCAGCGTTCTTTGGACTCCGATACGACCATCTTTCTTGGGAGTGTTGCCGAAGCGACGGAGGCTCCGTTCCGGCTTTCGATTGCCTTGGCTGCTTCGCGAACATTGAGCAGCCGCGTTTCGCGTCAACTTTTTTGATGACTCGCGAGCGCGTTCGAACAATTCATCGAGCTGTTGTTGATCCTCTTGTGGTGGCCTGGAAACTGCAGGAGCTAGCTCCTGCTTCATCACAGCAAGCTTGGTGCGGGATCCGAACGTAGAAGCGCCCCAAACGAAAACAACGATACAGCAGTGACGGCGACTACAACCGTTGTACGGCAAGGCGCCAGGCTCAGCGTAGCGCGTTGCAAGCCGACGACAGCATTGTACGACGTTACGACAAGCTGATCATCAATGCCCACAAGGAACACGTTGCTCTGGACTCTATTGTATTGGAATTAGGCTCGTGCTAGATATCGCGTATGAAAAGCGCGGGTTCAGGGGAGCTTCGATGCGCAGCAGTTTCCGTCTTTGCTGTACAGATCCCCTGGAGAAAAAACTTGTTCAACGCTGGTACATGCGACCTCCTTTTGCTAACGCGGCGTTCTGCTTTACCCATTCTTACAGTTCAGCATGTTCCTGTACCAGAGTTCCAGCTTGCAATCGACCGCGCAACGTGGGTCGGCTGCTTCATCCCAATAACGATGCAGAACACGCGGTACTTGCGAATGCTGCAACGCGCTAACCCTCACGTTCCTGTCATAGATGCGTATGCGCTGCTGGTGGCACCGCAGTATGGCGTCTCGTCCAGGTCATGAAGTGAATGTGCAGAAGAAATGGCGCTCATACTTTCTCGTACACGAGCAGGAACTTGTCACCCTGAACACGCGATACACGACGGCCCTCGTCGGTCCAGTCCCGCACCGCAGCGGCATAGGGATCGTTCTTGAAGAACTGAATGGAGGCTTCGTCCGAGTCCTCTATCGGCTTCGATTCCGGAACCCGGTTTGGGTTATATCGGCTTTTGCCGTGACGCTCGATTAAGCGGCATTTACGCACGAAAAGTGCACTCTCTTCGAAGCGATCATGCATCCATTCATAGAGCGCTTCTACGTCAGTAGAGGTATAGATGCGGCCGCCTCTTCGAAGCAAGTACGCATAGAGCGGCAACAAGGTCCTGGAGATGATTCGTTGGCGGTGCTTTTTCCGTTTAAAGTGTGGATCAGGATACGCAAAAATAAGCGCGTCCAAACTTGCACGTTCGATGTAGTTCCAAAGATATCGCTGTGCGTTTGTATGCAGAAACGCAACGCGTCGATACGCTCCACAAGTGGAACGAAGCTCGAGCAGCTTCTGGTGTGCCTGTTGCCATACCGCAGTGCGAATCTCGAGGCCGAGCACGCAACAGTCCGGGGCAACACGCGTCGCTAGGTATAGTAACAGTCCTCCGTATCCGCTTCCGATGTCAACAACACGAACCTTGGGACTCGCTACTCCCGGAAAGACGCCAGTCCAGGTTACAAGTTTCGGGCTCAGCGGAACTGCAAAGCCGCCAATAGCTAGCGGGTTTCGATGCGCTCGCGCCACGTACCCTGAACGCTTGCTCGTCACGAAACGAATCTCAGCTTCGTCTCCAGAGCTTTGAACCACGTCTACCTGGCTGTGCTCGAGACCTGTTTCGGACATGGCGCAAGTGCACAGCGCACTGCGTCGCCGCTGGTGACAAACGCACCAGCTGGGTGTATGTCCAGGAGACGTTGCCAGCGTCTCAACTGGTGGTTTCGAGTGTGGTATGCGATCAGCGAAAACGAACAAACGTTACACTCGGATGCGCAACGCGTTCCGAGAAGCCGAAAGAGACCTCAGTCGCTCCGGATACGATTCTGGATAAAGAAAATCTCAGAGCACGATTGCTCAGGAGAATACGGAAATGTCGGAATAAGAAATGGAACCGGTTCTCCAACATAGCATGACACACGCTTATTATTGAGTCGCTTTCCGTTGTTTTCAACGCAATGCTTTACAGGATGACTGCGTGTACGCTTCGTTTTCGACCTCTTATACACTGTTTCAAATACACTGGAGTCTCCTTTGTCTCCAGCGCCGATGTCAGCAGGCGAGGCATGTTGAAGGCTGCGTTATCGCCCCCATTTGCGAGCACTGAGCTCTTGTCAACGGGGTTCATACACAGACGGTAGTTACGATCGACGCCTCGATTAGCATTTTCATCTCGTTTGTACACAGCCGCAATACGCTATTCGCAACGGTGACACTCAACTGCGGTCAGGTGTTCCGCGATGCGTCCACCATGCATACTCCTACGAGAGTCGCCCTAGTGCGCGTGAATGCTTGCCTCAACGCTCGGTGCATGCCCTTGACTGTACGAGGAGGCTGCTCTCGATGGCTTTTTTCCATTGGCGGGCTGTGTGCCGTACCCTACAATCAGGGGCTACTTTCAGGCGATACCCTCGACGAGTACTGTGTCCGCTGCACGCGCAAACGCACGCTGCTCTATTCGATAGGGGATTGGTGGTGGAACGCGATGTTGTCCATGATGAGACAAATACCAGATGGAAAATTCTAGGTTGGTGATCAAGTCGTGAAACTTTGATCCGTGTAGGCTCTTTTCATGCAAAGCGATGACGCAAATTGCTCTGGAGGCGGTCGTTGCAATGAATCAATTCCGAGTCCGAGTCTTTTTTCCATGGAAATGAAAGAGACGAGAGCCCCCGGGGAGCATGCCCCATTAAGAATATATAATGGTGGTGGAGAATCCTTTTTTATGGATGCACACACAGAGAGAAAGATTCGTCGTTCCTACGAAACAGATAACTTGACTTGACGAGTTCAACGATCTTGAGGCACGAGCTTGTGAACAAGCCCTCAAGGGACGACATCTAGTTTTTGTCCTCGTTAATCTAGTGGCGCAAGTGCTGCGTCAAGGGCCTGTTTTGAAATAGACGCATTGAAAAATTGAAGGACGCGTGACCTGAGCATCCTACATGTACGTTTATATGAAAAGCGGAGTCTTGTACTTGCGGGTAATGTGACGATATCGCTTATTTTGCGAGTCCTGGTGCAAGGGCGTCGCTTATGATCTTGACTCCCGTCCTATGACGAATTCCATCGGCACGGTGTCGAAAAAGTCGCACCGAAAATACAACCAAGAATCTCAAAACTCCCTATGAATCGATAAACCCTATTCTCTATCGTCTGAATGCCCAAGCTATACATCTAAGAAAAAGGTTTGGAAAACATCGAAAACCGGAATTAGAGCAAGCAGTTCCGTGCTCTGTTTTCATCTAAAAGGAATGTAGACGCTAAAGGTAAACATCATAACGCGTGTACCCAATTTTTGACGCAACACATCCCTGTTGTTGCACCCGAGCCCACTTGTCGTTTACTGTCGCCAAATGGAACAGATGCTGAACGCTTCAAACGCTCGCGAGAAACCATACCCCCGGTCGTGGGCTATCACAGATGCGGCTACGACCCGATTTCAACATATGCCCAAAAACGTACTGCTTCCAAAAGACTGTCCAACTGGATGAGGTTTCGAAAGGTTTTGTGGCATCTCGAAGAACTCGAAGAGTCGCGCACGTGCCAACTACTTTTTGTTCTCCACTGTAGTCGCTAGTGCGACTCCACCAGATATTCTTGTTGCATGCATGCATGCATGCGAGATTAGTCCAAAGTTCAAGCGCGCGTTGCGCTTTTCACGATGCCAATACGATAGCACAGAGATCGCATCCAAAGACAGATTCATATCAAAGGGTTGGAGAATTCTTCATATACCGTTTCATAAACGTTCGACACACATGCAAACTAACAAAGCGCAAAAACTCGACATGATACGATTTTTTACAAAGTACAACACTTGGATCCAGTCGCACTTCTCGCTACCAAGCACATATTGCGATCGGATATATCTTTTCAAAAACTGCATTTTATGGGCGCATCATGTCGAGATCGTCTACGGGTTCGAGTCGCCTCGAAATGCCACCAGCGCTGACCACTATGCGGTACAGCTCATGAGGCTCAGGTCGCGGGGTGCGCTACATATGCAGCCATTCCCTGAATGGATCGTTCGAGGTACGAATCCGGATGTTCCCGTTCGTACAAAGGTAGCCCTGGCAGCGTTCAGGGTGTGTCTCCTAGGAGCCTGCTGCCACATTGGGCGACTTAATCACTGCCTAACTCGCATGGGTAGTTGCACCGACGATCTTGTCGAAAAGCATCAGCGTCATTCCATGCAACCTAATCATCCATGGTTGGTGAAAACGGAAGCGGCTCGATCATCACCTCATCGTGCGCGGTTGCACCAGACAGGGTGTTCATATTTTCGAGGAACGCTCGGCGCATATCATTGACCTTTTCGTGCTCATCCGCAATCACATGTTCGTACTGAAGCATCGAGGGACTCGTCACCGAGCTTTCACTCCAACAATCCGGAGCGATGCCCGCAGAGCGCAAAAAGGTCTGGCGCTCGCGGTCCGCGCGGGCACGCTCTAAACGAACCACACTGATCGTATCCGCTAACAACTGCGAGGGACTCTGCTCTCCGTGGATCGCCGCCTGGAGTACAAGGTCACGTACTGCCACGTATTCGGCTTCAAGAACGAGGAGCCGCCATTCTAACGCGTCGTACACGAGTAGCTGAGCAGCTCGCATGCTCCATCGCACACCACCCAGAAGATCACGTATTTCAAGCTCCGTTCGTCGCGGAAATTCCTCCAGGGAGAACACAGCAGTGTACGCTGCGACTGCTAGGACCTGCTCCCACTGCTGAGCCCTTGGCTCATTGCAGGCCCGCATTGGTTTGCCCGTCGACACATCTATCGGCCGAAATAGAGGTCGTTCAAAGTCGCTGGGTGCAAGCCCAAAAGTCATCGACGGTTCGTGAGCCTTAGAGGCGATCTCGCTGCGCCTCTCGCGGAGCACTTCCTGTTCAGTCGATCCGGCGTTCTCCGCGGCACCGCGGAGCGGGTGTTTCGCATTTAAAGCGATGTAGCGAACGAGATAGATGAGCATGAGGAGCAGCTCGTCAGCATTCAAGGCCAAATAGTCGGAAACGAGTTCCAGCCATTTGCTTACCGTGGCAAGAGGATGATCGGTAAACGGAGTCACCAGCGTCGAGATCAGATACTGAAGAAAGGCTCGTGTTTCCCGGTTCGATTGAACCAACGCGATTCCTCGTTCGATCGGGTTCACATACATTGTGTCGGTTCTTGACTTGAGGAGTTCTAATATACCCGGCGGGCAGAATTCTTCAAGTGCTGATGACCAACGATCCTGTTCCGACACGACTCTCCCGAGCGACGCAGAGGCACCAGTCAGCAAGTTAAGCAGCTCCGCAATGGGCAGGTCGTTTCGGGCCCGTGGCGGCATGCCACGAGGCACACTTCGCTCTGGAGTGAACCAGCGCGGCCTTCCATATCGTGCAAACTCGCTTACAAGTGCAACAACTTCCGGATTGTGGAGAAGCTCCTGTTCCGAAGAGCGTACCGCTAAACCAGCGGCAGGCTCGCTGCCCGCAGCTTCGCGACGCTTCGCCTTGCGTTCGGCTTGCTTTGGCAACGCCGTCTCTGAGTACTCCACTGGAGCGCGCGATACGACTCGTTCTGAACGACGTCGACTGGTACGAGGCTGTTCCCCAAAGCCCGAAAGACTCGCTTCGTTTTGCACTAGAGGGAGCGCGTGCCCTTCAGCTGTTACCGGCAAGTCTGGTACAACATGGTCCACGTTATGACCTGCGCTTTGTCCAGACCCCAGAATGTCGGCTCCACGCTCCAAGTTCATAGCGAAGGGATGCACTTACTGCTCCATGAAATGCGCTGCTGGAGGATTCTCAGAATAGCATCCGCTAATGCCGTGGGCGAATACGGATGTAGACGAGCAGGCAGCCGCTGGGCGCACCGCTGGTGTTCGGTGTCGAACTCGGTGCGGGTGGCGTTTCATGCTGGACCGCTGGAAGCGACGAGCGTAGCCTCGGTACCCAGTGAATAGCAGCTTTAACCAAGTTTCTATTGTCGTATAAGAAAATAATGGAACAGTGAACTGCTCGTTCTGGTCCTGTATTTCCATTTGTTTCCGATCTTGTTCTTGATAAACAGTTCAACAACCGTACAAGTGCAGTCAGGGCTTTCAGAATCATAGGTCGTTTGAGGTTGGTCGGTTGTCTGTTCAGAGAGGCGCTTTCTACGCACTGACGCTGGGATTCCCTATACCACCGGTATCAGGATGACTCGCGCCACTGCTGAACAGGGGTTCGTAAGAAACCGGACACCATGATCGAAATCGAACGTGCAAGCCGCCAATCTTTTAATCTTCTTACGTGTGGCGTGCTTGGCTCACGCATGCTTCTAACGATCGATGTCTCCGTTTCGAAGCAACTCGTGAGCGCAACGAGCCACGTCAGTGACTGGACGACGAAAAAACTCGGCATCATTCTCTGACGACTCGGTTGCAAGCTCACGCCGAAAGTTCACGGAAAGTCTCACGTCGAAGAATCGACTTCGCCCGGAGCAGAAATCCTCCTCGCTTTGTGGCCATCGATGAAACGGCATTCGACGGCACTAGCATCTCGATGCCTCTCAGGGGGTATGCTCCAAGAGGCTCCCCGTCTCTTCTATTTGCATGGAAATGGATTTTGGACTCGGACATGAGTCACCTACGTAATCCATTCCAATGCAGAGTGCGTCTCCGCTCTACATACACGTAGCGTAGACGGACCGAAATCTCTCGACGTTCTCTCGGGCCTGGATTTTGCCTCCAGTACCTGTATCATCATGGAGAACGTCGTGTTCCCACGATTCTCTACCGAATCTATAAAGCATGTGCGTGCTCTTCGATCTGATATACTGCTCGCCTGGAAGGATGTCCCAGATGAAGCGCGTGATCTTCACGTTCGGCACCGGGAGCTGCTACGGAGGTAGAACATTCAGGCAAGCCTTCTGGAGCCGTCGAGGACACGTGCCGAGCATTGAAGCAAACGCTCACGCAGCACACGTCAGCGCTAAGAGGAACTGGTTTGGCAGGCACGTATCGAACACCTGACCACAGCCAAATGTCACCACTGCAAAGAAGGGCACATCGAGCCTGCGTCCAAAGAAAATGAACAAGTAGATGCCGTGCATCGATCCCGACTAACTTCTATCCATGAAATGCGATGACCATATCGTAAACAGCAAACTCGGGCTATGAGCACTGCAATCCCAATCCCTGGACTGTTGACATCGTATCTGAAGCGAAAGGAGCGACCTGCCGACTGAACGCCGAACTTCAGAGAAACGGGAAAAGATCGCAATCGCGGGACGATTCCGCAACAACAGGCGCTCGTGACAAATAGAAGAGACCCAAACTTTCATGCAAATATCCTTGTTAGACGACACGTTCCATTTTACGCTGACACAGGTGTAGCATCATACATCGGAACGCTACACGGACACGGTCAGAGTGCATACGCATCCAGGCGTGTGTCGCCACCGTGCCTAATGGTATCGTGATTTTACAGCGCATTGAGAAACCCGTCGACATCATTTGCCGCTGCCGCTTCCTCAAGGCGTGCTACGTTCGCCTTGGGACGCGTACGTGCCAATTCTTTGAGCTTATTCTCATCATGCTCAGTGCCGCTCTCAATGAAAGTTCCAACAACATGACCGTCCTGATCAATCCAAACTGCAACAAGCTTTGGGTTCATTTCACCAACAACAATCGTCTTTGCTTGCGCCGGCGTATCTCCCCAAAACTTCCATGACAGGTGAAAAACTCTGCTGTAAAAGAAAGGCAGATAGTCATACGGCTCCGTGGTGGCTCCCATCATTACATCCACTGCATGCATGGCGGACTGTCTGGCGTGACCCACGTGCTCCACCCGTGCCATGCGGTTCCCGTACATTTTCAGGGGAAAGGTGATCACATCGCCAGCGCCGAACACATCAGCATGCGAGGTGCGTAGATGTCCGTCGACTTTGATCCCGCGAGCCTCCATCGCCAATGCCCCCTCAAGGAGCGTTGTCCGAGGCTTGGCACCGACACCTACCACGACGAGGTCCGCCTCGAGCACAGGGCCATTCTTCAGGCGCACGTACTTCACTTGACCGCTTCCGTTCTCGTCAGCGAAAGAATCCACGACGGTGCCCTTGATGAAGTTCACTCCTTTCTGCGCATAGATGCGTTCATAATGTGCTGCAATCTCCGGAGTAAACAGGCGTGCCATCACGTGCGGCTCCGGGAATACCATCGTCACACGAACGCCGTTGATGACCAGCGCTGCAGTGCACTCAAGCCCAATGTAGCCTCCGCCCACAACAACTGCATGCTTGCCAGCGCACGCTTTCATGGCCTCGTAGAGTTTGTCGGCCTCAGCAATTTCTCGCAGGTAGTGGATGCCGCCGAGGTGTGCACCCTGCATGCCTAGCTCGTCGAGATGGAGCGCGTCCGATCCAGTTGCGATGAGGAGCTTTCCATAGCCGTATTTGCTGCCGTCCTTCGCCGTCAGACACTTCGAATTCAGATCACAGTCTACGATCTCGGTGGAGAGCAACAGATCGATGCCGTTCTTGGCGTACCAGTCCGGCGTCTGTGGTGCGCCACCGCCGGCAACGCAGGTGTGAAAGGCCGGTAAGCGCGTCGGCGGGTTCGCCGTCAGGTACGCCTTGGACAGCGCAGGACGCTCGTATGGTGCAACAGATTCGCGCGATATGACCGCTAGTTTGTGGCCGCTCAGTCCGTGCTTCTCAACAAACTGGCGCGCAGCATAACCAGCGGCGTTTCCCCCGCCAAGGATGACGTACTCATAAGACTTTACCGCCGTGGCGCTCATGACCAGGCAGCGCTTACAGACAGAGCTTAAACGCGTAGACCCCTTGACTTTAGGAGCTGAAACACCTTTACCAAATAGCCTTTGGTGGTTTCCGAGCTTTTCCAGGGAACACACAAAGGAACTGAGGTGGCTTCGAGTCACCAGCCGGTGTACCTCGAGCATGAAGCGGCAATGGACGCTTCAGGTAATGGTGCCGAACGCTCGGGATCTTGCGAATGGCGCTCGGGAGACGATTCGCGGTGTTGCCGCTGCGGCATTGCAACACCAGTATCCATGTCATCCATGGGGGCACGTTGTTGCACTGAATCAGAGTTCATTGGAATGCGTAACAATAATAGTAGTAGTCGATCGTCAGAAGAGACAGTCCTGCCATGCTCTGTTCTCGCGAAGCATTGATAGATTCGACCAGTACCCAACTGGATACGCAATGGTTGTCGATCGTCAGAAAACATAGTCCAGCCATGCTCTTCTATCGCGAAGCATTGATAGATTCGACCAGTACCCAACTGGATACGCAATGGTTGTCGATCGTCACCGGGGCGACTTTTGTTCGTTCCTCTTCGAGCATCAACTTCTGCTCGACGCACTGCATCCAATATCCAGACACCACAAACGCCCAAGGATCCAATGCTTGCTTTCTTCTTGGTCATACACTGCATCACCAAGAACGCGATAAACTTGGAACAGAAAGTGACATAGGAATCATCAGCAGCTGCTGTAGCTCCATAGAACGCTCGAACGCTGGTGAGGGCGCTCGAGCCGTGCGCTCAGCGCCAGCGGCAGTCGAGGCACCCGCAACATCGTCAACCGGCAACGGCAATCACCGCGTGCTCCCCTGAGACAGTTTTCACGGTTATACTGTATATATTGTCGTTTTGTTTCGACTTGGCCGTACTGCCTTTTCGACTGTTCTTCTGCACAGACGCGGTCGTTTGGGGCAAGATCCGTTCGTGCTCGGCTCTATGGTTGTAAGGTGTCAGCGTTACTGCGGTCGAGGCCACGCTCAAGCGTCATGTTTCGTGAGTGTCCTTGCCCGCCTTGAGCAGACACAGTTGCGACACTTTTGCCGGGCTGGTACCTTTTCTACACGTCGAGTTTGTCCCGCAGTGCATCAGAAACCGTTAATCGTTTGCTCTGGTGACGAGCGCAGGGACCCGCCGCACAGTTTGCCCAAGACTGACGGTGAGAGGAACAAGAGAACCAGTCGTTTCACCGAGGAGGAGCTACGGCGACTGTCGCAACTGGTCCAGGCAGAGCTCTTTCGCGATGAACAGAAGCCTTTGGATGTTCTAGCGGATGCAGACTTGGCGGGGAATGCGTCTTCTGGGGCTCACGCGACGCCGGTTCGGGTGAACGTTGACCTGGGGCTCTACAGGGCTCGCCGCGCGGCACAACGTGGCCGCTTTGACCTTGCTCGTGCTTTGTATTTGCGTTGTTTGGAGTGGGACGTAAGCGAAGGCCGCGCTTGGCTCGGACTCGCCCGCCTTGCAGAACGTGCCAATAACTTCGCTCTTGCACGTAGGCTCTTCCAATACGGGGTGCGGTTCGCAGCGACAACGGTGACGGCGACAACTCCGGGAACTGGTACCAGCCAGGACGCAACTGTATCGGAAAGGGCGACGTCGTCGACTGAGGAGGAATCGCGCCCTGCTTCTAGGGAGACTGCGAACGCGCGCAGGCCAAGGCGTGCACGCGTAGCACCGACGTTGAACGGATCACCATCCGTCAATATTCATCTCCTACAGGCCTGGGCGGTTATGGAGGAGTCCGCGGGCAACGTGGATCGGGCGAGAAAGCTCCTTCGTTCGGCGCTTCGGGCGGCACCACATCACGTCGCATCGCTGGTGGCTTTCGCCATGCTCGAACATCGCCAAGGAAACGATGAAGCCGCGTTGCTCTATGTCTCAGAAGCGAACAAAGTCGATCCTGAGAACTACTATGCTTTGCATGTACGGGGCCTCATTGAATGGCGGGCTTTTCGTCGGTACGAAGTTGCCCGTCGTGCTTTTGAAAAGAGCCTCGCACTTAATCCTTCCAATTCCGTGACGTACCATGCCTATGCTTGTATGGAGGCCTGGGCCCTGGGCAACGTGCAGCGCGCACGCGAGCTCTTTGATACTGCTTTGAAGAAGGGGAATCCACGGAATCGTTTCATCCTGCAGAGCTGGGCGCTTTTAGAGGCCGAGAAAGCTGATGATCTGCAGGCAGCTCGAGCGCTGTTCGCAAAGGGCACGCAGGCGCACCCACGAGATGCAGCGATCTGGCAATCGTGGGCACTCGTCGAAGCCCGGAGAGCTAAAGACGTGGAGAAAGCTCGAAAACTGTTCGCTGCTGCGCTGCACGCAGACCCACAGCATTTGGCAGCGTGGCAGGCGTGGGCCATGCTAGAAGCCGACGCATCCCGCGGTGGCAGCGGCATCGAGGAGGCCCGGAAGCTCTTCCAGAGAGCAGTGTGGGCAGCACCGGATTCGCCCGATATCGGTCGTGTCTGGCATGCCTGGGCAACAGCGGAGTTCACCTACGCTCGAGATCTGGAAAGGGCCCGGCGCTGTTGCCAACTGGGCCTCGAAGCCGAGGAACGAATCCGCGATCCGGCCAATACCAGTGACGTTGACGGAAGAGCAGTATGGAGCCCGTTTGGTGTTTCGCCAGGACAATCCGGCTCGGGGACCAGCGTCCAGAATTTTATGGTCGAGACTGAGGGTATCCAGGATTTACCGCTGATTGCAGCTGGTTCCTCGTATTTGCGAAGACAGCGATTGCGGGGACGTGGCGGTTCTTTGCGGAAGCGCTCGCAAACACGCTGCCGCCACGGTGCATTGCCGATGCTCTACACACTCCTGGGTCAGATTGAGGCGCTGGGCGAGAACATTGCAGCCGCGCGTAGATGCTTTGAAAAAGCTGTGGAAATGGATCCTGGCAATCCCGATATCTGGGAAGCGTACGAGAACATGGAGAGGGATCACGGCGGCGGTGCCGTTGCAGCGCAAGCTGTAAGTCAACGCGCCCTCATCGCCACGAGTGCTCTGGAGAGGAGTCGAGCGCGGATCGCAGCCGCCAGGGCCACAGACCTGAGCCAAGATGACAACACGAACAGGATGAATGAGCGCTCCACAGACCCCGCTCTTTCCGTGAACGAGCTGCCGATCCAGCTCACTGAACCGCAACCGGGAGACTTTGCCTCAACTGGCACCTGGATTGAGTATCGGGAGCTGTTACGACTGAGTCACTCGGAGGTGACACGACGGCTCCGCCAAGGCCCGTAGAGCGACCAGATGCGACTGTATTAGGTGGCTGTTTACAGAGCGGGCCTCTGCGAGGTTTCGGTCAGGCAGGGTGATCCGTCGTGCACGGAGGCGTTGTGACAAACCTCAGTGCTTTCGAAGCATGGACTGCGCCACATGATGGTCGCGCTTTTCGAACAGCGCTTGGCGAGCTTGACGAAGCTCGTGCCCCCAGCGTCGCTTTGCTGCGTTTGACAATCAGGGCAATGCCTGGTACAATGGGGCATCGTTTGCATGTGGTTCGCATGAAAGTCGACGTTGCGACGGGGACGGCGAGACCCTCGCTGCGACGCCGGTGTCAGATAAACGTGGAACTCTGAACTGCTGGCCGTGTTCCTGCTTTGACATTTTTTGCGACTGTTTTCCATACGTTCAGTCTCAAGTTGCAAAGGGCAGCAATAAGGGCTTGAGGATCCAATCGTTGTCCCAGGATTCGCAGTTGTCCTGTCGGTGTGGCGCCTTCAAATATCTCCCGTTGGAATTCGTTACTCTACGGTTATCAAGATAATTTGCGACGCCCCCGAAGAAGCGTTTCACAACACAACCAACATCACTCTCCAATGCTTACGTACAAGCCGCCGCTCTGCTCTTATCCTTATGAGAAACGTGATCAATTCATGCATGCTTCTTGCTCCCGATCTCATCATTTCAGGGTAACACTCGGGCGCAGCAATTCGCCCTGCCGGATTGACAAGCGAAACCAGACGACCTTAAATGAGGACCTTTTCACCAGCTCATTCCGAGAGCTGGCTGAACGTGTCATGTCAACGAATCGATTTACTCCGAAAGACAAATCTGCCTGTCCATGTGTGTATCGACGAAATGGCATTCGACAAACTCATGTTACGTTGTAGGGAATATGCTCGAAGAGACTCTCGTCTCCTCTGCTTGCATGAAAAAAAGACTTGGACTCGGACATGAGTCCTCGCAGCGAGCGCCTCACTTCTAGAGTGCGTCACAGCTTTGTACGCAGTAATCGTAGACGAATCGAATTTTCACTGGTTGTTCTCCAGCCTGCGTTTCCCTTGCGGTACTTGTGCCATCATGGACAATGATGCCATCCACATTTCGACCATCGAATGGAGCAGCGTGCACCTATGTGTGTGTGTGTGTTCGTGCATCGTACAGCGCGCTCGCCGAAACGCTCGCCCAGAAGAAACCCCTGATCGCAGGGTACAGGAAACCGCTTGGAAACGGAGGAGAGCATTGAGTGGTTCCTTCTGTATCGGCCAAGGGCATCTGTCGAGCGACGAAGCGAGCGTTCACGCTACCCAAAGCGGTTCTCCGAAAACGGAGTGTCATGGACGTTTGAGAATACCTCACCACAGCCAAGTGGCACCACTGTGAACTGCGCACTGAGCCTGTATACAAGGAGGATAGGAGTAGCGAGCGGAGCGCAGGTGCAGCTTCCGCCCTGGCGTGAAATACGAACAAGACGGCCAAAAGTGCCACGGCTGGACTTTATCGCCGCGATGAACTCCCGTCGACGGCTGACAATGAACCCGGAGAGAATTGTACGGCCGACGGTTGCAACGCAGGATACAACAGGTCACAAAAGGAAGCATGCACATAAAAATACCGCCATGGCTGCTGTGCGCAGCAACGAAAAAAGACCCAAACTTTCCACGCGAGCTCGCTGCCCGGTCCCATTTTGTTCCTGGTACGGGTGTTGCGCGGCGCGTTCCGCATGCAAGGCCGCCGTTCCTTCGAAGCAGATCGAGCGAAATCTGGTAGGCGGACAGCACATGTCGCGGGCCTCTGACGTGTCCCCGCTCTGATCCTGATGAGCGTTTCGCTCGATCGCCTCAGATGTTCCAATCGAATGTCGTGGCAGCCTACAGCGCGGCGATCGTGGCGCGCACGGCGAAACGTTTCGTCCACAAATAGAACCGTAGTTTCACCTGAATTATGTTCCACCACCAGATGCGTGTCCTCAAACGCTTTTCGCGGTTTATAACAGATACGTCTGAAGTGCGTTCATTTGATACAATATAAAATCTGAAGGATCGTTATGGACATGGAAGACGGGGATTCTGGATGGTGGTTGTCATCGCCGAGTTCGACCAGGAAATCAAAAAAAATCCTCTTCTCGCCGACTATCGAGTGACCAGGGGTATATGATGAAGAAATTGGAGAGAAAGGCGAGAAAAGGTGCCTGCCCGACGTGACGATGACGAGACTTCCGTGATTCAGAGGGCGCGAGTTCGACGACTGCGTCTAAAGGTGCGTTCTGGCAGTGACAGGGAACGCACAGAGTTCGTGCACCCAGACTTTAACGCAGCGATGAATACCAGGTGATATGAGGTATTGCACACGCGACCCGACGAGCAGAGACGATCCACCAGCTTTGTCGGGCAGCCTTTCGGAGTCGAAGTGTGCAAGGAGAAGCTGAACCCGATACAGCACGGGGGCCCGTCGAGACAACCAGGAAGGCGTCTGCAGTTGCGAGTCATATCGACCCTCTGTGGTCGTGAAACGTTTTTCGTTTTATCGGACAGTGAGAACCGGACACGTGTCCGCGTGCGATCGCAAGCGACTGGCGTCGCATCGTTTTGCGATACGCTTGCCAGAATCTTTTCGAATTCTTGTTCTAAACGCGTGCATTATTGTGCGTTACAGGGATACAATGGGAAAGTCAATAATCGCTTTCTGTTTCATGTTCATCGCACTCCTGGGCGGTGCAGTTGCGTTGCCTGTTCTCCGTCAAACGATGCTGGACGGTGGACCGAACCCTTTCGTGCCGTCCGGTGGCAGTAGCAGTACGGGAGGGAGCTCGAGCAGCGGCTCTGTCTATGGCGCTCCGACGGATAGCTCTGCAACGCGTGCACCCGTGACGTCGACTGAAACCACTATCCCCCGGGATACGGCGCCAACGCTGGTAGGTGGTCCCTTCGCCAGCGTCCTCCCGAGCCCGAGTATGATGCCCAGCCCCAGCATGATGGTGAGCCCAGGCGTGGGCACCGGGATGATGACAATCGGGTGAATGGGTATGCGCTTATGAGCAGGGTGGCGACTCGCTTGAATATTCGAAACAATGGATGGTCTGGGCGCCCGCATCACGGTTCCGTGTTCCTGTCGATTTCACGTGCTTTGGCCGGGAAAAGGTACGGTACTGGTGTTAGCGGGCGGGCGCAGGACGACCCACTCGTAGATGTTTATGGTTGATCGAGAGGCGTTCCGATCTTTGGACAGTGTAATTATCTCTAGCACGCCCGTGGGGACTGCATTACGGAAAGAAACCATGGAACGAAGAGGTACCTTCCATGCCGAATCTGTTGTAAAATTCTTTCCAGGTTTTCTAACATCATCAAGAAGCAGCATTCGCCCCAGGCCCTCAACCTCGCATTCTTCAATCCTAAAACCACGCTGAAAACCCTGTCCTTTACGTTCAACTGCCCAGAGGTTGCGTTGATGCCGGCTGCGGTGTATAGTAGAGAACGGCGCGCTCGTTCCGCGGTTGCAACGGGCGCACGTTTGGTTGGCCCTGCTGCGCTGCCAGGATGCGATCCACAATTCGCTGCGGCAACGAGTCACGATGGGTCAACACAATCCACTTGATGTTCTCCGAGCAAGGCGGCATCGTCAGGCTACCTCGGTAATAGAAGAAGCAGGGCCGTGCCTCAGGGTCCAGCTCCTCGGCGGCCAGCGCCATGCCTGACTCGATTTCTCCGGCTGGCGATCGTGATGCCAGTGATGCTGCAGTGTTTTCTCGCAAGAGCGTATCCGCAAAATTGAATTCCACGAAGCGTGTGGTTCTCAGTCTACCGGGCCGAGATGGTGCCGTTTGGCTGGTCGCTGTGCTCGATGGTGGTAGCGACGAGTTCGATGCATCGGCGACCAGAGACTCAGCGTGGACACTGGCACGCGTAGCGCCGGCGGCTGCTGAGGTGTAGGTCAGCGAGGTCTCGCCATTCGTTGCGCCTGCATCCTTCTGTGCCGGAGGCTGACCAGCTGGTGCTTCATCCAGCAGCGAGAGCAGCTCATCGAGCCAGCGTGGAACCGCTGTATCAGGCGCGCCTACTGCCGCTGCGCCCGCACCGCTTCCGTTGCTCGCTGGGTTCGCCTCGGGTACCGCACGCCAGATGCGACCAATCACGGCAACATCGTTCTCATCCGCCACGTTCCGAAACACGGCATGCATTTCGAGGTCACCACGGAAACGTTCGATGACATGCTCGCTCTGAGGTGCATGGAAGTGAATGTTCACCAGGCGATACTGTTGCACTTGCGCGTCGCTGAGTTTGACTGGAGTCGGCGCCTCAGTTGCCGCAACCGATGTGCCATCGCCATCAGTCACCTTTGGGAGCTCTGGAGGGATCTCTCGTAATATCAAGGTCGCTGCTGGAAGCGGCGCTTCAAAGCCGGTGACCGGCGGTACATCACCGACAATAGGCGGTGGTGGCGGAATATACTGCTCGAACATCGCCAACGGCGGTTGAACGCCCGGTGGAGACGGCTCGAGACGTTTCCACTGCGCAACATTACTCCGTATCTCGAACGGAGCGGCCGCAGCCGAGTATTCAAAACGCAATGCTTCTCGCTCCGAAAGTGCTATTGGCGACTGGAAACGTCCACAAGAGCACAGACGATATGCGTCAGCGAGACTGCCCCATTGGGACGGCCCTCGCTCTGACCCGTAGTCCCAGCAGAGGTTCTGGTTGCCTGACGCAACCTTCGGGCTTTGCGTATCAGGAGCCTGCGCTTGCGTGGATGTCTGCCTTTGTCCGGATCCCGCGAGGTTGCTCGTAACGTTCAGGGCACCAGCGGCTGGAGCAGGGCCGCCCTGCGCGTGCACGAGAACTGGTTGGCCCAGAAGAAGCGCCGCGGAAAGAAGCGCCATGACCGCTCCTCGATCCCACGAAAGCGCTATTCGCAATAGCCTCTTGGAGCCGTTTCCAAAATTGGCCATTTTCAATGCCGAGAAAGAGCAGAGCTTGGAGTGTCGCCGCAGGTGCAGGTCACGCGTCAGCACGCAACGCTGAAGTTTCGTGGAGAGAAACCGCTTTGAGTTTCGTCGGAAACAAGCTCTACACAACAAGAACCCCATAGATCAATATATCTTGACAGAGTCTCCGATCCTTGAGTTGAATTAAGTTGAATTAAGCGTACGTTCGCGAAGTATCGTGTCTTAAAGCGCTGAACAACGGTTCAGGTAAACGCTTCGAATATCAGCGGACGCGAAGCACGTTAAGCGCTGCGCCCGGTGGCGGCTCTCGGGCACGCCCCTGGTGTCGATGCGGCTGCTCTTATGGGGTATCGTTTACCAGCGGTATGAGCATTTCAAACGCACAGCTCTGCTGAATTTGTGTGCAAGCAGCGCAAGTGTAAGTACAGTAGGTTGTGAATGGTCAGGTCGAGTGCGAAGCTTAGAGTCGGGAGCACATACCTGTGCTGTTTTGATCGAAGAGGGTTCCGCGCAGGTGCGCACTCCCGCGACGCTGGAGCTCCACGACGTGGACGACCCGCATCCCGCGGTGTGTCTGTTCGTTGCAGTAACCAGCATAAACGCCTCTTGGGGTGTATGCGTTCCAGAAAAGGGGAAGGCTGGCTTTCCAGGAAGCCAGTACGAGCTACCTCAGCCACGTTGAGAGACTTCAAAGTTAGTATGGGAACTGCTTCAACCAGGTAAGTGTCCCCGGCTGACGTCCAGCTGGCATGATCGGTTACAAGTACACGTTTTCCCGCATTCTACAGCAGCAAAAGTCTCTGGTGTACCTAGGAAACGCTGCTGTGGACACACGTGGGCGACCCGGTCGTCGAGGTCACTCCGATCTTGTATGCATATCGTGAACGCATCCAAGCGTTTTTATGGATGCATGCGCATACGAACGCTTGCACAGATGAACGCGCGTACATAGAGACCCATATTTATTATGAGATACACAGTCGAGCGCACTCATCGATGAACGTACGCGCATATACATACATGGTGCCAGTGACCTGCACATATGCGTAGAGGCACGGCTGCCGCCTAGGTGAACGCGCGTACGCCGTTGCGCTTCCTGTCCTGCCAGAAGCTCACGAACAGCTGCTGTCGCATCGTACCTTGCAGCAGCGCATGCGCCCTGCTTTGCCTCGTGCCGCATGCTCGCGGAGTATGCAGCGTTCTACCCGGTCGTACCTTTGACGGATTTCGTTGCGTGGCAGCAATGGAGCATGTCGCAGGCATCGACCGTACCGTACGGTTCGTTGCTGGCCTCGTGGCACAGAGCGCATTCACTACATCGAGGAGGCGTCGCATGCTTCGCGCTCCGTAGTTCACCTGTAAATGTATACAGCAGTTTTTGAATGAGATTCCATTGAGGTCACTCCATCATACTGGTACTATTCAGGAAAATTCGATTTCTCTAATGAACATATACGCTGTTGCCTCTGTCGATACAGGGCCTCGATTCCATCGAGGTGACTCCACTACACTGGTGCAATTCAAGAACTTGTTCGATTTCCCTAACGAACATGTACGCACTTGCCTCCATCAATACAGGGCATCGATCACATTGTTCCCTTGGTCGAGTCCCTTTGCGGTCACTGGAACAGCTCCGCCGCCTGTACCACGTCGGCAAGTACCAGCTGTGCAATTTCGATACTAGACAGTGCTTCGCCACGAAAACAGGTCCGATGCCATTGACCACTCTGCTTCCATTTAACCACTATCCTGAAATCCGACACTGCACCTTCGCCGAGCCAGGACAGTTTGCGGTCGACTTGGGCTAGCCCCACCTGCATCGATGCGTTTGTCGGGCCACGAATGACGACGCTCTGGCTCTCAGATGATTGCGCTTCACGACCAGATGTTTGAGGCGCTTCCTGAAAGACGTTGACAAAACGAATCAGATGGTTATCGGGGCACTCGAGGCCATGCGCGTTCGTTTCTTTGGGATCGTGCGTACCCGTGAACCGGACTAGAAACTGAAGAACGGTTTCGTTGGTCCGTGCCTGTTCGAACAGGCTCTCGTACAAACTGTCCAAGGATGAAATACCATCGGGGCTATCCATAAAGTTCCGGGATGTCATAAAACGGTGAAATGACGAGACATTGGTGGCGTCTGTGGGATACGTCTCCGCGTGCCCAGGCGGGGGAAGAAAAGTTGCCGGTTCCTGTTCGAATAGAGAACGACATCCCACGAAGGGCGAGTCTCGCAGTCGGTGCTCTACGCAATCGAGGTCGCATCCCGTCATGCTCTGACGTGATTCATCGTAGAGAGGTTGTATACACACACGTGCATCACGGACCAGGTTCAGATCAGTGAAACCGAGAGCACGCGCGCAGACCATCGCTCGAGTGGCACAGAGAATGCCGGAGAGCTCCTCGCGGCAGTCCCAGGTCTCGAGATGCCCAGCGGAGCGCGATTCCCGCACAGCAGCGGAAAACGAAAGGCCGCGTTCCATTCGCTCAAGAACGTGCCCGATCCCCGGGCTCATGACGGCTTCGAAGCACACCAGGTTTGGCTTCATCTTCGACAAATACTTGAGAAACGCCAGCAATGGAATATCTGCACCAATGGCTGCATTACTGTGAACCGCGGGATGACGCAGAAGGAATCCGGAGGCTTGCACTGCAAACTGCCTGTTCAAGTTAGTGACTTGCGGATCTTGATCCGGATACAAGCGATTGATGTGCTCGAGCAGGCCCATTCCAGTCTCGTCAGCGGTTTGCTCTTCGTGTGGCGCCGCAAAGCAAACAGCGTTCGCTGAAACAATGCGCACTTTTGGATAGAATTGTCTGACCAAGGCAAGCAGCGCTCCCGCATGCGCTGCTTGACTCGTGTCCACGACAACTACGCCATCGAGACACGGCACCTGCGCAGCGCCGACTGCCGGTCGCACGTACGCAGGGCCAGATGATGAGAGCCTGCCAGTCGCAGCCGTTGACGCCAGCATCGATCGCAGCGCTGCCCACAAGCTTGTCGTATGCTCGTCTCCGGTATCGCGCGCTGATGTATATGTGAATTCCGCGCCTTCGTGCCAAAGCTTGTTGATGTCATGGACAGTGGCAATAGGTTGCCAGTGAGTCGGACCGAAGGATATCCCCACAAGCTCTAGGACTATCCTTTCATCTTCGTAGAAGACGGCCGGCACCGCAGCTGTTTCGCAAACGTCGACCGCAGCAACTGAGCGGCCGCTTTGAGTGTCCCATGCTGCTTGTGCAGCCAATGTCTTCAGCATGAGACCGACAAACGCAGGTCCAACAGTGCCTCCGGCAAGCAGGACAACGCCAACCTTTTTCTTCGCTCGTGCAGGCTCGAGCCACTGGTCTGCTTCGACTACTCTGGACAGATCGCAATCCTTCGGCGCCGCGCATATCGAGAGCGTCAAGTGGGCCAAGCGCTCGGCAAGGCTTTGCAGCAGGGCCCCGCGCTCAAAAAGCTGCTTTGCCGATGAAGCAATCGAGCTAGAGTGCAAACCCTGCCCTACTTTGAAAGTTCGTTCCTTGGGTGGCTGTTCCAAGTCGCACGGCGTCGGTTGAACGCAGTCCTCGGCGAGCGCGCTAGGCGTTTGCGTCCGCTGCTCTTGGCTGATCCGTTGCGTCTCCAGTCCAGAACTGTCAGGAAGCGTTTCGAACCGTTCTCCCCGAGAACGAAAACGTGGCTCCTGAAGGTTTGGACCGGTCTGGACGCTCGTGAGAAGGCCCCGCAGTGTGTGGGATAGGAGGTCCGGGCCGCCTTCCAGCTGTTGCAGAAGTTTTTCGATCCCTTGACGAACTTCAGCGAGCCAGGACTCCAGATCAGGAGCAGACCCAGAGACCGAGGATGCATGGGCGTCCATGGTTATCTGTTTCTCTGTAAAGACAAGAGCGTTTACAAGAACCCTGATTTTACCACATACGAGATTTCACGTGCATTTCAAAGCGAGCGCTCTGAAACTTGCGTCGCACCGCTGCGACCCGCATGGCTGCTCCAAGCCAGAGTAGATCTGACCGCAATCCGAATAACGAATGGCTGTGACACGAAAACGTGTCCACGACGCATCATTCGCGCCGATCTCCGACGTCTTTCTTTTGGGTCACGAAGGAGTAGAAATACATGCTTGGCGATCGAAGATGGTGATAGGGAACTTTTCTAAACATAATAGTATCCAATTGTATATTAAGGTCTCTAATAAACAAGATTTCCGTGATCCAAGATGGTGATACGGAACTTTTCTACCCATACCAGTATCAAACTGAATTCATGGTACATGTTTGTATCTAAAGGACATGGTGTTCTGGCTTGCTCGTAGCTCGATCCATGCCCGCACAGGTACGCGCACAGTCGTTTGCCACGGACTCCGTCTGGTTCGCACTTGCGCTTCACGTATGGGTTGGCTCATGCGTGCACAAACTGACGCATGTCTCAGTTAAACGCAGTTTTTAGAGCGAGAGCTTTGTTTAGAGTTGCTGCGTGGCCGGGGTTCAGTCAGCAGACGCGACCTGTGTCCGGGGCGTGTTTGCACACGTGCCAGACGTTTGACCTGCTTGCAACAGAGCACCTGTGGCGCCGAAGCTGCCTCGATGTTGAAAACGCTTTCAAGGCGCACCTCATACAGCGACGTTGGAAGAGGAGCAGCTCAAAACGAGCACCGGCAGTGACGTCAGCGGAGTCGACTGGCGACACGACCGACTGGGCACGCTGGCTCCACGAAGCAGAGGCGCAGGTGCGTTCTACACACACCGCGCTGCAGCGTGACCTGGACTCCATACGCACTGGACGAGCAGACCCCGGGCTACTCGACTCGGTCATCGTTGTGCTGTCAGACGGTTCGCGCGTGCCGCTACGGAAGCTGGCACATGTCTCGCTCAGAGATCCACGTACGCTGCAGGTGCTCGTCCATGATGCCTCGTGGGCGGGAAACTGCGAGAAAGCAATCCGGAGCGCTGGTCTCGGCTTAAACCCGGTCGCTGGCACCGGCAATGCAAGTCATGCGCTCTTCGTGCCGGTACCGCCACCATCAGTCGATGCGCGCCGCCAAATGATCCGTCTCGCATCACAGCGAGCAGAAGAAGCTCGAAAGGCTATTCGTCTAGTTCGACGAGACCTACTTGAACAGATTAAATCACACGTTATCCGCGAGGATGATCGCTTTGCGCTCAGAGAGAAGGTAGAAGTCGAGGTCCAGCGCTGGGTCAGAGCCGTCGATCAAGTCCTCCATGCCAAGGTTCGTGAACTCGAGCACCACTGATGCATCCGCTTTGCCGAGCGATCGTGTAACAAATGGACGCCGTCGCACTCCCTCTCCACCAGCAAGAAAGCATGCTATCCTCGGGCACCAATGCCTGAGATCCAGGTTATCTGCGAAGATAATCATGTGGGTCTTGTTTAGGTCAAGCATTGACCACCGGCGCGTGAGATTTAGACCATGCTAACGGACAATCTTGAGAGAATTGCGTAGGTTCAGTGATGCACAGCGTTTTGTGCGATTAAGCGGAAGCAGGGTTTCCTCACTTTCAGCAAGATACGCGCAGCACCTGGAGACGCTGTCTGGTGGGCAACCTCTATCCGTCGTGGCGATCGCTCCATTTGTGTTCGTCTGCGTGGATTCTGCGCGATGATCCGAACAACATCGGGGACTCCAACGCCAGCGCAAGTGGGTGCCTCTGTATGGAAACTTGCTCGGGTGCGGGTCCAAGAACTCGACAACGACTTTCATCTGAAGCGTGCTTTAAAGTCTGCCAGCGCTTGGCGAACGCAGTACTGACGGGCGCCTTCATTTCAGGAAGAAGAAACACACTCGCCCCTGCGAATAGGTCGTCGCCTTTGATACCACGCAATCCGAATAAAGCGGATTGTTTCCTTCAGAATTTGGGCAGAGCCTAGGAGGAGGGCAACCTCGCAGAATGCAGCCTGTTGCAGGAAACACTGGAAGATTCCTACATTGGTGCAGGCATTTCGATGCCACGTAGGTCCTAGATGGAGCACGTTTCGGGCGGGATGCCCGCAATACAAGCGCGCGAACCTTCGGCACAGTCCTGAGGAGCTCCGGAAATACCCGGAGAAGCAGCGAATGACTTGAGCTCCGAAAAATCGTGTTCAACTCGACGAGCGCAACACCGACTTCGAATCCGTCGCGGAATGAAACTGGAATCCTGGCGAACGCGCTGCAATGCCCCTTGTTCAGAGCAGATCGTCTGTAACGTACTCGATCGGACGAATGATCATTCACGAAGTAGATTCTGGTCTGGGGTTCCTAAACCCGAACGTTGGTCACTTTCCTACATAACGGTTTTTAGCATCTGCGCATCCTGGAGATCCCTGGTTCGATGCAACGATCCCTTACCCCCAGACATAATCGCATCTCCTTCGAGAAGCCGAACCTAACGGAAGCAGAGACCCGACTTGCGCCTCTCGCGGATACGTCTCGACGCTCCGTCGTATGGGCTGACCACACCCAACATCCCCGCTACCGATTCGAGCGAGAGAGAATGTTTTACGGGCATGCCATTGTCCGGCGCATAGCACCTAGCGCTCATGGATGGTATACGATCGACCTCTAGATCCAAGCATCGATTCCGCGACTGAAAAGCCGGTGCTCCCTGGAGCGCCTCAGCTCATCGCCTGCGTCACCGGAGCATCATAGTTGCTGATCGCTCGCTTCCGATCGATGCGCTTGAGCAGACCAGCCAGGGTACGCCCGGGCGCGAGTTCAAGGAAATTTGTCCGATCACCGTGGTCCATAATGGCGGTCTGGATGCAGGCCTGCCAACGAACTGGCGCAGTTAGCTGCTCCACCAGGCGCTGTTTAATGGCATCTTTCTGATTTTCGTGAGGACGTCCCGTCACGTTGCACATCACCGGGTACTGAAGCGGCAGATTCACGTCGATCGTTTGCAGCGCATCCGCCAAACGATCCGCTGCTGGCTGCATGAGCTGGGAATGGAACGCTCCAGCAACGCTGAGTTCCGTCGCCTTGAGGTGCAATGTGGCCGTCGCATATTCCATGGCCCTCCGGCAGGCGTCTTTCGATCCACTGAGTACGATCTGGCCTGGGGCATTAAAGTTTGCAGGGACAAGAACCTCGTTACGCTTCCGGCACGCTTCACAGAGGTCCATAGCTTGTTCCTCCGAGATGCCCAGAATAGCGACCATGGTTCCCTCTGAGTCCTCTGCTGCTTTCTGCATAGCATCACCGCGGATCGTGACGAGTTCCAGGCCGGCTTCGAACTCGAACGCTCCTGCGAGCGTCAGCGCAGTGTACTCGCCGAGGCTCAGGCCCGCCGTCGCTGCCACGTAACTCGGTTCGCGACGCGTGCCAGGTGCGAGCTCGAACTGCTGTAGCCCGTACCAGCAGGCCAGTGATGTCACAAAAATCGCTGGTTGCGCGACATCCGTTCGATCGAGGACGTGCTTCGGGCCGTTGAACATTATATCCATCAAACTTTGACCATTCGGTAGACGAGAGCGTCCCAGGTAGCGATCTGCGCGTTGAATTATCTCCCGTGCTGCGCTGGATGCCTCGTACCAGGCGCGTCCTTGGCCTACCGTCTGCGCACCCTGACCCGGACAAAGCACTACGACAGGTTCGCCTTCGCGCATGTGTAGCGTGCTGGCGTGGCTCCAACGCGTGCCGTGTCGCTCGCTGAGGCGGCGCACAGGCGCCACCACGAACCGAGGCGCCGCGGCCGCTGCTTTTCGCCACACGGTGCGCAGTCGTTTGTGTTGAGCGCACTGCAGTACAGGCCGCACGCCAGTGCCAACGCCGGCGCCCTTACTGACGGACACGAAACCCACAGGGGTTTCCATACACCAAACCGTTGCAGTGAAGTACACGAGTGCCAGCGCAGCGTCAGCGCACGATGCCAAGCTTCGACGTACGCGTCGCCAGCACCGCCGCCAATACGACTCCGCGTCAGAGGGCCGTGTACGGGCGTGATGCGCGTAGACGCCCATTCCTTTGTCCATTTTATTCCTATATGTACTAGTACAGAGATTTTGCAGCCGCCGCGCGCAACGCTCCGGATGACATGCCGTATCAGCGGCGGTTTCGCTCGCCGATCTGGAAAGCACCCGCAACGATTCCGCTGTTGCAGGACCAGGCGACGCAGCGCCCAGCCCTGGCACTCACGGACGCGTCTGCTACCAGTGCGTGCTGGGTACGCGCAGCGTTCCGTGCGGTTTGGCAGGTGTGCGTTCACCTTGGTGTCTGCAGGATACCTGGTCCTGAAGTTCGAGTCGATCTTGAGCTCATCAATTCTTAAAGCTTAATTCCTCCTTCTGAGCTCTATGGTTACCGCGGCAGGGTCGAGCGTCCAGAGAAGCAGCGTGCATTCGATGACCCGGCTCTATGTATCAGATTAAACGGGCACCCTGAAGTGCTCACTATCTTCCTGATTTTCGATTCCTTTTTCGAATTTTTTCCCAGTGCACAGCCTTGCAGTTCGAAATGGAGCAAGAAGGACTTTTGTATTCATGTGTTGTTTTGGGATTTTTGGTCGATGTTTTTTCGAAGGGGCACCTCTGTCGTTTCGCCCATGAACCTTGATACGTCACCGAAATCAAGATGAATCGCGATGCCTTTTAACAAGCGTTTGTGAAATCACCGGTGTCACCATCCAGTTCATACGTGCACCGATTACGCTACTCCTTTGCTTATGTTGCGCATACGTAATCACGAATGCTTCACGTTCCCAATGCTTCCGTGTCAGGGTAGCTCATGGACGCAGCAAGGCGCGCACCTGGACGGACGACGACCAATACATGGCGTCGTCCAGTGACGACATCATCACAAGCCCATGCCGAAAGTCCTCAGAACTTGTCATGTCAAGCAGTCGATGCCGTTCGAAGGACGAATCCGTCTCTCGCCGTGGCAGTCCATAAAACGTCATTCGACAGCCGCGGCATAATAGCTCTGTCTGGATACGCACCCAGCTGCTCCGGTCGCTTCTATTTCCTCGGTAAATGCCTTCGACTCGAGTCATTGCAGCGATCGCATCCAGCGCAGAGCGCGTCACCGCTTTGCACACAGGGAGCGTAGACGGATCGACGTTGCTCGACTTGATCGCGAGCGTGGACTTTTTTTTCTCGTACTTGTGTCATCATGGAGGACATTGCGTTGCGTAAATCGTCTGTCGGCTAGAACAGCATGCGCGTGTATTTTCAGCGGTCAAAATACTCGTCGAAGGAATCGCATAGATGAAGCCACGGATCGTAGGATACGGTACCGAGCACGGAAACCAATGAAGCATCGCGTGGAGCCTGCTGTACCCGTCCAGGGTGTGCATAGAGCAGTGAAGCAAACGTTCACGCGGCGCATTGCCGCGCTCAGACGAGGATGAGGAGGAGCTCCTGTGAACGTTTGAGGGCACCTCATCACAGCCAAGTGTCATCGTTGCGAACGGCACACGGAGCTTTTCGACAATGAAGATGCAAAACGGCGAGCGACGCATAGATTACATTCCGCGCCTGTGCATTCCATGTGTCGACAAGCGCCGCAATCAGCGAAACGGGGACTAGAACGCTACGATCAACATCTCCCGACTGTTGAGAACAGAACTGGAAGCAAAGCAGAGACCTGCATACTTAAAAGCGGAGATGAGATCAAAAGGAAGCAGTCGCAGAAAAACCTCGCAGAGGCTGGTATGAACTACAGTCGGCATAGATCCAAACTTCATTGCGTACGCCCGTGTTGGAAGACCTGTTCCATGTTATTCTCCCAGGGGTATGGCAGCGAGTACGTCATGCAGTCCCCATGACAAAGGCTGACGACCATGAAGAGCGCGCCACAAAGTCTCCCTCGACGGTAATCCAGTGTCGCATATGCCAGTGGTTCACGCATCGGACGCCCGCGGCAGTGTCGCTTACACTCCGGATGCTTCAGCTACACTCGCTGCATGCGCGTCATGCGCAGCATCCACAGTTCCGTCATCGTCTCCGGTGTTCGATGTCTCCGCTGCGGACGCTGCCTGAACACCATTCTCCATGCCTTCGTTTGATAATGTCTCATTCGCTTGTAAGACCGATGATAAGTGCCCTGTTTGCGTGGAAGGCAGCGTTGCCGACTCTGGCTCGGTACCATTGACGGTTCCCGCGCTATCGCTCGACGGGAGCGGCGCAGAGGCGAGCTTCGCACGGTTGCCCGCCGGTTGCACCCGCTCGAACCCGGGAACTTCCTTCTCCCAAAACGGCACCGTCCGCGGCACGAACTGCGGTTTCGAGTTTCTATAGCGGTAAACGGAAAAGGCTGCTAAACAAGCCAAAACACCCCCAGCTAGACCCAGGCCTTGAATAACTTGTCGGTTACTCGTATCCGAGTGGTCATCGAGGTAGTTGCAAAAGTCCGACTCGCCGGGGCCCACCTCGTGTCCTTCGGGTAGGGGGCTAGTTGGCGGTTCGTCTGCCGTCTGAATGTTGGACTCTGCTCGGATCTGGCGCGCATAACGTACCAGTTCTTCAAAAGTCGCTTCCCTATGGTGAGACGCGCCTTCGCTGGCAGCCGCACTGAACGTCCTGCGCCAGAGGCGACTGCAGGGTCGCGACAACGTCCACAACGTACTGGCCCGGAGAGCAGACTGCCTCAAGACGGTTCCCATACCGCGAGTGACAGTGCTTCGCTAGTATCACCGCTTTATCGCTAGACTCCACCAGAAAGACTCTCCTGCGTTGCTCTTCCTGTCGTGCGTTCGAGCTGGAACGCTGCTCGTTGCAAAACAATACTCCGTTCTCGCCAGCGCTGCCAATGGAGGCGAAGCGAGGTAGCGACAGGCTGCCGCTGCAAGTCCTGCGTAGCGAACGTGCAGCAGAGAGGGTTGAGTGCCTTTCACGTATGTCAGGTTGCCTATTGCAGGATGCTTTTGGATCCTAGCTTGGGATGGTGCATAGCGTCTGGCTGCTCTGTGAGGGACGTCGCCGTGTGGGCCTGTACTCGCTGAACGATTGTTACGGGCACACAAGCGCTGGGAACTGTGTGGCGCCCCAGTCATCACAGTATCCGCCTTACTACCGATCACTCAGACCTCCGTAACATTGAATTACTCCATCAAGGTGTGTCGTTTCAAATTCTGTACTTGTTGATCGCAATTTCTTGTTTCACGCTCTCGCGGTGCGGTGTCAGAGAGGAAGCTTGACACCCGCCTTCGAAACTTAGCTCCAAGGCCATCGGCGCTGTTTGGACGCCATATTCTGATCCTGAACGCAGTAACCAACTTTTTTATCGTAGAGTTCGAGCGTTTCTGAGGTTAATGTCGCCGTTCGCGGCTCGACATGCTCCATGCACAACTGAGCTGGCAACCTCGTTCAGTGTCGTTTCGCGTACCCGATACATGAGTGGAACGCACCACCGAATGAAACAGAAAAACTTTTGGCTAGCATTCCATGTTCCGACACGCCGTTGATAGCCCGATGAAGAGGCGCCGAAGGAAGCCCTTTACACGAACATATCGTTATCGCGTATCCCAAAGGCACCGTTTCCATGCATCCTGCCGAGTTCACGTCCGTCGAAGCACCAGTGACTCGCAATCACCAGAACAGTCTCCACAAAACAAAGGATTCTACCTGACCGGTGACCATTGAACGTTCGTAGACGTCAACGGAAGTGAAGTGCTTCCTCTGCGGAATTCCGGTCCGCTGCCTCGGCCCTTGCCTTCCGACAGCGTGACGGACATCGCCTTCATGCGACCTCTATTGCGCAACGATCTTCAGCTTTTTACTTTGAAGCCTCATCTCCGTTCTGGCCAGTTGGCGTGTCGTCGTCCGGCGTCTCGGTAGCATTGAGGTCTGTTTCCGCAGCGGACGCACCTTCAGACGATGCTGGCGCTGCCGGACCTGGACCTGGACCTGGACCCATCGATACAGCACATACGGCAGCACGAATGAGGGTGCTCTCCGCTGCTCCTTCTTGCGTGGCTTGACCCGCGTGCACGTCCCGCATGATGTAACCTTTCTGGAATACATGGGTGATATAACCCTCGGGGTGCTCTGTTGACTCCACCCTCTGGATCGCTTCATGGATTTTGGGATCAAACTGCATCCCAACTGGATCCAGGGTCTCCACACCAATCTTTGCGAATGCGTCGAGCACTTGCTTGCAGAGCACCTGATAATTTTGATGAACCTTCTGTGCCTCCTCACTCTGAGGTTTCAACGTCTGCGCCGCTCTGTCGAAGTTGTCGATCGCCGGTAGCAACTGTTGCACAGCGCGCATTCGACCGCGCAGTTCTTCCTGCTGTTTCTCACGTGCAACACGGCGCCGAAAGTTATCAAAGTCTGCAGAGAGACGCAGCACCGAATCACGTTCCGAGTCGGCAGCTTTCCGCGCGGCCTCAAGCTCTTCTCGCAGCGACTGCAACTCTTTCTCCAAAATTTCAATTTTTCGTTTCAGAAAAGGCGGCGAGTTCAGCAAATCCTCACCTTCCATTGCTTCTTCTTCTCCTTCTTGTTCTCCAGTTGCCTCTTCATGAGTAAGGTGCGTTTCGTTCTCGGCTTGGCTGCTGGCGGCAGCGTCCGCACCTTTCGCACCATCGTGGTTGCTCGGAGGCTCCGAAGGTTGCGCTTCACTCGCTGGTTGTTGCTCACGTTTCTTTGGGCCAGCATCGCCGCCTAAAGCCATGACGTACCCGTTGTTCGAGCGTGCTCTCGCGAACGCCAACCTCGTGCACTTACCGTACGTTCCAGAACGATCGAAAGAGACAGGTGACTGACCCTGGACGCGAAAGCACCGCCTCGTAAGCGTCCCTGCGCCACGCACCGTGATCGGCACGAAAGCCACGAGCCTGAACCCGGATGTATCCATAATACCGACCGGTACAAAAGCAAACCCCTGAGCCAACAAAGTGCCTATCCAGACTTAACGTTTGCTTCACGGAGTTTAGGACTTCACCGAACACCAAACGCCAAACATCGCACGCGGCAGCGTGTGGCGGACGACGGCTGCCGACGGACGTCGAGCACCGCGGAAAGCAGCGCCTCCAGGTCCGCATCCAGTACGGCTCGTTGATACGGCTGGTTCATCGAGACGCTGCGCTACCTACCAGGTGCTTGCGTTTAGCAGGTGATTGCTAGGACGCGGGTTTTTCTATCCATCCGAAAGCGAACTTGTAACAAGTTCACTCTCTAGGAGCGAGTTCTGGGAAATGGCGAAGCGACCGGCGAGTCATCGGCGGAACCCCGCCAGCGTGGCGCTCCAACCGTACCTGGAGCTGCTCACGAAACAGCTCCTAGAGCTGCGGGATCGTCGACCTCATTGCGTCACGGACAACGAAGCCCTGGAAATAGACGCTGAAATCGATACGCTTTGTGCGAACTTGTTTCAGGAACTCAGTGGAAAACAGCTTCTGGTGTTACGCGACGTAGTGAACGCACGCCTCATGGAACAACTGCTCGGACTGCTGCTCGCGCCGCAGAGTGGTACCATGGAAGCGCTAACAAGCAGGGCTGCAGAAGCTGTGTCTGCTCTGATGGCTGGCCCCTGCAGAGCGGCACTTATGCGTGCGAGCTCGGAGACTACGTGGATGAAACTCCTTCTGTGTGACCCGATCGGGAGTCATGTGCTGCAGAAGCTGCTCTGGCGCCTCACAGAGCCGGACCTTCACCAGGCCATTACTGGAGCTCTGGTGCACCCGAAGGAGCACACCTCAGATGACGGGCAACTTCAGCGGCTGGTGCATGCAGCGCGAGCCGTTGCAGATGCCCTGGAGTCGCTAAGCAACTGGTGGTTTGCCCCCGTCGTCGATGACGAGCCTGAGCATACGCCCCTGGATCGAGCGGGTTGTTGGTTCACGACCATGGTGCACCCGAGTGGTACCCATGTTTTGCGAGCGTTCCTCCTGGTTATCAGCGCCCTTCCGGCGCGACGTTTTGGCCCTGCACAGAACTGGCAAACGCATGCCCTGGAGCAGTTTCTGAGCGGAGACCAGCCGGTGCCGACAGCACCCGTGTGCCCAGCTCTCCTCGTGAACAAAATTATCCCATCTCTTACAGGTTTATCAGTGCAAGCGCTTCGACGTCTCATGCGCTATGCACCGGCGTCTGCGACACTGCAGACGCTCCTTCTGGCAACCGTGCAGGTTCATCGTCATCACTGTGACGCCTCCGATGATGGCGATGAAACGAATGGTACCGAGACGAGTGGATCGCGTGTGCGGCGCCACTACGGGTACCAGCTGATCGCTTTGTTCCTCGGGGCAGCCCGGGAGGATTTGCTAACTGGCCCCGCAGCGAGTCGTCTTTTGGAGCTAACCCTCCGGTGTGCGTGCGCATGGTCGAACTCGACCGAGCGAGGTTCCTCACCAGATATCAGAAACCTTTTGGAGGCATTTTATGCAAAGCACATGTCCGGAGCGGAACGCCTGCGCCGCCTGTATCTGCATCCCCGAGCGAACTACTGCGTCCAGGGTCTGCTCTACAGCGCCAATTCGGGACTCGTGCAGCGCATGCTGGTGGATGATGCGCTCCTCGAGCATCTCGAGGCAAGCAAGCGCGCAACCCATCCCGAACCGCGGCATGATCGAAGTGGGGTCCTTTGTGCCGTCCTCAGAGCCGTGCTTCGCGCCAGCGTCGCGAGCGATGCTGCTTTGACGCATCTCGTCCAGCGTACGATTGCCGCTGCGGAGCAGTGGGTTGGCGTTGGCGCTGTGGATACGCAAAAGGCGACGCAGCACAACGTACGATGCATTATGCAGACGTTGTTCCCAAATGACGATGAATACGAGCCCACGGGTACCCAGAAGCGTACTCGCGCTGTTGCTACGTCCCCAGCAGCCGTCGAGGCATCAGAGCGCGCAGCGGCACGCGGGTCTGTGAATGGATCCCTCCTGCTACAGCTGCTTGTGCATCATTCGAGCGCTGTGCTGCACGCGTTCACGCAACTGGATTTGCCAGAGCTGCTAACCATTGCAAAGGACATGGTTGCCTGCCACGCGTTGCTTGCTTACTTGGACGCCGTGGATGCCCGACAAGCGGAACGAATCCAAACGCGCGCGCAGCTCTACCGGTGTATACCGCGTGTTCTCGAGTTGGCGAACTCCGCTTCAGGGTCTCGATTTTTGGAAAAGGCTGCTCGTTTTATGCAACAGGACCTCGTATGGCAGCGAAAGGTGACGGAGCAGCTAGCACCGGCGCTGACAATGCTCGCAGGCACGCACCATGGAGCGCGCTGTATCCGTTTATTTCAAGTACGGCTTTGGCTCGATTACCCGCAGCTCTGGCTCTCAACTCGGCGAAAACAAGCGTCTGTCAAACGCGTCCTGTCGGAGATCTTGGAATCGGATACCAATGATGGTTCGTTATCGCGACCTTCGCGGGATCATCGAGCTTCGACGCGTGCGTCCGCCAAAGGCCACCCATTGAACGCAGCGTCCGCGTTCCTGCACTCTGGCTCGAGTGACGGTTGCTCGCTTGACCAGAACGCCGAACTCGAGCGTCCGCAAAAGAAGCCATCATTGTTGGCGAGCGACTCGTCCGGAGATCCTAGTTGTGACGCTGAGTTTTATGCCAGTTTGGCTCGACTCGATCCGCTGCACTTTACGCGAAAGGATTCGTCGTGTACCACAGAGAAACGCTCGGTGCCTGCAGTGCAACCGCTTCCAAGCACGAGCGTTCGATCCACGGACTTGGCACCGGTCCTCGAGGCCATTCACCGAGCCAGTACAGCAAAGATGGGGCGCACGCCCTAGCATCCGGGGCAGCGCGAGACACCGAATAGGTGGCGGGAGCATCCGAACGAGCCCCGTGGTATCTCAACCTGGGGCAAGCGCTGGCGAGCCCATTCAGCTGGGTCCTTGATCGACGACAGCATCGCCTGCGGTGACGTGTTATACGCATCCAGAACTGCAGCATGGATCTGGGCGAGACCCATTACGTACTGACATCCCGGAGCGAATGCACGATGTAGCCACGCAGTGCTCGGGGATGCTTCTCTTCCACTGTTGGGGTTCGTTCGACAGAGGCGTGCGCTCCCAGCTTGCCCTGGACGAAAAGGCGGCGCGGTTCCACGTAGACTCTTTGAGGAAACCTGTTGCTTTGTTCTGGCGACGTAGGCAAAGCTCCATGCTCTGTAGCGATATTCTAGCGGACATGTGGTATTTCGAGAACGCGCATGTCGCTGAATAGCATCCAGGTCGTCATCATTGCATGCAGCTCATAAAGATATTCCATCGCATCGAGTTTTGCCCGTGGACTGGCCGACGAGGTGCCCGCAGCGTCGGTACCAGCCCCCAGCGTACTCCATCGGGCGTTGTGTGGCACTGGATGCACGTTTCCGTTGGGTATACCCATTTCGTAATCGAATGGAATGGACCTACGAAGTTAACTCAGGTGTACATGCGCAAAATTTGGATTGCTTCGCACTGTGATCAACAACAGCCTTTGCGGGCGTTTCCTGCCACTGCTTCCTTCTCCTCTCGTATTCTGACTCGAAATACGCCGGTCGCTCTGTTTCTTCCAGCACTGTTGGATGCAGTCAACGGATGTTTATGATATCTTTAGGGCGCCCCGATGTTGCTGCGTCTGCCAGCTGTTGGGCACGAATCCCATGCACAGGCACGAGCAGCGGTCTACGCTTCCCTTGTCATTTTCTTGTTCTTGAAATGAAGCTTCGGTGCGCGGTTTGCCGCGATGACACTTGACTGCGGTCAGGTATTGCCGTACTTACTCCAGAACGCCTCCTTCAAAGGCCTACCCTCCGGCGCTCGAACGCTCCCGTTGATGGGCTCCTCCTATGCCGGCACCCGGTGCCGTGCCCTGCGTCCGGGGGCTTGTTCTTGGTAACCGCCTTGGCGAACATTCTTTTCGCTCCATTCGATGACGCAACCTTCTTGCATGCTTTTCATTTTCTAAAAAAGCTTTCGAAAACTATGCCGATGAGCGTTATGAGGGTCGAGGTGCCCTGCCCACACATAGGCGGAGTGTGCACGTTTTCCACCAGCTTACGATAAAGTAGCCACGGCTTCCGAGACGCTCTGGGGTTTCACTCGCACATCGGACCATGCCCCGATCCGGTTTCTTCCGCTGAGACGAGTATGATACGCGTGCAAGTGGAGCTTTTGACTATAGACGCCATTCGGAGTGTTCGAAACTCGTGCCTCCAGAGCATTGTCGTGTACCAATGGCGGAGATGGATCGGACTCCACTGCGGATCTCGCAGAAGCGCAGGTGCCAACGTTCGCTCTCCCCGCGTCCGGGCGTGCGCCAAGCGCACCAGGGCGCAACTCCGAGAAACCACACTTCTCTACTGCTTGACATACCGCCAAGTGTCTCCTCTTGTGCGCTATGTGACTGTCGTGAGGCATCCAGCATTTTCGCACTCGATGATGATCGACAATCCCTGGTCATCAATCACAATGGACGACAATGCATCTGCTCGCTATAGAGCAAATATCCCTTCCCTCCCTTTTTGATTGTCCTTCACACCTTCCTTCGCCTTCCGTCGTTATTCGTTCCTCCAACTGCTTCTGAGCGCCTTCGAGGCTCTGGGCGAAACGTGCCTAGTTCGGATTCTGGGATTCGGGGAAGTTCGGCTGCGTCTGGGTATCGCCCTGTTCGCGATGGACTCCTAGTTGATCGCTTCGCGCTCTCGCAGGCAGTACGTCTGTCTGTACGACTTGCAGGCTCCGAAAATGAGTGTGTACTCCGACCCCGTATCAGATGAAGCATTCGTCGAGCCGACGCCCTCAGTATTACGGGAAAGCCCTTCCATTTCCGTGATGCAGCGGCACCGGCGGCATAGGCGCTACAGCGGACGGTCAAAGCAGGCACTCTGCTCTCGATAGAATTTACGAAACAACCAGGACATCAAGCAACAGGTAATGGAACTTTCAGGTAAGCTGCAGCATAATCATGAACGCTTTTTCGATTATGAATACCCATCTATCCCACAAACTGGGATATCCATAGTCCATCGAGCTCTTTCATCATTGGTAAAAAAGATCACCGCTGCCGTCGCTCAGCCGACGCCTCCGGGCACCGCGGCACGAAACGGGACGTCTCAATCAACGTTTCCGTTGTGCTGAGACAACGTATCCGTCGGATAAACGTGTTTGACACGAGTGCGTTTCAGCCGTCGTTCGCATAAACCATTCGAAACAAGGCACGAGAATACTCAACTCTGATTACCCGTGATGGACCCTTTTGGTTCCGATCGATTCTTCCGTCCGGAGACGTTCAAGAACTTCCGGGAGCTGACACCGGCAGTCCGCCAACACTTGGCCCTCGTGTACCGCACTCTGTTCTACGCGGTTGTTTGGGCTGCTCTGGGTTGCTTCGTTCAACTGAACTACGGTGCGTCGTTACCACTGCCGACTGGGCTTCTCACGACACTGGCTACGTTTGGGACGTTGTTTTTATGTAACTCGGGCGGCCTCTCGCTGGAGACCAGACAACGGCTGTTGATGCTGTTTGCTGCGCTTCAGGGGTATGGTGCGGCACCAGTTGTTCAAGTCGCCCTTGATGTGGACGAGTGGCTGCTGCTCCAAGCGCTGCTCGCAACTGCGGCAGTTTTCGGGGCTTTCTCGCTGGCTGCACTGCACGCGAAACGTCGCTCGTACTTCTACCTGGCGAGTTGGTTGGGTAGCGCGCTCTCTGTTTTGACGTTTTTGGGGCTTTGGGGCCTGATAACCGGCGGCCTCGGTGACTGGAGTCTGGCTGTTCTCATTTACGGCGGTTTGATGGTATTCGCTGGTTATGTGATACTGGATACGCAAGTGATCGTCGAGCGCGCCTCCAACGGCGACCGGGACCATGTGCGACACAGTTTGGAGCTCTGGATGGATCTCTTTGCCATATTCGTTCGAGTTGTGATCGCGATGCTTCGCAGCCAAGAGATGCGAGAGCGTCGTCGGCGAGAACAGCACAAGTAGACTCGCGAGAGCGTGTTAGTGGAACGGCGCAATGGTTCAGGCGCCAGTGCATCCGTGGACCGCGCTCGGGATACGGTAGTTGTCGCGGCATCAAGGGCTCTGTGAGCGGGGACGCGCCACCCATGCATACACATCAAAAATTTTTCGTCGTCCTCTATTAGAAAGCACTGTGCATTTCTTCGCTGATGAAATATCGCAGTGCAGCAGCACCAACGGGCCACAGGGCGCGCGTAAAGCGAGCAACAAGGTTCCGCAGAAAGTCGTTCAGCAACTTCAAGGAGAACAGGGTTTGCCCGCGGCAAAACGTTCCCCGCCACGCATGTCGTGTGTTTGTGATCCAGACCAGCACTACGTATCAGGTCTCTTCGATCATTCGGTAAAACTTGCGATGCCTGTGCACTAAATCGAGAACCAAAAACACAGACAAATTTTCGAGAAGCTATCGCCCATGAGCAATCGGTGCTGGTAACGTCGAGCGCTACACATGGGGCAATCCTGGATGCTGAGACGATCATGCATGGTTCTGGTACAGGGCCCATGAACTTCTTCGTTCCTGGACAGGGGTTCAATACACTTGTGAACACATGACACCATCGAAGCGTGTTCAGCTGATTCCATCGCAACAGCGCTTCGCATAGCAGAGCTCGATTCATGCCGGTGAAAGCACCGTGGGTACGAACGCCTCGTACCAGCGGACTCGAAAGGGTGCGCTCCGACGCAATACAAGCATACGAGGCTGAGCGGATACCCCCTTGCCCCCGCCCCGGCTACGACAACGCCACAAGGCCACCAGCAAGACGTACTGGTGTCGCTCTGGTCAACACCATGACTCACGCCTTCGTCGCCTATGACGCTCCAGAGCCTAATCAATGCTGCATCTATGGCGATGCCGCTTTCGGGGTTTCTGCGGTACTCGGTGCGGGTTCCTCGGCCTGACCGTCAACTTCGCTCATCATGTAATCATCTGCATGTGCGAGCAGATACTGCGTGCTGCGACGCGTATCCATGAAAAGCAAGTACGCCCGCTTGACGTCATCGATTTCAACTTGGGAACCCCGCCGCTGGCCACAAAGCACTGCTGTCGTCGTCATGAGATACATGGCGTATCGTAAACTCGTCTCCACTGCTATCTTGGCAAGTAGCGCCAGAGCCGGCCGCGAAAGCACAATATCCTCCTCCTCGCTCCGGATGCGCAGAATCTCATGACACTCTGGCTCATCATACGGATACATGGGAATGATGAGCATTCTATCCAGGAGATCAACGGGCACCCCGTGTGGTGCACAGAATTCCGTTCCACGAATGCGCGTGACTCCGCGGTTGCTCGCACATACCAGGAGCGGCGCAAACTGCGACTCTAGTACGCCACTCAAAAAGGCGAAGCACTCGATATCCAGCATATGCACCTCGTCGATAAACAGTACACCGGGAACGATTTCCGCCTTGCCTTCCTCGCACCACTGCGCTACACGTGCATCGATCTGCTCACGGACTTCGGGTTTAATTTCACCCGTATCGCCAGTGAACAGCGCCAGGAACCCTTGCTGACGAGAATTAATGACATCGATATCGTGAAGCGAGACAATGTGTTCAACTTGTCGACGTTTCTGGACCTCTCCTTCAGGGCAGGCGACGAAACGCGTGTCTTCCCCGGCGGTGTCAAACTCCCGACTGCGAGCAAACGAGCGTCCCAGTTTGGTGACACGGCCGCTACCCTTATCGATAGAGATGACGTCCCCTGGTCGTACCCGTCGTCGTAGGAGTTCCTCAGTCATGCGACGTCCGAGCTCATAGACGGTCTCCATGTCGGTTGTTTTGAGCACGATACGGCCGACTTGGTTCTGTTGTGCGTCACGGTCAACTTCGAGCTCCACAACCTCTCCTTCGATGACGTCCGTCTCTTCTCGTATGCGGACGCCAATACTTCGTCGACACGCTTGAATGAGACACTCGGTCTTCGAGATTTCTAACGAGTACACCTCTGAGCCCGTCAGTTTGGTAAACGGCGTTTCGGGCCCCAGCTGCTGCGCCATGGCAGTCGCTAGCGCTGTTTTGCCAGTCCCTGGTTGACCGGCGAGCAACACCCCGCGCCCGGCGAGTTTACCTTCCTGAACCATTCTGCAGACGACAGCTGCTGCTCTGCGTGCTCGATATTGGCCTACAAGCCCGTAACGCTCATACTTTTCATTATCGGGTGCCGTTTGACGGGTTTCAAGCGGCTCGAGCGTCTCGGGATCTACGCCGAGCCCTCGGATGTGCGAGTGCGCGCCGATCCGCTCGATCTTCACCAGCTCTTGGACCGACTCGGTTATCATTGCTTCCTCTTGCGGCCACTCGCCTTGATTCAGCGGTACGTCAGAAATTCAGTTAGCAAGAGCTAGGGACACCGCAGGTTTCGCCAAAATACGTTGGAACGTTTCTGGGGCGCGGCAGTTGTCGCTGGGGAACTGCTTCGAAAGCGAATCGCAGCATCGAGCCGCAGCACGCTGCCACTCCTCATGCCTTCGCTGCTGGAACAGAGCGATTTCTCGGGAGCGGCTTATAAAGTGCCCCGTAGGATGCAGAAGTTTGCTGCATTTCGGAACAAGCTTTACTATCGAATGATAAGGAACACTTGTCGTTCATTAACTGTGGAGGGAAATCGTTTCTGGTCCACGCGCCTGTCTATATACGGCGCTGCAGCGTGCCTGCATTGCTGAGTTGTACCGTGCAAGTGCCTTGCTGCAGGCGCGAAGAGAACGCCGCCTCCTCTGACCAGTGATTTTCGTCATAGAAAGCCTTTGGGGTTTCACGGCAATGTCCGCACGAAGCACGAGACGATTCGATCGAGTCTTCGCCGGGCACCACGTCGCTGGACGCTCCGAAAGCATGAGACCTGTTCGAACGCTGACCAAAGCGTTCAAGTCTCGACGCAGAGCGTGCTTGCGCGCATGGTTGCAGGAGTAATCACGCCAGAGCAGGGCGCTCACCTTCGATATCCTCGCCGTCTGACAACCGTGTAGCGTATCAAACACAATATCTGGTGCGTCCGTCTCTAGCTCATGCTCTGCCTCTCTGCCCGTTTCATCATCCTCCTGTGTTCTTCATTCGCGGATGTTGTCCTGCATGCAACGATGGGCATCGTACAGAATCGATGCCTTTGCTCGTTCGACGCTGCCCTCTAATGAGCAGTAGTGCAGGATTTTTGCGATACACCAATTCTAGCGCCAGAGGCTACCAAGATACGATACGACTCGTCGGACATTTTCCTCTACAACGCATTGAGCGATTTGGAGGACGCACGCTTTTGGCGTCCGCACAACAGACACCGTTGCGTATCCTAGCGGTGTCGTATAGACTCTGGTTAAAGCTCCTCTGCATGAGCCATTTGGACGCTAAGGTACTCCCCGAATAAAGCGTACAGACCATGCTGCTTGGCCCCGTGCGGAGCCCAGTATGTCGAGCCTAGCCCTGTCGCCGTCGTTTCTCTAGTTGGAATGCGTGCCGGCGTCGAGCAGGCCCGTCTTGTCACTATGGTGATCGCTGGAAAATATGAGACGATTCATGTTGGTTCCATTCTGGTTATCGGTTCCGTCCTGTTGATGCTGAGGTACGGCGACGACGATGATGCCCTGGCACCCGGGATCCGTGCCCTCGACGGATTCTCTCCCTCTCTCGCTCTCTAACCTGCACGGCCGAAAATGGCTCTCGTTGCCCGACTCTGGCCAAGATTTCATAAAATGCTTGCAGGTGAATATACCGTTGCTCTCCATCGTAGTAGTGAACGTTGCTCCATTAAGTTGGTGTAGATGAGAGACCCTGAACGAGCTCTGCCAATGCTCTTCGCGAAGTTGCTCGAATTTTGCATAGCAGGTTACAGAGAGAAGCACCGTCTTCTCCTTCTCCTACACCTGGACATGTTGCATGTATGCTGTCATTCATCTCCATATCTCTTTCGCCCTGGAACACAGATGTCGCTAGAGGCTGGTTGGGCTGACGCTTGCCATTCGTAGGAATGCCGCGAATTTTCCAAAAGCGCCGTTTCGTCACCTTCTTCGTCATCGTCAGAGACTGGTTGGACTGACGCTTGCCACTCGTAGGAATGCCGCGAATTTTCCAAAAGCGCCGTTTCGTCCCCTTCTTCTTCGCGGGCACGTCCACCGACCGAAACGCGCTGTTCGGCTCTACCCCAAGCGTGAGCGGCGACGCAACGGACCATTTCTGGGCTGGTAACCGAAGCGAAATATTTATCGAGCAGCTTCGAGGTCATGGATGCGAATGACTCGTTCGTTACGCTGTGAGCGAAAAAAAAGCGTGTCGGACCATAAAGAAGACGCCTTCAACTGGACTCTGGTGTTGCCAGATGTATCCGCGACACCTCCACTACCCAGACCCGCACTGCGGCATGTGAACACGTGCTTCATCGCTCGGTACTCGCACTGGACGGGTACAACAGGCTCGCCTCGATATCGTCCAAAGCATCCGCACCCTGCGCCACACGCTGCGTTCACATGTATCTTCTGAGCGATCCGTTCGGCGCATACGCAAGCGCTCGCCGCTCCATTCGATACAATATTCGTAGAGTACGATATCACCCTTTCTGGAAAGATTATCGGAAGCAAACCCCAGCCTGGAGATCCATTCGGGAAATTGCGATCCGTCTACGCTCGCCTCATGCAACGCGACAACATGCGCTCCACTGGAAGCGTCCGCTGCGATAACTCAGGTCCGTTTCCAAGACCTCTTCCATGCAAACAAAAGAGCCGTTTAGCCTCCAGGAGCGTGTCTCGTGAGCATTATCATGCTACTGCTGTCGAATGCCGATTCATAGATTGCCTCAGAGAGAGAAGGATTCGTCTGTCTAACGTAATCGATTATTTTGCGTAAGAGCTTCAGTGAGCGTTCGGCATGAGCTTGTCAACAACTCGACAAGGGACGACGTCAAACTGTGTATCGTCGTCAATCCAGCTGTGCGAATGAATGCGCCCAAGAGTTGCTTTGAAACAGAAACACCGAAAACGTGAAGCATGCGTGATTTGATCATGCACCATGCGAGGAACTTAGAAGAAACGTGGCTCACACGTACGAAATGTCTCAGGATATCGCTTATTATGGTACATACCCCTTGTTCCATGGCGTCGCAAATCATCCTGATTCCGGTGGCGTAAAGCATTCCAGCGGCAATGCGTCGCAGGAGCCACCCTCCGAGCACACCCGAAATCCACGCATGAGTCCGTACGCACGCACTGCTGAACTCGGACTATTCAGGATATATATTTGACAAGTTCGGAAAAACCTCCCGAAACCTACTACCAGACCGACTCGACCGGCGTTCTGCTTCCGTCTCGTACACGTTTAGAGAGGCCAGCCAGCGCACCCCCGTACCCGTGCCGCGCCCCACAGCTGCTGTGTCGTGCGTGTTCGTGCATGACGCGATGCGGCACGCACACCGCGCAGCGAGGCGTACCGCGGCAGTTGCCGCTGCCTGCGAGCGCTGTGATTGATCGATCGATCGACGGATCGTTGATCGATCGCGACGCGAGCATCTGTTCAGCAGCAGCGCCTGTTGCTGCTCACTTCTGAACGGCGTCTGCACTCCGATTTCGCGCAGCAGCGCGCACGTTGGCCCAAAGCTGCGCAACGTTGCTCCTATTCTGAAGCGATTCTCACACAGAGGCTCCTGGCGTTTCCAGGTGTGTTCCTGTGGGAGCATTTGTGTGTGCGTGCGTGCGTGTGTGCGTGCGTGCGTGTGTTTGTGTCTAGACGTTGGACAGGTGCCTGAAGCCAGCGCACCGTTTGGACGAAGCGCTTCGAGGGACTGCGCGCGTGCGCGCTAGCGTTCACCTCGTTGGATAGCGCTCACAGAGGCGAGCGAGCTTGGCGTTCGAGCACAGCGCTTCTTTCGTTTTTGCGGGGCGTGTGCGTTCCCTGCATACGACAGAACAAAGCGAGGGTTCGCTGGCAGCGCAGTGTGTGTGCGTGTGTGTCGGAACGTCTGGTGTACTTCCAGCCGCAGGTATAGACGCTTTCGTCGGCAGTTGGGACTCTCGTGCATAAACATGAGCGAACAACAGCAACAGCAGCAACCACAGCAGCCTCCGTTGCCGTGTGCGACGGGTTGTGGGTTTTACGGTCGCCCCGAGACTCAGAATATGTGCAGTAAGTGCTACAGGGACCACAGCCAAAGTTCAGAGTTGAGCAGCAACCGCGCGAGCGGTACGGCCTCGGGATCCGCAGTCCCGACACCTGCCACGCGCGAGGCACCAGATTCACCGCGAGATGTACAAGACAACATGTCGGTTTCCGGGGTTGCAGCGCTCACCAGTACACTCGAGTCCCAACCGAAACTCGAAACGGAAACCGGCCCCGCAGCCGTGTCCGCAGAGGGATGCAAGGCAGAGGTACAGGTAGAGTCACCAAAGCGAGAACAGAAGGACCACGGCAACTGCTTCAAGTGCAATCGCCGAGTTGGACTGCTGGGTTTCAAATGCCGATGTGGTTTTACGTTTTGCTCGCTACACCGCTACGCTGAACAACACGACTGCGACTACGACTATCGTGCGCGGGCGCGTGAACAGCTCGCGAGTGCCAATCCGGTAGTTGCGGCGAGCAAACTGGAAAAAATCTGAAGACGCTTGCGTTCCCGGAGGAAACTTTTTGAGGTGTTTGATGGTAAACCGTTGTCCTGTTTCTCGACCTAGAGTTGGACGTTTCGTTGACGGTTGCATTCCGTGCTGGTCGGTCATGATCATAACGGTATACGCGTTTATCAGCTCCGCTCGAAAGCTCTCTGATCCGTTTCCATCGCAAGACAGCATATGCTCGTGTCCTGATGCACTGACACGAAATTCTCGATGTAAGGAATCCAGTGTATCTGGAACCGTGCAGGTTTCAGTGTAGGCGCATCGTGCTCAAAAGCGAATGCTGCGAGTTGTGTCGGGGTCATGTCGTGAAGCCTCATGACTTCAGCGAAGACGCTTCACCATATCCGGAAACCTCCTTGCTCTAGCGCGCACGATGTGCGGTTCTAGCGTCGCACAAGGAATTGAACTCCACGCGGCGGCAATGGAGAAAACCCGAAAGACCGGAACGCGCTCCAGCAACCGAGTTGCCGCTCTATACGCCCTGTACGCATCGCTTACCGCACAGCATCCAGGTGTACTTGTAACGCCTGGCTCGCGTCTCTTCGCGTCAATGAAGGCCTTTATGAAATACCGGGAAGGGTGCATTGTCCGTTCGAATGCTAGGTCTCTGATAGAAGCCAGTAGAGTGCATCCAGATCGCGAGCGGCAGCAGCGCATTCGAAACCCCAGTCGTCTTCCAGTTCGTACGGACATGATGTTGCACCCGAAGCGGTCGTTGCAGCGTGCGTTATCAAGTTGTAATCGTTCAATTGCTTGACAACTGAAGAGTGGCAGTTTCCAGACACTTTACAAAGCTTGTATGACTGAAAATATCCAACGCTGAGGCCGATGAAAACCGCGACACGACAGGCCGTCGTTCCCGAGCGGATCGTGGTTTTTGCTCGCCTTGCTGGACTCCGCTGCAGCTGCGAAAGAAAATACTTCAAGCGTTTTCGGATTTGGGGTATTCGTGAATTTTGCAAGGGCTTGTAGTGCAAGGCGGCGATGGTGGCGGCGGCGGCGGTACGGTACGAAAGGAGGGACTGTGGAGGCTTCGCAGTGTGTGTTCCGGATGTTACGGCCCGAGCTGAACTTGCCACAGCGGTGTCGATCGAAAATGGAACAAAGAACTGTTCGCTCTGTTCAGGAGCTGAGATTTTGCTGAACATTTTTTAAACGCTTAACATCAATTTTGGCTTTCAAGTGCCTAGGTCTTACTGATGCATACGAGATTTTAGGATTCTTGGTTGTTTTCTCCGGGTGTCTGTTTCAACGCTTTGTCGCTGGAACGCTTTACGTCACCGAAATCAAGATGAATCACGATGCCTTTTAACAAGCGTTTGTGAAATTACCGATGTCACCATCCAGTTCATACGTGCACCGATTACGCTACTCCTCTGCTTATGTTGCGCATACGTAATCACGAATGCTTCACGTTCCCAATGCTTCCGTGTCAGGGTAGCTCATGGACGCAGCAAGGCGCGCACCTGGACGGACGACGACCAATACATGGCGTCGTCCAGTGACGACATCATCACAAGCCCATGCCGAAAGTCCTCAGAACTTGTCATGTCAAGCAGTCGATGCCGTTCGAAGGACGAATCCGTCTCTCGCCGTGGCAGTCCATAAAACGTCATTCGACAGCCGCGGCATAATAGCTCTGTCTGGATACGCACCCAGCTGCTCCGGTCGCTTCTATTTCCTCGGTAAATGCCTTCGACTCGAGTCATTGCAGCGATCGCATCCAGCGCAGAGCGCGTCACCGCTTTGCACACAGGGAGCGTAGACGGATCGACGTTGCTCGACTTGATCGCGAGCGTGGACTTTTTTTCTCGTACTTGTGTCACCATGGAGGACATTGCGTTGCGTAAATCGTCTATCGACTAGAACAGCATGCGCGTGTGTTTTCAGCGGACAAAATACTCCTCGAGGGGCTGATCCAGAACAAGTCCGCCATCTTACGGGACGCCATCGAGCGCGGAAACGGCACAGGGGATCCAGCGAAACCCAAAATACCGTTTCGGAGCATGCATCGAGCGATGTCGCAAGGCCTCACGCGCCAGCGGGTAGCCTTTGGATACCTGGATATGATGGACACATGGGCGCACCAGACCATCGTCAAGTGTAGCCGTTGGCAAGGCCACCGAGGCGTCACATTTCAAACAATTTGGAAATCGCCATCGCAGCATAGATCCCAGTTACCACCTGTGCATGGAATGCGTCGACAAGAGCCACAAGCTGCGAAATCTGGACGTTGATAATGCCATCAACATCCATCTTCTGTTAACAAGGGAGCTTGAGCGACCAGAGAGACCGGCGCATTGAACGCCGCAGATAAGCGAGTAGAAGTAGCCAGTCACTGCAAATGGCCGCACAGGCTGGTGTTGATAACAGCTGGAAGCGTCCCGAGCTTTAGCGCGGTTACCCCACTCCGAGGAACCGTTTGATTTTGTTCTGGAACGAGGGTAACCAGCGCGTCACACGGAAGGCACACTCGTTTCGACATACCGTCATCGAAAACATGGTTCGTTTCGCCTGGTTCAGCGAAATCGCATCTACCTTTGTGACGTCGATGGGGCAGAGCAGGCATGGTGCGCGAGGCTCGGCGGCCAGCGCTTCCAGCGCCGCTCCTCAGACATCGTGGTCATTAGAATGGCAAAGTATTGAGATTGGATTGTTTCTGCGTAGACCGCTTCTCAGTAGAGTAGTTCCACGCTCCTTGGATCTACGGAAAGCGCATCGCCTTGGGGCCGTGTCCGCTCTGGAACGCCACCGAGTCGCATGTTCCGAATGGTGTCGCTGGACTGCGCATCCTGTATTATGCAAAGCGACACCCTCTGTGATATGCTAACGCATCAACATCACAATGTGCTATCTGCCTGGCTCTATCGCGCGCATCCATACGGCTGCCACGCATCTATCACTAGAAGGAAAAGAATCCGCTCCGAAAATCAGCCGTGGTGGATATACCTCATCGCAGGCAGACGCAACGTAGTCACAGGCTATCCGCCACAGTCGGTGAACCAGGAGCATCCATCGCTGTTGCTGCGTTCGAAAACGCAACTTCCATTTTGCGTTCAGTTTCCAGAAGCTCGGTCTTGTTATTCACCAGATCGTGAAGCACCAGCACCGATCGCAACAGCGTTGCCACGTAAATCAACAGGGTCTGTTCGTTACTGCAAACCGCAAACGCCTGCGTCAGCTCAGAGCTGGCAGCGTTTCGAGGCAATCCTTTCAAGACCAACTGCAGAGCATGCAGAATTTCCTGGTGCAACGGGAGATTTCCAGAGGCCACCTCCTCCAGGTATCGCCGGATGTTTTCGAGGCGTGCACGCAAACTTTGCAATGCATCCAGCTTTGCGCGCACCTCTCCGGTCAACGTTGACACCGACCAGTTTCGCACGTCGCGCAGCAGGTGCTCGGTACCCACCTCCTCTGCCTCCAACGCGCCGATGCTGTTCGGCACGTGCTCGAATATTCGGCGCGGCTGACCGGGTGCGCTCCCCTCCAGCGCAACACTGTCCTCCTCGAGAGACACGTATGCCTCGGTCGGCAGACCGGTTTCCTTGGGATCCACCTGGCATATTACATAGAGTGCGTGACCGCTGCTGCAGAAACCTTGAACGATCTCGTGCACACCCATGTCTGCAGGGCGGATTTGTGGCCCTGTTGAATACCAGCCGATGATTCGCTCTCTCGCGGTGACTTTCCGAAACATGGCTGCCATATTCTCCACATAATCGTGGTCGAAAAAGAAGACTGTAGGATTGCGTTCATCTTCCTCGAAAGGCACAGCGAAAGAGTTCAGCACTTCCGCGTGGCCCCGCCTGTCGATTGTGCCCAGAAGAATGCCCACCGCCCGTTTCCGTGTGTTCTTGCACGCTCTGTTATAGTGATCGACGATACCCAAAAGTACCACCGGGTGAATCACAGCGTTCGTTATCGGCAGCTGCTTTCTGGACTGCATCTGCAAGACTGTGCGCCAATGCCCTATGGTTGCAACAGACCTTCAGCACACTACTAGGGCCTTTCAATCGTTTAGGGAACCAGGTCGTTTAACGGCCCACGCGAGCCTCGACTGCGCGGTAGGGTTCGGTGGCGGCAGCGCAGTTGCCGCACACGACTGAAACGCATGCAGGGACATGCGTGCTCGAGGACGCTTTGTCGCATATATTCCTTTTTGTACAGTATTATACAGAGCATGGCCGCAAGCAGCGCGCTCTCCGATCCCACCGACGAATGTGGACAAAACAGATCAAATCTGTAAGCGTGCTTGGTGCAGCGTTTTTCGTGCCGCCCCCTTGGGGGCATCGTCCGCTGCATTGCGAACGCTCTCACGCACGTGACAACAGTGCTGGTGACGGATGTCGAACTGCGTACCGTATGCACGCTGGATGCTTCGTCACGTACCATGAGAGACCGGAAGAGGCTCTGACAATACATCGCGAGATCATGCTTTCCGATAAAGCCGAAAGCACGGCGCGTTTTTGCTGCTGCCCTGGGCGGATCGAAGGAGACGCAGCGGCGTCTCTTCTTACCATACCCAGAGGGATGCGATCGGCACCGCTCCGGAACCATCAGCATGATGTTATTTGTTCGGTCCACGATTTTCCGGATTCGTGTGAGCAAAGCGATGCTCATGTCAGTACCATATAGGATGACTATGGGGAAGCCTCATTGCCCCCGCCGCCAGCGATCGTGATGCAAAAGGTCGACACGAGCATCTCTTTTTCTGGGCATATCTGATAACGAGCCACCAACCTCTGCACCTCTTATTCCCTATTCGCCACAAATATATATGCTTTTATCCTCTGAATGCGAGCGATGCAACACACTGGAATCCGACATTGCAAGTGAATGTCAAAAGAATACGCAAGGGTCTCCAGCGCCGGGCAACGGTGTCGCTGCGGCGGTGCCCCAGGCGATCGCCGCCGCCGTCGCCTCGGACGCGACGACTTGGTAGGAACCGGTAGAGGCAAAAGTAGAGGGTATACGCTTCTAGCGGTGTTTCTGTTGCCAGAGATCGCCTTGTACATAGCTCGGAAGCGTGCCTTGTGGACGCATTCTGTTTGAGTGGTGCTACCAGATCGCGCTCTTGGCTCTAACTTGAGTGCCTGTACTGTGACGAGCACGTCTACGTCAGCGTAACTCGTTTTGCGTACCAACCATGGGCAGGCAAGTAGTGGATTCGCGGAGCTTTGCGAGCCACGGCCGACAAAGGGCGATGCGCGCTTTCGCATCACCCAAACGCGATCGGAAAAATGGGCGCTCATCAAAGCAAGTTCGCGTTGAGGCTGGAAGCCTGTCTGAGCAGCCTGGTGCTTCATTCGACGAAACGGACTGGATGAACACGCGCTCTGCAGCGATCGAACGCGACACGCCTCGGTTCCAGTCCGGCAACGATTCGGATAGCGAACTCGACGGTTTGGGCAATCGTTCCGCGGGCCGTAATTCGAGGCGAATACTGAGCGGCAGCGTGTCGCCATACGACGTCTCTGCTAGCCCTGACGCGTCCTCTGCAAGCGAGCTTGAAGTGTCTCACGGAAGAGCGGCACGCGAGCGGCGCACTGCCGCCAACGACCGAGTCGACTCGAGTTATGGTGCCGACTTGATGGCTGATTTCAGTGCAAGCTCGCAGTCCTCTGATTCAGAGAATACTGAGCTGCTGGAAATGGAAGAGACTCGCGATAGCGATGCTTCCAGCGCTCTGGACAACGATGTCGAGGTCGATTACGAGAGCGCTTCGGACCCGGGCCCAGAAGATGATACCGACGAAGACGAAGATGTACATGACGCTCTCTGGGACGAGAGGCCCGACGGACGGCGCCGGTCGTTTTACTACGACGCCGACACTGCTGTGCGTGAGGATCAACTGGATATCGATGAGCTGGACGAGGAGGAGGCGGAAGCGATGCGCCTCCAGCGACAACAACTTAGTCGCTTGCAGGCCCAGGACTTTACCGGCGGTATTGCAGTCTCTGAGCTCGCACGAGCCGTGGACGACACCGCACCGGGAGGCACGCCTCGGCCGCATGCCGCAGATGCAGCATCGCTAGAGGCAACTGCTTCGGATCATGACCAGGTTGCAGTTCGAGAGGTGCTTCGATCGCTGTCGACGGCGCTCCAGGAGATCATTGAGGACCTGGAGCAGCTCTTGGAAACTGCAAAACGAGAACAATTAACAACGCACATGGAACGGGATCCGTTGCTGGGCCTCCTGGAGCTCAAGAGACAGCTGCTCCTCAACTATGGAACGAATCTGGCTTTTTATCTTGCACTGAAAGCTGAATGCTCGTCGATCCGCGACCATCCTGTCATGGACCGTCTCATGGAGATAGGAGTCACACTGGACAAAATCCGTCCGCTGGAAGAACATGTTCGTGTACGCTTGGAGGCCCTGAAGCGAGCCGGTCAACAGCAATCGACATCAGCGTTGCGACCGGAGTTTGCACAAGGCAGCGAGTCTGATGACTCACTGCCAGCTTCAAACGGCACGAGCACAACCGATCAAACAGACGAAGGAGCGACTGGTCGATACAGGCCGCTCCTCACCACCGCAGAGACCTACGAAGACGAGCGCACGCGACGTCGACGCGAACAAGCCGCAGCGCGTGCTGACGCCGACCAGCGCCCGTACCGCTTTGAAGTTCGCCAGCTTGCACGCGAACTCAGCGACAAGCCCGAACAGGTAAGCCTGAACGCTGACCCCGAAGCAATGACTCGTGATGATATGCGGCTCGTGCGGCAGGCGGAGGCGCGCCAAGCATACGAGGAGGAACACCTTGTTCGTTTACCAGAGAGCAAAAAGGACCGACGAGCTCGCCGCCTTGCAGAAGCTACTCGCGGCCTGACCGCCATAGATTCGAAGACACGGACAAGTGGTATGACGGACCTGCTTTCCGTTGCGAATCGAATCGTCGAGGTGAGTCAGCGCGATCAGAGCCAAGTGCACGCGATGTCTCCAAAAGCGCTGTACGCTGAACGCACGTCACGGGCCGTCGACAGGCACCGCTCGGATGTGTCGTCCAGGCCCAGCACCGACTCGCAAGCAGCAGCAGCAGCAGCAGCATCAAACCAGGTATCAGAAGCGTTCCTGCAACGTGCACAACATTCGACGTTTGACCAAAGCGCTACAGACAAGCGAGCAGCATTGAGTGCGTTCGAAGGTTCATCCGCGCCGTCCGACTGGTCGTCGTTGCTCTACAAAGCAGCTGCGGATACGATGCAGCGCAAGCGTCAGAAGCGTACCCAGGGTAGCGCCGAAGCACTGGTCGCTTCACCGGATGACGACTTGCTGGCAGAGAATAGGCCACGACGAATAACGGATGAGATTCGAAGGAATCGCGGGTTAACAGCGCGCCGGCCTCGAAACGCTGCACATCGTAACCCGCGTGTGAAGCGACGGGTACGCTATGCAGAGGCCTTGGTTCGTCGCAAGGGTCAAGTGCGCGTCTATGATGATCGCACGCGGTCGGTTGCAGCTGCAGGCGCTTACAAGGGCGAAACAAGTGGTATCAACAAGCGCACGCGACAGAGTGTGGTTTTGCGGACGTAAAGCCTATTCACAATGAAGACCTGTTCTCGATGCTTTGAGGCGTTTTGCTTGACAAGACGGGACCGGGACCTGCTGTTTCAAGGTAGCGCGCCAATCGAACTAGTTCGTCGGGGGCGCTAGCGTGGCCTCCATCGCAGCCACAGTGGACGCGGTCGCTGGACTCTCCACCGGAGACGCGTCTTGTACATCATGTGTGGATCGACTCGCATCCATCGCTCTGGTTGCGGATCCATTGAGTCGCGGGTGCCGCTGTTGGTCGCTACCGGCTGCGGCATGTTGTCCGTTCTGCATTCCAGCGGTTTCGAGCGAGCTCGGCATCGGGGATGCGGCGGTAGCTGCGACTGGTGCTGCCCCCGCAGGTCGCAACCATCGCTGCTTCCATTCGAGCATCTCCCGATACCATTCCTGGGCACGCGCGTAGTACTCGGGCCCTGCAGCTTGCGCTCGTCTCATGTAGGCGTCAATATCAAAGTGGAAGCTGTAACTTGGTGGTGTATTGGGCCGCGAACCGAATCCTTTCCAACCCGTTACCTGCTGTTGTTGTTGTTGCTGTTGTAGTTGCTGCTGCTGCTGCTGCTGCTGCACGTGATCGAGCCACTCAAGCCATTGACTCGCGGCCTGCCCGCTCGAATGAATGTAGTTTGCAGGCGTGTTCGACGTCAGCGTATACGAAGATCCTAGTGCATGTGGCGACATGCCGTGAGCAGCATACAATTTCGCAGAGAAAGGCCCAGGCAGCGGACTCCATCCCCAGAGGGCGACATGCTCAGGGCTCGTGGGTCCACGGCTCGGCATATTCGATGGATACCCGCACGCTGCAGGTACCGCAGCGTCTGCCCGAGGCATGCCCTGAACCGCAGGCAGTGCGCCCGGGGACGGCGGTACTGATCGGTTTCCCAGTCCACGGACCGGTGAAGGAGGAACAGAGCTTGGTCGCGGGAAGAGCGGCCGCGGATTCAGAACAGACCGCGAAGCGGTGCTCGTCATTCCCCGTGGAGCACCTGGAGCCGCCGCCAGCCCAGGCCAAGCTGCACGATCCTCCTTGTTTTCTGTGAGCGCTGCATTTGCCGTGCGTGGTCGCTTCGGGCTGCTGATTTCTCGCAGTTCATGTCCATCGGGCACGCGCATTTCTTGAAACGACGGCATCACGGTGTTCACGTAAGCAGCAGGGTCTTCGGCGTTGGCCACCGCCAGCCAGGCGCCATCCGCCACAGAATCTGTCCCAGGAAGCGCACACGATGCGTAGCGTAGCGCTTCATTGGTAGAATGGAGTGAAGGCAATCGCTGCGTCGATCGTGCTATTGCAGCATCGGTCAGGCCCGCAGCTTGCAACTTGTCGGCAGAGGCCGGGCGCACTACTTGGTTCGAATACGGGTTCGGTAGCAACTCGCGTGGGGTGCGGAGCTCTTCCAGTCGCACGTTGTCCTCGCCGCACCAGACGAACGCTGGCTTCCGGTACTCCGTGTGCGTCTTCCGAATCAGCCCGAGCGAGGAAAGTATGTTTGCAATGTCATAGAGTCGTCGCACCTTGGTTTTCATGCCCCCATTTAGGGGATTTTCCTCCGCTTCGCGATTGCCGACACTCCCGGATAACAAGATCGACGCTGCGTATTCCAGACTGATGGTGTCGCCACCTGCTAGCAGGAACAGTTGCACAAAACGCTGCGAGAGTGCGCCAAGTGATTTCTCCTTCCGCGACATGCGATGATTCTTCGTCGACGCGACGGATGGTTTGGATAATGCATTGGATGCAAGCAGGCTCTCTGGGCAGGTTGCGTAGCGTTCGACTTCGCTGGCTTTTGCTGTGGTCGACAAGGGCCCGCTGACCGGATCGTTGGCCAACTCGTCATCATCCCCATTGAGCTGACTCGAGTCTCCAAGGCCGGCAACACCTCCAGCGGATTCTGCCTCTTGTCTGAGGCGCTGGATGCTCTCTTTCAAACGACTTTGACCTAGCCAAATATACTTGTTTTTGGCCTTTCGTGTCACCATTCCGACGCTTTCGAGCACATTCACAATGTCATATATTCGTCTGCGCTCAACACCGAGGCGCGTCGCCGCTTCGTCCAGGCAAATTTCACATGAACTGGTTCCCCGTGCTTGTTCTAGAACGCCGTAAAGAGACAGAAAATTCTCACAAAGCAAGCCGAGGGACTTGTCCTTGCGAGAGTATGCATCACCCGACACCAGCGGCTGCGAGCTTGATCGCGAGGTGCCCGGCTCACCGTAGCCCCTCATCGGTGACGCCCGATACGGGAACATCGCTCAGGCTACCAGCACACGGGTAGTGAGCGAGCCCTTGCTCTATCGGAAACCAAGCCAACAATAACCCGAAAGAATCAAGTTTCCTTGCACACAGCGCTTCTTACGCAAAGTTTCCAGGCCAGCTCTCGGTTGATCCCGTCACCGACGCTGTACAACAGAAACCCTGTGAAACGACCGATGGGTGAGGCACGCACCTGCACTGCACGGCTGCGAACGCGAACACTCGTTGCGCAACAGAGTGGCGCGCCCAATTCCAGGCTTGTGTGTCCGCGTTTACACAACCGGGACGGAAGCCGACCACCAGCGGTATCCACGCAAGTCGCACCCCGTATGATACAGACACAAGTCGCAGACTGCTCAAGAGGCGACCCAGTAGCGTGCGCTCGTTTCCGCACCAGCCCAAGCGTGCACAAGCTACGCTGCGTGGTACGCTCACCTACGCCACACACAAATAAACACACCTGTACACCAGAAACGATAGCCAACTGAGGTCAGCCTTCTTCGGAAGGAAGCAAGCAAGGACTATGCACCCTACCCGAACAGGAGCTGCGCCAACAGCGCAACGAAAAAGGCAGCTGCGCCCAGCAACGACGGCAGTCGAAAGTGCTCAACTCCGAATAGAGCTAGCCGGGCTATGGCAGTGCGTCTCTAGCGCGCGAATGATTTGGCGCGGAATTGCAACGCCTTGGCGCCGCCGCCGCCGCCGGCGCCTCCGAAGTCCTGCGGGTGCAGCCAAACAGCAACGCGCTCGAATCGCGACGGCGGCGGTGCGGAGATCCGCCAAGCATTCCAGGGGTTTCTATGGATTGTACAGATGGAGCGACAAGTGGCAATCCATGGGAACAGGGGCTTGGAGACGCGGCTAGCGCTGTTGATCGAGCGTTTGCTATAGTCCGATTCATACATTATTGTACGTAAATATACAATGCATTGCATCCGAGGCTTGGAGACGCGGCTAGCGCTGTTGATCGAGCGTTTGCTATAGTCCGATTCATACATTATTGTACGTAAATATACACTGCATTGCATCCGAGGCTTGGAGACGCGGCTAGCGCTGTTGATCGAGCGTTTGCTATAGTCCGATTCATACATTATTGTACGTAAATATACACTGCATTGCATCCGAGGTTCGCAGGCCGCGAAACGACTCGCCTGACGAAGTTTGCGATTCGTGCGCCGCATCGATCGACACTGGTCCGTGTCTCTGCAGGAACCTGGATTTGGGCCAGCGGTATTTTTCATTCAATGACCCTGTATTGGAGTGCATTTCAAACGTTGGCAGGCTTACTTGCGACGCAAGTTGTCTGTAGAGCTATCTTTTCACAGTGCAGCGTTGCTTCAAAATGCTCTTGAAGGGTTTTCGGGCGACGCGCCTTGACGGTCATTTGCTTTTCTGCAAGTCAATGAATGAGTTGTCGAATGCACGTACCTGGCATCTGAAGCGCGTATGCCGCGGTCGACTTGGGTGCGCTGTCCCATGCACTCCTGCCCATGATCTTCGGCAATAGCCATACGGACGTCGGTGTAGGCTATGAATGAAGCGTACGGAGCATCTCGTTCCGGTCACGACGGTGCTCAGAGCGTCGAGACGCGTGCACGCACCACCATGCCACTATTTGGTATGCCACTTGGCTTTTATCATGTCCAGTGCTCGACGAAGCTGAACGCTGAAAAAATCAAGTCGCATCGCATATGCTGTACCGAGCATCATTTGTCGCACGGAGGTTTGATCGAGGAATTCCAGAGGAATTCGGACAGTTGCCATCTCAGAGTCGGGAAGCCCGAAAACCTGACGTCTGACAAGGTGCGTCCACCGGAGAGAAGCGGTGCGCAACATTGATGGATAACAAGCTATATGATCGCTGATGGCGTCGCACAACTTTCGGTGTCGCGGATGCGAGCGACTCGTCTATGGATCCTTGAGCGGAAAACTAGCGCGTGCCATTAGCGACAATACCTTCGACATGATGAATCAAAGGAGACGGGCTGATACGAAGCGTCACTGACCGCGTATCCCAGCATCACACTCTTCGACCGCATTTTCATGATGGAAAGCAACGATTCGCTAGAACAGGACGGATGCATGTGCCAACAGGAAGCCTCGGGGCTCGCGTCTACGAAACATGAAGCGCTGGACGAGTCTGTATGGCTGGCGATTTCCAGACCACCAGTGGATAGAATCGCCGCTAGGGCTAATGTCGTCGGAATGCCGGCTTTTCTCTTTTTTACGAACAGCACTTTACCCCGGTTTGCGTACCCCCAGACAGGTCCAGCATTGCTCCTGCGTAAGTCTCGTCCAGTGGGACAAATACCCGTCCATCTCGTAAGACGCGTTCGTGTTTCATTTAGCAATCGATCGTGTGCTTCGTCGAGCCGCGACCGGCTCCCATAGAAGCGTGCGTTGATCTCTCTGTTTCGTTCCATGTGTCATGATCACCGTTTGTATGAACGATACGGAACGTGCGCGCTCTGCGCCTCCTTTTTTTTGTCGTGTATCTCAAACAGCATACGGAATAGAGCAGGCTACCGAATATCCATTCGTGTCCATTGCGTTTCACAGGTTCCGTTTTGGGGTGCATGATGTTCCGCATGCGCTGCGTAAAAAACTGGTTCATGCATCACCTGATGGTACGATATCCGATTTATGCAAGCAAGATCATGATGCTCGCACGCCAGCACTGACTTAGAAACGCTTTCCGTTCCCTCTCGCCAATGTACGCGATGCTTTCCTTTTCTCGAATTCCTGCAAGAACAACAAACATGCACAAAAAGGTCGCACTAACGCCGATGCTCCAGAATGCACCGCTCCCAATACAACGACACAGCAGAGACAGAAACAAGGCATGCATGTTTTCTCGACTACACTCGTTCCCACGAAAGCGTAGCTCGACGAAAAAAGATCTTCGGTTCGATGACCCCGCACGCACGCTAGGTACTTGCGAGCGTTACGAATACAGGTGTTGGCAACGTGTTTTGCGTTGGCATCGACCGCGTCCGGCGGTTCGGATACATTCTAGGATACCTATGTCTTGAGGGCGGTATGCGATACGTGGCGACGCTTACCGAAACGCAGCGCGATTCCTCGCGTCGACTCGGTGAACCGAGTGTCGAATCATGCCGTCGGGTATTGTCAGCACGTCCGTGGGTGCTGTCGCGCGCTCCGAGCTTCAAACCCATCCCCTGCCGAGGAGCTCTCTTTCGCGGGACACTTCCGGACCTGAAACTGTCTACCAGTTGCCGAGTGATCATCCACAGCTCCACACATGGGAACGGCGTCAAGTGAATCGTCGGGAAACGTTTCCTCGGGGAGCAATGCTCTGCTTCGAGACAGGTCCAAATGCACCCAACGCGGATGCAAACGTATCCGCTTGGAGACTCCTTGTGACGGACCTGGGTCGCTTCCGAGCGCCCCGGTACGCTGCTGAAGACGCGAATGCTGCACTGGCCAAATGAAACGTTTGAATCGCTCTGTGGATAGATATGCTTTAAGCGAAGCGTGCTTCATGCCATTCAAGCCTTGTGGAATGTAGCAATAAACTCGGTGAGAATTTTTCGCAAGGCTTCATCGGACTCCTTCGATAATTGGCCTTCCTGACGGATCTTTGCCAACAGATCACCATGATTTGAGCGCATGTTCTGCAGCATTGCTGCTTCATACTCGCGAATACGAGAGACGGGTACCTTGTCGAGAAGGCCACGTACACCTCCGTAAATCACGCACACTTGTTCTTCGAACGGCATCGGTTTGTACTGGCCTTGTTTCAACAGCTCATTCAGACGGTCTCCGCGATTCAGCAACTGCTGCGTGGCGGCATCCAGGTCAGAGCCGAACTGCGCAAAGGCAGCGACCTCCCGATGCTGCGCTAATTCCAGTTTCATCGACCCCGCAACCTGCTTCATCGCTTTTGGTTGCGCCGCAGATCCCACTCGACTAACCGAAATACCAACGTTGATCGCGGGACGTTGACCCTTGTAGAACAACTCCGACTCCAAGAATATCTGCCCGTCCGTAATCGAGATCACATTCGTCGGAATGTACGCGGACACGTCACCAGCTTGCGTCTCTATGATGGGAAGCGCGGTCAGGGATCCGGCGCCTGCTGTATCGCTCATTTTCGCAGCGCGTTCCAGCAGACGCGAATGCAGGTAGAAGACATCACCGGGATAGGCTTCGCGACCCGGCGGACGCCGCAGCAACAGTGACATCTGTCTGTACGCGACTGCCTGCTTGCTCAAGTCGTCATAGATAATGAGCGCATGCATACCGTTATCCCGGAAGTATTCGCCCATTGCACAGCCGGAAAACGGGGCCAGAAACTGGAGAGGTGCCGCATCCGATGCCGTCGCCGCCACGATGCACGTGTATTTGAGTGCGTCAGCCTGCTCGAGTCGATTCACCAACTGCGCGATCGTACTGCGCTTTTGCCCGACTCCAACATAAATGCAGTAGATTTTTTCAGGCCGGTTCTCGTCATGGGCCTTCTTCTGATTCAAAATCGCATCGATGGCAACCGCAGTTTTGCCGGTCTGTCGATCACCGATAATGAGCTCTCGTTGGCCGCGCCCTATCGGCACAAGACTATCCACAGCTTTGAGACCTGTCAGCATAGGCTCATGCACAGAACGACGCGGGATAATACCCGGAGCCTTGACATCAACCCGTCGCCGCTGAACAGCGCGGATCGGGCCCTTCCCGTCGATCGGCTGCCCCAGAGCGTCCACAACGCGACCAATGACGCCTTCCCCGACCGGAACGTCTACAATAGCTTCCGTCCGTTTTACGAGAGAGCCTTCGGTAATATCGCGGTCGGAGCCGAAAACGACAACACCTACATTATCCTGCTCAAGGTTGAGCGCCATGCCTTTGGTGCCGTCCGCGAACTCCACCATTTCACCGGCTTTGACATTGTTCAATCCGTATACTCGGGCAATACCGTCACCAATGGTTAGCACTCTCCCGACTTCGTTCACATCGAACGGCTCCTCAACGCCGCTGATTTTCTCTTCGAGAATCGCAGAGAGCTCTGCTGCTGAGAGCGCGGATCTGCGCACAGCACCCGTAGCCCGCCAGCTGGAGAGCGACCTCTGCCGCTGGTCGCGATTCGCTGTGACCCACAAGGCACCGTGTACAGCTGCACGACCGCGTACAAGCAGGTCACTGGAACGCACCAAAGCACGAGCAAACGGTCTCAGGGCACGGTTCATGGAGAGGCTTTTCGGCCAAAAGCACGTCGTTGTTGAAGAGGCGCGTTCGTTACGGTTCTATTGGCGAAGGAGCGCCATCGTCTCATACGGCGGCAGCGTGGTAAGGGAATTCCCTTACGATCAGACGTCAACGGTGATACCAAGTTTGTCTATTATTGATCAGATTCTGTTGACATGGATGTACGGGGCAATCGCCTCTGTCCAGAAAGCGCATCGGTAACTGCAGCAGGGCGCTCACTGGACACCAAAAAACGCATCGATAAACGTTTATTGGGGTGCGCTCTCGCAACGCCTCGTAAACGTGTATGCTGCGTTCGTCGGGAGTCGTCATCGGGCGTGCCGACTTGGTGCTACTGTCTGTGGCGATGCGCATGCCTCGATGTAGACGCGCCAGCTGGTGAAGGTCGTGCGGGACGTTGCACTCGGAAGCTGGTACATGCTTGGACACTTTTCTGGAAATCGAGAAGCTCCAGCGCTGACTCGACAAGCGCCTATTGGTGCGTGTGTGTGTGTGCGACGACGTGCTCGCGGCACTGGCTGGGGAAACGATACACGCATGGAATCCCCAACTTTTATTCCGTGGATTTTTCATAGACAAAACTTTTCCATTGGGCAGCGTTCTCCGATTGTACGCTCCTCCTTTCCTTCTTTTCGTTTGTTTCGTTTTTTTTTCAGTGCGCGGTGAATGCTTCCATTCCGTGGATGCAAGGCGATCTGCACGCCGACAGGCCGGCATCCCGACCGGTGGATCGACGGCGAGACGTTTTTTGTATGGTCCCCGTCCAACCTGGAAGCGAATGAATACAGAGAAATGCTTCCAATGCTCGTCGTTTTCATCGTATTTGCAACACGCTACCGAACCGTGTGCAATCCTATGGATATCGCGTATGTTGTTCATTGCTCCTACACCCTTGATCGAGAATTGGAAAAAAATTCTGCATCTGCATCCAGACCAAAACCGCTTCCGTTTACAAAACCTATAGCTTCAGCGTCTTTCGGCGGGAAATATGAAAGCGAGCTCATGGATACTGTGGGGAAATCAATGTCCGTCCCGGTACTATCTGTGCTTGACGCTCACGACGACTCTGGGACCCAGCAACCTGCACTGGGTACACCAGACGGCACAGATTGCCGGCAGACGTTGAATTTCATTCTCTCGAAAACCCGTATCCTCCATAACAAGTCGAGTCCTTGCTATTGTCTGCGACGAATGCGTACGCTGCATCCACCGCAGCGAATCCGCGACACGATGCCAAGTACGTCGAATGCTGTGTTTCCTGGTGTACTGCAGCGCGACAGGTTTTGAACGGTTGCACTCGAGAGGGCGTACGCACTCGTGTTGGCGTTCCTTGCACTGTTTTGTTTTCGATCTAGTAATCAGTTCTTGACCATGTTTCTGGCTCCGACAATACACTTCACGCACAGAAAACACCGCATTGGAACTCTCGGGAACCGAGTAGTAGCTCGCTACCATCGACCGTGCACCAACGTTCCAAAACCGCGAGCCCGTGTTCCGTCTCTTCAACGCCGGCTCTCAGTTCAAGCGTCGGCTCTCAGAGTGGGCCACGGCTTTGATCTGCATCGCCTGGAACCTGGACTACCTCTGATTCTCGGTGGTGTGCGTCTCGAGCACGATCGTGGTTGCGCAGCGCACTCGGACGGCGACGCCGTCTACCACGCTGTTACGGACGCGATTTTGGGTGCCTTGGCACTGCCGGACATTGGCCAGCTTTTCCCGGACACCGACCCCCAATGGAAAGGGGCAACTTCAGATGTTTTTCTCCGGGCAGCCGGGGCTATGATGCTTCAACAGGGGTACCGCATCGCGAACCTCGACGTTACTGTCATTCTGGAACGGCCCAAGCTCGCCCCGCACAAAGAACAAATACGCCAGAATATAGCGGGGCTTTTGGGGCTTAGTCTCGAACAAGTGAATTTGAAAGCAAAAACACACGAAAAAGTAGATAGCATCGGGGAGAATCGCAGCGTCGGCTGTCACGCCATGATCCTACTCGAGCGTCAACCGCTCGGGAACAGTGACGAGCCTTCCACGTCCGCATCCGAAAGCTTCGCATCATCAGCAAGCGGTGCTCCCAACGCTGCATCTCCTAATAGTCTGGAATCGGGTGTGTTTGCCGCACTCGCAGCGACGCTCTCTCGAGTCCATGAAGTGATCGAGTCACGACGGTCAGCAGACCCGGAGAAATCATGGACAGCGAAGCTCTTCGCGAAAGGACGCCATAAAATCGCCCAGAAAGTCGGCGAGGAAGCGCTTGAAGTGGCACTAGATGCTGTGCAAAATCGACCTGATCGCGTCGTGGAAGAAAGCGCCGACCTGTTGTACCACCTTTTGGTACTGTGGGCGGATCTGGGAGTCCATCCCAACCAGATCGCAGCGGAGCTTGAAAAGCGACAAGGCAAAAGCGGTTTACGCGAAAAGCAGCATCGCAATGAATACAAGGACACAAAGGAGCAGCATGATTTGGTGCAGCACTAACGCGAGCAGCTCGTGACCCGCGGAGACCGTTCCCCAGCAATGCATCCTGTTTTCGAGCTTTTGTTGCGCCGCTGGCCACCACGAAAGGTCCAAATACGCGTCTAGGCGCGAGCAACTTGTCGAGTAGACGCATCAACGCACCAGTGTCGACCAGGTGCACGATCCGCTGAAACAATGGATCCCGCGCCTCCATTCGATGAAGCCGAAGCGTTCGTTTTCGATGCCCGACGTCGACACTGGAGCATCTCACCACATTGCGCATGTCATGAACGAAAATAGACACCGAGTGGAAACGATACCGAAGCGTCGTATGCGTACAGGGCATCTGCCCAGCCACGGGGCACTGGTACAAAACCTTGGAACAAGTGCGGCTGCCGACACCGTTGCCATGCGTCCGGTGTTGCAGATTCCCCGTAACCCGCTTGTTTGGCATCCGTCCGTCCTATAATCGATGCAGTAGTGTTGCAGCGCGAGTCTGGCGATGCCTTTGAGCGCTTTTGGACGCGCCAGGGTGCTTCCGGGCACTCCGCTTGTTCCCGGGGGCCGGACTGGTCTAGTCGGGGCTGGGGCAACCACCAGCGCTCCATCACGACAACTCGGGAGCAGGGCGAACGAGACCTGCAAAGCGCGACATACCACACTGTTTGGAGCCGGTCTGCAACGGCGTTCGCCACAACTGCGCTCGTCAACGGAATCGTGAGGAGCCGCCAGCCTCTGCTGGTACGTCTCGGAAGCATTTTCAAACGCAGAACAAGATCGTCGGCGGATGCCGGTACCCAACGCTGGATGAACCAGTAGACTCGCCGCCAGAAGCATCGCCAGCACCTGCTTTCCTTTGTGAGCGTCGCCTGCGCGGCGGTATCTGCTCGAACTGGATGCTGACGCTGCTTCAGGTTCAGCACACAGGGGCAACGGATTTGCGGCATGACCTGTTCCGGTGCCAGGGCAAGCACATGCAGCTTGTCGTAGCCGGGAGGCATCAGCCACAACATGATCACGTCGCTCCACTGGAGCTCATCCAGGACCTGCCACGAGCAACTTGAGCGATTCACGGAAAACGGACCGTTTGTCGGTAGCCGCAAGTGCCAGAGACGCCGATTCGTGCACAACACAGCCTCGTTCGGCACTGGACGACAACAAAAGCGATACTGCTCCGACAAAAGTTCCGAGGAGCTCGCCTGATCGAGCATCTGCCACAGTTCGTATCCCAGCACTGCATCTTCGATGTCGTAGCTGTGATCCAGCTTTGTGCTGGGCATCCGCGGAGGTCTCAACGGAGCGCTCCATTCGGCAACGCTCCACGTCCATGCGGTCTCCCCAGCAGCCGATTCAATGAGATGCCACGCTGCTTGGTCTAACAGATCCCGAGCTATTGCCAGCACCGTAGCCGTTGCCTGCATCATGAACAGAAGCGGTGTCGCGAGGAGGATGCCCATTCGTTGGCCGGCCGCGGCATGCCACCACCACCGCCACCACCGCCACCACCGCCGCCGAAGACGCTCCACCTTGGAGCTGCTGGCACGCTCGGCTTGTGACCCAGGCACCACTGCATCCGTTTTCGAGTACCGCTGCTGGTGCTGGTGCCCATGAGACGCACCTCCGGTACCTGAAACTTGAACGCGACGCTCAAGGAACCGTGCTGCCCCGCTGTTCGCGTCCGGGATGCTCCGGTTGTGTGCAGCGCCTGGCATGCGCGCTGCAATATCAAGGGCGAGCGTCGCCAGCCCTATATGTTGCCTGAGGGTTCCCGCTGCCAGCGCTATCATTCGATGGAATGCATCCAGGGAGGCTGCACCTAACCCCGCGCCATACCCCAGCGACAACGCTGCCGCTGCTCCTAAGATACGGTGCCGATGGCGCTGACGCAACAACGCTCCGAGTTGTCTCGCTATCTGACGAACAAGTCGACTTAAATGGCGCGCATATCGTGCCGGATTCCCTAACCATTCCGCAGAACTGATGACTTTCCAAACCTCCCGGTTCAGTTGTTGTTGATAATGGCGCACCAGGTGCTGCACCAGGTCGTCGCTTGTCTCAAAGGTACCGTCGAGGACGAGTTCGCGTAGCCACAGCGATGCATCCTGAACATTCATGAGCGGTGTAAGCATGAGTGCTGTCAAACGGGGCCACTCGCTTCCGCGGTATTGCAGGAGCGTTCCCAGGCTCACCAGGTCGGTTCGTACCGATAGAGTGCATGCCAGCGGAGCGCATACAACGTCGTGAAAAGCGAGTCGCAGGGAGCGTTCAGAACGCTGCTGCACCTGGGACACACTGGGAACACCTCGTAGCAGCGCCTGCTCCAGGGCGCGTCTCAAAAGCTGACAAGCGTCAGCGCCAGCCCGGTACTGGGCAGCGGAGCAACCGAGCGCTTCATTCGCACCAGCGTCATATTGACAGCAACAGCAGTCGCTCTCCCTGCGCGCTGTGCACTGCGTCAACGATTCCCGTAATGAACGCGACAACGGCATTGACGATAGCGATGATCGTGACGACGACGTATCCCCAGAGCGACATGTCCAGCAATACCTCGATGCCGGTGCATTGCCGTCACGCAATATCCGAGCCGCTGCTCCCGCTCGCCTCGAACTGGAGCTCCTTGCCCGCGCTTGCGTCAGTCGCTGAGCACTTGTTGCTGCAACGAGGCCCATGCTTGGTGTCCAGAAGATCTCCAGCTCTTGATCCTGCTGCTCAGCACCAACAGACGCCATTCGCAATGCATCAGCAGACGTTTCAACGGGGGTCATGGCATCGACTTGTCGCCGCCAAGCCACGAACCAGTCAACCATTTGAACAACCAGCGATGCATCGATGTCGAGATCGAGTCGTCCACACCGCACCTGTCCCGAGTGGATCCGTAGAAACGTATGCGCACCAGTGCTACTAGACTCGAAACGGGTTCGCAGCACACAAGCAGCTTGCTTCGGGGCTCGCCAAGCGCCATCGTCGCTCGTCCACCGCCTCGAGGCAACCGATGCTGATAACGATGACGCTCCAGGCGCTGACGCTGACCCCTGACAAGCATACGAAACGGGCCTGCGACGGAGCGAGAACCACGAGACAACCGCCAGCCGATCTAGCTGCCGGCTCGTGTTGTGATCTGGACGTATCGACGACGACTTCTTCTTCTTCTTCTTCTTCTTCGAGTGCCGTTCGTGATCCGAAGCGAGGCTCAGTGCTTGGCTTGTGCGCGAGGCAGCGTCATTCGCTGCGACACTGTGCAGCCTCAGCGGTACACACCAGGCACCTGGTAATGTAGGATGCTGCAGAGCCGAACTGTGATCGAGTTGCAGTGCCTCGCAGACAAAAGCGACCTCACCATGGTAGCTCTCATCCAAACTGGCCTTTTGACGCAGCATATCGCTTCCATCTTGGGTGCGTTTGACGTGATGCCAACGCGCATCCACGCCTCGTATGCCGAGGTAGACGACTTGTTCGAAAAGTGGCGGCTCTCTTGTCGTTGCCGTCATCCGCAGCAGGGAAATGCCCATCTCGGGTACGCAGAGCTCACATGTGAACGCAGAGGCGTGGCGATCGATACCAGCACCAGCGTAGTGCATTGTCGTACTGGCTGGAAGCGCGTCCAGCGGTGTTTCAGACGGCGAGGTTTCTGTCGAAACATCATGTCGCTCGTCTACAGAGCGCTGCAGCGACGTTGACGCACCACGGCTTTGACTCGAGCGTCGAGGCACTGCAGGCTGTTCCTGTTGTTGCTCGTTTTCGGCGATGATGAGCGCAAGCGTTGCCTGGCATCGCTGCAGGCGAATCTGGAACGTGCGGCTTCGAGACGCTGCACCCGGAGCGCCCGCGGAGTTCGCTACACACCAGCGAACACTTTGATTACAGGCCAAGTGCACCGCTGTCTGCGAGGCAACGTGCACGCGACGACGGCGATGACGACGACGACGACAACCGAGCCCCACTAGTTGCCAGAGACGAGTCCGGCATTGTTGCAGACGCGGAATCACGCGCAGTTGGACCGCTTGTCCCGTTCGTTTTCCGTCATGATATCCCCGGTGCCTGCTACGCCCGTTGGTGCGGTCGCCGCTGACACCGCTGTCGGTTGCAACCTGTGTTTCTCCATGTGCAGCTGCAACTGAAGCATGCGAATGCAGCTCGGGCTCTAAGCGAAAAGCGCCCACGTATCCAATCCCGTCGATCCAGAGCTCGAGAATCGGCTCTGCAAGCGGCTCATCCCAGGTGTAGGCGCATTCCGAGAGCGGGTCCAGTGCTTGCAGCGCATCGTCATCGATAACGTCCTGGGTCTGCTTCATGCAGCAGCCGCTTCGACAGTGCGCCGGTTCAAGGCGTTGAGCGAAACGAATGCGTTCAATCGTCTGATTCCGGATCCGATACGGTACCAGCAACGGATGCGGCGGCAGAATCGTTACCAGATGCACGGGTGTCACTGGACTGGTACCTGCTGCAGTGTGCACCCGCGGAAACTGACAAGCGCCCGTTGAGGCCTGGCGAAGACGCAGACACCAGTCGCTACCAGCGGTGACGGGAACACGTCCACTCCAGTACCAGCCGGGAGCAGCAATGCGGATGCGAAGGCATGGCTTGTTCGTACCAGCTGGCCAGTGCAACGTTGCCATGGCACCAGGCTCGAGGCGAAAGACGCTCCCGTCAGCGAGCAGTCTGTCGATATCGTTGGCGGCTGTTGGCCGGACGTCGACAAGGTCCAGGTCGCTGCCGGGGCTGTGCGTTCCTGCCCGGGGATTTGCGGCCCCGAATGATAAGCATTCATCGCCGGTATCCTGGTCGACAGGCCATACCAGGAGCGTGTAGGCCGGCCACAAGTTCACCAGGCGGTATCGCGGGTACACCACGAGCAGCCGCGAACGCTCGAGCGGATACCCCAGCGGTTGGACGCAGACGACCGCATCCAACTGACGAGGACGCGGTACATACGCACCGTCGAACGTTGTCGGTGTCGATGAAGACGACGACGGCCAAGTTTCTGCCACCGCTGCCGCAGGTGACCAAGCGCTAAAGCGTGGAGCGATAGAACGCGACACTTGAGACAAGCGCGAATGCGGTGTTGTCGCTGCTGCTGCTGCTGGTGCTGCGGCTAATGATGATGATACAAGCCACGGCCAACGAGCGTCTGTTTCAAGTGGTGTCGATACGCTCGCGTGTCTTGATCGCACTAGTCGCAACGGACTAGTTTCCACTTCAGGAGTACCAGTAGCAGCAACATGAACAACAGCATCCGCTACCGTCACCGCAGCTTGTGTGGGTGCTCGAGCGGCACCGTGTGCAGATGCAAGGCGTTGCCAGGCGCTAGGCTGCTGCAGCACCGCCGCCGGAGACGCGAGCATCGCACGAGTCCATCTGTGCGGCTTACGCTCACCTGCAACTGCATAGAGCGAAATCACCAGGGCCTCATGCGCAAGTCTGGTGCCTGCACACCACGCACTCCATTCGGTATGTGCAGTGCGCCACGAGAGTGCGAGCTCTGGAAGCGACCATGCAGTCCAGGGACACGGGGCGAGTGTGAGCGGCAGCACTTGTCCGCAAACGGGGCCGCCGTTGTGTCCACCACCACGTGCTTGATACGGTAACCGCCCATAACGAGCGTTCTCGAATGCATCAAAAGCACCAGTCGTATGAGCAGATATTGGACGCGGCGGTGCGCACTCGCGACATGTCAAGGGCATGGAGCTGCTGCTACTGCTGCTGCTGCTGCAGGGATAGGCAACGCTTTGGATGGGCGTTTGCGGTGCAGCTGTTGCCGTAGCCTGCTCTGCTTGCACAGTCTCGAGGTCAGACTGGACACCAGGGCGTCCCGTGTCGATCCAGTTTGCCAAATGTCGTCGCAGTTGCGAGCACCAGGAGCGCCTCTCTGCAGGGATTGCCTGCATCAAGGTCGTCGGCGACGCTGTCCACAGTGAGCACCACAGTTCCGGAACGCACAGGGTTATCTGCCGCAAAGCACGTGGGTGCTCCCATCCAAAGTCGACTGCAAAACACGTCCCCAGTGGTGACATTGTTTCCGCGGGCTTCCAAGGCCACGGTGCCAGCCACCTGGGCGCATCGTAGACTACCCGTCGACGATAATCATCGCACTCGTCTTCGATCGCATCCGCATGAATGGTTGCTGCTTCTGCTGCTGCTGCTGCTGCTGCTGCTGCGTTCGGCTCGTTTGCTGTTCGATGAGGTGATCGATCCCGAATCGCTAATGACCTGCACACCTGGGAGGAAAGCGCAAGTGCACCACGATCGGATGCTACCACTGCCTCAGTCTGAGAGGTTACAAGTTCATCCAGCCAAGGATGAATCGGGAACAAGTCAGTCGACGCTGTGGTAGGCAGCTGAATCCAGACACGTCCAGGCAACAAGAATGCCGATGAATCGGATGCTGCTGTTGACGTTGACTTTGACTGGTGTCCTCGATATCGAGGCAGATGCCGCTGGTGGCTGGTGGCGGCTTTTGGGCGTCGCTGCTGACGCCAGCCTGCCACCTCCTGGACTGGAGCTCGACGAGCGCCTGGCACACCAGCACGGGTGCAGTCTTTCGCGTTGGCATTGGCGGCAGCGGCGGTACTGTCGACTTGGAGCTCCTCCAGCAGCCCCATAGGAGGCGGCTCGAACGCCTCCGGCAACGCCAGCGATACCCAGTGTGCAGGTTGCCAGCAGCAGCTCGTGGGGATGCTCGTATCCTCAGCGCTGTCCGAGGCATTCCGGGCAGGGTGCTGGTGCTGGTGCTGGTGCTGGTCGTGAAGATTCGTTTCGCTTTCGGGAGCGCCACCTAGTGTCGCTCTTGTTGCCAAACGCTTCCTCGAGGGATCCGTTGGTGCACTTGGTGCTCCAGTCGTTGACGCTACTGCTTTTGCTGCGGATAGCGCACACTCGAGATCAAACAGTGCATCCATCCGACAGCTGCGATACACTTGACCAGGCCAGAGCAGTGTCGCTCGATCCACGAAAACAGGTTCGATCGATGCATTCCGTATTTGCCAGGGTGCATGGAGCGTCACCAACACAAGAGGCACGCTCACCGCCTCGTTACTCGTTGGTACACGACGAATGACCTGGGCAGTGAGCAGCACACCCCAGATGGGGTCCGGCTCCGGATTCAGGTGCCTCGCAGAGCGCGTTCGCGGACGACGACTCGGTATCGGAGACGGTGCCAATGGACCCAACCAGAGCACTCGGGATTCGTCGTCGCGAACATTCTGGGCAAGGTCCACGAACCACGACCACAAGTACGAGGCAGGATGCATATTCGCAACTGCAGATGCAGTGCTGACGCCGTGTTCACCGGTTCGGCACACATTCGGAGCAGTCACTTGGGGGCAGGCATCGTGTTCACTGCATTGCACTTGTCGTGGTTGTTGCGCTTCACACCCGAGCATGGACGGTGCAGGTAACCTGGTGCTGCTTGCATCCACGTCTGGTACCATCGCGTCATCGTCCAGTTCCGTGCAGAGCTGCCAGACACAGGGTGTTGGTGCAAACAACGAGGCTGCTCGGATATTGGTACGCGAAGCGAAACTCGATGCTCCATTCTGGACGGCTGTTGGATTCGCAGTCGCTTCGAAACGAGCTATACAGCACGGAGTGTTACGCACGTTCGAAGCGGTGTCATGCGTCCACAGTGACAAGCAGAGTGGCGTCTGATTCTCCCAGTACAGGGGCGACTCGAAGCGGCAGAGCCACTGGGGATCTGGTGTTGCTGCTGTTTGACCAGTGGCTGTTACCTTTTCAGAAACAACGCTTTTGCGTCGATACAGAACAACCACCAGCACCAAACAGGGCCACTGCAAGGCTTGTATCGCCACGAGCTCGAGCGCAGCGTCAGGCGGGACCCAGCTGAGGGCCTCGCTTCGCGATACACCTCCAGAGCGATTATCCAATGGTGCATCCAATGATGATGATGATGATGATGATGATGTCAGAAACCGTCGCCACTCGGAGAGACGCAGCACCTGCGGATTCTGGTCCAAAGCGTGAACCGCAATGTCTTGATAGAACGATGCTCGGGGAACGTATCGCATCTCGTCGACAGCGAGCGTACCGTACGCGCTCAGGTGCAGCGGCAAGCCACTAGCATTGACAAGAGCGAGCGTACCACACTGAGGGCGAACTGGTACCACCAGTGCGGCGCGCTCTGGCCTGGCTGCCTGTATTTGCAGCGTTCGCTCCACAGCAGCAGCGATTCGAGGCGTAATGTTCAAGCACAAGGCGTCGGTGCTGCTCAGGCGCAGCAGTGTCTGGCGGGCGGGCAGCGTAGACGCCTCGTGTGACCCACAACAGGCATCAGCAGCAATGCCGTTGCTGTTGTCGTTGTCGTTGTCGTTGTCGTTGTTCAGAGCAGCTGTCTGTCGTTCTAGTTGCTGCAATTGCAGTTGCAATCGTGCCGGCTCCAGAACGAGCTCATCAGTGAGGAACGCTCGACAGGAGCCCTGCACCTGGAGCCAAAGCGCTGTCCATGGAATGACATGTTGCAGGACGCGAACTGAGAGGTTATCGATTTGCAGCGACCACTGCAAGCTGCTTGTCGCGTATGCACCAGCGCTAGCACCAGCACCAGCACCAGCATCGACAGGAATAGAAACAGCTGCTCCGGCAACGTGCATGGTAAGGGTAACAAGGCGGCCGTCGACTTGATACCATCGAGGCTCACTGAGCGCGCAGGGTGCTTCATCTGACGTCGATAACGACGACAAAGAAGACGATGATGATCCAGAGGAGAACGAGTTGCGGTGCTGGCCGACTGAGGATGATGCACGACGACGCCACCAATCGTTGTTCCAGTGTATATCCAGTGTCGACCAAGAGAGGCGCTTCTCAACATGCGGATACGCACAGTTTCGAACTAGGCACTGTTGCAGATGAAGCGCACAGCCACGCAGTAACAACGCGGAAGCCGCGAGTCCCCCAGCTGGAGTCGACAGAGGCCTCGAATCCGCAGCGCGATCATCAAACGCTGAGAAGCGATCATCATCATCATCATCATCATCATCATCATCATCTGTGCCGTTTTTGTCTGCTTGACTCGATAAAGCGCTGATCGAGTCGTGCTGCCCTGTGCTTGCATCTCGATACCTCGTCTGGCAATGGTAGTGCCGGTGATTCATCGGGGGTATTTGCGGCCTGCTTCGCCAGCGTCCCTGCTCATCGATGTAGCTCGCTAGACTGGAAGCCGTTGCTACCAGTGAGGACACCACGAGATCACGCGGATACGCCTGTTCGTAGCCGGGGACGCGGTACCACTTGGGACGATCCCAGAATACAGCCTTACCGCTGAAGCAGAGCCCGACAACCAGCGTTCGATCAGCGGTACGACGCTCGACATCAATGCTTGCTTCTGATCCAGAGGATGTGCTCGTACTACTACTGTTGTCGCTACTGTTGTCTTGCGTGTGGTCGTCAAGGTTGAGCGGGATGAGAAGCAGCGAGGGTGCAGCACCTGCCTCGAGGTGCAGTTGCCAGCTGATGGCCCCCGCTTCATGAGTGATCGCAACATCGCCCTCGCGTGATGACTCCGGGGCGGCAACCGCGTCACTAGAAACCGACTGCTGATGCTGTTGCTGGTGTACCTCGTTCGTCTCATCGATGGACGATTTGGAATCGCTCGTGTCGTTCGGATCTTGAACCGTGGGGATGGGCGCTCTTATCTCTGCAGCTGACGCTGTCGAATCATCGGTGCCATCTGCTGCACGAAACTCCTGCCAGATGCGCTTCAACAGGGCGAGTTCGAGAAAAACGCGCGCATCTTGGAGTCGAATCTGCACTCGAGCCTGAGTTGATGCCTCAGTTGCAGCGCTCGTGTCGTTCCAGTACCGGACTCGAAGGCAGGGCAACATCACCAATTCACCCTGAGCACCGAGGTAGTGACTGCGCTCTGTGCGGAGGCGCACCGCTTGTGCTTGGAACCGAAGCGCTTCAGAGCGTCCACAATACCGATACTGGAGCGTTAACTTGGAGGCAGCGAGATCAGCGAGAGCCAGTTCATCGATGCTCGCTGGATGATCCTGTTGGTCCAGATACTGACCTGGATTACGCAACGATGACGATGACGGTGCTTGTTCGCCTGGTGTTCTGCTTGCGGATGCGTCGGTTTTGCTAGTGTGGTGTTGCGGCCACAAGGTGAAGAAGAAACGCTCCAGGTGCAACTGGGTGCTGCCCTGGGGTACGCCCGCGACTGTGCTGTTTGCGGCTTGTGCATTACGGGCGACGGATGCTCCGCCACCGTCTTCGGTGAACGTCATCGTCATTGCAGGCTCGCTAGCACTCGCACTATGTTGCGTCAGGGTATCCTTAGTGCTACGATATTTCGTAGCGTTCGTGCTAGCGCTCGTGCTTGTCATCACTGGAGGTTTGGAGCTCGGCACCTGACACGTCTCGTATTGCTCCAGCTGATACTGATACACGGCGTCTTCAAGTCGACGGATCCAGTCTAGGACGTCATTCAGGAGCGCAAGGTCGTGGACTGTTCCAAGCGCGTGCACCGTCGGAACCCGAATGAAGGTTGCGGCTTTGTCGCGCTGCCAACAGAGGACCCAGTCGACTTGATTGGTCAGCGCCTGCTCCTTGTCATTGCTCCCAGTGAGACGCCACAACTGCGACTCTTGGATGCGTAGTCGACAGACGCAATCCATGAGATTGGGCGTTTCGATTTCGCCTACCTCGAGGACAAGCGTTGCTGGTAATGTTGCAGCCTGCATGTGCAACTGAACGTCCTGGATGTGAAGCTCGACGAAGACGACGTACGCATCCTTCTTCGCTGGCGCATGTGGAGGCAGCTTATCTTCAAGCAACGCTGTTGATGCTGGCTGCTTTGTCGCGGTGCGCGCCTCTTGGTCGACGGGGCACTGCTGTCTTGCTGTCGCTGTTTGCCCTGAGCAGGGCGCTGTGTGTCCGTCAGCGCTCCCGATGGTCTCAACGAGGTCGTGTGTAGAGCGCTGCATGAGCACATCGTACACGTCGAGGTGCAACAGCCACTCGAGCTGCAACCACATGGACCAGAGCTGACGACATTTGGCCTCGTCCGCGTGGATACGCACCTTGACGATCTGGAGAGCGCATTTCGACGCAGTCGGAGCACCAGCATGCGTCGTCTGTTGCCAGTGACAGGTCAGGGCAGCGGGTCGTAGGTCGTAGGAGCGTCCAGCGTCCTCAGTGGATGATGCATTCGCCGTCCGATGATCAAGAAGCACATCACCGAAACGGAGGAGCGGTTGCGCGGTCTGATTGGTGACTTGACCTCCCTGCACAAAGCACGCGAGGTGTTGGCGGACTGCCTGGAGCTGCTCCCGATCCAGCGATGATGATGATGATGATGACAGGAACAACGCGTCTACGTCGTCGCATACGAGGTCGATGGCGAAAAGCGATAAGCGCCACGTTTTTTCATCTGCTGGGGTGATCACGGGTGCGTTCGCTGCCTGAGCGGCAGCCTCAGCTCGGCGGATGTGATCCTCGACGAGTGTTTGGAGCCGGAGCCAGCTGCTCGCCGGTATCGTGGTGCACAAGGGCGCACACCAGGTGATCCAAAGCTGGAGCATATGCACGATTTGCGCACAGATACCAGACGGGTGCCATTCCAGAGCCAGACACCCGACGCGAACGATGCCCATAGAAGAAACGGCATCTGTTTGCACACCGGAAGCGAGCACAGATGAAGCTTCTCGTCTGATGAGCGGTAACTGTGCTGTGAGGTCACTGAGCTGCACGAGCAGACAGCGCTGCGCTAGCTCGAGCGCCAAGGTTTCGGCTTCGAACACCAGACAAGCTCCGGGCGAGGCCAATGCCAGCCGCTTTCGTACCTGCAACCGCATGCGAGAAGCTTTGAGAATGCACGCTCCGGCTGCTGCGGTACCGTCGAATCCTGCCCAGTCGATGACCAAGTGCAGACGCTGACACTGCACATCCGAACTGCCGTCCAACGATGTATCCACAGGTGGCTGCTCGGTACTCGCTGCGGACACCCAGGGGGTGCGCACGATGCGCAACAGGCTCTCTTGAGCTTGGTATACGTATCGGAGTATTGCAACCGGCACTAGACGCACCGACACCTGGGACAGGATGACCATAGGTATGCGGGCGTGCGGATCGCGAGCACCATCAACAGCGACTAGCTGTGAACGCGAGTGCCCTGCCCAGTACCAAGCAGTCAGCAAAAATGGCTCTTCGGAAGCGAACAGTGTCATTTCCGTGGGGGCGCTCGCGTCCAGCTGCTCGATCGGCAGCGTAGTGCAGCAAGCAGACCAGTGACCGGTGCCAGTATGCACTTGTAGACCTGCCAGACAGGGCGCTGCTTGCTCCTCTCGATGATGTGACTGCAATGGAGCGGCTGCTTGCGGTCGCTCCTGCTCTCGATAAACCCGACAGGCAACCGCGATGGCATCCTGGCCGGTTGCAGTTGCGTTGGCGATGCTAGCGCTGTCGAGTGCAAGCGCGTCAACGGGATCGACCCAGGGCACCCGGATTCCGTGCAACTCGAGTGAGAGCCTCCCAGACGTCTCATGGATCAGCTCAACGTGCAGTCTATCTACCTCGACAACCGCGACTATGCGAGTTCGTTTCGGGAACGCCGCGTGCTCGCCTCGCGTTGCAGCGGCTGCGGCTGCAGGTTGCGTATCCGACACTGAGACGCGTTGAACTGAGGCGCTTAGCTGGGGTTCCATCACCACGTTTCCCGCGTTGCTGTTGCTAACGTTTCTGTCGTTCGTGTTGCCTTGATGGCGATGCAGAAGCAGCGCATCACTTAGCTGCAGGTCTATAGCGGCAATCGCAGCGCTCAGCTGCTGGCAAACGAAAGCGTCAGCCGTATTTTCCGCTAGTATTGCGCGTGTTCTCGCTGTCTCGGGAGCCGAGAGCACCCAGGACCCCGCTGTAGTCAACGTCGACGGCTCGGGAGCGTCCTCTTGGGTACCGGAGAGCATGCCCGAAAGCCAGTGCAAACGCAATGCTACCAGCTGTGTGCTGGTCGGGCGAAGCGTCAACCGGAGGGATGCCAGCGGAGTGCTCGTTTTGCTACTCGAGGCGGTTGCCACTTGCAGATCGTTCACTGCTGGCCTTGTGCTGGGATGCAGCTCGAGCGTCAACGATGCAAGTGTCAGGCATGCTGTGGTCAGTTTGTTTCTCCAAAATTGCAGCTCAACATTCCACGTTTCCGTACGCAAACCAATAGAAAGCGGTGGCCAATCGTTCAGCAGCGAGACGTACTCGGTAAGCCACTTCGTGTCGATCTGGAGTGCTTCCACCTGTCCAGCACAGGCGACTTGGAGCGCTCTGTGTTCGAATGCTCGCCAGAAAGGCACCCAAGGCACGGAGAGATTCGCTTTCGCTTCCGTTGTTTCAGGGCTGATGCAGTAGTTACCATGCAATGCTGCTTCTCCTGCTTCTGCTTCCGCTGATGGCGTTGCGGTGCCTTGGCGTTGGGGTTGTGCAGCGAGCAGCGCCGCTAGCGGCCGCAGACCACCAGGGATACGGATCTGCAACGGTGATATCTGGAACCATATTCGGATGATGTTGCCAGCATAGGCGTTCATTAAGAGCATAACTCGGAGGTAGAGAGGTTTCACTACGATCTGATCTTTCCAGCGCAATACCAAGGCGTCCAGATGGAGGCACTTGCATATCGTACCATCGAGGCGGAGCCAGTGAAGAAACTGTTCGGGTGATGGCGCCTTATCTTCCAGTTTCATGGCGTCGAGAAACCGAATGGCCTCGCTCTCGTTCGCGGGACTAAAGAGCATCAAGCGTTCCCATGTGATCCAAAAGGCACCAGCATCCAATGTTGGATCTGTTTTCGCTCTCTGTTCACCGGACGTGTCAAGCAACCCCGGCAAGTGGATAGATACGGTGCAGTGCGTTACGTCGATTCGAAAGCTGCAAGCGTAGACACCTAGCCGCTCCAGCAAGTACCAGGCAATGGAGGCAGCTGCCCGCTGAGAGGAACGTCCCGTGGCACGCTGCTGAGCCGCTCTCAACGCAGACGAAGCCGTTTCAGCGTCTGGGTGCCTTGGCGTGCTTTCCCCAGTTTGCTCGGAGTTTGGAGCGTATCCAGCATTCGATGCAGTGCAGTGCGTTGTGCCCGTTTCACTGCTTGAGGCAGTCTCGACAGATGTGCGTTCGTACCGGAGCTCCAGGAATACCTCATCCAGCACCAACGCAAAGCTCTTTCGCCAAGAATGAAGCCACGGAAGCGACAGCGTGATCTGACCTATCTGGCCACCGCTTAGTTCCAGACGTCCCGTAGTGACACCCGTGTTCGCCGGGTACAGGGTTTGCGGCAGCAGCGTCGCTCGGTGCAAGTTGAGGAAGCCGCGTCTCAGACTCCACGCAACTTGCTCCGGTGCCAACTGTTCAAGGTACTGGTTCAGCCATTTTTGCAAGGTGCGCACGATGAAGCCTTCTCGCATAGCCAAGCAGCGTTACTGGGCCAACTGATGCCTCAACTGCACACCAAGCAGCCCAGTGGTGTGGCACCAGGGTTGAGCGCAGGGGCTCGAATCTCGTGCTCTGTTCAGTGTTCCGTTTTTTGAATCGCAGAGCGCCGCAGCAGGTACGGCAGTGGAACGTTCTGCCCTGTTGCTGGGTGCATACCAGGAGCAAGCGTTTGGTAGTGACAGCACTTCCTGTTGCTGTCGTTCGTGGTGGTCAGTGGAGGTGTCTCAGTACCCGGATGAAGAAGCGTGGATACCTGGAGGTCATGGTTGTTTCGGGCCGGTTTCGGTGTGTTATCGAGGCTTGTTGACGTTAGGTGCTGGTGACGATGTGGCGCGTCGGCAACGATCCACACGAACACGCGTCAGAACAGAACGGGAAGCGTCCGCTTCTGTAACTCGAGCGGAAACGCTAGAGTTTGGGACAATGCCCAATATCACTCGTACAGCGTTTGGGGGTTCTATCTGTAAAGGATTCCTTTTTATCCACCTAATCGATGACTTGAAACACGCAGGTCTGTCTCGTCTGTCCATTTTCATTGTCAGCAGTTGAAGCATATCGATGACGGTGTTCATGATCCGATTGTGCTGCTCCTGGATATTGTCGACGCATTTGATGCACAGGCAAATGTTGCGGTCGACGCTTCGCTTGTTCGTTGCATCTTTTTCGTGGACAGCTCCAATGCATCATTCATTCGCATGGGTGACTCTTGACCGTGGTCGAGTGCTCCCAGATATCTGCCATACCTCTGCCTCCGAGTGCTGCTGTATAATGCATGCACGCTAGCTTTATCACTCATTTCATGTCCTGGATAGGTAAACAAGTCTTCACGCTATCGCATCCTCCGTTTTCGCGCGCGGTTCAGTACCTAATGTCGACATGCTTCTTCCGAGCGATAACGATTGGGGATTACGCTGTCCATTGCACACCTAAGTGCAAGGGATTCCATCCGATACTGGATTTGCACCGTGCAATGTAGTCCATGATGAAACAAGTACTGAAAGCAAAATCCAGACTGAACAACAACAACAACAACAACAAGTCGAGGATTTTCGCTCCATCTACGTGCCATTCGTACAACGCGGTGATGTAGGCTGCATTGGAGGCAATCACTGCGATACTTCAAGTTCGAGTCCGAAACCCCTTTCGATGCAGGTAGAAGTGTCGGGAGCCGCTGCGAACAAATCCCCCGGAAGGTATCAAGCCGCTGACGAGTGACGTTTCATCGATGGCTACAAAAACAGGATGATTTCGTTTTCGAAACGAGGTTGATTATTCGGCGTCATAGATGATACGAGCTTTGGACTTGAGCTTCAGGAGAAATCGTCAAGGCCTGATGTCGAGTGGTTTTTGCATCTCATATCCATCGGTACGAATTCATGTACACACGACTTGTTTTGAAGCATAAAGATCGAAATCTCGAAGATTGCGAGATTCAAGCACCCGACATGTAAGTAATGAGGAAGCGTGGGGACCCCCACGAATGCATGGGATAATGATATCGGTTATGTTCAGGAACATGTGTTCGTGGGCATCGCGCTGGATCTCGATCCCTGGAACGAAACAAATTCCAGCTGCGGAGAATCGGCGGAACCTCGTTGGAAAAGACACTCGAATATCCGGAATACAACGTATACATTCCCAAGCCCATGTTGCCGCGCTTTACCTGTCGTGAATGTTCTTCTGAAGTTCGTTCGGAATCACGTGGAACGACAGGAAGAGAGTGAGCGGCAGAAAACGCTGGTTACGCTGACTCGGGTACAGCAGGCGTCTTGGTAAGCGCGTTTGAGCACGTTGTGTCGAGTGCATACCGGTTCTTTTAAAGTTTGCGAAATATCGACTGTGTTTTTCTGAAGTTCTGGCGTCACTCGACACTGGCGGTGCGATGTGTAGGACGAGCAACGCGCTCTCACGCAGAAATCGACATGCTTTACATGTTTCCGGTAGGGGGCTTATGACCAAGCAGAGACGTATTACCGAACTGTGTTTTCGTTGCAGAAATCGATACAACGATAGATCTGGCAAGCTGGGCTGTTCGCGAAACGTGCTATCGGTTACATGTAAACGGTAGCCACGAGCAACTTTCTGCACGTGCCGGAGATTCTCGTAAGCTTGCAACGGCTACCGCACCCTAGATCGTACACGAAAACTGCGTGACGTGGAGTGCGTTCACGTTCACGGAAGTTATTGTTCGCGATGGAGGGGTGCTTTGGAGGCACGTTTCCGAACGTGGCTCGTATCTGTGAAGGTGTCTGCTATGCGTTTACAAAATGACGCTGCAATGGGCATTGGCTCACGCGGTTTGCGATAGAATGGGGCGGGGACTCGTCACCGTGCCCCGCCTTTGGCGTGCAGCACGTCTTGCCTCACAGAACGGACGCCCCCGGGGGCGCGGCGGGTCGCAACCCGCTAGACCGTACACTGCTCTGGGATATTATGAAGCCGTGCTTTCTGCCGAACGTTTCTACACACGCTGCGCTGCGCCGCACCGCGCCACCGAAAACGTCTTCCTCAGACTCGAAGTCGACAAGGCCACAACGAAGCCGTTTAGCTCTGAGCCTTGCTCGAAGAAAGCCTGACCCGTTCCGTACAATACTAAAGTCGCTTGCCCATGCACACTCCGGGGAACGCAAGGCAAGTCTGGACGCACCTCCTCGAGCCGCGATCTCTGCCCAAAGTGGTCCATGCGGCAGACTCGCGAAAACTGCGCGAGGCATCTCGGGAAGAATCGCTCAAACTTGTTGTTGCTTGGAGTGCTCAGGATGCGCGCAGCTGCATTTCGGATCCCCACTCCTGAGCGGAAACGGCAAATGTGTCTTCGAGCATGTTGAAGGCGACTTGCTCGCATCTCAGCGCAAAAGTGTGGAGTCCGGTGTTCCACCACTGTATGCAGGCACTAATTGAGGCAGGCGAGTGCTCGTAAACGCTGCGTCGATTGCAAACACTGCAAGCAGAGCGTGATCGGAGCACCTCGATATGCATCACGAGCACAAGACCTTGCGGAGATGAGCGGCATTTCTCGCGGCAGCATCAACTTGACCGCCACGGTGCAGGGATGCCCTTCATGGACGCACGGCTGTGTACAAGCAGCGTGTTGGCTCTGAATGAGAGCCACTAGAACGCAGGTGCACCCCGAACCCACTGAGTGCGCAACGGCAAGCACAGTTCGTCTCCAGCAAGTACGCTGATGCAATGTGCGAGAGCGCGCAGCCTGGTCTTCACAGCGCTGTGAGAACTGTAGATGTGGCTTTCCAGGTTTCGCTGCTGGTCGAAAGACGCGCTCATGTGGGCTCGTTCACAGGGGTCAAGGCTCGTTCACGAGGCGATGAGTCGGACTTGGACGATTCGGCACCGGGTTTTCCGTCCCGTAGCCTTGAAATCGTGCTTTCCATGACGCTTTTGATCGCAGCTGTTGATTTGTAAAGCCAGGTCGCTTGTGTACTAGCGATCAAGAGCATAGTCATGCATATGGACGTCGTTGGCGCGGCTCCATCGCACCGCAAGCGCAAGCACTATGGTGCAATACGCGGCACGTACTGCTGCCTGCTATCCAGTAGATAATCAAAGCACGGGGTAGAGTGAGATCAGCGTTATGGACTGTGGAGCGGAGCAACCGGATCCGCGTAGGGTAGATCAGCGAACGTACACACTTGGAAGTAGTCGTGTGCGATCGAGCTATTCAGCATCAAACTGACCCTGCACGCCTAAAGGATGTGTGCAGTGCCTTGTTGCAGCAACAGACAGTATTCAGCACCAAAGATTCTCAGGGGGTTCCAATCAGAGTTCACTACCGCACGCTCAGATCCGAAGGCACGTAGCACCCGAAAACCCCTTGAGACGTTGACTGGAGGTAGAGTGCCTTGTTCCTAAAACAGACAGCATTCAGCACCCTCCAAGTTCTAAGGGTTTCATTCTGATATTCAGTACCTCGTTACCACATCAGTCCGCTTTCCGTACCAGTCGATTCAGGAATGAAAGACCACAAGTTTCGTATCTCAATCCCGCTTCAGAATGCACCCTGCACTGCTTGCAGGCAAGAAGCAGCGACACCGCCGCGCATCTTCGCTTCGGACGTGGCGGCAGCGTTGGCGTTCTCGTGAACGGCGCATAGGATAGACGTTTCGTCTGCTTCATTTCGGACCTAGACCATGTTTCTGTGGTTTAGTGCTCCCTTATTTACAAGACGCAATACGGGCACGCGGTGGATACCTGTAGGCAAACACCCGCTCGCCTGGGAACAGGCACGAGTGTGGCGTTGTCTTCACGAGCCGGCTGTGTCGGCGCTCCGCGGCCAGGACGCTGCCGCAACGTCGAAGAAACGAGTCAGCAGCGCTTCGATGGAGCCGTTCAACGTTGAATCGCTCGTCCGGGACGAACTTCAGCGTATGGAACCCTACGCGCCGATCCTACCGTACGAAGTACTCGCGCGACAGCTCGGACGCGATCCGAGTGAAATCATCAAACTGGACGCGAACGAGAATCCTTATGGCGTTTGTCCCGCCGTGCGAAACGCAGTGGCGGCTGCACCTTTCCCGCATATTTACCCGGATCCCGAGTCACGAGAGCTGCGCGAGGCGCTGGCGGCGTTCACGGGCGTACCTGCCTCGCGACTCCTTGTGGGCCACGGTGCCGACGAGCTCATTGACCTTATTTTTCGACTCGTGATCCGAGCGAATCATCAGGATACTGTAGTGAACGCTCCACCTACGTTCGGTATGTACCAGTTCGATGCGGACCTGAACGCAGCCAAAGTGGTTTCGGTATGGCGAAAAGCTGACGATGGCTTTCGCTTCCCAACCGAGCAGGTGGAGGCGTACTTTGCAGAAATCGCTGCTGCACGAGAGCGAGGCGTAGACCAGTCCTACCCCAGGATTGTCTTCGTGACTTGCCCCAACAACCCCGATGGCTCCCGAATATCGGATAGCGATCTGCGACGACTTTTACGCCTACCAACCCTGGTGGTGCTCGACGAAGCCTATATTGAGTTTGCGGATAGCGAGGAGGAGCGTTACCCAGATGCATCGGGCGGCAGCGAGACGCGTGCAACGGTTACAGAGCCACCCACACGGATTCGCTGGGTTCTTGAATACCAGAATCTCATCGTTTTACGAACGTTTTCCAAATGGGCCGCCCTAGCCGGCCTGCGGGTAGGTTATGGTGCTTTCCCGGAAGCGCTTCTGCCGCATCTCTGGAAAATCAAACAGCCCTACAACGTCAATGTGGCTGGGCAGGTTGCCGCCCTGGAAGCGCTATGTCAACGAGATCTCCTGTTCCAGCAAGTTTCATGGATGAAAGCGGAACGCCAACGCCTTTACCAAATCCTTCAGGCACCGCAGTTCGCGTGGTTGCATCCATACCCATCACAGAGCAACTTTGTGCTCTGTCGAGTGCGTTCTGATGATGCGCTCTGTAATGGATCCCGAAGAAAGGTTGCCTCTGCCCGGGCCCTGCGTGATTTTCTGCGAGATCGCGGTATTCTCATTCGTTACTATGATTCGAAAGGTCTGACAGACTGTATACGAATTTCCATGGGGACACCCGCCCAGATGGATCGCCTCTACGAGGTGTTGGAAGCGTACGCTCGTGTTCTCGGATATGGAAATGAAAGATAATCGGAAAAGCGACCTGGTCGCTTTTGCTTCGTGCTCACCGAGAATGCCAGTAAGGCGTTCGCGGAGCCTTTGCCAGCGAGTCATTCCGCGAATTCCAGCAGTAAACCTGTTGCTAGAGGCAGGAGCTTGTGAGCCGTACCCATGTTGCATGCATATGTGAAGGGTGTGGTGCTTGCTTGTAGGTATCTGGTACTTCCAACCGAAATGGACTCGAGGTTGAAGCATCGTCGACATGTACACGCAACGCTGCATGGAGCACTTGTTCAGTGTCCAGCAGAGACTCGGACAAGAACATTGTCGGGACTCGAGGGCGTCGCACGAGCAAAGCTCAACATGGCCCTGTACTCGATATCGGGGCATTTCCGGTTCTCTGAAGCATGCCCGGGTCTACTGAGCGTCGTCTTGAACAAAATGAAAATATGTTGCAGGCCCAGCTGATCAGAATGATTCCCAGTGAGCAGGGTTGCCTTCACCCGCAGTGGCGATCTTCCCAAAATGGGAGCAGGAACCGTTTCTCGTTTGGCGCCCAGCTCAGCGTCTGCGTCGATCCGACAACGACATCATTGTCGAGTAAATCAGAGAAATCTGTAGCGATGTTCGCATTCCAAGTTTAGCGAGTTTGCAAGGCACAGCGCTCCGAAACGGGCACGAACACAATCGAGAGGTTGTTCGAATATGCCAGGTAACTTTTCTGATACACTGTATTTCCGCGAGCGGATGAGCTTCCTCGTATTTCCTCATACTTGATTCATAACTTGACGCGAGCGCGTATTGCAAATAAACGTCTATTCGCTCAAGTCGGAAGGTCGGGGCATTGCGAAAGCATTAGAAAACTGTCAGCACTGGAATCAAAGTGTGCCTCAACGCTGCTTCATGCGTAATCGACATCACCAAGAGTTTCTCGCTCATTTTCAGCACGCGACAGCGTTAGGCAATGTTGCGCATACGCCACCAAACCACGAGTTTTCTACTTTGCTCCAGCGTATGCGAATGGCTTCTGAAGCAGCATTCATTGCCGGTCGCAAAGCGTGATCTTCACTTTCATGGTCTGAATGCCCGCTGATGTAGACACAGGTACGGTTTCGACCACGCTCCAGCGCATTGAGTACCGTCGGAAACAGGCAACATGCGGGCCCTCGAGTCGAAACACGCGCTTGCTGAACGCAGATGCACGAGTCGAAGCGCAGTTACTTCTGCGATACTGCTTTCATCGCTGCAGAGTTCGTGATCGTAACAGACGCGGCTGTAACTCGTCATGTTCATAAAAAGTTCGTGTTATGCTAAAGAGTTCTTCATCAAGAGATCGATCTCAAATGAAATTACTCAGGTGTGGAGACGTGTTTCGGACAGAGTAGCGAATCCTGCGGAATGTTCACGGGGTTGGATCCCAACGCCATGCTCGACTGCGTATATGGGTCACGAAACGTGTGTTCCATGGAGCGTCGAATACAACAGCACTACCAACGATATGGACTCGATTGCTCTTTTGAAACAATGGACTTTACAGAATCCACGTCTGCTCCTTTGCAGATCATTTCGATATAACCACAACCGCGATTCATCCAACAAGGCAGTACTATCCGCGATATGGACTCGAATGCTCTCTTGAAACACTGAACACGATGGACCGCAGCGTATGCTAAGCGCTTGACCACGTGATCCACAGCGCAACACCTATTCAATGACCCAGCGTTCTAGCGTCCGTTGTTGTGCTGCGGGACGCTTCTGCTCAGAAAACAACGAAACACATCATAGTTGTTTTTTGTTTTAAAAGAGTCGGGTTATAGTGAAGCAAATGGCCACAGGCACGACAGGCGCAAGAGTGCTCTCCATGGCCTCCATTCTGCGTCACAGAGCGTCGTTACCAACGCGAGCGATCGCTCGGGTGCTGCTCGAAGCCGACGGAGGTCCGATCGAGCACAACGCGCTGTGGAAGCTCGCCCGACGAGTGAAGCGTCTGGAAACGAAGGGTAACCCGGTTCACGCTACCCAAGACTCAGCGGCAACTCTCGAGGCGTCACCGGCACTCGCGGACAACGTGCGCACGACGACTCCTGCAACGCCGGTGCTCCGCAGTAAGACGCACTTTAAGAAAGTACTTTATCAGATGAAGCGCATGCAGACTGTGGAAGTGCGTGCCGAACCTTTGACGGAAGCAAGGGAGTCAACAACTCGTCGTCAATTTCTTGTTCGGCTGACTGACAAGGGCCTTCGAAAGTACACGCAAGAACTCGATACCTTATACAAGAACCAAATCCTAGAGTAAGCTACGTCGCTGGAATACCACTCGAGCCTGGTGATACAGCGGTTTTGTAGATTCGGTGCGCCCTATGAACCCTGGGCGGACGATCAGTTGACAGCCTCGTATCTATGCTGCATTTCGAGCGCAAGAAAAACAATGCCCTGGGGTATCGCGGGCAAGCACCAATTCAGCAACCGAGCGAAGGGTTTCCTAACAAGCTCCACAATCGATGACACGAAAGCGTTTGAGAAACAACCGGTCAGATGGGATGCAGTGGCAGTGGCAGCAGGGCGAATGCCTGGCATTATGATCGCAAGTCTCGCATCGAAGCCTCTCGATATAAGCCAGCCAATCAACTATCATGATCATCTCCAACCTATTTACCAACGGATGCTGTGGATGCTGCACCCGTATGGCGTTGATGGAAAAGCAGGCGAAGGAGTGCTCTGGTTAGCAGATGTGGGTCGTGACCTGGAGGTTTGCTGGTGGAAAGCATCGCACCCGAGGCCGCAGACTCCTCGCTCGGCGCTCGTAAGCGATCCACTTGAAAGGATACACCTGAGTGCGCTTCTATGATTGGTGATTCAGTCGCTGCTGCTGCTGCTGCTGCTGCTGATGATGATGATGATGACGACGACGACGACGACGGCAACAACGAGACGAGTACAGGGTGCGTCTGTGATGATTTTGTTGCAACGGAAACCTCTCGATGCTGGGGCTCAACGAGCGACGCCTCTACGGCATGCGACTGAACCTGGGAGACGTCGATGAGCACCTGCAGGGGTATCCTTGACGCGGGTTGTTCAAACTCGGATTCCTCAGCATCCAGGATGGCTCGCAGCGCATCCACATGAGCCCAAACATCCATCCCGTCCGTCTCTCCTGGTTCTGTCCACAAATTACAGACATAGATTGGACGTTTGGGTGATCTGGGATCTACGCTACTCCACTTTCGAATAGCGTCTCGAATTGGCGTGATCGCCGCAACGGCTGCAATGCTGGTAAATAACGAGCCAGGTCCCAGAATGATCGCATCCGCAGTACGAATGGCCTCGAGGGCCTCTGGGCAGGCGCTTGGCTCGCCTCGGGTGTCGTCATTCGTCGATGCAGTGGTACCATTGGCGGCTGCAGTGCGCTCCACGTGCACTTGGAACAAACGCCCTGGAGAGCGCGCAAAGTTGCTTTCTCCGCGAATGGTTTCGCAAACAGGCTTGGATCCGCTGTGTCTAGGATTAGAGCCCGGCGAAGACGCTTTGGATCCCACCAGCTCAAGCAGATCATCGGATGCAGGCCATATGCGACAGCGCTCGACGGGAATCCCCAGCAGGTGGCAGAAAGCCTGCACAGCACGCGAGCAACGCCGTCCGCAACTTTCGTAGAGCGCAGCCAACACCAAGTTCCCGAGTGCATGGCCAGTCAAGGCCTGCTCGCCGTTTGTTTCGACCCTGGTGGAACCGGTGCCCAGGCGATGGCCCAGCAAACGCCACCAGGCGATATCCTCCGCAGTCGACGATGCGTTTGCATCAGCCGCAGAATCGTAACGCTCGCTACCACTTACCTCAGCGTTACATCGTGCGCTGAGCGCTAGTGCCGAGCAGACTCCTTCCAATGCATTGCGAATATCACCCATAGCAGGCATACCGAGCTCAGCGCGAATGCGACCAGTGCTACCGCCGTCATCCGAGGTGCAGATCACCGCTGTAATATCCAACGGCATATGGACTTGCGACCAGTACACGAGACCATGGAGAAGGCGATGCATTCCTGTACCGCCGCCCAGGAGGACCAGACGTGGTGGTTTTCGTGTCGCTCCTGCATGATCCATTTGACATAGCAGAGCGCTGCCTATGCTGCGACGATATCGAGCTTTCCGCGGAGAACGCAGTGACGTATGCGTCCGCGTAGATAGCCTCCCCCTTGCGCCTAGTCGCGGCTCGCAGGCAACAGAAGCTCCACTGATGGTCCCATGCTTGAGCATCAGCATGGCTGGAGCGTTTCTTCTCCAAACTGTCCATTCCGATACGAAGCAGGGGTTGCAGTGCCGGCGCCTGTGCGGCACTCGCGGAGACTCCAGACGTGGCGAGCGACTCGCGTCACTACCGAACACCGAAACAAGAGCTGTCTGGAAGACGTACGCGCGACCCGTCGCCTCACTGCTTGGTTTCAGGTTCATTTTATGCACAGCAAACTCGTGGAAGCAAACATACCGGTGAGGTTGCGCTGCGTCAACCTGCAACGATCCGGGCGGTGCAAGTGCACCGCGTGCTCTGCTGACCCCGTTGGCACCTTTCTCTCGCCCTGTTCGCACTGATGCGAGCATCTTCGGGTATATGCCTGATCAGGCACACGATATCAGGTACAGCACGGAGATTGCTTCACATGCACACACACACACACACAAACTGGAGCCTGCGCACCCGAGGCAAAGCCGATGAACCCACCAGCTAACGCTCCTCGGGTAACAACACGTGCTGAAGCGGGCTCGCTCGCTGAGTCTTGCCAACCAATGCGCACGCGATTCTGTTGGAACACTACTCCGCACCGACCAGTCTGGTACGGAATAGTGGACGCTCCCGCGGGTGCCGCTGACAAGCGCCCAGGCGAGGTTCACTGGTTCGCGTACAAGCGATTCTGCGTCCCGCAAAACAAACCGAAAAGAAAGGACAGCACACCACACTGCTTCAGAAAGAGCCTTCAGTGACGAACCATGCTGGAAGCACGCTCTTCATAATAACTGATGAATCATAAAAAGCGCCTTAAAGCTAACGATACACGGAGACAAACAGGTATGGGGGTCGGACGCTCAGCCGGCGCCCTCGACTGGGGGCCACCACCACCACCACCACCACCAAAGCCTCCGGTGGTGTGCTCAAAACGCACTCTCTTTCGTGCCAGAGCGCATAACCGGTAGCACCTAAGCGCGTACCCTCCAAGAGATGGTCATGTTTTCATGAATATTTTGGCTGGGGTACTCTGGGTTCTGGGTTCTGGCTTCAAAGCTCTTCTTTTGTGCAGCGTCTTGGCACTGAGCCTCGCTTTCTGCAGCGCTGCGCTCTATGTTAGCCATCGGATAGCGTTCCCCCCGTGGCACGATCCTCGCCCTGGATCGTCAAGTTTAACCCAAAAGCGGATGCCAGAGGCCTGGGCTGGTTTCACACTTGATCCCTATACCTCGCTGGGTCTCCAGTTTGAGTCGGTCGCGTTCCGGAGTCGCTCTGGCAGATGGCTCCGAGGCTGGTGGGTACCCGCTCCCGTTGAGCCTCCAGCACCCACAGGCGTCGTCTGCGTCCACGGTGGTGGCAGGGACCGACGTGCATTCATGCGGCAGAGCGTACTCTTTCATCGGAGAGGGTGGTCAGTCTTACTTTTTGATTGCACGGGACACGGTACTTCTGATGCACGTCGCCGATTTCCTTTGGGTGCTTGGCCAGGAGCGGCTATCACCTACGGAACGCTGGAGTGGAGTGACGTCACTGATGCGCTACGCTACACGTATGAGCGTATACGAGAGCAGGCTCAAAGAAGCGCTGCTGCTTCCTCTGTGCGTATTCGCGTGGCACTCGTGGGCACCAGTCAAGGTGCCGTGAGTGCCGCATACGCCGCTGCCTACCTGACGAGGCGCTTCGAGCAGGGTGACGGCGCAGCTTGTCCACCTGTGGATGTGCTGGTTCTCGAGAATCCGTTCACGAGTCCATTAGCACTGTTTGCCCATCTGGCCAGTCACGTGGCGATGCCAGTGGCTCGCTACGGATCTCGTTGGTGCTTCCTTCGCCATGTGGTCCGTTTTTGGGTCATGACCTGCACCACATTAGCGCTCTTCCGAACGGGAAATGTAGCCTTGACGTGTCGTATGCTGGCAAAAGCATGCGAGCGAGAAGGTCAACCTTACAGGTGTGCGTGGTGGCAAGGCATCGCTACCCTCGGGCAGCTGTTATCGGTATCGTTGTCGTTGTCGTCGTCGTCGTCGTCTCGAGAGACGCCTCCAGCTGGCGGTTTCGATTCTGTGGCGGAGGCAGTTCAGGCGTTGAAGTGCCCAGTTTTCTTTATGCATGGAATGAAAGATTGGATCGTACCGTACAAGCATTCAGTACAGCTCTATAAGGCAGCTAATGAGCCGAAAGAGCTCTGGCTGAGTGCTGAAGCGGGTCACACGATGATGTATCACTGTGAGCCGGATACCTTTGAAACGCGAGTTTGTGGTTTTATGGAAAGGTACTTGAGGGGATCGATGTGAGCGATGCTATCTCTCCAACACCGGTAGGATCACGAGCATCGTACTCTATTTTGTTTTTGACGAGACCACGTCAGCGCTCTTGTGCTGCCAACAGGAGACATATCGCTGCGGATCCTTTGCGAACTCGCTGTCTACAGTAAGGCTGAGGTGTTCAATGCACTGGAGCGTAGCGAAAAGGAGGCGCTATCATTGGATTGTCGCTGGAGCTTGTCGGAAAGAATAATGTGCTTTTCCTGGATCCAGACGAGATTTAGTTGCGCACTTTGCAAGCGACCATTTCGAGTTTGCACTTTTGCCGATGTTCTGAGTCTTCTACGTCCAGCAGCAAAGTTCGAGCAGAGCGCGGGTCGGGTCGGAACGCTAACAGCCCGCACCCTGCCGCACTCGACGAACGAAACTGCGCAGCTGAGGTGCTTTTATGAAAGCACGTCTCCCATAAACAGTTGATGTTGTCGGACGATTGGTAGTCAGCGTTTCTACTCCGATAAAGTGTTGACGTGACACGCGGGGCGCCATAGTATGCGGGGCGCTCGCAAAGACCTCTGTCTTGGCTGGTGCTTGCATGCGATGTTGAGCATCGTGTATGCTTGTTATCCGGAAATTGCCCTTATTACTTGGATCGCCTCGCTTGCACAAAACATAGCGTCAGTCTCCGCACCAACCGATTTCAGGAGACGTGTCTGCACAGCAGCAGGCTCTGGCCGCAGCACGTCGGACACCGTCCCTTGCAAACTGGAAGGCACGCCTTCCGGACTTCGAATGCTAGCCCAGCAACGTCCATTCTGTGTCACTGGAGTTTGGAATAAGCTATATCGCTCCGTTTGGCATCCTTGAACGTGAGAGTAGCCTTGGGACGCTCGGCTTCGTGAGCAATGTCCGCCTCGAGCCTTTGGCACGTGACAAGAAGAAAGCCACTGCAATCAGAGTGCCAACGAAGACAGGTTTACTCTGGAATAGGGCATACCGCTTCCTGTAGTCTCTGAATACAGCCGGTTGCACTTCCTGGTATCGAGTATAAGACTAGTCTGTGCTGAAAACGAGGAATACAAAGCAGCGGGGTACTCGGTTGCAAGGAAACGTTTCTCGCCCAAACGATTCTACACGTTACATGAGGTTTCGGGTCGAGCACAACGCTGCGCTTCAACGCAACGCGTTGACTCTTTTTCCAGACTTTTGTTGCCGTTCTTGTTGCTGTTGCTGTGCGGCACTTGGGTGTAGGAAAAGTGGACAGTACCCTTTATAGGTACACGCAAGTTCATTTTTCAAACTTCTGACGAGAAGACTCGTAACAAGTTTGGAGTGCGCTCGACTTGTGTGCTGCTGCGGACGGAACGCTACGAGTCGCGCGTAACGTGTAGCCTGCACCGTCGTGTGCTGGAAGTGTTGAACGTGTTGGACGTGTTTGCACCCACAATGACGGATAGACAACCGTACTGGGGGCCAGGGCAAAGTCCCGCGGATGTATCCGTGCAAGTCGTAGCGGTTCGGGAGAACGGCGGAGCCATTAGCGACGATTCCGATGTCGAGTTTGTGGGAGAGTGGCAAACAGAGCCCACGACCGCTGCTGCCTGCTCGCTCATAGAACCCGACACTATGGTGCTAAGCGAGCGACCGAGCACCAGTGGTCGCGATGCGAGGCTGGCGTCAACACAGCTGCAACCTGGCCGACGAAGACGGCGCTCAACAGCGCAGGCTACTGCCATTCGAACGGTGCCTCCAGAACATGGGCCTGGCATGGCACCGGGTGGCAACCGACGACAACGCACCGTATACCAGCGAATCTATCGACGTCTGCGTGAGCTTGCAGGGAATCGTCGCGAAGTGAGCAGCAGCCGACGGAACGATTCTGTGATTGCGCTACCGAGTAGCGCGACATTCCTGGAATCGCTAGAGCCGTTTTTCTCCGGCGAGGGATGGACCTTAGAGACACTCACATCTATACCGCTATCCACTGATGCACTGGATGCGACAGTGGAGCCCACCTGGAGTCCAGCATCAGCGGCTCTCGATGAGCACAACCGCAGCAGCAGCACCAACAACAACAACAACAACAACAACGCAATAGCGCCCTGGAACGCAACCTCGACGCGACGAGTAGTTCGATCAGGTCGAAGCTCTCGGCGAACGTCACGTCAACAGCACTGGGCAGTCGCCATGTTGAACTCATTCCTACAACCGAGTTTCGATTCATTGCCTTCACCACGACCGAACCCCTGCCCCCGAGCGCTGGTAGAATTGCTCCCTCTCCAGACGGCTACTGAGCGTGAAGAGTCGGATGCTTGCCCGATTTGCCTCAGTAATTATGAGCGAGGCGAGCGTTTACGACGTCTACCCTGCCTGCATTTGTTTCACAGAACTTGTATTGACCGTTGGTTTTCCAAACAGAATTCGTGCCCGGTCGACAAAATGAGCGTCGCGGATGGGTTTACGGATGAATGCGCTCAGAGCAAGCTGCAGGCCCTTGGCGTATCCAACGACGAGGCAACTGCCTGCAGCTCGGGTGTGTTTCATCCGGGCGTTGAGGCTCCATCTGACACAGTCGAGGCATTGATGTCACCGCCGAGACGTCGTCAACGAGTTCGACAACGTCGCCTGTCGTGAGCGGATTCGCGACCAGTGCCTTTCGAGCACTGTGACGCGACCTCAGTATCTAGTTAGTCGATGTGGTTGCCGGGGCGGAATGAAGCGCCCGAGGAGGACCAATCATTCCGCGTTCAGAGCGGGGGCGAAGGAGAAGGATAGGCTGCATACACAGGAGGGATGTTCGAAAGCGGAATTGCAGATCCTTTAGATTGCTCCCGTCTTTTCGTTGACATGAAGGCTCGGGCGGTATGCAGTTGTCAGGGCGTGCACGCTCTTCGCAGCAGCACAGAGGGTCTTGGAAACATACGACACCGATGTCACGATGAATTGTGACAGGTCCCCGAACTCGGACGTGCACGCTAGGGTTTTGGTTTCTTCGCACTGTCATCGACACAAGTCATTGCAGAGTTTCTCGAATACTGCTGTATATTTCTCCCTCTGGTCTTCAGCGACCGATACGCTGGTTTCAGCTGTTCCTCCCGCTCTGTTGTCATTAGTCTGCGGAGGTTGGTGGTAGCGTTAAAGCGGCACTTTCGGAGCTTCCGGCTGCAGTCGACGCATCTCATCTGTAGGTAGTCGTTGCGATCTACGCTTCAATTACCGTTGTCATCTTGTTTCCGGATACGCTCGGTGCGCCCTTGGCAGCGGTCGCACTAGACCGTGTCCAGGTATTCCAATCCGTTCATGACAGCACCGCTGCCGCCGAGACCCGCCGTTTGCCTCATGAACGCTCGCTTTGTCGCACGGGATACATACGTTTTATGAGTACAGATTGCCACCGTCGATAAGCGCCTGCATTTCTGCGCCTGATAGCGTACCCTACGCTCACGGACTTGTACAGGAAGATCCCATCAGAGCGAACTCTGTCCGCTTCGCGTGCAAGCGGATGTTTTTCCATTTGATGGAGGAGCCGTGGAATGCGATGTTGTCCAGGATGGTCCAGGCACCGGAAGCACAATCCAGATCGGAGGCCAAGTCGAAAACTGCGCATCTGTACACGCTCTCTATGCCTCAAGTGGTGATGCAGTCTCCATGGGAGGCGATCGCCGCGATGACTACAATCTGGGTCCAAGCCTGCTTTCCATGCAAGCCGAAGTGACACGAGCCTTCTGGAGACAGATCTCGTGCAAGGTATGATGCCAGTGTCGACACTCTGATGTGCTCAATGGGCCGAGGATGTCCCACGACCATGGAGGCTACATAACTATCCGCCCGCAGGTGCCTTCCAGCCATTTCGGACCGGACCGCTGTTATCGGTTTCAGTTTATTCAGGCACATTTCAAGTCTGAAAGGCTGTACATCCAAGTTGGCTCGCGTCAGCTCCTCGGGTCTCGTCTTCAGGAACGCACATTGTCTGATATAGATGGTAGCGTTGAAGACTCACTGCGCGAACGCCATGCATTTCCTGCCTCTGGTTGAACTCGTGAATGCAAGGAGTCGTAGAACTGGTCCGCTGTGTTCCATTTGGTGCTGTGCGAGCTCCCCGTGATTCTCTATTGCCTGAGCGCCCAGCTGGCTTCTCACCATCTGGACCTTCTCAAGTGAAGGCCCAAGCTCACCCCATAGATTTTCTGAAATGAAAGCACTTGTTTATGCCCTTAGGTGGAGATCGCCCAGGAAGGAGGCGGACTTGCGGAAGAAAGACAACATGTGTCCCGGTGGGTCATCGTGTGCTGGACGCTTCAGCGATTCGCTCAATGGAGCGATCATAATGCTTTACGATAGAAAACGTCCCTTCGATAGGTTCTCATCAAGGTGAGAATGGTGGAACGAAAAGCAGCTCTACCCACATAGAAGCGGAAAAGCTCGAGGGCAAGGAGAATGGAGAAATGCCACATCATCGAATAGAAGGACGTCATCAGACGTCAGCGGAAAAGTCGTCGATGATTCGACAATGTGGGTGCTGTTGTATGAGGCTTCTCTATAAGCCAAACTCGGGCTGCCAAATAAATCCACTGCAGCTAGAACAGATGATGATGTCATCATTCTCTTTGATTTCGATCAAACATGCAACGGGTTCCCTGCTCCACGAATACCCATATACGCTCCGACTGTTTCATCCGAGGCAAGTCTCATCGACTGGAAAACAAACCGACGCTCCTGTGGTTCATACCAATGGTGACGCTCCAGGTAGGCTCTAGTTGCGGTTTCGGTGGAAGATGGCCGTGGCTGAACTAGGACTCTTTTTTGCGACTGTATTCCGGTCTTTCGAGGAGCATACGAACAAGCTGGTGAGAAACAGAGACGCCCTTGGTGGCTGCTATCGTCGCCTCTGCTTTCGGTAAAGTCATCAAAAGGCCGTTTTTCTACCGTTGACCGCAAGTGCTTCCTGGAAATATCCTTTTTTAATGCGAAGCGCATACGCCGCATTCTTTCTGCGTTCCTCAACCATCTGCGTACGTTGGTATGCCTGTACTTAAGGAGGAATGCAGTTCTCCATGCACCGTTCAGTTAAGCGCATATCCTACATGAAATTTGTCTACGATCTAAAGCGTCTACGGCGTGGCGGTATCGATCGCCACCCAGACATCGCAGATCAGGTGGAACCCCGTTGATTTCAAAGATTAAAAAGACAGCGTAATTTGTCTTTCAAGCCACATCACTTCCTTCAATCCGAAACTTAAGTGAGCTCGGAAAATGAACCCGTGAACAAGCCCTCGTCGGACAATATCGAGTTTGTTTCGTCGTCATTCAAGCGGCGAGCTTCGGTGCGCTTACCACTTGCCTTGAAACAAAACAGACGACGGAAGATCCTGAAACCACGTAAGCATCCGTGAGCTCTTATGACTTTATTTCAAAATTAAAAACTGTACATCTCATAAACTGTTCAAAAATGAACCGATGAACGGGAGCAGAGCGATCAGTTCCGTCTTCGATACTCATCGAACACAAGTGCAGAAGCCAAGGCAGGCGCCAGAGTCGCCAATACTGAACGCCTTGCGTCAACTGTCGCCGCCGACACCGAAGCTAAGCGTTGGGTGCTCACGAATGCTCACCAGTGCTAGCAAAGTTCGGGCTTCTTTTTTGTCTCTATTTTAGTCCCAGCCGACGACTTGTGCGTTGCGTACTGGCTAGACACGCTGGAAGAAAGACATGGTCCAGGAGTACCCCGCTTGGGCGAGTTTCGGAACTGGTTGGCAGGGAGCCGGAGCGCTGGCCCCCACGGCTGCTGCCTTCATCTCGCAAGGACGACTTGTTTTGGTACCTCAAGGTCGCTCTCTAAACGTGTACCGCCACGGCTTAACTAGTTGGCCGGGATCGTCACCTTCAGAGACGACCGGCACGGCACTGATCCTGCAGCGACGTCTTCAGGCGCACGAGGGGCGCGTCACCGGCGTCGACGTGCTCGCTCCAGTCAACGTCTTTCAAGCCGTGTCCGCCTCGTTGGATGGAACTCTGCGGGTATGGGACCTGGAAGAGGGTACGCTGCTGCGCACCATTGATTTGGGCGTGCCTTTATGGAGGTGTCTTGTGGACTCCCAGCAGGGGCGCACTTGCTATGTGCTCGCGAGTGCCTCGGACGGCACTGCAGCTGCGCTTGCGATGAACTGGTCTGAGCGAGCTACCGTGTCACGAGCTCCTATTCAAACACAAGCCATAGGCCCGGAAGTTGACAGGCCGGTTCATATGGCAACTGCTGCCTCGTCGGACGCCGGTCCGGCGTCATCTGCCCAGCCTAGTGGTAGCAATGAGCGGAAACACCTCTCACGAGCAGCAGCTCGGGCCTGCTTTGTCGCTCGCGTTGACCTGCGTACGGGGCGCTGGAAAACGTTGTTCCAACTGCCTTTTGGCGAGGCTTGTATGGATCTGAGCGCCGATGGACAACTGTTGGTGGCATCTAGCGGCAATCAGCTCTATGTTTGGCGCAGCGGGGCACCAGGCGATGTGCGTCGCTGGGAGCACACCGGTGCTCCTGTGACTGCACTGAGCATAGATGCCAAGCGGGAGCGTGTTGCAGTTGGCGATAGCAGTGGCGTCATCAGCGTGTACCAGTTGCAGTCTCTTTTCCAGTCCGTAGACTCCGAGCAAAAGCAGCATTCCCAGGGTGCACCGTTGCGACAGCGTTGGCACTGGCACGCTCGTCCCGTGCGAGCGCTCTGCTTCGGTCCAGGTAGTAGTACGACGCTCTTCTCCGGGGGCCACGAAGGCGTTCTGGTGGAGTGGCACCTGCATCAAATCGGCAACCTGCAACCGACCAAGCGCTTCTATCCGCGACTGGGTGGCCCGATTCAAGGCATCGCTGTGGAGCCGCAGACCCAAACCGCAGCGCTAACGCTCTATCCAGGAAGTCTGATCGTCGTACATCTGCCATCCTATTCGAGCCGGACTCTTTTAAGAACGGTGATCGCTCCGTTTCCCGGCAGTGACAGACAGGAGGCGGTGGCAAGCGAACTCCGCTCCGACGCCAAGACTCGGCCTGGGTCAGCGACACGTCAGGTTGGTGCCTCTCTAGATCCCATATTGAATGTCCACTGTAGGATGCAGACCGTTTCCTTGATGCCGGCAGTTTGTATGGCATCGAAGCCTGGCACAGTGGAACCTATGCTTGTGTACTCCAGTCCCGACGGAGCGCTTTGTGTGTACGACATCATTCGCGATAGCGTGACTGACGTATTGCGAGTAACGGCAGCGCCTCCTGTCGCTATCGCTAGGAATCCGCGAGCGTACCCATTTGCCTTCCATCTGGACGAAAGCGGCTGTTTTCTCGTGACAAGCGAAGAGAAGACGCCTCTCGGGGAGCGATGGCTCAATATGGCATCCCTCGAAGCGCGGACAAGTCGGCAAGTATGCCTCCGATTCTGGTGCATTCCCCCAGCAGCCGCAAAAGCATCGGTAACCGACGCAAACGAAGCCGAGCTGCAACTGCGACCGTGCGGAAGCGTGACGCTCCTGCATCGCGACCCGCTGGTGCTTCTAGCGGTGCGGCACTCGCAGGCATTTTCTTTGGACTGTTCGGGAACCTGGGCGGTTTGGCAATGGACCCTTGGCAACGTCGCAGGAACGCCTGTGCAGGATACCTCGCAGGCGATCTGGTCTGTTCACGCATTGAGTACTACCAAACTGCGCTGTCCGGTGCGTTTGGTTGCGGCGCTGCTCACGAGAGACGCCTCCTTGTTGGTTACGCTCCGTGCAGATGGTGTCCTGCAGATCTTTGCGGTGCAGGAAACGCTCCAGCTTGTGCACCAGGAAGCTGTCTCGGAACTCGTGCATCATTTCTTGAGCTCGGGCGACGTCAACGGGGCCTCGCAAGCACCCCTGATGCAGCTCGATGCATTGGAAGTCGTCGCATCCGGTCAACTGCTGATCAGTGTTCGAGGTGAACGAATGCCGCCCCAGCTGGTGGTATACGATATGGCTCGTGCACAAGTGCGATGGCGCCTTGTCCTAGCCGCCGACGCTGTCGCCGCGCTGACACCAACAGCAGCACTGGCAACGCTCACGAACGAAGCCTCTATACCGATGGATGTGTTTGCCGTGGCGCTTGCGTCGATACCAGCGGTACTCCTGTTTCGAGCGCTCGGGGAACCGACCCCGATGGCAATATGGCGGTTGCCCAGCGGCACGAGACCCCGCATCCTGTTGACCCATCCGCTGGTGCCGTTGGCGGTGCTTGACGACGATGCGCATTTGCATCTTCCCGAAGGCCCGTTGGATCCGTTCGCCGAGGAGGATATGGCGGTGCTTCGGATGGCCTTGCTGACGCGTTCCCAGGAAGAGGCGTGGCGGGAATCGCAAGCGCCCAGCTGGTTTGAGCAGCTGCCTACCGAGGACCCGCTGGAGCCTCCAAGAGTGCAAGTCTCGCCGCAAGTTCCCGTGGAATCGTTGCTAAGCGACACTGTGCCCGCGTTTATGTCGTTGGAAACGTGCCTGGATGCACTGCTTGGGCATCCAGGGACGCAGATGCCGGCGTCACAGACAGCTGCTACGGTAGAGGAACCTGCGCAACTTTCTGTATCGTCTAGCGGAGCGCAGCGTTCGCTCCACAGTCCGCAAGAACCTCCAGAGTCCACGTTACATATTCCACTGGGACCTGAAGCGGTGGCGAACATCCTGGGAGGGCATGGAGCGCGCTTTCGACAACTTCGGCTGCAGCGACTCAGCGGTTAGACTGCGAGCATCGAAGTTTGGAACATTTCTACCAATACGTGTTTTTTGGTCTGGATTGTCTCTGGTATTGAGGTTCAGCAGTAGGAATGTTTCCGATAGATTGGGGCATGGTGGTGGAATGACTTTATGATATCGCTGCGGGCCTGCGGGGGAAACGCCCTTGCCTCAACTTCTGGTTCATACTGCGGTGTTCCGGTGGTTGAACCACCGATTCAGAAGTACTTGCCTTGAACGCCAACACCCGAAATTGAAGATGTCAAACGCAATCTATATTGCCACGTCTTTGTCAATCGATTCTACTCCATAGATCCCCTCAGAATGACCATCAAAGAGGCAACAATCTGTGAAGTTTCCATGATACTCGCACGAACATTGATGAAGAGACATGGATCGACACGGAATGAAGCAGGCTTCCATGGCAGACAGTCCACGTTGAATCGTACCTTGCCGATTTCGTACTGACATGCGAATACTTAATCCATTTGGGACGTGTGCTCGTCTCGCTTCGTGAGGCTTCATTCGGCGTGCGCGGTAAACGCTTATATGGGTAGTCAAAGACACGCGAACCGCTGGTTGTAAAGAAGAGCGAAGCGAGCATTCCAACAACATTGCGATTAGCGGCGATGCTGTCGTGTGTTCGCCTGCGACTCGCCGAGCGAACTGGATTGTTCTCCAGTGCATCATTCATCAAAAGCGTTCCTCCTGGTTTTTCGTAATCATATGCCTGTATCCTGCTACGACATAACGTCGCTTTAGATCGCTCAAGAACGGTTATGGAGTTCTTTGCTGAGATCGGCGGTGAGCTGCTCTTCGCACCAGCCTATGCTCGCTGGTGAATCCACTCGATGGCGTCTTCGACGTGGGTACCTGCCAATCTACATATCCACGGATCAATAAAAAGCATTCCTTCGCATCGATGACATCGTTTTCCGAAAAGCTGTTCGGTACATGCACCAGCCCTGAGCTGTTGTGTTGCCGCTCTGCACATGCGCGAGATGCAGATCGTGACGTAAAAGATTGAAGGAATAGTGGATGTATACAAGGGAAAGGCGAGTTTCAATGGCTCTGTGCGTCCATAACGTCTTAATGCTGGAGGCGAAACCCGACACAGAGCGTAGGGACTACAGCTCTACCACCTCGGTGCATAACGGAAAAGGCGGTGAAAGATTCGGTCCCTGCAAGCAAGCAAGTTTAGAGCATTCGGGGAACTCCGAGCAGAGCACTGGCGGGGCTCGTTCACGATTTCTGGCGTCCTTGAAGGGTACCGAAGAAAGTCTCTGGGGACAACGGAGACGGACGGAGTACC
>Ga0078972_1001131_pt1 | contig 103967 bp, 73 predicted proteins | sample YelNatPaOPGAMG01_FD_67568 | JGI IMG/M metagenome (GOLD analysis project Ga0078972, IMG submission 67568) | Hot spring thermophilic microbial communities from Obsidian Pool, Yellowstone National Park, USA - OP-RAMG-01 (SPADES assembly) (version 2) | ecosystem: Environmental > Aquatic > Thermal... | reverse complement strand
TGCTTGGTCAGCGCCACGTCGGTGGTCAGGCCCGACCCGCCAGCGCCGGCGTTGCTTATGGTGGAGGTCAGATTCAGCGATGCCGCGGCATTGTCAACCTTTATGATGCCGCCCTTGTCGGCGTTAGCGTAAACGTATTGCAGTTTCGGGAAAGCCAGCGCGCCGCTGCCGGTGTATGCGAGAGTTGCGGAAGTGGTTATGGTGCCGCTGGAGTCGCCAAGCCTGACGATACACCATTGCGATGTGAAAACGTCCGCTGCAATCGCTACGGTGCCTTCCTTTATGTCGAAGTAGTTGAAGCCCAGATCCACCTGAGCCTGAGCGTCGAAAACCAGCGTGCCATTGCCCAGTTTCTGAAGCGTGTCGTACCACGATTGCACGCCCGTCTTTATCGTGGCGGTGGTATCGGTCACGCGGAATATCGCCGGGCTCATGAACCGGATGGTCTCGACCGGAGACGCGGTCTTGGCGTCCAGGACCCACTGTCCAGCGCTGCCGGGATCGGCATCTTCGAAGCGCAGCTCGGCCATCCAGTGGTTGGCCGTTATCTGGTCATAATCCAGCACGACGGTCTGCGTGCCCGAAATGTCGCCGCCGAAGATGGCTGTATCCGGCCAGCCAGTGCTGCCGCCGGGCACGCCGCTCGGCGTCCAGTTGGTTGGTTCGGACCAGTCGCTGCTGGTGCCGCCGTTCCAGTTGAACGAATCCGCGCGCGCCTGCCCGGCCCAGAGCCCTATGCCTGCGACCGCCGCGGCAAGAAGCCCCGCCGACCTCCGTGCACGAGCCCTGCGGATTTCGCGACGCCGATTCTCAGACTTTGTCGTTCCGAATCTCATGGCCTCTCCTGTAGGACGACACTTCGCAGTCGATTACCTTCACACACAAACGCGCGCAGCGCGATGGCCACGTCGGCCTGCGGCCGGCGCCTGGTGCCATCGCGATTGCACTGAATGCCTTGCCCACAACCGGGCTCATTCTCAGTTTCCTGAACCCCGTGGCCGCTGGCGGGACTGCTCCTGCCTGCAGGCATGCGGATGGCGCTGGCACGTCGTTCTCGCCGATTGCAACCCTGACCGCGCTGCCCTCTCTAACGGCCCTCTGACGCCAAGTCACCTGCCACTATCGGGAATGTATCACATTCCGCGCGGCAAGTCCAGCAAGATGACACGCATTTCAGATGTCCTGAGCATCGCAGCGGAGGCCTGCTGTCGGATCGCCCGGCGGCGGCACGCGCCGTCTTCATCCGGTGGCGTAAACGAAAGCGGCCGACCCGAAGGCCGGCCGCCGTGCGTCGCTCCCGATGGATTCGCCTGCTACCAGATATCCCCGGCCTCATTGATGCCGGCGAACACGTTGTTGGCCATGGTGCGCATGGCCCAGTTGCCGCCGTACAGTACACCGCCAACAGCCCGGGCGTCCGCGGCCGCGAGAATATCGTACACGGTCATGATGGTATTGTCGGGGACCCCGAACGCCGCACCGTTGGCGCCGATGTTGTAGGTGGCGGCTCCAGTGCCTTCTGCGCTGACCTCAAACCCGTATTTTGCCGCCATGGTGCCGCCGGCAAGATCAACATCGGTCACATAAACCGCCAGTGCAACTGCGAGCACCTGCGCATCAAGTTTCATGCCGGACTGTTTGAACTTCGTGACGAAGTAGCCGGCTATGTATTCGTTGGTCTTGCCGGCCAGACTGCCGAACATGTTGGGGAAGGAGGCCGCCAGCCAGTTGCCCAGATTCCGCGAGCACCGACCGCCGTTGAGCGACTTGATAAGCGCCTGACCGTTCCTGTTCTGCCAGAAGCCTATCGTAGCCGTCTGGCCGCGGTGCAGCGTGCCTTTGGCGCACTGTCTTTCACCGAAGTTGTAGTTCACGCCGTCCTGGCCCGACGCCACGATGATATCGCTGAAGGTGTCGTTAATGGCGTTGCTGCCGCCGAGCGAGCCGATGGTATCTTTGCCGTCGTAGAACCCGGCGGGCTGGGTTTCAATTATGGAGTACGTGCCGGGGTTGAGATTGCCGAAGTAGTACCGGCCGTATTGGTCGGTGGTCGTCGTCAGATAGACCTCATCGCCATCGTCCTCAACGCCCACGAGGGTTATCACAACGCCCGAAAGGCGCGGCTCGAGGCAGTCTATCTGCCCGTCGTTGTCGCAGTCCACGTACACGAACCCCGAGAGACTGGATTTCGGCAGAGGCGGTGGCGGGGGCAGTTGCCCGTACCAGTTGGCCGGATCGCTGTCGCTTACGGCAGAACCGACAGGCTGACCCTGCTCGTCAACCGGAACGGCCGTTACCATGGCCCAGTTGGTGTGCTGGCCGGCCGTAACCGTTGTGCTGGAGACGAACTGCCATGATTCGCCTGGATCCAGAAGCCCGTTGCGATTCACGTCGCCGACGTTGTGCATGTTATCATCGCCGGTCACTGGCGTCGGGATGAAATCGTCCGTCTCATCGTCGGGCGTGGCGTTGTCATCGACGAGCACGACGTTGCCCAGCGACACGTAGCCGTTGTTGTTCACGATATAGGTGAACACCACAGTTGCGCCGACGGGAACGACCGGGCCGGTGGGCTCGTCGGCGTCATCGCCCGGACCCGGCGGCGGCTGAACGATGCACTTGCCGCCGGAGTCGGGGTCGCCGCCGAGCTCGTTCTGGGCCTCGAGCATGTTCTTGGCGGTGGTGTACTCGCCGGTGGCGTAGGCCTGACGGACGATGGCGATCACATCTTCCACCGAGTACGCGTAGCTGACGTTGGCGGCCGAGGCGTTGAGCAGGGCCGCCACGGCGTGTCTGCCAAGCGCCTTGTATCCGCCGCCGCCGCGCCACAGAGCCTCCATGAGCGTGGGGGAATCCGGGTCGTTCACACCGAAAACGGCGTTGTAGGAGTCGTTCTTCCCGAACCCTACCCAGTACTTGAGATGCTGGCACTGTTTCCAGAACCCGGGCGTGAAGCCCTCTCCGCCGGCGCAGAATTGGCGCGGCCTGACGTACTTCTCGAGGTCGATCATCGCGGCGAGCAGCTCGCCGAAGTTGTTCTCGACGCCGTGATAGCCGGCCGGCAGAACGATGTCGGTGAAAACATCGTTGCCGGAGGTGCCGCCGGGCGTGCCGATGGTGTCCTTGCCGTCGAGCCATCCCGCGGGCTGCGTTTCGGTTATCGTGTAGGTTCCGGGGCGAAGATCGGCGAACCGATAGAAGCCGTCGTCGTTCGTGGTCGCGGTCAGAAATACGCTGTTGCCCAGCGTATCCGTGCCGGTGAGCGTTACGAGCACGCCTGATATGGGCGTTTCGCCGGCGCGATCGCCGTCGTTATTGGAGTCGTGATAGACGTATCCGCTGATGGAGCTCAGCAGCGGGGCGACCAGACCGATGTTGCCCTTGGCGCCGCCGGTGAAGTTCACCGTGAAATCGCCGGCGAAGCTGGAGCTTTCGCTGGTCAGCGTCATGCCAATGTCGCTGGCGGCGAAGTACGGAGCGAGCGCGCCGCCGGTGGGGGTGAACTGGAAATCGAACCGGTCGGTCGCGGTACCTGAATCCTCGTACCCGAACCGCGACACCTCGCCGGTGAGCAGAACGCCGCTGGCATCGATATTGCCGTCGCCGTCGATATCCACCTGGCCGGTGACAACCAGGTCGTCGCCAGGCACGCCGCCAATCAGAGCGCCGTCGTTACCGACGCGAATCTGAAGCATCAGATCGCGCGGACTGGTGATCACGCGCGGCGGCGTGGAGGGCGACAGCCGGAAACTGAGTGGCGTGGCATCGACGCTCAGCGTCTGGGCTGCCGCGTCGTACGTGAGTACGCCGGTGTTGTTGTACGCGACAACAGGGTAAGTCGGCACCACACCGATCAGCGATAACATCTGCCGATCTTCCAGCCGTTCCAGCCTGAGGTCCGCAATCGCGGACGAAGCCGCGCGGACGAGCCGCGATTTCCTGTGATGATGATGATCAGAACGAAGACCGCACCGCATTTTGCTCTCCTCCGAAAGAGTGAACCGCTCTAGTTAGACGGACGAATCTCCCCTATTGCCCACAGAAAATATATGTTTTATTGGCAACTACACGTTTCGCAAGTTCAGGGCATTCGACTTGAATCGCAACAGACGTCCCCTTCTGCCGCTATATGTGCCGCGACCGTTTACGTTCCAAGGCTGCGGGTCGCAACTCGTCGGTCAAGCGCCGCCGAAGCCGGGGCCGGAGCGTCATCAGTTCGCGCGCCGCTTGCGCAGGGCCACGACGCAACCAAGCAGCGCGATCCCTCCCAGCGCTGCCGCGGGCGAAGGCACGAAAACGTCCGCGGTCCCCATGCCGGTGTTGGAGAAGGAATGGTTGAACGCGCCTCCAAAGCCGCTGTCGAGGGCGTTGAGGATCACGCCGATCCGGGTGCCGTAAATGCCTGCCAGATCTCCGCCGGTGGTATTGAACACGAACTCGAAGATCTCGCCGCCGGGCGGATTCGGATAGCCGATCTGAAACAGCGTCCCGGTCAGAAGCACGCCGCTGGTTGCGCCCAGCGCCGGGATCTTGCCGCCGATGTTAAGAGCACCGCCAAGCGGCTGGCCGGCGTTGTTGATCATCGCTGTCAGCTGAAAATTGCTTACGGCGGTTGATATGGAATAGTCCGGCGGCGCCACACCATCGAGGTCCAGATCCAGCGCCCAGCCGGTCGCCGAGAACTGCCAGGTGCTGTGGTTGTAGGCCACGTCAATGAAACTTGCGATGATGTCCGGCGGTTTGGGTATCAGATTCAGGGGCGCTGCCTGCGACGATGTTGCCGCGAGCATCCCGACCAGCGTGAAAGCCACAACTGAGGCAACGCGATTTTTCATAGCTGCAAACCCTCCGGATTATATCGGACCTTTGCCGTTCGCCGTCTTTCCGCCCTGACTATAGCCCGAATACTGGCGACGACAACACAAAAAAGAGACTTTCTCGGGTGCGATAACCGTCGAGAATCGCCGAGCAGCGGCTTGTTGCCGGAGGGAACACGGTGGGCGATCCGCCCCCTTTGCGCAGTCTTCCCAGATTGAAGCCACGGTGCGGCAGCAATTCTGCTAATCGACGGGCTCGGGTATGGGGGTTTCCATCGGACGCCGCCACAGGAGGTGCAATCGCCAGTGCTCGTCGTCCCGTTCGGGGAAATCGGAGCGGTAATGCACGCCGCGCGACTCTGTTCGCGTGTAGGCGGCCTGGGTGATGAGCGCGGCAACGGTGAGCATGTTCTGGAGTTCCAGCGCGCGGACGGCGTTACGGCCGACGGACTGCGGGTCGAAAATCTTGTCCATGACGTAACGGCTCCAGAAGGCGATGATCTCGCGCGTTTCGGCAAGGCGGTCGCCGTTGCGTTCGATGGCCACGTTGCGCCACATGACGCTCCGCAGGCTGCTCGTTACATCGGTGATGTCGAGTTCTGTTTTTGTGGACGGCGGAATGCGGTGCTCGAGGGTCTGGGGGAACTGCACGGTCAGCCGCGCGGCTTCCTCGGCGGCAGCAGCGCCCGCGCGGGCGCCGTAGGCCAGCCCCTCCAGCAACGAGTTGCTTGCCAGACGGTTGGCCCCGTGCAGGCCGGTGCAGGCCGCTTCGCCCACGGCATACAGTCCGGCGATGCCGGTGCGGCCCATTTCGTCGGTGTCGATTCCTCCAACCATGTAATGACAGGCCGGATGGACGGGAATCAGGTCCTTCGCGAGGTCTATGCCGAACTGGTCCATGAGTTCGGCCAGCTGCGGAAACCGCGCCCGGAACGCGGCGGTGGGCAGGTGTCGCACGTCCAGGAACACATGTGTGAAACTGGTCTTGCGGATCTGCTGGATGATGGCGCGGCTGACGACATCGCGGGGGGCCAGTTCGGCAAGCGGGTGGTAGTCCGGCATGAACCGTTTGCCGTTGCGATCGACCAGCAGGGCGCCCTCGCCGCGCGCGGCCTCGGTAATGAGCGTGCGGCTCGCTCCGGCCAGATACAGGGTGGTGGGGTGGAACTGCACCATTTCCATATCCTGGAGGGTAGCGCCGGCGCGCCAGGCCATGGCGATGCCGTCGCCGGTGGCGATGCGCGGATTGGTGGTCTCGCGATAGAGCTGCCCCGCGCCGCCGGTGGCGATTATGGTGGCCTTAGCCCATACCAGCGTGAGTTGGTCGCCCGCGATCACCAGCGCCCCCACGCAGCGTCCGTCATGCGTGAGCACATCGACGGCGAAGGCGTTCTCGATGATGCGGATCGAATCCCGCGAGCGGCAGATGCGTATAAGCGTTTCGGCGACATCTCTGCCGGTGGCGTCGCCGGCCGCATGGACGATACGCGCAAAACTGTGTCCGCCTTCGCGGGTGAACGCGAGGTTGTGGGGGTTGCCTTCCTGCTTGTCGAACTTCGCACCCCATGAGAGCAGCTCCAGCACGCGCTGGGGACCTTCTCTGATGGCGATCTGTACCGCCTTCCTGTCGCACAGTCCGGCTCCGGCGGTTTCGGTGTCTTTCTCGTGCAGTTCGTAGCTGTCCAGCGGCTGAAGCACCGCCGCGATGCCTCCCTGAGCATACCACGTGTTGGACTGCTCCAGAGTCTCCTTGGCAACGATCAGGACATCGGCGCTTTCGGAGGCCGCTATGGCGGCGCGCAACCCGGCCACCCCGCCGCCGATGACCAGCACGTCGGTCAGCTGCTGGGGCAGACGGGAGGCGCGGAAAGGCAGAAGGTAACGACGTTGAGAGATCAGCTCGAACATATGCGGTCGGGGATAACAGAACGGCGCGGCGTCGGAAGATCACACGCTGTCCCTGGTGATGATCTTGAAACTCTCGCGTTCGCCAAGTCCTTTCAGTGGATAGTCCTTGCGCAACGGATAGCTGCCGAAACCGCTCCAGGTGAAAATGCGGCGCAGATCAGGATGCCCTGTAAACACTATGCCGAACAGATCGTACACTTCCCGCTCGGGCCATTCAGCCCCGGGCCAGACGCATGTAACGCTGTCTATCTTCAGCCCGGGATCGGCCTTATCCATTATCTCCTCATCCGCAGGCGCGTTGTGGGGCGTGGTCGGATTTACGGGATCGAGGAACACCTTCAACCACAGGCGGCGGCTGCCTGAAGTGCTGCTCAGACCGTAGTTTACCGCGAAACGATGCTCGGCTCCGGGAAAGCCCAGATAGTCCACGGCGTTGAGCTCGGCAAGATAATCGTATCGCAATGACGGTTCGTCGCGCAGGAACCGGCATACGGCAACGATATGCTCGCGCGGGACGACTACCGTCACCATGTCGCGGAACGAACCGGCACGGAACCGTATTTGCGGGAAGGCTGCTTTCAGAAGCGGCAGGGCCGGATGGTTCGGTATCGATGACATCGTCTCTTTCGCATGCACGTCCGCGTTTTCGCGCCGGGGCGTGCCGTATGCTCGCGGGCAAGCCCCGCGGCGATTCAGTTCCTGCGATCCATTTGTGCAGCGGTGATTCTTCACGCCCGGACCGCCAGCGTCAACAGCGCATCTGCCGGGTACCGGCAATGCCGCGGCGTGCGCGTGGCGGCGGCGAACGTGTCAGCGGCCCGCAGCCGGCAGGCGGCTGAGGGCGTCGATCATCTCGGCCTGATCGAGTGCGCCGTCCCAGTCGCGGTCGGCCTCGCGGGCTATGCGCAGGGCCGCGGCCACCAGGTCATCGGCCGTAAGCCCGGGCCTGAGACTGTTGCCGGCCTCACGTATGACGGACGCGGCCAGCGCCGCGGCGAGCTCTCCGGCGGTCAGCGCCGGCGGTTCCGGGCGCAGCCACCGCCGGCGTGCGACAACCGGCATGGTTGCGGGCCTTGTTGCGGCAGGGTCTCTGGCGGAAAGCGCGTTTGCCAGCGTGCTGCTCAGCGAGGCGGCCGTTATCAGCCCCGCGGCGTCGCGCTCGCAAAGGTCCGCCAGAGCCCTTGCGGCGGAGGCGATTTCATACAGGCTGGCTTTGCCATCGGCGTTGACATCGGCCGCATTGAAGGCGAATCTGCCAACAGCCTCGGCGTTTGCCCAGGACGGCAGCCGTCGCGACAGAACGCCGAAAAGCCCGTTGCCGCGATAACGCACGGGGAGGTATCCGTCTTCGCCGTCAAGTTGGCTCCGCGCCGATGCCAGATGCTTTTCCAGAAAAGTCTTTACTTCGGGCGCCCGCCGGCCCGACCATGCCGCCGGCATGACAGGGCCCGCGCCGGCGGGCAGTGCGGCCCGCGCCGTCTCATCGGCTTTGCGGATGGTCTGCTGCATCGTCTCCACAAGGCGCTGCACTCTGTCGGGCGCGAAGACGGTATCGAGAAGTCCGGCGACTATCTGGCGGTAGCGCTCGGCCACATGGTGAATGGCGAACAGCCTGTCGCACAAGCGGTTATGCTCCGTCCACGGGCGGAGAACGCTCATGGCGATCATCTGCTCCTGCGAGCCGTAGGCTATGCTGCCGATGCCCAGATGCATGTCCCAGGGTATGAAGTGGAACAGCCGGTCGCGGCGGCTGAGGAACATGTAGTAGTTGTGGCTGGCGTTGAGAAAACTGTCCATGTTCACCAGCAGCGCGTTGACGGCGATCATGCGCAGCAGCGGCTCGATTGCGATGTGCGATTCGATCTCGCCGGCGAATGTTTCGTCGTCGGCGTAGTTCACCAGTTTCACAAAATCGATCAGCCGCCGTGCTTCCCACTCTTCGGCGTCGGTTTTGGGCCGGTAGCGTTCGATGTATGCGCTGAAGTCCTCGCCGAAATACACCAGCCCGCGCAATCGTTCAGGCTTGAGTATCAGCCCTTTCGTCGTCCTGAAGTTGCGCTGGAGGAACGGCTTGTCATCGACTTCTTCGGTGATCGTGTACGGGCCGAGGTACTCGCGCTGGCATTTTCCCTCTATGGTCAGATACACCAGCGCAAAGGCGGTGCGGGGTGCCGGAACGCCCGCTTCGCGAAAGAGCCGGTAGGACAGCATCTCGCGGATCAGCGACGGGTCGTAGGCGTTGTTGTGCAGATTCAACGTGGCGTGTCCGCGGAACTTCTGTCCGGCGACGAAGCGGTTGAAATCAATCTTGTAGGGACGGTTGTAGGCGTTCGCCGCCGCGCTGTAGGAGGCGTTGCCCGTGAACCGTATCCCCACATCGCGCAAAGTTTCGCCGTCGAGCTCGATCTCGCCGCGGACATAGGCAAACTGCCAGCCGAAGGCATTTGGCGGCAGACGGTCGCCCTCGCGATATGGCGCCGCGCTGCGGCGTAAGGGAACAGTAGTCGGGCGAGTGGTCGGCACGGCCGGGAGCGGTCCGCCGGCAAATATGGGCGCCATCTGCCGCGCGCGCACGGGCTGCATCATGCGCCAGCGCTCCTCCGATACGCGCAGGTGAACCGTCCAGACGCGCCCCTCGTCCGCGAACAGGTCCACGTCCGCGTCGCGCGGCGAATCCTCCTGACCGCGGCATGCCGCCGCGACCGCCAGAATGACCATGAAGGCCGCGATGCAATAACACGCTTGCCGAACCATCATTTGCGTTCCTTCGCCAGAACACCGCAACCGGCGGATCAGGGTCGTGCGGTTCTAATGATATACGCGCTGCGGCGGAAGATATTGCCGGACATACCGCCAGACACGGTCCTCCCCCGGTGCGCCGCGTTGCTTGACGCGACCTGACGGTACGGATACTTCTGCCGGCGTTCCCGCGGCAGTGGGCCCCGAACCATGCCGAAGATGAAGTGCAGACGCGCAGCAATCCTCGTGACGCTTTCGCTGGCGGTGGTGACGTCGCTGCACTGCGGGCGCGCATCGGCGGTGCGCACCATACGGCTGGCGCACGGTCTGCCCGCATCGCATCCCGTCCACAAGGCAATGGAGTTCATGGCTCAGCGGGTTGCCGAGAAATCCGGCGGCACGCTGCGCATCGAGATATATCACAGCGGGCAGCTCGGTTCGGAGCGCGAGTGTCTGGAGCTGCTCCAGATCGGCTCTCTGGGCATGACCAAGGTTTCGGCGGCGGTGATGGAGGCCTTTGCGCCGGCTTTCCGGATATTCAACCTGCCCTATCTGTTCGAGGACGACGAGCACCGTTTTGCCGTGCTGGACGGACCGATAGGACAGCGCATGCTTCTCGCCGGCGAGCGCTGCTGGCTGCGCGGTTTGTGCTATTACGACGCCGGTTTCCGCAGTTTCTATACGACGAAACGGCCGATACGCCGTCCCGAAGACCTCGCCGGATTGAAGATACGCACTCAGGAAAGCCCCACGGCGGTTGCCATGGTGCGGGCGATGGGAGCATCGGCAACGCCCGTGGCATGGGGAGAACTGTACACGGCCCTTCAGCAGGGCGTGGTTGACGGCGCCGAGAACAACCCCCCTTCCTTCTACCTGTCGCGGCATTACGAGGTATGCCGGTATTACTGTCTGGACGAGCACACCGCGGTGCCGGACGTTCTGCTGATCAGCACCAGGGTGTGGAAGCGTCTGTCGGAACAGCAGCGCCGGTGGCTCTCCGAAGCGGCCGCGGAGTCGGCCGTTTACCAGCGGAAGTTGTGGGTGGAGACTTCTGAAGACGCGATGAGCAGATTGCGCGCCGCCGGCGTCGAGATAATCCGCCCTGACAAGAGCGCCTTTGCGGCCAGAGTGGCCGACATGGCGGAAATGTACCGCGATCATGCCGAGGTTTACGCGATGGTGCGGGAAATCCGGGCGATGCGCAGGCGTGGCCAATGATGCAGCGGATAAGAAAAACTGTTGACGCGGTTATCGGCGCGGTGATTGCCGGCCTGATGGGGCTGCTGGTGATCAACGTGGCATGGCAGGTGGTATCGCGCTACGTCCTGGGCAGCCCCAGTTCATACTCCGAAGAGCTGGCGAGATACGGTCTGATCTGGGCCGGACTGCTGGGGGCCGCGTATGCCTCGGGCCGGGGTCTGCATCTGTCGATCGATCTGCTGCCGCGCGCGGCCGGCGATCGCGGCCGGGCGATACTGAAGATGCTCATCGACGCATGCATGCTGGCATTTGCCCTGGCGGTAATGGTGTGGGGCGGCGGCAGGCTGGTGTGGATGACCATCGTGCTGGGCCAGAAATCGGCGGCCATGAGGGTGCCGCTGGGCGTGGTTTATCTGGCAATCCCGCTGAGCGGCATGGTGATGGCGTTTTACGCGGTGTGCGGGCTGCTGGCCGGCGGCCGCGAACAGGATGCACGAACCGCAGCGCCGGGCGCGGATGTGTCGAATCCCGCCGCACCGCGGCCATAATGGCCGGCGGCATCGGAGAGCCTATGGAGTGGCTGAGCGTGCTGGTTCTGATCTTCGCCTTTCTGGCGCCGCTCACAGTGGGCGTGCCCATTGCGGTATGCCTGGGCCTGAGCGCGGTGGCCACTATGCTCGTCAGCATTCCGCTGGACGCAGCGCTGACCACCGCCGCGCAGCGGATGACCACGGCGCTCGACTCCTTCGCCCTGCTGGCGATACCGTTTTTCATTCTGTCGGGCAATCTGATGAACCGCGGCGGTCTGGCGCGCCGTCTGATCGACTTCGCCCGGGCGCTGGTGGGCATGCTGCCGGGAGGGCTGGCGTATGTGAACGTGGTCGCGGCTATGCTCATGGGCGCGATAAGCGGTTCGGCGGTGGCGGCGGCTTCGGCCATAGGCAGCATTCTCGCTCCGCGCATGCGCCAGGAAGGCTACGACCGCGGCTACGCCGCTGCCGTCAATATCGCCGCGGCGCCGGTAGGTCTGCTCATACCCCCGAGCAACATACTCATCGTTTATTCGCTGGCATCGGGAGGAGTGTCGATCGCCGCGCTGTTCCTTGCGGGTTATCTGCCCGGGGTGCTCATGGGGCTGCTGGTAATGGGCGCGGCCGGCGCCATCGCCGCGATAAGGGGCTATCCGCGGGCCGGCACCACAGGCATTATGGAGGCCGCGCGGCTTTTTGCGCGCGCAGTGCCGAGCCTGCTGCTGATAGTGGTGGTGATCGGCGGCATCGTCGCGGGCATATTCACGGCCACCGAAGCGGCGGCGGTCGCCGTGGTGTACACGCTGGCGCTTGCGCTGATATACCGCGAGGTGCGCCTGCGCGATCTGCCGGGGATACTGCGCGAGTCGGCCGTCATGACGGCCGTGATAATGCTGCTCATCGGCACCTCGATGGGCATGTCGTGGATAATGACATATGAGAGCATCCCGCAGAACGCGGCGGCAGCGGTGCTGGGCACGGGCAACAGCCGGATGACGGTGCTGCTGCTGATCAACGTGCTGCTTCTGGCGGTGGGCACGTTCATGGACATGACGCCGGCGGTGCTGATTTTCACGCCTGTTTTTCTGCCGGTGGCAAGGTCGCTGGGCATCGACCCGGTGCATTTCGGCATGATAATGGTCTATAACCTGTGCATCGGCCTGTGCACGCCGCCTGTGGGAAGCGTGCTGTTCGTGGGGTGCAGCGTGGCCGGCACGTCCATAGCGCAGGTGATTCGGCCGCTCCTGCCCCTGTTCGCGGCGCAGGTGGCGGGGTTGATTCTGGTAACGTATGTGCCGGCGATCAGCCTGTGGCTGCCGCGGGCGATGGGCTATTGAAGACGCTGCCGAGACACCGGGCGCAGCGCATCGTGTGTGTTCCCCGGCAGCCGGCGGAAAGCAGAACGCCTGCGATGTCCGGTATTGACATGACCGCGCGCCGCGCGTCACCGGCGCGGCCGATCGATACCCGAAGACGACGAGGCAGCGGGCGTGCTGTCGAGCCCCATTTCGGTAACGATTTCCAGAAGCTGGTGATGCACATCGTGCCATTCGCGCATGCGCACGAAGGACAGAAACTTCTCCTGGCACATGCGCCGCAGCCGGCCGGGCGAAACACTCCGGGCATTATCGTGATACCATTCCCAGAGTTTCAGATACGACAGGAAGTCGGAGCCGGCATCGCGGAACACGGCATGGGCCGCGTCGGCCTCTTCGGCGCGGTCCATGGGCCTCTCGCGCGGATCCTGCACGGAGAGCGCAGCGGCGATGATCAGCACCTCGCGCAGACATCCCTCGTCGCGGGCGGCCAGTATCATCCGGCCGATCCGCGGATCGACGGGCAGCCTGGCCAGATCGCGCCCCAGAGGCGTCAGTTCGTTGTTCTCGTCGATGGCGCCGATTTCGTGGAGGGTCTGGAACCCGTCGCGTATGGCGCGATAGTCGGGCGGGTCGATGAACGGGAAATCCTGTATATCGCCGAGGTTCAGCGCTTTCATCTGAAGTATGACGCTGGCGAGGCTGGTGCGCAGAATCTCCGGGTCGGTGAATTGCGGGCGGGAGTTGTAATCCGCTTCGCTGTAAAGACGTATGCATATGCCCGGCGCGAGTCTGCCGCATCGTCCGGCGCGCTGATCGGCGCTGGCGCGGCTGATCGGTTCAACGGGCAGGCGCTGTATCCGCGTGCGCGGCGAATAACGGCTGATGCGCGCCAGGCCGGTGTCTATGACATATCTGATGCCCGGAACGGTCAGAGACGTTTCGGCAACGTTGGTAGCGAGCACTATCCGCCGCCGCGTGTGCGGCTGGAAAACGCGCATCTGCTCCTGCGCCGAAAGGCGCGCATACAGCGGCAATATCTCGGCATCCTCCAGCATCATGCCCCGCAGCATGCGCGCCGTTTCGCGTATTTCCCGTTCGCCGCTGAGGAAGATCAGTATGTCGCCGTCGCGCGGCAGTTCCCCGACGGCCGACGCGATGGCCTGCGGCAGCTGAGCGTCCTGATCGTCGGGACTGGCCGCGTCCACCGGCCGCCAGCGGATTTCCACGGGATAGGTGCGCCCCGAGACGTTGATCACCGGAGCATTGTCAAAATGCCGGCTGAAGCGTTCGGGGTCTATCGTGGCGGAGGTTATCACCACCTTCAGTTCAGGCCGCTTCGGAAGGAGCCGCTTGAGGTACCCCAGAAGAAAGTCGATGTTCAAGCTTCGCTCGTGGGCCTCGTCGATGATGATCGTGTCGTACTGCTGGAGGAACCTGTCGTTCTGCGTCTCGGCCAGAAGGATGCCGTCGGTCATGATCTTGATGAGCGTGTCGGGACCGACGGCCTCGGCAAAACGCACTTTATAGCCCACCAGAGCGCCAACCGAACTGCCAAGTTCCTGTGCGATGCGCATGGCGACGGACCGGGCAGCGATGCGCCGCGGCTGCGTGTGGCCGATCATTCCCGCCGCCCCGCGTCCCATCTCCAGACATATCTTGGGAAGTTGGGTGGTCTTGCCCGAGCCGGTGGCACCGCACACCACGATCACCTGATGCGCAGCCAGAGCCTGCATGATCTGCTGTTTCTGCGCGACGACCGGCAGATCGTGGGGCCAGGCAAGAGCGGGCATAAGGCTTCTGCGACGGCGGCATCGCTCCACGGATTGCCGGATGTGTCTGTGGAGCGCCTGGAGCAGGCGCTCGGCCGGACGGCGGGCGCGCAGCAGATGTTCAACGTGCCGCAGCCGCTGGCGGAGGTGGTGCTGATCCGCCAGCATGCACTGGCCGATCTGCTCCGCGAGGGCCGCGACCGACTGCGCATGACGTCGGGCGTCCGTCGGGCGGTTCATTGCTGTGGACTGTGACGACAGATGAATGGTAGCCTGCATATCGTGCGCGGCAACCTGCTGTCCGGAAGCGTGTGCGCGTCGCTCTGTTGCCGGGCAGCGGATATCGTTTGTCGTGAACGGCGCCCGTGCCGGTCACCATGCTGCCGGCGCGCCGGATGCAGACCGGCAGCAGTGCGGTTCACGGGCGCAGATTCCCGGCCGGGATGGCGCATATGAAACTCATCAAAGAATACGGCGGCGGCTGGTGGGCGGAGCAGGACGGGCAGTTCATCCCCCTGAACGGCTTCGTTTTCGACATGTGGCTTGCCGAGCGGGATCCGCCGGGCGCGCTGCGCCGGTGGTGGGCCGGCATGGCGACCCGATTCTCCTCCGGTCCGCGGGAGACGGGCGCGCCCGTGGACTCGCAGGAGATATGGGCCGCGGGCGTGACGTATCTGCGCAGCCGCGAGGCGCGCATTACGGAAAGCCCCATGGGCGCGGGCGCCTACGACCGCGTTTACGATGCCCCGCGCCCGGAACTGTTCTTCAAGGCGACGGCGCGGCGCTGCGCCGGCAGCGGCGGACTGATCGTCAGACGCGACGACTCGCGCTGGACCGTGCCCGAGCCGGAACTGGCGCTGGTGATTTCATCTCACAGGCGGATAGCCGGCTTCACCATCGGCAACGACGTTTCCTGCCGCGACATCGAGGGCGAAAACCTCCTGTATCTGCCGCAGGCGAAGATCTGGGACGGCTGCTGCGCTCTGGGGCCGGCGATACTCATCAACGATGGTTCGGCAGATCCCGCGAAATGGGTAATCGAAATGGAGATCCGCCGCGACGGCCAGACGGTGTTTTCCGGTTGCGCGCCCTTTTCGCGCATGAAGCGGCAGATGGACGAACTTGTGGACTGGCTGTTCCGCAACCAGTCTTTTCCGGCCGGAGTGGTGCTGCTGACCGGCACGGGAATCGTGCCCCCGGACGATTTCTCTCTTCGCAGCAGCGATGAGGTCGCGATAACCGTTGCCGAAATAGGCACGCTGGTCAACAGGGTCAGGTAAGCGGTGCGGCGTTTTCGAGGCAGTCATGAACGCTATAGACATCGTTGACGTGTTGTGTTCTCCGGATTCGATCTACGACGTGCGCACCAGCGCGCCCGGGCCGGCCGGACGGCTGCCGCTGACCGACGAAATGCTGCGCACAAGCCCGTGCGGAGACCTGTTCGGACTTACCCAGAATGCCGGCATGGGCTGGAAGCCGGAAGACCTCCTGAAGCCGGCTTTCCTCATTCTCGCCACCAGCGGCGGCATACGCGCTGATGACGGCTCGCCGGTGGCGCTGGGATACCATTCGGGCCACTGGGAACTGGGCCTTCTGGCGGCCGGGGCAGCGTGCGAAATGCAGCGGCTCGGCTGTGTGCCCTTCGCGGGATTCTGTACGGATCCGTGCGACGGCCGCACGCAGGGCACGCCGGGCATGATGGACAGTCTGGCGTATCGCAACGACGCGGCGATAGTGATGCGGCGTCTCATACGCTCGCTGCCGGCGGGACGGGGCGTTATGGGCATAGCCACGTGCGACAAGGGGCTGCCGGCGATGATGATGGCGCTGGCGGCGATGGGCGACCTGCCGTGCGTGCTGGTGCCTGGGGGCGTAACGCTGCCGCCGCGCCGCGGAGAGGATCTGGGGAAAATCCAGACCATCGGCGCCCGTTACGCGCACGGGCTGCTCAGCCTGGAGGAGGCCGCCGAACTGGGCTGCCGCGCCTGCGCCAGCCCCGGCGGAGGCTGCCAGTTTCTGGGCACGGCGGCCACCGCACAGGTCGTCGGCGAAGCGCTCGGGCTGTCGCTGGTGCATTCCGCGCTGGCCCCGTCGGGCCAGCCGGTGTGGCTGGATCTGGCGGTGCGGTCGGCGCGGGCGCTGGTGCTGCTTGCCCGCAGCGGCATCGGCGTCAGACAGATCGTCACGGCCGATGCGATTTACAACGCCATGGTGGTGCATGCGGCGTTCGGCGGCTCGACCAACCTGCTGCTGCATCTTCCCGCCATCGCCCACGCGGCGGGGCTCAAACGCCCGTCGGTGGACGACTGGATCGACGTCAATCGCCGCACCCCGCGTCTGGTGGATGTGCTGCCCAACGGGCCTGCGGGGCACCCCACCGTGCGGGCATATCTGGCCGGCGGCGTGCCCGAGGTCATGCTTCATCTGCGTGCGCTGGGGCTGCTGCGCGAACACTGCCTGACGGTATCGGGCCGGCCGCTGCGCGAAATGCTCGACTGGTGGCAGACCTCCGAGCGCCGGCGGCGCATGCGGCAAATGCTTGCCGAACTCGACGGCGTCGATCCCGACGACGTGATAATGCCGCCGGAAAAGGCGCGGTCGCGCGGTCTGACGGGCACGCTCACCTTTCCCTGCGGCAACATCGCGCCGCAGGGGTCGGTGGTGAAGAGCACGGCCATCGATTCGGCGGTGCTCGATGCCGACGGCGTTTACCGCATGACCGGCCCGGCGCGCGTCTTCACCGCCGAAAGCGCCGCCATCGACGCCGTCAAGGGCGGCGCGATAAAGCCCGGCGATGTGATGGTGCTGATATGCCGCGGCCCGATGGGCGCGGGCATGGAGGAGACGTATCAGGTCACCAGCGCACTGCGGCATCTCGACTTCGGCAGACACGTGGCGGTGGTGACCGACGCGCGTTTTTCCGGCGTATCCACGGGCGCATGCATAGGACATGTGGGTCCCGAGGCGCTGGCCGGCGGACCGATCGGAAAACTGCGCGACGGCGACATGATCCGCATCGTCATCGATCCGCGGCGTCTGGAAGGCTCGGTTGACATGGTCGGCGCCGATGGAGCTGTTTTCGGGGCCGAGCAGGGCGCGCGCGTGCTGGAAGCGCGTCCCATGCGCGCCGATCTGAAGCCCGACCCGCGCCTTCCCGAGGATACGCGGCTGTGGGCGCTGCTTCAGAGCGTCAGCGGCGGAACATGGGGCGGCTGTGTGTACGATCTCAACGCGATCGAGGCGGCGCTGCGGCGGTAAGGCATTCCAGGGCCGATTCCACGTTGTCCGTCACGCGCAGAGCCTCGACGAATCCCTCGCGCAGGAATCCCGCGCCGGCGGCATGCGCGAAGAAACTCAGCAGGGCATCGTAATAACCGGCGATATTGACCAGCACGACCGGCTTGTTGTGAAGCCGCAATTCGCGCCAGGCGAGCGTCTCCATAAGCTCTTCCAGCGTGCCGATGCCGCCCGGCAGACACACAAAGGCATCTCCCAGTTCCGCCATGGTGCTCTTGCGCTGGTGCATGTCGGCGGTGATGACGAGTTTGTCGCATTGCCGGTCGGCGATGCCGCGGTCCACGAGAAACTGCGGCGTCACGCCCACCACGCGCCCGCCCGCCTCGCGCGCTGCGTCGGCCAGCGCGCCCATCGGACCGCAGTGGTTGCCGCCGTAAACAAGCGTCCAGCCGCGCTGCGCGATGGCCCGGCCGGTCTGCCGCGCGGCGTCGAAGAACTCGCGCCCGACCCGACGCGCCGACGAGCAGTACACGGTTATCGCTCTGATGTTCCGCGGATCGTTCATGAACCGCCGCCTGCCTGATGCGCACCAGCCGCAACACAAGTAACGGCGGCGCCCATCCGTCCGGCAAACCTGTGCAGCAGATACTCCATCGCCTCGTCCAGACCGCGGAAAACGCGCGAGGCGGTTTCAGTGATGAAAGGCGAAGGTATCGCCCGGCAGCACCACACCACGTACACTTCCTTGCCGGCCTCGAAGGCGTGATGCAGCTCGCGTTCCACGCCGCTGGACAGAGCCGGTTTGCCGCCGGGCAGTTCGGGTATGTAACTGACGATCATGTCGGACTGATCGATCATCTTGAAGTCGCGGGCGTAGATCTGGCCGAGGATGTCGCCGGCGATCTGGAGCACCTCCTCGGTCCTGAAGACCACCTTGCCCTCGGCGGCGTCGATGGTGATCGTGTCGCGGCCCTCCTGCTGCGCATGTTCGGCGGCCAGATAAAGGCGGTATTCGTCCACGTCGCCGGGGTCGAACGTCGTGAAATGCGCCTGCACGACCGACCGGAAACGTTCGATCCGCTCCAGGATGTCGGGCTGGTCGGCCACATGGCTCATGGGATACGACAGATACGTTCTGGGCCGCTGCGGCTCGAAGATAAGCCGATAAAGCGTTTCCACAGTCGGCACGTGCCGTCCACGGCTGAGCATGTAGAAATGCCCGTGACCGCGTGCGATGTTGGCGAGCACCTCGGTGGCCAGCACCTCCTCCTCGCGCCACACCATGATGTCCTTGAGGGTGTGATCGATATCGTGGTCGCGCATGAGGCGCTGATGGACGCTTTCGGCGTTGTCCAGCAGCGTCACATACAGGTCCGCGTTGAATGCCCTGGTCTGGTCGAAATCGAACGCGGCGAAAAGACCGTGCCGCCAGCGGAACGTCGCGTGGGTGTTGATCACCACGTGTTTGTAACGGTCAGCCTGGCGCAGTATCTCCTTGAATACCGCCCGCCGGAGCGTTCCCAGCCTGCTGATGGGGAGATTGAGTATCCGTCCGGGGGGAACGTCGGGCGCTTCCTGGTACATCATCTGTCCCACGTGGAAAAGCGCCATATCGTGGCCCCGCTGGCGCGCGACCTCGGCAAGCCGCTCCAGATACGGGCCCTTGTCCACCCCTACCTGTCCTGTGATTATCACGCGCATATGCTGCCTGCGAACCCCGGTGGGGGCATGATGGTCAAACCCGCCGGGCGATCACGTGCGCGGCTGGCTCTTCAGCCGTTCGATTTCGTCGCGCAGGCGGGCGGCCTCCTCGTACCGCTCCTCGCGCACCGCCTCATCGAGCCTGCGCTGAAGCTCGCGCAGAGGATTCACCGGCAGATGGCGGCGTATCTCGCGCGCGAACCGCCGCAGCACGCGGCTCTCGCGCGCCTCCGCGAAGGCTTCGGGATGGCCTACGTCGTCGAAGAACTGTTTGATCCTCTTCAGACCGCGGCGCACTATCCGGTAAGCCTTGCGCCAGTCGGACCGCCTGCACTCGATGGACGCCCGCGCCCGCGTATTCATCATCAGGATGTACGGCCGGTATTGCTCAAGAATCATCCGGTCCTCTTCGCTGGCGGCGTACTTGCTGCACAGGTCGAGCACGGCCAGATTCCTCTGCGTATCGCGCACCACGCCGGCATACTGCTCCAGCACGAAGAGGCTCACATAGCGGTGGTAATACATCATCGCCTCATCGCGCAGCGCCTGGCATTCCTGCCGCGTCAGACGGAACCCCTCCTCGCTGCCGGTCTGCTCTATGTGCCGGCGCAGGCGTTTGCAGTGATAATGAAGCAGCGACTCGCAGCCGTGGGGGCGGGCGCCGTCTGGCCGCCCGCTCGTCTCCATCTGAAGAAGGCCCAGATCGAGCCTCATCTGGATCTTTACCCGACCGTCGCGGCCCATGATTTCGCGCACGTTGAGCGTGCCGGGGTGATGTTTCCAGCGGCTGAGTATCGGCCCGATGTCGGCGCTTGAGCCGCGCGGCCGACCCTTGGATCCTCCGGTGTTCTGCTCTGCCATACGCCTGTATTGTACCCGCGCCCGCGTCCGCGGAAAAATGCCGGACGACATATGCCTTCGAAAGCATTTGACGGCCCCCGCTGCGCAGGACATATTTGACGCTGGAGCGATGAAACGGCCGCCCGCTGTCCGTACGGTCGCCGAGGGCGCCGGGCGGGGGCCCGTCATCCTCCGCCGGTGCTTGCATGGGCGAGTTCATCAAGTGCGCCTGCCCCAGCTGCCGCTGCCCTGTCGTGCCGGGCAGAGCCGTGGTGCGCGACGGCCGACTTTACTGCTGCGAAACCTGCGCTTACGAATGCACGGACGAGACGTGTGTGTGCATTCACGACCAGTGCGTGCCGGACCCGCAGGGCGCAGCGCCTCCTACTTGCCCGCGCTCCAGCCGCCGTCGATCACCAGACAGGAGCCCGTGACGAACGCCGACTCATCGGAAGCCAGATACAACGCTGCCGCGGCTATCTCCTCCGGACGCCCCATGCGCCCCAGCAGTTGCGTCTGACACATTTCCCGGTAAGCCTCCGCGGGATCGGGATACTCCTTCAGGCGCTGCTGGATCCACGGCGTCTCGACGCGCGCCGGACAGATGCAGTTCACCCGCACGCCGCTTTCGGCCAGGTCCACGGCCATCGACTTGGTAAGCCCCACCACAGCGAACTTGGTCATGGTGTAGGCATACCGCTGGCGCACGGCGACGATGCCCGCTATCGACGCCATGTTGATCACCGACCCGCGACGCCTTTGCACCATCGACGGCACGATCGCCGCGCTCATGTTGTGCACGCCCCGCACGTTCACGCGATACAGGCGATCCATGTCGTCGCCGCCGGTCGTGAGCACCGTTCCGACGTGCCCCACCCCGGCGTTGTTCACCAGCACGTCGCAGCGGCCGTATTCCTGCAACACCGCATCTGCAACCGCCTGGCACTGGCGCGCGTCGCTTACGTCGGCCTGGTAGAAAGCAGACTGCCCGCCGCCATCGCGGATGGACGCCGCCGCCTCTGCGCCGCCCGCGGCGTCTGTATCGACGATGAGTACGGCAGCGCCCGCCTGGGCGAAACAGCCGGCGATGGCCCGTCCGATGCCCGATGCCGCACCCGTCACCAGCGCGATTCTGTCGTGAAGCTTGAACATGCGCGTATGAGGTTCGACAATCTTCGGCCATGCCGCAACGCGTGTCAAAGGCGATTGTGCCTGCGACGGCAGCGATTGCGGTCTTCGTAATGGGCGCGGGAGCCGACGTGCTTGAGGACATCCGTCTGCTGCGTGAAGGCGATGCGCTGGTGTTCTCCAATTCGCGCATCGGCGTCCGGCTGGATGCGGCAACCGGCCGCTGGGATGCGCTGCTGCTCCACGAACCGAACGCCCGCCTTGCTTCTCCGGCCGACCGGTGCGTGGATTTCTGCATCGACGGCCGGTGGATGATGGCGGCTCATGAACCGCGGCTTGTGAACTTGCGCACGGCTGTCGGCAGAGATCACCTTTCGGCATCGGTTCACATCACCTGGGAAGTCGCCGGCGAGTACGAACTGACAGCGGTTTACACGCTGTATCCCGGACAGTCGCGCCTGCGCAGGTCGGCCGTGCTTGCCAGAAAGAGCGGCGACGGTCCGGTGCGCCGGTTCATGGGATTTCGCTTTTCGCTGCCCGGCGTAAAAGTGGACGAGCCGGAGAACTGCGGCGTGTATGTTCCCGGCCCGTTCGTGCCGAAAAGCTACGTGCGGCCGGGAACACCGCCGGCAGCGCTGGCCGACCGGCAGATATCGTTTCACAGCGCTCCCGATGCCGGCTTCGGAATACTCGCTGTGGCCGGCAGAGCGCGCAACGTATGCGTTGCCAGCTGGATGGACACCGGCGGCGAGGTGGCGTACAGAAGTTTCCTGAGCGCCGAGAAAGAGCGCGTGAGTTTCCGCCACGACGACATGCGCGCCTGCCGGCTGGCGCCCGGCATGATCGTCGAGTCCGACGCGCACCATATCGAGATCGCCCGCGGCGGCCTGCGCGAGGCTTTGGCGGCCTATCGAGATATGGTCGCCCGCACGATGCCGCCGCGGACGCCGCCACAGTGGGCGAGGACGGCGATAATTCTCGAAGCCTATCCGCAGTATTTCCCCGGCGGTTTCCGCGGTCTTGCCGAGCGGCTGCCTTTCTATCGCGACGTCGGATTCAACACGCTTTACCTCATGCCTCACTGGCGCGGCGGATATTCGCCGCTGGATCCCTTCGCCGTCGAACCTTCGCTGGGAACGCCCGATGATCTGCGACATCTGGTCCGGCGTGCCCACGATCTGGGCATGAAGGTGCTTTTCGACATGGTCATACACGGCTTCAACGAGAAGTCGCCCGTCATCCAGCAGCATCCCGCGATTTTCGCCAGAGACGAAGCGGGGCTGCCCGCCCGGCACCCGACGTGGAAAAGCGTCACCACCGACTGGGCCGCCCCCGCATACCGCAAGTACATGGTTGACCTGGCGCTGCACGATCTGCGCGAGTACGACATCGACGGCTACCGCGTGGATGCGGCCACGTTCAAAGGCCCGGCATGGGACCCGGCTTTGCCGTATCCGGCCTACCGCAGCGGCTCAGCCGCGCCTGAACTGATATCGGCCATGCTCTCGGCCATGCGCCGCCACAAACCCGACGCTATAATGCTCAGCGAAGTATTCGGGCCTTTGTACTACGCCAGTTGCGATCTGGTCCACGATAACCAGACCGAAGCGCCGCAGTTTCTGCTGGAACAGATGGAGAAGGGGCTTGTGGATGCGGCGGATTACAAAGCCCACATGGCGGCCGTGCACGACGCTCTGCCGGCCGGTGCGGCGCGGGTGATGTTCGCCCGCAATCACGACACGTCGTGGTTTTACCGTTTCAACGGCTACACGCCGCGGTTCATGGCGATGGACGCCATCCACGCCCTCATGGCGATACCCGAGGTCTTCGCCGGAGACCATAAGCACGGCCCGCATCCCGACGACGACCCGGCCACGTGGGACTATTACCGGAAGATCTTCGCCGCCAGAAAGCGTTTGGCGGCTCTTTCCGAGGGCGAGGTTCTGCTGCACGAGGTCCAGTGCGACAACCGCCGGGTATTCACCGGCATTCGCCGCCACGGCGCGCAGGGAGTGCTTGTGGCCGTATCCCTGAGCGATCGGGCGGAGCGGGCGCAAATCGCCATCGACGCGGCCATCGTTGCCGATGGACCGCCGGAGATCATGTTCGATCCGATCACCGGCAGGTCTGTCGCACCCGACCGCGGGCGGGGAATTGTGCTCGACATGGCGCCGTTTCAGGTTTTCGTCGGAGAGTTCGCAGCCGTACGACGATAATGCCGGAACATGCGTTGTTCCACGGCGCCGCGATGTGTGCGATTGCCGCGCGCGCCGCGACGGCGTGTCGGTATTAAACTGCTGTGCAGTTGCCAGCCTTGTGCAACAGAGGGAGGTCCGCCCATGTGCCGCCATTGCCGAATCGTTTCGCCGGCAATGTTTTTCCTGTGCGTCGTTGTCATGCCCGCGCCGCTGGTCGCTCAGGCGCTGGGGCAGCCCGACCGCGGCGCGCCCGGCGATGAGATGATCCAGAAGTACCTGGCCGCCGAGACGACCAGGATATCAGCGGGACTTGATCAGGACCTGGCATCGCGCGAGGCGTGGGAAGCCAAACGCCCGCAGTATGTCGAAGAATACTACTACATGCTCGGTCTGTGGCCGGTGCCGCCGAAAACTCCGCTGGAGGCGAAGATAACCGGCCGGCTCGACCGCGACGGATACGTCGTGGAGATGCTGCACTATCAGAGCCGCCCCCGCCTGTACGTAACCGGCAATCTCTATCGACCCGCAATCATCAGAGAAGGCGAGAAACTGCCGGCGGTGCTCTACGTGTGCGGGCACAGCAACCGCGGGCGCGACGGCAACAAGGTGGCGTATCAGTCCCACGGGATATGGTTCGCCAGGCACGGCTACATCTGTCTGGTGCTCGACTCGCTTCAGCTGGGCGAGATCGCCGCGACGCATCATGGAACATACCGCTATCAGCGCTGGTGGTGGCATTCGCGCGGCTACACGCCGGCCGGCGTGGAGGCATGGAACGGCATTCGCGGCATCGACTATCTGCTGTCGCGAAACGACGTGGACGCGCAGCGCATAGCCGTGACGGGCATAAGCGGAGGCGGCGCGGCCACGTTCTGGATAGCGGCGGCCGACGAGCGCGTGAAGGCGGCCGTGCCCGTCAGCGGCATGGCCGACCTCGATTCATATGTGACCAACCGCGTGATAAACGGCCATTGCGACTGCATGTTTCTTTACAACACGTTCCGCTGGCCCTGGACGCGCATCGCCGCGCTGGTTGCCCCGCGCCCGCTGCTGTTCACCAACAGCGACAAAGACCCCATCTTTCCGATGGACGCCAACGACAGGATCATCAACCGCCTGGAGCGTTTCTACAGCCTTTACGGGGCCAGCGACCGCGTTGATGCCATGGTCAGCATCGGCGGACACGCCTACCGGAAAGACATCCGCCAAGCCGCCTTCCGCTTCATCAACACATATCTGAAAGGCGACCCGCGCGAGGTGACCGACAGCGAAATCGATGTCGTCAGCGAAGGCGCCAAGCCGGGCGCGCCTCCCATTCCTAATGACAAACTGCGTGTTTTCCCGGCCGACTCGGACATACCGGCCGATCAGCTCAATACCACCATCGACGAGGTTTTCGTCCCCATGGCGCAGGTGCTCGCGCCCGAGGCCGGCACTTTCGAGCAATGGCGGGCGCGACTGCTGAGTGAACTTCGGCGCGTAAGCTTCGGATATTTCCCAGCGGTCGTCCCGGCTGGACGCAAACTCCGCGACGCTGACGCGACAACGGAGGTCATCGAGTCGGAACCCGGCATCGAGGTGTGGCTGCGCTTCCTGCCCGCCAGAGCTGTCCCCGCCCGAATACTGGTTGTCGTACTCGATGAGGAGGAGGCCGACGCCGTCAGCCCGCCGGGCTGGGTGGACAGACTCGCCGCTCCCAACCAGGCTGTCGTGCTCTGCGAGGTGCGCGGAACGGGCCACACCCGCTGGACCCGCAAGAACCCGCCCAATTATGTCGAGCGATCGCTGGCGCTGCTCGGGCGGACGGCCGACGCGGGCCGAGTCTGGGACGCGATAGCCGCCGCGAAGTATCTGGCCGATCGCTCGTGGGGCGCCGGGGTGTCCGGGCCTGTGCCTGTACATGTCGCGGGAAGGAGCGCCGCGGGCATAATCGCGGCGTATGCGGCAGCTCTGGATGACAGCATCGCCGGCGTCATCGCGATCAAGCCGCCCGTGACGCACATGAACACCCCGGGCCCGCATTTCCTCAACGTGCTGCGCGTGTGCGACATACCCGACGCGCTGGGGCTGATAGCGCCGCGCCCGCTTACCGTGATCGACTGCGAACGCGACCGGCTGGCCAGGACCTTCGCCGCATACGCGGCGGCGGGGGCATCGGAGCGGTTGAATGTCGCCAGATAGCGCTTGCCCCGCGTGCGGCAACCGCGCTGCGGGCAACCATCGCCGCCGGCAGGCAACCTGCGGCCTGCGACACCGGTCGGCCGCTCACGGCGCGTTCAAGCGCCACCTGGGAACCCTCTCGTCGCGCTCGGGTTCGTCATCGTCGGGAAAAGCAGGCTCGGGCAATTCATCGGTCCCGGCGGCAGGATGGGACTGCTCAATAGAACCTTCGCGCGGCAGCGGTTTGAGCAGCGGCAGCGTCGTAGTGCCGCTTTCGTTGAGCACCGGCGGAGTCACTATCGGTGCCGCGGCGCTGCTGGGCGGATAATAGGTCCGCGAATACACGTATGGAACCCGTATCGGGGGCAGAGAAACCGGCGGCGGCGCCGGCCGCGTCGTCTCCGGCATGCGCAGCTTTTCGGGCACCGCGGGAGCCGCCTCAACCCACAATGGCGGAAGTTCAAACGTCATGGTGGGCGACTCCTTCAAGGCGCTCTTGCGAAAGGGGAAATAGGATTTCTTGCGGAAATCGCCCAGCGGCAGTTGCGGCCGGGTAACTATCGACGGCGCCGGCGAGGGTTTGCCCGCCGTTATGGGCGCATCCGCACCCGCGGGCATCCGCACCCACGGCGCCGACATGCGCGACGCCAGTTGCGCTGCGCCGTCCTCGGACCATCCGGCTGCGGCTGCCGTGGTGGGCCCTGCCGCCGGCGCGGGTGCCGCGTGAAGCGCCGGCTGCGACGATGTGCCGGCCCGGCCGGCAGGCTGCGTCGCCGCCTTGACCGAGCTGCTCGATTTCGTTGCCGCCGAAACCTGCGCGCACGTTATCAGCAGCATGATTGCAGCCGCCGGTCTCACCAGCACGGCCGGGATATGTGGTCTGACCGATAGTTCTGCTGTTGCTGTCATTTGAACTGCGCTCTGCGCTTTCTGGCTATGTCTGCCCAGGGACTGCGCGGAAACTCGGTAACGACTCTGTCCAGAAGTGCTGCCGCCTGCTGCACCTGTCCCGTCTGCACCAGCGCCCGCGCGGCCTCGCACATGGCCGCCGCGCTCCATTCGGGATAGGCGTAGCCGTAGGCCACTGTAAGCAGCGGTTCTATGGCGTCCTGCGGACGGTTCTGCTCGAGCCGGCACATGCCCATCTGGAAAAGCGCCTTGGCGGCCAGTTCGCCGTTGGCGCGGCGCGCCACCTCGGCATATGCCGCCACCGCCCCGTCGTAATCCTTCATGTTCTGGAGCGCCCAGCCCCGGCAGTAGCCGGCCTCGTTCACCAGCGGGCTGGCGCTGAAACGCGTGTTGAAACCCTGAAGCGCGACTTCGCACGCCTTCCAGTTCTTCAGTTGCGCATGTGCATGGGCTATGCGGAGAACGGCCCGGTCGCTCACGCCGGTGATGGCCTTGCCGACGGGGGCTTCGGCCATGGGCGACAGCATTTCTATCGCTTCCTTGAATGCCCCCTGCACATAGAGCGCCTCGCCGGCGCCCACGCGCGCGTAAGCGTGAAGATAACTCTTGGGGTTGGCGAGTATCGCTTCAAAATGCGGCATCGCGGCCTTCGCGTCATTCTTCATCAGGTACAGCGACCCCAGGCGCAGGCGCATCCGCTCGGCCAGCTCCACAGGCGGATTGTTGTCCAGCGCCTCGGTCAGCAGCGCGATCGCCGGAGCATGTTCATCGCGCAGCAGCAGATACTCGGCCAGTTCGAAGCGCGCGTCGTTGGCCAGCCGGACATTGGGATTCAGATCGATCAGCGCCTTATAGCAGGCGCGAACCTGCTTCTCCGCCGGCTGAACGGGCACTTCCGAAAGCGGAACCTCGCCGTAACGCGCCATCCGCATCAGCCGCAGCGCCCCGTCGCGGGCGGCGCGATCTTCCAGTTTTGCCCGCGCATCGGCCAGCAGCTTCCGCCGTGCCGTGTCTATCTCGTGGTCGGCTATGGCGCGCCAGCACCACGCCGCGTCGTAGTACATGTGCAGCGCCACATCCGACTCGGGAAACCTGCCGGCCACCGCGGCCGCTCCCGTGGCCAGCTCCGTGGCCGCCGCCCGATACTGATTCATCGCGGCTTCCAGGGCCTCTCTGGCCGCCGGCGCCTTTGCCGCGTCGGCGGCGTTCAGCGCCTTGCGCGCCGCCGCCACCTCCGCCTGCGCCTGGTCACGATGACACTGAGCCAGTCTCCAGGGCACCTCAGCCGCGCCGGGCCACCGCGGAAAGTTCTTCGCAATGCTCTGAAACAGGTCGGCCGCCTCCGCCAGTCTGCCCGCTTCCTTCAGTGCCAGAGCGGTTGCGTACTGAAGGATCGGCACGTACTCCGCGCGCACCGGATCGGCCGCCATTTTCGCTTCGTGTTCGGCCCGGAGCTTGAGCAATATTCCCACGGCCTCTGCCGGTTTGCCGCGCACGCGCAGCGCGTCGGCCATGTGCATCAGCGCTATGGGCGCAAGCGGCGACTGGTTGAGCGGCTCGGTCTGGAACTTCGCCAGTTCATTCATCGCTGCCGCGCCGGAGCCCAGTTGCGCGTAGCACTTGGCCGCCTCGAACAGCGCCACCGGATACAGCGGGTGGTTGGGGAACTGCTGCACGACGGTTGCATAGTGCCGCCGCGCCAGCGACAGCTGCCTGACGCGCTCGGCCGGGTCCACCAGCAGCGCCGCCGTCCGCTGATAGCAGTATCCGAGTTTGATGATGGCATCGACGCTGTCGGGCTTGCCCTCCTTGACCACGATGAACGCCGACAGCAGGCCGTTGATCCGTTCCAGATCGCGCAGCAGTCTCGCCGCCGACAGCGCGTCGGTCGCCCCCACGGGCAGCGTCCGCAGCAGGCAGTCGGCGAGAAAATAGGATACTCCCGCGAGTTCGCCCGTGCGGGCATTTTCCGGAATCGCCTCCAGCATTTTCGCCGCCTCGGCGAACTGCCCCATTTCATAATGGGCGACTGCTATGCCGTAGCGCGCCAGCGCCGCATAGTCTCCCTCCGGATACTTCTCCAGAAGCCGCTGGAAGCGTCTGATGGCCTCTCCGTAAGCGAGTTTCTGCGCCTGCGGCGAGGGAGGCGGCTGTGTTGAAGCGGCGCTGAGCAGAGCGTTTTCCGCATGTCGCGCCAGCACTTCGGGCAAAAGCGTGCTCGAGGGCATCAGACTCTGAAATCGCAGGCATACCTGGTCGCTCACGGCATATTCGCCCGCCAGTTGCAAAGCTGCGATCTGCCGCACCATGGCGTGTTCGGCCAGCGGCCCGGCCCCCGCCAGTTTGCATATGACGGCATAGGTGGCGGCGGCATCCTTGTGCTGACCAGCCTCGCGCAGCATGTCGCCGAGGTCCAGAAGGATGTACAACCGGCGTCCGCGCGCTTCGGGGTCGGTCGCTTCCGCCGCCAGCGCGCGCTGCTCGGCCTTGCGCAGGTTTTCGATGGGGGCGGCCAGGCTGCCGGGCCATGCGGCCGCCTTCTGGCGTCTGGCCGCCAGACGGACGCTTACCGGCTGTCCGGTATCCACATCCAGATTGGCCGGGTTGGCATCCTCGGCCTGCGCTTTCGCCAGCCAGCGCAGCGCGCGGTCGGCCCACTGCGGATGGTCCGCAAGGGGTTCCAGAAACTTCGCCGCGTCGGCCCATCTGCGCAGATGAAAGAGACATATGCCAGCCCGCAGACGCGCTTCGGCGGCCACCGGCGACTGCGGATATTTCTCCGCACACTCCATCAGCCGCGGCAGCGCTTCGTCGTAGCGCGACAGGTCCGCCGCCAGCACGCCCCAGTGGAACAGCGCCCGCACGACATAATCGGGCGGCGGAGCGGCCGCTGTTTCCTTCAACCGCGCAAGTTCCTGCGGACGGTCCTTGAAGGCCGCCGGGTTCTTCAGCGCCTCGATCGCCAGCTGCCGCTGCGACATGAAGTTGTCAACGAGACCCTGATAATTGGCCATCGCCTCGGCGTATTCTCCCGCCAGATGGTGCGTGCGCGCCAGCAGAAACTGCACATGAACGCCTATCTCGGGCTGGTTGAACGGCGCAAGCTGACTGAGCGAGTGGCCGGCGGCATCGTAATTCTTCAGCCCGAAGCACGCGTATCCGTGATAGTAAAGGGCCAGGTTCGCATATCGGCTCTTGCGCCACGCGGGGTTGTTCACCACCGCCTCGACCGCGGTGGCGGCCTCCTTGAAGCGCTTGAGCCGTATCAGCACATCGCTCTGATCGCAGCGGCTGCGCACCATCCATTCGAAAGCCGCCGGCAGCTCGCGCGCGTCGGCCGCGGGCGGGCGATCCATCATGCCGGCAAATGCCTCGGCCGCGGCGGCGAAATGCGTCGCCGCATGGCGCAGATAGTATTCCGGCGTGGTTGCGGCCGGCGCAGCGGGCCTGGTGGCGGCGGCCGACTGCATCTGCATCGCCAGCCCCCGATTGGCCAGCCCCAGGTAGTACAGTGCGTAAGGTTTTTCCGGAAACGACGTCGCCGTCACGGCCGCTGTCAGCGCCTCCACGGCTCCGCGCCAGTCCTTCTGAGGCCGCTCCAGCAGACACAGCCCCAGTCCGAAATACCCCGAAGCCGCTTCCGTGCGCGAATTGGCATGGCGGATGTATTCCCGGAACTTCTCCGCGGCAAAATCGTAGTTGCCGTCGTTGTAGGCGAGCCGCGCGGCATTCAGCACGACTGCCGAGCGCTCTTCCGGCAGCGGCTGCGCCGATACCGGCAAGGGCTCCAGACAACACGCCAGAGCCGCCGTGAACGCTGCCAGCACATATCCCTGCATGGGCGCAGGTCTGACCACCATCACACCTCCGTCATCGGTTTGAGGTTTACTTTATGCCCGACCTGTTAAAACTACTTACGGCATTGCTGCTGTTGCGTTGATAACAACGGCGCCTGGCGGCCGATATTGCGGCGCGCTTGTCGCGCTCCGGCGATGCTGCAAAGCGAACTGCGCAACCGAACCGCTGATAACAGTCCGCCAGTTGAAAAGACAGCGCCGGCCGTGGCGGCCTTCGGGGAACCGCGCGCTGCCTGCCCAATCTTGACAGCGTCGCGCGCCAGTTCTAGCCTGAGCATGGCGCGCAGGGTCGCGGAATGCCCGACCGCTGCTGCGCTTTTCAATACGCCGGCGGCACCATCGTGGCCGCCCGTGCCGGAGTCCTGATTCTTCATAGCGCGGCAGCGGCGCAGAGGTTGATGTCCGTGGTTGCAAACCTCGAAGGAAATACGTGTGTTTTCGGCCTCCAGTGGGGCGACGAAGGCAAGGGGAAGATCGTCGATTATCTCGGCGAACAGGCCGACGTGGTGGTGCGCTACTGCGGCGGGGCGAATGCCGGACACTCGGTGCGTCTGGGTGATAACAAGTACTCCACCCATCTGTTGCCGGTGGGCATATTCCGTCCGGGCGTGATGAACGTGATAGGCAACGGCGTCGTGCTCGATCCGCAGACGCTGGTGGAGGAGATAGACGGTTTTGTGGCCCGGGGCTTCAGCATCACGCCGGCCAACCTGCGGATCAGTTACAAGGCGCATCTGGTCATGCCCTGGCACAAGGCCGAGGACGCAGCGCGCGAGACCAGAGCCGGCAGCGGCGGCATAGGCACCACGCGCCGGGGAATAGGGCCCGCTTATGCCGACAAGATGCAGCGCTCGACGGCGATACGCGTCGCCGATCTTCTTCATGAAAACACGCTGCGCCAGCGCATCGAGCATGTGGTGGCCGAACGGAACAAGGTTTTCAAAGCCCTGTATGATCTGCCCCCGCTCGACGCCGCGGCGATCGTGGACCAGTATCGTCTGCTGGCCGGGCGCATCGCGCCGTTCGTGGACGATACAACCGCCCTGCTGCTCGACGCGGCGGCCGCCGGCAGAAAAATACTGTTCGAAGGCGCGCATGCGGTGCTTCTGGATGTCGATCACGGCACTTATCCGTTCGTCACCAGCAGCAACTGTTCGGCGCTGGGCCTGTTCACGGGCGCAGGCGTTCCGGCAAGGCTGGTGCGCAATTTCGTCGGGGTGATAAAGGCCTACACCACGCGCGTGGGCGGGGGCCCCTTCCCCACCGAACAGGCCAACGAAACCGGCGACTACATACGCCAGCGCGGCAATGAATACGGCACCACCACGCGGCGCCCGCGGCGCTGCGGATGGTTCGACGCCGTGGCCGTGAAATACGGCGTTGACATGTGCGGGGCGACGCACATCGCCATGACGCTTCTGGATGTGCTGGGCGGCATGGAACAGGTCCGCATATGCACGGCGTACAGGCATCGCGGGCAGCTGGTAACACGCTTCCGCGCGGACATGGACATGCTTGCGGAGGTTGAGCCGGTGTATGAAACCCTGCCCGGATGGAAGGAAGATATTTCCGCCTGCCGCCGGTTCGAGCAGCTGCCCGAGCCGGCCAGGCAGTACGTCCGCCGCGTGGAGGAGATACTCGGGGTACCCATATGGATGCTCAGCATCGGCGCCGATCGCGAGGCAACCATAATCCGCTGAGCATTGGGCATCACGCCGCGCCTCCGGCACGTGGCGGGACCCTCGTTTCTGCCCTATACTTGCCGCCATGTCAGAGCTGTGCGACATACCGCCCCAGCGCCTGCCGCTGCACATCGCCATCATCATGGACGGCAACGGCCGCTGGGCTGTGCGGCGCGGGCTTCAGCGGGTGCGCGGACATGAACAGGGCGCCAGGACCGTGCGCCGCGTGATCACCGAATGCGCCCGGCTGCACAAGATGCTTTCCCGCCCGGCGTATCTCACGCTTTACTCGTTCAGCATGGAGAACTGGAAACGCCCGGCCGACGAAGTGGCGTTTCTCATGCACATGTACGTCGAGTATCTGCGCCAGGAGCGGCCGACGCTGATGGAGCACAATATCCGCTTCCGGCAGATAGGCCGGACCGACGGTCTGCCCGAGGCGGTCGTCAGCGAGATGCGCACGACCGTCGAACAGACGCAGAACAACACCGGTCTGACGCTGACGCTGGCGCTGAACTACGGCGGGCGCGCCGAGATCGTCGATGCGGTCCGGGCCATCGCCGCGAGGGTGGCGCGCGGCGAGATGCGTCCAGACGATATATGCGAGCAGACAGTGGCATCGCATCTGTACACCGCCGGCACGCCCGACCCCGACCTTCTCATTCGCACGGCCGGCGAAATGCGCCTCAGCAACTATCTCCTGTGGCAGATCAGTTACGCCGAGCTCTACATAAGCGACGTCCTCTGGCCCGATTTCGACGAGAACCAGCTTCACGAGGCGATGCGCAGCTTCGCGCAGAGGCATCGCCGGTTCGGGGCGCTTGACCATACGAATACTCTTGCCGGAGCTTGACGGCTGCCGTCTGCGCAGCATGTCCGGCGCGCGGGCGGCGGCGAGGGTGCAGTCTATGGAACAGTCCATGCGAAACCGCCTGACCTTCGGGCCGATCATGCTGGCGGGCGTGCTGGCTGTGCTGTGGCTCGATCACGCGATAGAGGTCTGGACGCGCGGATGGGCCGCCAGCCCGCGCGGCGTCGGCGGCGCCGGGCTGCTGCTGCTCATGCTCCTCATAGTTCCCCCGGCGGTCCTGGAACTGGCGACAATATTCGCCGTCGAGCGCGTCCGGCCCTACCGCTTCATAGCCTTCGCCGGATGCAGTTCGCTTTCGGCGCATGCGTTTCTCACGCAGTTCGCGTGGTTCCGGCCCTATGCCGCCTCGTCGCTGGCCTTCATCATCGTTTCCGTGATGCTCTTTGCCGCCCTGCGGCGCGCGTGGGTGCGCCAGACCGAAGAGGCGATACTGCGCATGGCCGGCACTGTCCTGGCCACCCTGTATCTGGGAGGACTGGGATGGTTTCTGATGGCGCTGCGCGTCAAGCAGTCGGCATCCGGGCGCTTTTCCGGCAGCACGATGCTCATCGTCATGGTGCTGCTGGCCGTCAAGTTCACCGACATCGGAGCATATTTTGGCGGCAAGCTGCTGGGCCGCCATAAACTCATCCCCTGGCTCAGCCCCCGCAAGACATGGGAAGGCCTGATATGCGGCATGCTTCTCGGCGGCATTGTCGGCGCCGTATGTGCGTCGTGGATACTTCAGCTCGACTGGCTCAAAGCTTCGATTTTCGGCATCCTCCTGGGCGGCGTAGGTCAGCTGGGCGATCTGCTGGAAAGCCTCATGAAACGCGACGCTCAGGTCAAGGACAGCGGGGCGATGATACCGGGCTTCGGAGGGGTGCTGGACGTCATCGACAGTCCGCTGCTGGCTGCGCCCTTCGCCTATCTTCTGTTCAGTTCGCTGTGACGGCCCGGCGGCAACCGGCGCATGCCGGTGAACGCCGGCGCAGCAGCGCGGTAGTAATTGATCGAGCATGCACATCGGCCGCACGGACGGCCGCGCTGCTCCATCGCATGGCCTCAAGGAGGTTGTTATGCAGCAGAGGAAGAGCTCGACGAGCCGGCGCGGGTTTCTGAAGGGCATTATCGCCGCCGGCATCGCCCCGTACTTCATCAGGTCCACAGCGCTGGGGGCCGACGGGCGCCCCGCGCCCAGCAACCGCATCGTCATGGGATTCATCGGCGTCGGCGGCCAGGGCACGGGCGACATGGGCGGATTTCTCGGTTTCCCGGAGGTGCAGGGCGTTGCCGTATGCGACGTGCGCGAGGCCAATCGCCTGCGTGCCAAGAGCATAGTCGATAAGCGCTACGGCGACAGCGGCTGCGCGGCCGTGAACGATTTCCGCGAGATAACCAGCCGCCCCGACATAGACGCCGTGCTGATCGCCACGCCCGATCACTGGCACGCCCTTATCGCCATCGAGGCGATGAAGAACGGCAAGGACGTGTACTGCGAAAAACCCGAGACGCTCACCGTCCGCGAGGGCCGGCAGATGGTGGAAGTAGCCCGACGCTACGGCAGGGTGTTTTCCGGCGGCAGCCAGCGCGTATGGGGCGACTACAACTGGTTCCACAAGATGGTCCGCGGCGGCGTCATAGGCGAGGTCAAGGAATGCTGGGTGGACTGCGGCGGCCCGTCGCACGATGGTTATCTGCCGGAAGAACCCATCCCCCCCGGCATCGACTGGGATATGTGGCTGGGCCCCGCTCCCTGGCGGCCGTTCAATCGCGGCTATCTCAATTTCCGTCCTTATCGCGACTATTCCGGCGGCGGCATGACCGACTGGGGCGCTCACAATTTCGGCGGCGCGCTGTTCTGCCTTAATCTCCACGAAACCGGACCAGTTGAGGTTTATCCCCCGGGCAAGGATTTCGACCTGCTGACCTTCCGTTTCGCCAACGGTCTGCTGATGCATCACCGGGGAGGATGGGGCGGCGCCATGTGTTACCGCGGAACCCTCGGCGAGCTGCCTCCGCGAGGTGTCGCGAAGGGCGCCCGGCGGGATCCGCCGCCCATCAACATCCCGAATTACAAGGGCCGCGGCGGCATATTCGGCGATTTTCTGCACTGCGTGAAGACGCGCGAACGGCCCTTCCGCGACATCGAAATCGCTCACCGCACTGTTACCGTCTGTCATCTGGGCAACATCGCCTACATGGTCGGGCGGTCGTTCAAATGGGACCCGGTCAAGGAGGAGGTCATCGGCGATCCGGAGATTTCCAGGCTGCTGGACCGTCCCAAACGCTGGCCGTGGCGCATAGATGCGAGTGTGTGAGAGCGGAAATGCCGCGTGGTCATGGTCCGGCGACGAGTCGTCGGCAGATATCGCATTGTGAAAAAGCGATCTTCCCGCCCCATGGCCATCGCCCGCCGCAGCGCAGTCGCCGGTCATGGCGGCGCTATTCACAAACGGCAGCCTTGCGGCGTTAAGCCGGGAATTGTCGGGAAATGTGCCAACACTACAATAAAACAGCGGATCGAGCGTTTCACTGTAGCGGACGAGCAAGCGAAGTTGTTTCCGGGCGTTCCGGGAACACTTACTTCGGTAACGGTTATTGTATTGCGCCGGTTATCCGGCAAGGAGAAGTTATGAGGATCCTGGTTGGTGTGTTGAGTGCTCTGCTTGTATTGGGCCTGGCTGCATCGGTCGAGGCTGCGAGAGGCGGTGGAGGCGGGCGCGGTGGCGTGAAGGCCGCCCTCAAGCCGCTCGTCGGAACGGTGGTGAGCGTTGACGGCACCAACGTCAAGATCAGCAAGAAAGGCAAGGCCGGCGAGGCGGCACAGGATGTCGTCGTCGAGACCGACGCCAACACCGTCATCACGGTTGACGGCGTTGCGGCCAAGCTGACCGATCTTCAGCCCGGCATGAGCGTGAAGGTTACGCCCTCTACTGGCAAGGCCACGAAGATCGAGGCGACCAGCAAGAAGGCCGGGGCCGGTGGCAGGAACAAAAATAAATAAAGCCTGAGCCGACCCGGTCTGCTGTCTGGAATACAGGGTCGCGGGAGATCCACATCAGGGCGCTGTGCGCTTGCGCGCAGCGCCTTTTTTATTGCGCTGCCGGATTGCCCGCGGGTTTGAAGCTGCGCCCCCCTGCTGCGCCTCGTTCCTGACGGCTACTGCCCCGTCAGACCACACATTGTCGCGGATACCGTAGAGCGAATGCCGGATGTGTGAGTTCGATGCCCCGCGCTCGCTGTTCCCGCGCGGCCTGCGTGCTGAGAATCTCATGCATCGGTATCGCTCTGCCCATGATGAGCCGTTGCGGCGCCGGCGCAAAACAAGCCCTGGGGGGGCGAAAGAGCACCACCGGCCGTTTCCGTCCGGCTTCGCCGCCCAAGCCTCCCTCCGGGCCCACACGCGGTTCTTTCACGAAGGCGTCCCAATCGCCGGTTGCCGGATCGTCCGGCGAGGGTTGAAACGTTGACAACGCAATGACTCCGTTGACACCGGCCGGCGGTTCATCCAGTTCGTCAGCCGGCCGCGGGTCTTCCGGCAGATCGAACTGCCCCCATCCGCTGGAGACGCCCGCTCCGAAACCCGTGTGCGACAATTGCTCCAGCAGACCGAGCAGCCGGTCGGCAAAACCGTCGTCCGCCCGGAACAGCAGCGTGAGATTCATCCGGCCATCCGGGCCGGCAAAGGTCGTCTCCTCAACAAAGCGCACGGCGTCGGCATCGTCCGGCCCGCCGCGGCTGGTGCGTTTGCAGGCGCGGATGCGCGTCGCGAAAGGCCCGGCATGCACCAGGAACTCCGGCGAAACCGCCTCCCGTTACAGGATTACAGCAGACGCTCGCCTCTGCCTCGCGGCACCAGACTCAGAACCTTATCGATGATCTGCTCGACGCTTATGCCCTCGGCCTCGGCGTTGAAGTTGGGCACCAGGCGATGGCGCAACACCGGAGCGGCCACGGCCTCTATATCCTCCGTGGTCACGTGGAGCCGCCCGTGCATCAGGGCGCGCGCCTTGCCGGCGAGTATCATGTACTGACCGGCGCGGGGCCCCGCCCCCCAGTTGAGCCAGTGCCTGACGAAATCTCCCGCATCGGGCTCCTGCGGGCGCGTCGCCCGGACGATGTCCAACGCGAGGTCGTAAACCTGCTGTCCCACCGGAACCCGGCGCACGATCTGCTGAAGCTGGACTATCTGCGGCCCGCTCACCACCGGCTCGACGGTCTGCTGCTCGGCGCCGGTGGTGCGCTTGAGCATCTCCAGTTCCTCCTGGCGGCTGGGATAGTTCACCAGCACCATGAACATGAACCGATCGAGTTGCGCTTCCGGCAGCGGATAGGTGCCTTCCTGTTCGATGGGGTTCTGCGTTGCCAGCACGAAAAACGGATCCGGCAGATCCAGCGTCTGCCCCCCCACCGTCACCTGTCTTTCCTGCATGGCCTGGAGCAGCGCGGCCTGCGTCTTGGGAGGCGTGCGGTTTATCTCGTCGGCCAGCAGCAGATGCGCGAAGATCGGCCCCCGCTGGAACTCGAACCGCCTGCGCCCCGTCTGCGGGTCTTCCTGAAGTATCTCCGTGCCGGTTATGTCGGAGGGCATCAGATCGGGCGTGAACTGTATGCGCCGGAACGACAGTTCCATAGTGCGCGCCAGCGTCGATACCAGCAGCGTCTTAGCCAGTCCCGGCACCCCCTGCATCAGACAGTGCCCGCGGGAGAGAATCGCTATCAGAAGCTCCTCGATGACCCGCTCCTGTCCGACGATGACGCGGCCTATCTGCTCCTGAAGCCGCCGGCACACGTCGCACAGGAACCGCGCCGCCTCCACATCGTCGGCGGGAACGGGCATGCCCACTGCTGCACTCTGCGCTTCACCGATTGACATCAGCACTCGCTATACCGCGCGGGCTACGGCGCCGCGACGTCACCGCTTCACGGAACCATCACCCTTATGCTCTGCACCGTCACATCATCCAGGCCCTTCTCCGGTCCCATAGTCAGAAACCGCACGCCCGGCCATCGCGGCCGTTGCGGGTCCAGCCCGTGAGGTCCGGCGTACAGCTCCCTGTCCTGACAGCGCACGATCACGAACCGCGCGTTCATACGCACCGATATCGTCGCTTCGTCGCGCCCCGCCGCGAGCTTCATCGGCTCGCCCGCCAGACTCGCATCGGGCCGGAACACGCTCACCTGTCCGTTGCACACATCCACCACGAGTTCATGCTGCGTGGCCGCCTTCGGACCGGCGAAAGCCAGATCCTGCGTGAAGAACAACTGCACATCCACCTGGGAGGCAGGACGTGCCGTGCGCAACGTCATCTCCAGAAGAACTGCCCTGTCGGCCGGCAGAGCCTCGTTGAGATGAATGCCGCCGCCGTAATACTCGCGCTCGTGTGCGCTGTAAAAGCCGCCGCGCAGCGACCGGTTCTTTGCCGATACCACCGGCTGAACTCCGAAAGTCTTCCACTCGCTTCCTATGCCGCCCGCGAAATCGGCCGACACCAGCGTGGTGCGGAACTCCGTCGCCAGCAGATCCGCCACCGTCCCCTGCTGGGCCGATCCGCGTATGAGCACCAGCGCGATGACTGCGATCGCGGCCACCACAGCTGTTGCCCCGAGTATAATCAGCACGTTTCCAGCCGGCATTCCGGCGCGCGATGCTTCGCGCTGAATGCTCTCCATCACCTTGCGCGTGAACCCGGGCCCCGGACGGATGCTGCGATACTCCCTGCCGCTCTCCAGGTGCTCGCGCGCCGCGATAAGCAGCCGGTACTCGTCCGCTTCCGACGGGTTGATCCGCCGCAACCGCGACACGGCCTCGCGCCATTCCGGACTGCCGGGCCCGGCGCGCAGCGCATCTGTCAGCAGTTTCAGGAACTCATCGGTTTCAAACTCGGCTGTCTCGAACATGGTCTGTCGCATTCATGGCGCATCGGCGCTGCTGTCCGGCTTTTCCGGCTTCTTTTCGCCGGCCTCGACGGGCGAGTTGAGCATCCGCGCCAGCCGCCGCAATCCGTGAAACATCCGTGACCGCAAAGTCACGGCCTTGGTTCCCGTTATCTCCTCCATTTCCGCATAGGAAAGGTCCTGAAACACTCCCAGCACGATCACTTCCTTCTGGTCGGTCGGCAGTTCCTCCAGCGCCTTGAGCACCCGGGCGATTTCCTCCCGTTTTTCCACATCGTCGGTGGCGCGCTGCGCCACCTGATACGGATCGCCCGTTATCTCCACCCCTTCGAGGTTCAGCTCGGTTATGTTCCGCACCGGACTGCGCTTGCGCCGGCGCGAGTAGTTGATGGCCAGATTGCGCGTGATCGTGAACAGCCACGTGGAGAACTTCTGCGGAAACCGGTACGTCGGCGCAAATCGGAAGGCCCGGAGAAAAACTTCCTGCGCGATCGACTCGACATCCTCAAGGTTGCCCAGCATCCGATACAGATATGAGAGCACCGACGCGCTGTATCGCTCATACAGCAGAGAAAAAGCCTGCGTGTCGCCGCGCTGGGTGCGGCGCATCAGGTCCTCGTCGCTGGACCGCCCCAGAGCAACCGGCGTAAGGTCGTCGATTTCCTCCGGAGCCGGGCGCGGCGGTCGGCCATGACCGGCTTTGTCGTCCCGCCTGGACATCTGGGGATGTATCATACGACAAACGCGACCGCCGCGACAGCGAACAACAGCGCCCGTTGCCGCGAAGCCGCGACGCGCCAGGGCGCATCAGCGCGCGTCAGGCGAAACCCCCCGCACAGGCTTTTGTTGCACGCGACCTTCGGCCCGCGCACAATGAATCCGATGCACGGGCTGCTCGCCGACATCGGCATCGCCATTCTTGCCGCCACGTTTCTGGGACTTCTGGCACACTGGCTGCGTCAGCCGGTGATACTCGGCTATCTGATAGCCGGCGCCATCGTGGGCCACCGCATCGGACTGTCTCTCATCGAGCCGGAGAACATAGAGACCATCTCGGAAATCGGTCTGGTGCTGCTGCTGTTCATCATCGGCCTGGAGCTCAATCTGAAGCAGATCCTCGCCGCCAGCAAACAACTGCTTGTGGTCGGTTTCGGCCAGTTTCCCATATGTGCCGTTCTTGGCGTCGCCCTGTTCTGGCTGATGGGTTACGGGCTGAAGGGCACGTCGGCCGACGGGCTTTATCTGGCTTTGACGTGCGGCCTGTCCAGCACCGCCATCGTGGTCAAGGTGCTCTACGACAAGGGCGAACTCGACACCCTGGCCGGCCGGCTCACGCTGGGCATACTGGTCATACAGGACATCTACGCCATCTTCATCCTCGCTTTTCAGCCGAACTTCGCCCAGCCCCGCCTGTTTCCCATCGCGCAGGCTCTTCTGGCCACTTTCGGGCTGCTTACAGGCGGCTTTCTCTACAGCCGCTATATTCTCGGCCGACTGCTCCTTTCCGTGGCCAGGTCGCCCGAAATGGTGGTCGCAATCTCTCTGGGGTGGTGCGCTGCCGTCGCGGGTCTGGCCGGCTGGATGGGTCTGTCGAAGGAAATGGGCGCGCTGGTCGCCGGACTGAGCATCTCGGCGTTTCCCTACAGTGTGCATGTGACGGCAAAGACGCTTCCCCTGCGCGATTTCTTCCTCACACTGTTTTTCGTGTCGCTGGGCATGAAGATCGAACCGCCCACGTGGGCAATGTTCTGGCCGCTTGCCGCAGTCATCCTTTTCGTCATCGTATCCAGGTTTCTATCGGTTTATCCGCTTGCCAAGCTCTCCGGCGCCGGTCCCCGCGCTGCACTGATAGGCACCATCAACACCGCCCAGATAAGCGAATTCTCGCTGGTAATAGCCGCACTAGGCGTGACGCCGTTCGGGCACATAACCCGCCAGACGCAAGTTCTGATCATCTACGCCATGGCCGTTCTGGCCGTGGTCTCGTCGTACATGATACGTTACAACCACCAGCTGTACCTGGCGTTCAACCGCCTGAAAGCGGCGCTGGGTCTGCCGCCGGCCCCTGAAGAAGACGGCGACACGGCGGCCCACGAGCAGCGGCCCATCGCCATACTGGGCTATCACCGGGCCGCCAGGGCACTGGTTGACGCTCTGGAGCGGACAGCTCCGGAAATCCTCAAACAGATACTGGTGGTGGATTTCAACACCGAAGTGCTCCACGAGGTCAGGGCCAGAGGCATGGCCGGCGTCTTCGGCGACATCAGCAGCCTCGACACCCTCGATCACGTGCATCTGGGCAGCGCACGACTCATTCTGTGCACCATTCCCGATATGCTTCTGAAGGGCACCGACAACATCAACCTCGTGCGCACCTGCCACGCCGTCGCGCCGCGTGCCATGATAGTCGCCACCGCCGACGACGCCGAGCATGAGCGGCGCCTGCGCACGGAAGGAGCAGCGTTCGTGGTCCAGCCGCACATGCTCGTGGGCGAACACCTCGCCGCCTGGGTCAGGGAAACGTTCTCCGCCCGCGATTCCGCCTGAACTCCGGCGTTTGCGGGCGAAATGGCGCAACTACCCGTTGTAGACAGACGCCGTCGCTCCCTCGCGGGGCATCCGTCCGCCCGTCATTCCCGCTTGCGCGGGAATGACGGTACAGCGCTTTGGCGGGAATGACGGCGTAGCGCTTTGGCGGGAATGACGCAATGGGGGGGCTGGCGCGTGGCACGACAGAGCCTCGCGGAGGAAGGCCAGCGCCGCCGGGGCAGCGGCGATGCAGGGAGTCAACAGCCCAACCGGTTCTCGAAGTCTCGTTTACAGACCTTTGATCTGACCTGCAAACGGGTAGTCGTGTCGGGAGAAACATCTTCCGCGCGTCCGGCCCAGCTGGTATAAAGGTTAACATTGTCCGAACGGATGAACGGCGCATGGATGCATCAACCGGAACACATCTGAACGAACAGCAGCTGGCGGCGGTTGGCGCGCCGCTCGACCGCCCGCTGCTTATCATCGCCGGTGCCGGCACGGGCAAGACCAACACGCTGGTGCACAGGGTGGCGCGTCTGGTGGCCGATGGCGTTTCGCCTTCGCGGATACTGCTGCTTACTTTCACGCGCCGCGCGGCCGCGGAGATGCTGCGGCGTGCCGAACTCGTTCTCACGGGCGCAGCGGGATTGCGCCGCGGCGACGGGACCGCCCTGCGCCGCGTGTGGGGCGGCACCTTTCATTCCATAGCCAACAGGCTCCTGCGCGCATACGCCGCGGCGGTCGGGCTGCCAGAAGCGTTTACCGTGGTTGATCGTTCCGACGCCGAAGACCTGCTCAACGAAGTGCGCAGCGGGCTGAAACTGGATTCCACGGGCGCACGCTTTCCCCGCAAGGCCACCTGTCTGGATATCTATTCGCGGTGCGTAAACGCCGGCGAAGCGCTCGAGGAGACGTTGCGCGTCCATTTCCCCTGGTGCAGCGGGTGGGTCGAACAGCTGCGCAGTCTGTTTCGCGCATACGTCGCCCGCAAGCAGCAGCAGAACGTCCTCGATTACGACGACCTTCTGCTGTACTGGTTTCACCTTATGCAGGACGAGAAACTGGCTGCTGCGCTGCGCCAGAGGTTCGATGCGGTTCTGGTGGACGAATACCAGGACACCAACGCCATCCAGGCGCAGATACTTCAGCGCCTCTGTCCGGGCGGGCGCGGTCTTACGGTGGTCGGAGACGACGCTCAGGCCATTTACTCGTTTCGCGGGGCGACCGTACGGAACATACTGGAGTTCACCTCGGTGTATCCCGATGCCATCGTCGTGCGTCTGGAGCACAATTACCGCAGCGTCCAGCCCATACTCGACGCCACCAACGCCGTTATCGCCCTTGCTCCCCGGCGTCATGCCAAGGAACTGTTTTCCGCCCGGCAAAGCGCCCAGAAGCCCCGGCTGGTAACGCTTGTGGATGAGGAACAGCAGTCGGACTACGTCATCCGCCGCGTGCTGGAGCATCATGAAGCCGGCATTCCGCTGCGCCGCCAGGCGGTTCTGTTCCGCGCCGCTCATCACTCCGATGCCCTGGAGGTGGAGCTGATGCGGCGGAACATCCCGTTCGTCAAATACGGCGGGCTGAAGTTCCTCGAGGCAGCCCACGTCAAGGACGTGCTGTGTATCCTCCGGCTGGCCGACAATCCGCGCGACACCGTCAGCGCGCTGCGGGCGCTTCAGCTGATGGACGGTTTCGGCCCGGCCCATGCGCGCCGCGCCGCGGCGTTTCTGGAAGCGGCCGGTTTCGACCTGCGCCGCTGGAGCGATTTCCGTCCGCCGCCCGCCGCCGCGGCGCAGTGGCCCCAGTTCGTCGCGCTGGTCGCCGCCCTGTCGCGGTGCAGCGCCGGTGGAGATGAAGGCGGCGGACCTATGTCGCTGGCCGACCAGATTGCCGCGGTGCGGCAGTTTTACGTGCCCATTCTCCAGAAGCGCTACGACCAGGCGCACGTCCGGGCGCGCGATCTGGAGCAGCTCGAGCAGATCGCCTGCAATTTCCGTTCCCGCAGCGACATGCTTGCCGAGCTGGCGCTGGACCCGCCCGGCAGCACCCAGGACCTCGCCGGAACGCCGCTGCTCGACGAAGATTATCTCATCCTCAGCACAATCCACTCGGCCAAGGGCTGCGAATGGGATGTGGTGTATGTGATACACGCCGCCGACGGCAACATCCCGTCGGACATGGCCACCGGCGACGCGGAACAGGTCGAGGAAGAACGCCGGCTGTTCTACGTTGCGCTCACCCGCGCGCGGGACTTTCTGGAGGTATGTTTCCCGCTGCGCTATTACTACCGCCGTCGGTCCGACCGCCACAGTTACGCGCAATTGACGCGCTTTCTGCCGGCGGAAATCCTCGACCGCTTCGAACGCGTCAGTCTCCACTGCGAGACCGCATCCGGCGACGCCTCCCCGGCAACCGCATCGCACGATATACGCGCGAAAGTCGCCAGCATGTGGGATTAAACCGCCCGCCGTCCCGCGTCGGCGCTGTGGCAGCATGCCGCCGGTGTGTTACCATGCTGCGCCCCGTCCGTCGCAAGGAGAGCCGATGAAGAGCATCCACATCGTGGAGGACCGTCTCCCCGACGCCTGGGAACGCGCCGTCATCGCCTGCTGGCACGAAGGCGAAAGGTTTCCCACGCAATATGACAGACCCAGCGACCCCCACAGCCGCGACGTTACGGCGATGATCCACGTGCGCAGGCCTTTCGCCGAACCGCGCATACACCGGGCTTTCCCAGGGGGGCTTGACGATCTGGAAAAGTATCGCGCTGAGGTGCTTTACGGCGTGCACGATCACTGGATAAACCCCGCCGCCGGCATGTGGCAGTACACGTATCATCAGCGGCTGTTCGACTATCGCGTGACCGAAGACGGTCCCGGCATAAATCAGATAGACAAATGCATACAGCTTCTGAAGGACTGCGGCTTCACGCGCCGCGCGCAGGCGGTTACATGGCAGGTTTGGCATGACCTCGGCATCGCCGACCCGGCATGCCTTCAGCGGCTGTGGTTTCGCGTTCAGGACGGCCGCCTGAACATGATCGCCCACATGCGCTCCAACGACGCATACAAGGCGGCGTTCATGAACATGTACGCGTTCACCGAGCTTCAGGCGTGGGTGGCCCGGCAGGTGGGCGTGGAGTGCGGCGAATACTGCCACATAGCCGACTCGTTCCACATCTACGGCAGCTACTTCGGGGAGTTTCAGGGGTTCCTTCATCTGGTGAGCACGCGCCCGCCTGACGAAAAGGCCTATTCCACCGATTTCGCGATTCCGTTTTTCATCGAGGGCTGCGACGCCCTGCTGGCCGAACCGGACATGCCGGCGCCGTGTCGCGTCCGGCTCGAAGAACGCAAACGGGAGCTCCTCGAAGCGCAGCGCGCCGCCGAGGCAACACATTGACAAAACGGCAGTTGCACGCCGGACAGGTGACCATATGACGCGATCCATCTGTTGCGTTGTCATTGCGGCAGCGATATCGGCCATGTTATGTGCCGCTGAAAGCCGCATGGACGACACAGGCCGGCTCCAGCGCCTGGCCGTGGGCAAAGGCTGGGTGGGCGTGCGCACGGACGTGCTCGCATACGCCAGAGGCTGGGCCAAATCGGCGGCGCTCTCGAAAGCGCGCGACCGCAAGTCGGAGACCGATGCTGCCGGCACGACCTGGTCGGCCACGCTGTCGCCGGAAGCGGGCACGGCGGCGCGCGTCCGCCAGACGGTGCGCGGCGACGGCAACGCGATGAAGTTCGCCATCACGGCCACCGGCGACGGCGACGGCGAACTCCAGTGCGTCGTGTTCACCGTGTCGTTTCCCGCCAGTCGCTTCGCCACCGGCCAGCTGATTGTGGGACAGCAGAAGATAACCCTGCCGGCGAAGCTCGCCGAGCCGATCTACCTGTTCAACGGCAATGCCCCCGCGCTGGTTTTCAGGGATGCCGCGGGCACCGTCGAAGTGCATATCACGGCGCCCGGCCAGCCGAAAATCACGGTGCAGGACGGCCGCAAGTGGGATCAGGAGTTCACGGCCATGATTTTCGTTCACAGCGGCCATCTGCCGCGCGGCACCGAGGCGCGTCTTGAAGTGACGCTGCACGCTGCCGGGGAAGTCGATCAGTCGCCGGTGGCGCTGACCGTCGATCCCTCGACCGTGCGCTACCGCCTTCTGGGCATCGGCGGCAATTACTGCTTCAACATCGAGTCGCCGGTGACGGCGTACACACTGGAGAACCTCGACGTCGCCGCCGCCCGCACCGAGATAAGCATGCGTCTGTGGGCGCCGCGCAGGATCGAGTCGGCAAACGACCGCGACTGGAAGCCTTTCGCCGCGGCGGACACTCCCGACAGCCGGCTGCGCCGCGAATTCCTGCTCATGCAGCGCTTCAGCCGCGCAGGCATCCCCTACGCCTCGAGCATCTGGCGCATGCCGCTGTGGATGGCCACGCCCGTCGGCCAGCGACAGGGCAACCAGGTGCGCGTGCGCATCGCCGAGGAGAACTGGCCCGACGTGCTGCGTTGTCTCGGGACCTATCTGCTCTATGCCAAAGAGAAGTACGGCGCCGAACCCGACTGGTTCTGCTTCAACGAGCCGAATATCGGCGTCGATGTGCTGCTGACGCCCGAAGAACATCGCGACGCCATGAAGCGAGTCGGCGCACATTTCGCCGCCCTGGGGCTGAAGACGAAATGGATGATTGCCGACGCCGCCGGCCCGCGCGGCACTCATGTCTATGCGCGCCCGGCCATCGAAGACCCCGAAGCCATGAGATATGCCGGCGCGGTGTCGTTCCACTCGTGGAACGGCGCCTCTCCCGAACAGTACAACGCCTGGGCTGAAATGGCCGAAAAACTCAAACTGCCCCTGATGGTGGCCGAAGCCGGCGTGGATCCGTTCGCGTGGCAGGGAGGGCGTTATCGCACCTTTGCCTATGCCGTCCGTGAGATGACGCATTACGCCGAACTGCTGCTGCACGCCCGCCCGCAGTACATTCTTCTGTGGGAATACACCGGCGATTACTCGCTTCTGGCGAGCGAACAGGCGCCGTCGCGACTGACGCTGACCGAGCGCTTCTGCTTTCAGAAACACTGGTGCGATCTGACGCCCCGCGGCAGTGAAGCCCTGGCAACAACCGGCAGCGGGCCTGTGCTGGCAACGGCTTTCCGTTGCGGCGGCGCGGGCGGGCGGGCCGGCCTGACCATCCACCTTGCCAATCCGGAGTGGGAGCGGCAGGTCACCATCGCCGGCATACCGCCGGCTGTCGGGCCGCTGCGCATCATCCGCACGGCGAAGGGCGAGCTGTTCCGCGAGGTGGGTGTGGTTACGCCCACCGAAGCCGGCATAAGACTCACGCTGCCGGCAGAGTCGCTTACCAGCCTTACTACACTGAAGGTCGCGCCGCCAAAGCCCATCGACATGCCGGCGCGATGAGGATGTCGTGGACAGGCAACCCGGCGCGCTCGCCGGCAGAACAATATGAGCGTCTCGCAACCCGTCACGTTTACGGTCTTCACCAAGCCGTGGAAACTGCCCATCGATGAGCTTGCGCAGCACGTTGCGCGGCTTGGCTTCGCGGGAGTAGAACTGCCCGTGCGCCCGGGGTTTGCAGTGAATCCCGAGAACGTCGGGACCGAACTGCCGCGGGCCGCGCGCATTATGGCGGAGGCGGGATTGAAGATCGCCAGCATCGCCGGACCGACCGACGAGAGAACCATAGCGGCATGCGCCGCCGCGGGCGTGCCGGTCATACGCATATGCATCGGGCCGGCGCCCGACGAGCCCTACATGCGCGCGATGGATCGCCTTATGCGCGAGTTCGATGCCCTCGTGCCGCTGCTCGACCGCAATCGCGTGACCATCGGCATCCAGAACCATGTCGGCCGATATGTTTGCGATGCGATGGGATTGCGCTACCTGACGGCCCGTTTCGATGCGCGCCACGTCGCTGCGGTCTGGGATGCGGCACACAACGCCCTTGCCGGCGAGGAACCGGACTACGCGCTGGACATTATCTGGGACCATCTGTGCATGGTGAATCTCAAGAACGCATTCTGGACGAGAGCCAACGGTCCGGAGGCCGACGTCGCCCGCTGGAAGCTCCACTGGACAACGGGCCGGCACGGGCTGGCGGACTGGCCGCGCGTGGCGGCGGAACTCAAACGTCGCGGCTATCGCGGCGTGGTGTGCCTTACCGCCGAATACAGCCACGGCGAAATGGTTGACAGGCTCATCGCGGAGGACCTGGCGTGGGCCAGCTCTCTCTTCGAACAGCAGCCCGCCGGGTGATCCCGCGGCGGCGGCGGTTAAGCTTCATCTGCCGATGCCCAGATGCTCCAGTATCTGGTCGGTCATCCGGTCCACCGTGAACTGGCGCGCTATCTCGCGGGTGTTGGCGGACAGTTCGCGGTGCAGGGCGTCGTCGGTGAGAAGTCTTTCCAGCTGTCTGGCCAGATCAGCAGTATCCCATGATCTGAACGTCAGCCCGCCCGCCCTGCCGTTGCATTGCACCACCTCGGTGATGCCGCCGCGATCGGGCACGATCACCGGCGTGCCGTAACTCATCGCCTCCGCAGCCACCATGCCGAACGGCTCGCGGTGGATGGACGGATAAACCACGCATCTGCTGTGGGCATACAGCGCATCGCGCATCTCGCGGGGAATCCTGCGGCGATGATGCATATCCAGGCGCAGGTGTTCGCCGATGTGGCGAACCACGTCGCGATAGCGCTGCCCGAAACTGGTGCCCCCGCAGATCACCAGCTGCATCCTGATGCCCTTCTCCTGAAGCATCTTCGCCGCATACAGCAGCAGGTCGATGCCCTTCTCGCTGTCCTGTCTGCCTATGTAGGTGACTATCGGCAGGTCGCGGCGCAGTTTCCTGAACTTGGGCGCAAGCACCTCGAACGGCGGCGGCTGCTCTCCCTCCGGCAGTTCTATGCCGGGATAGATCGCCCGCAGCCGCGCGGGGTCTATTCCCATTTCGTCTCGCAACCGGTTGATGTAATCGCGGCTGACGGCTATCGCCGGCCAGGGCGATCCCTCCACCACCTCCCGCAGGCGCTGGTGGTAGTCGGCCAGGCGGCCTATGCGCTCGGCGTAGTTGGCGAAAATCTCCTCCCCCTGAAAGGTAACCAGATAGTCGAAGTCATGTTCCCCGCGTTTCTTAGCCGCCAGGGCGAACGGGCAGATCATCGCGAACGTCGGCAGCAGATGCGTAACCCCGTCCTGCTTCATGAAGCGGAGCAGCCGCGACACCAGCGCCGGATCGCTCTCGCCGCCGTCGCATATGCTCCGGCAGCAGTTGGTCATGAGCCGGTCCACATACGCCGGATGATGCTGCATGAAATCGCGCCTGTATCGCGCGGGAAGTATCGACAGAATGCGCCCCAGACCGCCGAAGAATCTGCTCGGCCGCTTCAGCTGATAGCGCATGCCGCTTGCCAGCAGCCGCTGCGGTATGGCCGGGTCCACCAGCTCGCGGTTGCGGTCCATCATCCAGTAAACGACCACGCGATAGCCGCGGCGGTGCAGGGCGTTGGCAAGCCGCATATCGCGGATTATGGCTCCCTCGAACGAGCCGCTGGTGAAAGCCAGAAAACCGAATACCGGCCCAGCCATATGACAACAGATTAACGACGCGGCCCCCCGCGTGGTAGGAGGCCCGATCCGCACGCCCTCTTTCCACCGGCTTTATGGCGCTCGGGGCACGCCCGCCGCAGCCGGCAACCGGCAGATTACCCCGGCTTCCCCGTCGGCGCCGCGGGCCGCTCAGCTCACTCTGCTGCCCGGCGCCACCGGCTCGGGCAACCCCAGCACCACCACCCTGCCCGTGGCCGCGTCCGTTGCCGCCAGCAGCATGCCGTCGCTCACCTCGCCGCGCATGGTGCGCGGTTCGAGGTTCGCCACCACTATTATCTGTCTGCCGACGAGCTGCTCGGGCTGATAGTACTGCCGCAGCCCTGCGCAGATCTGCCGTTTTTCGGTGCCCAGATCTATCTGGAGTATCAGCAGCTTGTCGGCGCGCGGATGCACCGTGCATGCCGTGACCGTGGCCACGCGCATATCCAGTTTTACGAAGTCGTTGAAGCTCACGCGCGGCGGGCCAGCAGGCGCAGTCTGCGGAGCGGCTGGCGCTGGCGGAGGTGAAGACGGTTGCGGTTCGTTCTGTGTCATATGAACGCTGTTCTGCGTCCCCTGCGGCGCGTTGCGACGGAATATGACCGAGGCGGGCGCCGGCCAGCGCCGGGAACGCTCTGACGCTGCGCTGCGCCCGCCGTAGCAACAGCGCACGGCCCGCATGATAGCCTTGTCGGCCTGAACGTCTAGCGCTTGGAGAACTGGAAGCGTCTGCGCGCCCCGCGCTGCCCGTACTTCTTGCGCTCTTTCATGCGCGAATCGCGCGTGAGGAATCCATTATCGCGCAGAGTCTTTTCCAGGGCCGGGTCGAACTTCGCCAGCGCGCGGGCCAGCCCCATGACGATGGAATCCGCCTGGCCGGTCGGCCCGCCGCCGCGCGTGTTGACCCATATGTCGAACTTCCCGCCGGTGTTGGTCACCTCCAGCGGTCCGAATATCGCCTTGCGATCGCGCTCGGCCTGGAAATAGTCGTTCAGAGTACGTCCGTTGATCTCTATCTTGCCCGTCCCCGGCGCTATGCGCACGCGGGCGCACGCCGTCTTGCGACGGCCCGTACCCCATATGTACGTCGGCTTTATCACCTTCGGCGTTTCCGGCGATGCCATCGCTACCGTTTGTGAACTGTCTGTTTCCGCCATTGTTATTCCAGGTCGTCAGCGAACGCACGCGGGCGTTCTCACGAAAGCTTCAGTTCCTTCGGGCGCTGCGCAGCGTGCGGATGCTGCGGGCCGCGATATACCTTGAGCTTGCTCAGAAAATGCCGCCCGAGCCGCGACTTCGGCAGCATGCGCCTCACCGCCAGCTCTATCACCTTTTCCGGGTGTTTCTCAATCATGTGGCGGTACGGCCAGATGTGCAGCCCGCTCGGATAGCGGCTGTACGTCTGATACGATTTCTGCTCGGCCTTGCGGCCGGTCACGCGCACCTTCTCGGCGTTGATCACGATCACGAAATCGCCTGTATCAACGTGCGGGCAGTACTCGGGCTTGTGCTTGCCCTGCAATATCAGCGCCAGTCTGGCGGCCAGCCGGCCGAGTATCTGGTTCGTCGCATCGACGACATACCATTCGGCCTTCACCTCGCCCGGCTTGGGCATGTAACACGCTGTCGTCATGTCAACATCCTTCGTCGTACACCAACGCGAGCCTCAAACCGACGGAAAAACCCTGCCCGCGAAGAACGCAACAGTTTATGGGCCTTTGGCCCGCTGTCAAGCCCGTTGAAAGCCGCTTGCCGCCGAAGATTCCGGGAAACAAAGCCCTCTGTTCAACCGCTCGCGGTATCCGCAAGACGATTATCCCGGCTGGAAAAACCGCCGTTTTGGCGTAAAGTAACATACGAGCAGCACGTTGGAGGGTGATGCCTGCACGTCGAACTGATTCTCGCCAGCCGGCGCGCGCGTTTCGGGCGGCCGCCACGCTTGCCGTGGAGCCTCTCGAGCAGAGAGTCTTTCTCGCGGGCGAAAGCGACAGTGCCCTGCTGGCGGAGGGATTCGTCCGCACCAACTGGCGACGCCAGTCGCTGTATGTCAAGCCCGGAGAATGGGTTATACGCCTGGACGGCATCACCGGCGGCGCCACCGCGCAGGAGCGCACTCTTGCCGCGCGACTCGCCCGCGCCGGAATACCCGCCATCGTCCGGCAGAACCTCGGCAGCGACGGGCTGTTTCTGGTCCAGCCGCGCGTCAAGAAGCCGTACCGCACGCTTCTGGCCGCATGGAGAACGGCTCCCGGATTCCGGTATCTGGAGCCGAACTTCGCCGTGTCGGTCGCCGCTACGTTTCCCAACGATCCGCAGTTTGCGCAGCAGTGGGGGCTGAACAACACCGGCCAGTCCGGCGGAACCCCCGACGCCGACATCGACGCGCCCGAGGCATGGGACATAACCCGCGGCGACAACACGCTTGTCGTCGCCGTCATCGACACCGGCGTTGACTGGACGCATCCCGACCTGGCCGCCAACATCTGGACAAATCCCGGCGAAGTACCCGGCGATGGCATCGACAACGACGGCAATGGCTTCATCGACGACGTGCGCGGCTGGGACTTCGCCAACGACGACAACAACCCCATGGACGATCATGGCCACGGCACGCACGTGGCCGGCATAATCAGCGCCGTCGGCAACAATGCCGTCGGCGTGGCGGGCGTCAACTGGCACACGAAAATCCTGCCCGTGAAGTTCATGCGCGCCAATGGCTACGGCGAGCTTTCCGGGGCCATAGCCGCCGTGAATTACTGCACAGCGCTGCGCCAGCGCGGCGTCAATCTGCGCATAAGCAACAACAGCTGGGGCGGAGATGGCTTTTCGCTGGCCATGCGCGATGCCATAAACGCGCACGGTGCTGCCGGCATCATCTTCGTGGCCGCCGCCGGCAATGACAACAGCAACAACGACACCACGCCCTTCTATCCGGCCACCTACGATTCGCCGAATCTGATATCCGTTCTCTCGACCAACAGCCTTGACCAGCGCTCGGGCTTCTCCAACTACGGGGCGCAGACGGTCCACATCGGCGCTCCCGGCGAAAACATCTATTCGACGCTGCGCAACGGCGGCTACGGCAACATGAGCGGCACATCCATGGCCAGCCCCATGGTGGCCGGCGCTGCTGCGCTGGCGTTTGCCGCCAGCCCGCGCGACACGCCCTGGCAGACGGTTCGCGATGCCATTCTCAATGGTGGAGACCCCCTGCCTTCGCTGGCGGGACGTACCACCACCGGCAGGCGGCTCAACGCCTTCGGCGCGCTGATGCAACTCCCGCTGACGGTTCTGAATACCTCGCCTCTTCCAGGGCAGGTGCTTACTTCGCCTCCCTCCGCTTTTCTGATCGAACTGTCCCATCCTTGCGACGCCGCCAGCGTCGATGCTTCCGACCTGCTGGTTAACGGCATCCCCGCTGATACGGTTGAACAGGTGGACGCGCGCACGCTGCGCTTTCAATTCGCCGCAAGCCCCGTGACAACCCAGGGCGAGCAGACGATGAGCCTTGCATCCGGCAGCATAGTGCGCAGCGGCGACTCGGCCGGCCTGTCGCCCTTCTCCGCGGTCTTCCGCTACGACGCCGCCATCATGGAAATATCCTCCATCAACCCGGCCGGCGGCGCCGTTGTGCCTCCGCCGCTGGTGCACATCGACGTGCACCTCAGCGAGCCGGTGGATCCGGCATCCGTGTCCCCGGGAGATCTGCTAATCAGCCGCGGCTCGGTGCTCGGGGCACAGATGCTTGATTCCAGCAGCATCCGCTTTTCGCTGGCGGGTCTTGATTCCGAATGCTGGCTTGATGTGACGATCCCCGCTGGGGCCTTTGCCGATCAGTGGGGCAATCCATCAGCGCAGTTTGCGGCGTCAATCAATATCGACCGCGATAATGTGCCCTGGCCGGGGCCCGTGCTGCCGCTTGCGCCGGCCGGTTCCCTCGCATACGCGGCAAACGCGGAAGGTCTGGTGAGTTTCGGCGGCGACGAGGACGCCTACACCATCAACCCCGACTCCGGACAGCGCATGTCGCTGCTGCTGGAACCCGCCGCCCTGCTGCGTGGTCGATTGACGGTGCGCGACGGCACCGGCGCGACGGTAGCTCAGGCGGCTGCCTCCTGGCCCGGGCAGACTGTCGTCGCCGCCGACATTCCCACCGCTGGCGGGCCGTTCACGATCACCGTTTCCGCCGCCGACGCCGGCACGGGCAGTTACCGCCTGGCGCTCGTTCTCGGAGCCACACTCGAGCGGGAACTGTACGAACCTGCTGACAATAACACGCGCCCCAACGCGCAGAATCTCGAACCCGTTTTCGAGCACCTGGCGTCGGGCGGACGCACGGCCGCCGTACGCGGGCGCAGCGACCTGCCTTCGGGCATACTGCCCGTGGAGATCGAACCCAACGACAGTCTTGCCTCGGCCAATTCGGCGAGGCTCAACTTTGTCCCGTCGTCGGCGCCGCTTTATCAGATGTGCATCCAGGGCGAGATCTCCGTCGCCAACGACTACGACTGGTTCGCACTGGGCACCCTCGATGCCGGCGACGTGCTTAGCGTCACATCCTCGGGCAGCGCCACGCCGCGCGGCACCCTGTCCGACCCGCTCATCCAACTCTATCGCGGGGCGCCGGACAATCCCGTGCTGGTAATCGAGAACGACGACGACGGTCCGGGAACCGACGCCCTGCTGTATCGTCTGACTGTTCCGGCGACAGACTCCTACTACATTCTGGCACGCGCATGGACCACGCAGACCGGCACTTATGATCTGGCGCTGTGGCTGGAAGATACAGCCGATCCTCCGCTTACCGGCGGCAACTTCTCCGCCGAAGTCGAAAGCAACAATACCAGTCTCACGGCCAACGACGCTTCGTCCTCGTGGCGTCCCGTCAGCTGGTCCAGCGCCACAGACGGCCAGATCGCATCGTCCGACCATGACGTGTTGGCATATCAGTTCTGCGCCGGAGACATTGTTACCGTCGCCGTGGAGGCACGTTATCCGCTCGATGCGAGCGTCGCTTTGAAGAACTCCGCCGGTACGACCATCGCCTCCGAGGACGGCACCAGCATCGGTCCGCACCTCAATTCGCTGATCTACGCGATGCCCATAAGGTCCAGCGGCACATACTACCTGGACGTGAGCGCCCGGTCGGGCACGGGGCCGTACACCGCCACGGTGTATCTGAGCACCGCAACCGCCCCGCCGCAGCCCGCGCCCGTGCCCGACTATTACCGCGTGACGCTCGACGCCGGCGAGCGTATCACGGCCGCCGTCGCGTCCGCTTCCGGCGCCATGGATGTGTGTCTCGAGGACGCCGCCGGCAATCTCCTGGCGTTCGGCATGCCCGCCGCGAATGCCGACAGCGCCGTCGCCGATTTCGTTGCGCCCGCGCCTTCGGACTATTACCTGCGGGTATGCGGTCCGCGCAACACCGATTATGTGCTGTCGGTCGGGCGGAATGCCGTCTTCGACCTCGAGCCCAACAATTCCCCCGCCACCGCTCAGGACATCAGCGCCACGGGCAGCGCCATGGGCTGGCTGGATGAAACCGATGAAGACTGGCTTCAGTTCACGGCCGGCGCCAATCACACGATACAGATTCAGACGTTCACACCCGGCGATGCGCCCGGCGAGTTCGTCAACGTGCTCGACCCGACCATCCGGCTGTATGATCCCGCCGGCGAGCTCATCGCGGCCGACGACAACTCCGCCGGCGACGGGCGCAACGCGGTGATAACCTGGCGGACGACGCAGAGCGGCGTTTACAGAGTGCGTCTGGCCGCCGCCGATGCTTCAGGACCGTGGCAGTTGCGTCTGACAGATTTCACCGTTGGGTTGTCCGGCTCGCCCGGCGACGATGTGTTCCGCATAGCGCTCGATGAAACGGCGTCGTCAGTGCTCATCGAACGCAGCAGCCCGCCAGCGCTCTGGGCGGTTCCCGTCGAACTGCTCCACAAACTGACCATCCTCGGCGGCGACGGGAACGACCGTCTCACGATAGATGCGCTGTACGGCTCGCCGGTACCGCCCGAAGGGCTTGTTTTTTCGGCCCAGCAGCATAGCGCGGGCGGAGGGGATGTCATACAGATTATCGGCGACGATTCGACCGCGGCGGAGCTCCTGCCCGACAGCGCCGTCGCAGGCAGCGGCATTCTGCGCATCGGCGGACGAAGCGTCTTTTTCAGCGGCGTCGAGCGAATCGACGGACAATCGCTGGCGAGCATGACCATCGTCACGCCCAATGCCAACGACACCGTGACGCTGTCCACACCGGCGCCACAGTGGGGCGCTGTGATGGCGACCAGCGCGTCGATATCGCTTCCGCAGGTCCGCATATTCAACGTTTCCCGGCTCATCCTCGACGCCGCCGCCAACGACGGCGCCTCGGGCGATGATTCGTTCAGCGTGTCTTCCGAAGGCTTCCAGCCCGCCGGGCTTCAATCGCTGCAACTGCTCGCTGGCAACGGAAACAACACGCTGTCCGTCAACGGAGGGCATCTGACAATCGACACGTCGGGCGCCGGCGGCAGCCTTGCGGTATCGGTCGGCGGGTCGTCGGTGCTGAGCCTTCCGGCCGGACAGACGCTGGCCAGCCTCGCTCTCGCCGGCTCGGCCGTAGTGCGCCAGACTGCCGGCTCCGGAGAAGCCCTGTCGGTCGGCGTTCTGAGCATTGCCGACGATGCGGTTCTGGATCTCGGCGCTCACGACCTCGTAATACGCGCTGAGCCGCTTTCGCGCAGCGCCGTGCTTCAGAACGTTTCCGCGTTGATAGCCTCGGGCCGCAACGGCGGAGCATGGAACGGCACCGGCATCATCACCTCCTCGGGCGGCGGAGTTATGGGACTGGCCGCCGTCATCAACGACGACGGCTCCGGCCAGGCCCTTTATAACGTGTTTTCCGGCCACTGTGTGGATGCCAACTGCGTTCTCGTGAAGTACACTATGAACGGCGACGCCGACGTGGACGGGCGCATATCGGCCGCCGACTATTTTCGCATCGATCAGGGCATGTTGAACGGCCTGACGGGCTATCGCAACGGCGACTTCAATTACGACGGGACGATCGACGCCGATGATCTGTTTCTCATCGACCAGTCGTACCTTGGTTAAGACCGCTGGCGGCACACGTAAGAGCGTCCAATCCCGCCGCCCAGCGCATGATGGTGTCTATCGAGCGCGCAAGGCGATCGCAGCATGAGGCCCAGAAAGCACAGAAACTCGCGCATCCGCGCCGCCATCGAACCCCTCGAGCAGCGCTGCCTGCTGGCGGAGCTCGGACCGGTAATTTCCGAGTTTCTGGCCAATAACAAGACGGGGCTGAAGGATCAGGACAACGAGTACTCCGACTGGATCGAAATCTACAACCCCGGTCCCACAGTCAACCTGTCCGGCTGGCGCCTGACCGACGACCGCGATAACCTCGCAAAGTGGACATTTCCTGACACAACTCTGGCTCAGAACCAGTACATGGTGGTGTTCGCTTCCGGCAAGAACCGCGCAGTGTCGGGCCAGCAGCTGCATACCAACTTCAAACTCGACGCCGACGGCGAGTATCTTGCTCTGGTCAAGCCCGATAACACCGTAGCCTGGGAATACGCCCCCCGCTTCCCGTCGCAACTGGCGGACGTTTCATACGGCGTCCTTCCGCCGCAGACCGTAAGCGACACGCTGTTGCAGGCCGGCAGCCCCGCCAGCGCCATTGTTCCGGCCGACGACACCCTGGGAACCGCCTGGACGCTGCCGGGTTTCGACGATTCATCGTGGACCAGCGGGCTTACCGGCGTGGGCTATGCGCGGGCATCAGGGCCCCTGCCTGAGGAGGTCGAAAGCAACGACTCTCCGGGCAGCGCCAACAATGCATCGTACAACTTCTCTCCGTTCGCCGGGGCTTACTACCATCTTGGTTTCTCCGGCACCGTTTCGCCGGGCACGGAATACGACTATTTCAACATCGGCGCGCTGGACGTCGGCGACCTCATTACGATAACCGTTGGCGGGCGCGACTCGGCCCGCGGCACCATCGCCGACCCGTATCTCGAACTGTATCGCGCCGGCAGCAGCAACGTGGTCGCCAGCAGCAACGACGGCGGCCCGGGGCTGGATTGTCTCATCCGCCGTTTCAGCATAACCATCGCCGACACGTACTATGTGCGCGTGCGCGGCAATAATTCGTCCGCCGGCAGCTACCAGGTGGGCGTGTGGCTGGAGAATGTGGGCAATGCGCCGCTGACCGGGCAGCTCGTGGCAGCCGAGGCCGAACCGAACGACACCAAAGAAACCGCCACCGACGTGTCGCGGTCATGGCGGCCGGTGCAGTATCTCTCGCGTACGTCCGGCACCATATCCGCCTCCTCCGATTTCGACGTGTTCGCTTATCAGTTCACCGCCGGAGACCTGGTTACCGTCAACATCGATTCCACTTCGACACTCGATGCGCGCGTGTGGCTCTACGATTCCAGCGGAGCGGTCGTCGCTCTCGAGGACGGCACCAGTTCATTTTCGTCGCCGTATAACCTGGATTCGCCCATATACGCCTTCATAGTGCCGGCTTCGGGCGTTTATTTCGTAAGGGTCGGCGCATACACCGGCACCGGCACGTACAACGCCGACATCTATCTTTCGAGTTTCACAGGCCCCCCGGTCGCCTCGGAATGGGATACCTACTACGGTAACGTGTCCTTGAATATCGGGCCGCAGATGTATGGCGTGAATTCCTCGGCCTATGTGCGCGTGCCGTTCACCCTTGCCTCCATCCCCGATGCCGACACGCTGACGCTGCGCGTCAAGTATGACGACGGGTTCATCGCCTGGCTCAACGGAACGCAGATCGCCGCGCGAAATGCCCCCGAATCTCCGGCGTGGAATTCGTCGGCCACCGCGTCCCATCAGTCCGTGGACTGGGAGCAGATAGACATTACCCCGTTCAAAGGGCTCCTCACGGTGGGGAGTAACGTTCTGGCCATTCATCTGCTCAACGTTAGCGCGTCCGATCCCGATGTGCTCATCGTTCCCGAGATTACCCGGACCGCCACAACGTGGGGCGAGCCGCAATACTTCACCACCCCGACCCCGGGCAGCGCCAACCAGCCCGGCGCTCTGGGGCGCGTCGCCGACACGCAGTTCTCAGTGGATCGCGGCTTCTACGATGCCCCGATCGACGTCGTGATAACGACGGAAACGCCCGGCGCCGAAATCCGCTATACGCTCGACGGCCGCGCGCCCACCGCGACCACCGGCATCGTCTATACCGGGCCTGTCCACATAACCACCACCACGACGCTGCGCGCCGCCGCCTATAAGGCCGGTTATCTGTCGTCCAACGTTGACACGCACACATACATCTTCCTCAACGACGTCATCCTCCAGGCCAACGGCGTGCACAAGCCCGACCCTCCGCCGGGGTTTCCCGCGCAGTGGATCGATCAGAGCAACGTGGCTGCCCCGGGCGCCGACTACGCCATGGACTGGGAGGTCGTCGGCAGCCCGACCTACAGCAGCCGGATAATCGACTCGCTTAAATCGCTGCCGAGTCTTTCGATCGTGATGAACGTCGATGACTGGTTCGGCAACGGGTCATCCGGGACTAACGGCATCAAGGGCATTTACACCAACCCCACCGCCGCCGACCCCGACAATGCGGTAAATCCCGCCTGGGAGCGGGCATGCTCGGTCGAACTGATATATCCCGACGGGCGCGAGGGCTTTCAGATCGACGCGGGCGTGCAGATACAGGGCGGCGCCAGCCGCACGCCCACCAACTCGCCCAAACACAGCCTGCGGCTGCTGTTCAAGGACCGCTGGGGACCGACCAAACTCAGATATCCACTCTTCGGCGACGGTGCCGCCAGCGAGTTCGACGCCATCATTCTCAAGGCGGGCTACAACAACTCGTGGATACACTGGGATTCGCCCCAGCGCAACCGCGCTCTGTATGTGCACGACCAGTGGGCCAGCGACACCCAGCTGGCGATGGGCCAGCTTTCCAAGCACAGCACATACGTCCATCTGTACATCAATGGACTTTACTGGGGGCTGTACAGCCCCATGGAGCGCCCCGAGGCGGATTTCGCGTCAACCTATCTCGGCGGAGACGAGGCGGACTGGGATGTCATCGACAATGAGGCGAAACTTATCGATGGCAACATGACGGCGTGGAACGCCATGATGGCGATCCTCAACCGCCCCACCACCGACCCCCGACACATAAGCACGCCCGAAGGCTACGCCGACATTCAGCAGTATCTCGATATCCCCGCGTTCATCGATTACATGATCCTCAACTTCTACGCGGGCAACTGGGACTGGTCCAACCACAACTGGTACGCCGCCCGTCGCTCGCGCGTCAACGGCGTGCCGGTGAACATCGATGGTTTCAGATTCTTCAGTTTCGACGCCGAACGCATTCTCGAAGGCGTGAGCGACAACCGCACTACTCTCGACGAATCCGGCTATCCGTCGGGAATATTTCAGAAACTGCGCCTGAATCCCGAGTTCAGGCTGGCATTTGCCGACCGCGTGCACAAGCATTTCTTCAACGACGGCGCCCTCACACCGCAGGCGGCCGCCGCACGTTTCCAGGCGCTGGCCGACCAGGTTGATCTGGCCGTAATCGCCGAATCCGCGCGCTGGGGCGACTACCGCCGCGACGTGCACGTGCGCAATCCGCCGGTGGACCTGTACACCCGCGACGTGTACTGGGTGGCCGAACGCAACAGGCTTCTCAACAGCTACTTCCCCGCGCGCACGTCCGTGGTGCTCAGTCAGTTCCGCAACACCGGCTCGCTGCCGCAACTTTATCCGTCTTTCGACGCACCCGAGTTCAATCAGCACGGCGGCACATTCCAGTCCAGTTTCGTACTGACGATTCGCAATCCGAGCGGCGTCGGCACCATCTACTACACTCTTGACGGCACCGACCCGCGTTTCGGCGGTACGGTCTATCAGGACCCCGTCACGCTGGACACCAGCGCACTCGTCAAGGCACGCATCCTCTATAATGGTCAATGGAGCGCGCTGTGCGAGGCGACGTTCATCGTCGGAGCGCCTCCGGGGCTGCGCATCAGCGAGATAATGTATCACCCGGCCGACCCCCCTGCCGGTACCCCGTGGCAGGCCGACGATTTCGAGTTCATCGAACTGACCAATACCACTGGCCAGACGCTCAACCTCTCCGGCATCCGCTTTACCAAAGGGATTTCCTTCACATTCCCCGCCGGCGCCACGCTCGCCCCGGGCGCGCGCACACTTCTCGTGAAAAACCAGTCGGCATTTCAATACCGCTACGGACAGGGATTGCCCATCGCAGGGGTGTACGAAGGAGAACTCGACAATGCCGGTGAACGGCTGCGTATCGAGACGGCGCTGGGGCAGGTGATACAGGATTTCAAGTACAACGACGCGTGGTTCGACCACACCGACGGCGGCGGCTACTCGCTGGTGGCAATAGACCCGCTGGCTTCAGACAGCGTCCTGAGCACAAAGGCCGGCTGGCGTCCAAGCAATCCGCCGGGCGGCGGCCCGGGAGTTGACGACCCCGGCTATAACCCCGGCATAATCGTCATAAGCGAAGTGATGAGCAATACTTCCGACCCGCAGGGGCCGTGGGTGGAACTCTTTAATACCACCAATGCCGACATCGACATCGGAGGCTGGGCGCTGAGCAACATGCGCGACTGGCTGGATGCCTACATCATTCCCTCGCCCACAATCGTACCGGCCAACGGCTTTGTGGTATTTCAGCAGGCTTCGACTTTCGGGTCGGCTGCCGCTGCCCGGCCATTCCAGATAAATCCTGCCGGCGACCGCATTTATTTGAGTTCCATGGCGGGCAACCTCATCGGTGGCTACCGCGAATCGGTCGATTTCGGGGCGGCCGACCCCGGCGTGAGTTTCGGACGCCACGTTAAGAGCACTGGCAAAACCGATTTCTACGCCATGAGCACACCAACGCCCGGTGCACCCAACTCGCTGCCGCGCATAGGGCCGGTGGTGATAAGTGAGGTGATGTACAATCCTCCGCCGGGCGGACATGAGTTCATCGAGCTGCGCAACGTTACGTCCAGCGCCGTGCCGCTTTATGATCCGGCATACCCTGCCAACACGTGGAAGTTCACCGACGGCATCACCTTCACTTTTCCGCCCGGGGCTTCCATACCCCCTCAGGGCTACGCGCTGGTGGTCAATATCAGTCCGGCCATGTTCCGCACGCTTTATTCCATACCGGCCAGCGTCCAGATATTCGGCCCGTACAGCGGGCTGCTCGATAATGCAGGCGAGAAACTGGAGCTGAGCAAGCCCATCACGCTGCCATCGTCCGGGCTGCGTTATGTGGTCGTGGATCGCGTCCATTACGATGACGAATCGCCATGGCCAGTGTCCCCTGACGGCAAAGGTCCGTCGCTGATGCGGCTTGTATCGTCGCGTTATGCGAACGACCCGGCTAACTGGTTTGCCGCGTCGGCCACGCCCGGCAGCCCCAACGCGATAGTAGTGAACGGCACCGACGCAAGCGATACGTTCTATCTCGAGGCTGTCGGAGATACGTTAAACATCTACATAAACCGCTCCAAATCAGGCGAACCCGATCTTGCTCTGCCGACGGGCATCGATGGTCTGGTTATAAATGCGGCCGGCGGCAACAACACGCTTACGCTGGGCACCAGCATTCCTCTGACGCCCGTCTTCAACGCCTCCGGCGGTATTAATCGTCTGGAACTCCTTTCGGGAGTGCAGCTTATCGACCGCGATCTGGGCGTTGGAGCACCAGCACTGCGCGTGTCCGCGACCGGCGTTGGCACAACGCTGAGTTTTCTCACGTCTCAGCATCTCGGCGAGCTCAACCTTTACTCCTCTGGCAAGGCCGGCCTTACGCCAGGCGCTGGCGCGCTGCTGCGAACGGGCTCGGTGTCGCTTGTCGGCGGTTGGCTGGACCTGGCCGACGGCACTCTGGTCGTCGATGCCACCTCCGCAACAAGGTTAATAGTTCGCGACACAATCACCTCGCTGGTAGCATCGGGCCGCGCCGGCGCAGGATGGAACGGTCCCGGCATAAGCAGTTCGGTCGCGGCCGGCAATGCGCTTCGCCACACCGGTCTGGCCGTCGCGCTTAATGACGACGGCAGGGGCAACACCATACTGCCCGCTGTTCACGGAGAGCCGGTTAACACAGACTGCGTGCTTGTGAAATACACGTTCAACGGCGACATGAACCTGGACGGGCAGGTCGATGCGCAGGACTATTTCCTGATAGATCAGGGCTTCCTCAATCAGCCCGGGCAATACCGCAACGGCGATATCGACTATAGCGGCTTTATAAACGCCGACGACTACATGCTGATCGACTGGGCTTACCTCAATGCCGGCAAGCAGATGGGCGCGGCGTCCATCGTGGCGCCGCCCTTTGCGGCAGCGCCGCTGATCGAGGCGGAGGCTGTAATGCCAGCCGCGACATCGCTGCCTGCGAGTTCGCCTGGCGATGATGGGGAGGACGAGTCGGCACGGGAAATGGACACCCTCCTGACGCCTGCCCGACGACTGTGGTGATTTTTTTCCGCAGCGCGAACCACCGCGAACCGGCCGGCGTAATAACGTACGCGAAGTGTTTCTCCCCTCCTTGCCCCGCAGGTCCACCCACGCCTGCGGGGTTTTTTTTATCACTGAATCACCAACGGTCACGGCGCCCCGTCCTGTGTATTCTCGATAACGCCGCCACGGGTGACGCCGACTTGCGTCGCGCTCAGCGCGCTGTAACGTACACGCTCATGAAGCCGTTCCCCATGAAAGAGCTAATGGCGTTGCTGGCGGTGACATGCTCGACTGTTGCGCTTGGCGGCCAGGGGCCCGGCGAGTCTTTTCCGCTCGTCGAGGCGGTGGAATGCCGCCCGCGAGGCGGTCTTCCCAACGCGCTTGCCAAACTCGCGACCGGCGGCGAAGTGCGCGTCGCGTACATAGGCGGGAGCATCACCGCCGCCAACGGCTGGCGGCCGATGACCACCCGGTGGCTCGCTCAGACCTACCCCGATGCGAAAGTAGTCGAAATCAACGCGGCAATCGGCGGGACAGGCTCGGACCTGGGAGTGTTCAGATTCCGCCGCGATGTGCTCGAACATAAGCCGGCGCTGGTCTTCATCGAGTTCGCGGTCAACGACGGCGGCTTTGCTCCGGACCTTATATTGCGCACCATGGAAGGCATGGTGCGGCAGGCGCGAAGCCAGGATTCAACGATCGACATCTGCTTCGTTTACACGTTGACCGATGGCATGGTTCCGACATTGGCCGCCGGCAAGTTTCCCAGGTCGGCCAGCGCCATGGAGAAGGTGGCAGACTACTATGGCATTCCCAGTATTCACATGGGAATGGAGGTGGTGCGCCTTCATAAGGAAGGCAAACTCGTTCTGCGCGCGGCCCCCAGAACAGCGGAGGAGAAGGCGGCGCTGGGCGACAAGATCGTCTTCTCCGCCGACGGCGTGCATCCGCACGCAGAAACAGGTCACAAACTGTACCTTGAGGCGATTGTGCGATCCTTTCAGAAGATGCGCGGAGTTGGGACCGCCGGTGCGAGGCCGCCGCTCCCGCCGCTGACGCAGGGTAATTATGAGAACGCCCGTCTTGTGCCCGTTTCCCGCGCGACCATGAGTGCAGGCTGGCGCAGACTCGATCCGCAGAAAGACGCTCTTGCGGGCAGGTTCTCGAAGTACCTGCCGGACCTTCACGTGGCCGCGCAGGCCGGTGAATCGTTGAGCCTCCGCTTCCGCGGCACATACGTGGGGTTCATGGACCTGCTTGGTCCCGACTGCGGACAGGTTGTGGTCAGCATCGACGACGGGCCGCCGGTGATGGTGGCTCGCTTCGACGCGTACAGCACTTATCACCGGATAGGTTCATTCGCGGCCGGACGCGATCTGCCCGCGGGCGTCCATACGGTGAAGGTGACACTCGACGGCACGCCGCTGGACAAGGCGGCAATTCTTAGCAGGCTCAACAACCGCATGGATGACCCCAAGCGCTTCGAGGGCCTGTCGTGGTACGTTTCGCAGGTGATGCTGATAGGAGATCTTGAGTAACCGCCAGCGGCGGCGTGTACGGCGTCCGCGTGGGGTACGTTTTCGTCCTCGGTCGCTGCGCGCAAACATGTTGCAAAACTCCCGCGCGCGGATATCATGTCCTGCCAGTGGAGGCGTGCGGGAGGCACAGATGCAGGGAACGGTCAAATGGTTCGATGTGAAGAAGGGGTACGGGTTCATCCTAAACCCCGAGGGTAAGGATGTATTCGTGCATTTTTCGGCGATTCAGGAAGACGGGTTTCGCACTCTGCGAGACGGGGAAAAGGTGGAGTTCGAACAGGTAGAGGGGCCCAAGGGGCTGCATGCGGCCAACGTTAAACGCCTTTCGCCGCGCAGCAGCGGGCAGGAGTCGCAGGGGCGCAGCAGGGCGCAATCCTCATGACAAACTGTTGCCGACCTTGATCGCGCAGCGTGGCCGGTATCGACCGCAGGGGGGATTTGATGTATCAAGTGGGCCTGTATGTCGTTCCTGCATGGCCTGTTTGCGGGAGCCGGTTTGACCCTGCTGGTCGGAGCAGCGGCCGGGTATTTTGCATACAGGCGGCTGGGGCGTCTGACTGAACGGGCCAGACAGGCAGAGCGTCTGGCGGAGCTGGGCACGCTGACAGGCGGTCTGGCGCACGAGATAAAAAACCCGCTGTCCACGATCCAGCTCAATCTCCAGTTGATACAGGAGGATCTCACTCCCGGACACCCGGCATACAGTCGGCTGGCAGGCCGGATAGCGGTCTGCGAAAAGGAAACGTCGCGGCTGCGCGAGATACTGGATGATTTTCTCAGGTATGCCGGCCGAATGGAACTTGATCGCAAACCGGTGGAGCTCAATCGGTTATGCGAAGACCTGGTGGATTTCATGCTGCCGCAGGCGCAGGTTCAGAAGGTGAAACTCCGCTTCAAAAGGACGGAGGACGACGTGATCGTTTCGGCCGACGAGCGCCTCGTAAAGCAGGCCGTGCTGAACCTGATGATCAACGGACTTCAGGCGATGCCCAACGGCGGGGAGATGATTCTGACGGTTTCGAGGAAGGGCAACGAAGCGGCGATAGACGTAATAGACACGGGCCCGGGCATTCCGCCCGAGACGCTGTCGAAGATATTCGATGCTTATTACACGACGCGGAAGGCCGGTACCGGTCTGGGGCTGGCCATGACGCGCCGGATAGCGCAGGAGCACGGGGGGCGGGTGCTGGTCACCAGCGAGCAGGGCAAAGGGTCGGATTTTTCCCTGCGCCTGCCGCTGCGTTAGAATGTCGCGCAGATGAGCGACGATTCACTGTCTCCGAAAGCGCAGATACTGATCGTTGACGACGAGCAGGACCACGCACAGGTGATGCGCGATGCTCTGGTGCGGATGGGACACCAGTGCGATCTGGCGTACAGCAAGGCCGAAGCGCAGGCCGCCATGGAGCGCAAGCGCTATGACGTGATCGTGACCGATCTGATCATGGACGGGCGCCAGGACGGGCTGGATGTTCTGCGGCTGGCCAAGCGCTGGGACTGGACGCCGCCGGTTCTGCTGGTTACCGCGCACGCCGACATACCCACGTGCAAGCAGGCATTGAACGACGGCGCATACGACTACATCGAGAAGCCGCTGGACCTGGAGTATTTCCGCACCCAGGTGGCGCGGGCCGCGGAGAAGGCGGCGCTGATGCGGCAGAATCAGGTGCTTCAGGACCGTCTTGCCGAGAGCGCCGGGTTCGATGCGATAATCGGCAACAGCCCGGGGATACGAAGGGCCATTCAGATAGCCCGGCAGGTGGCGCCGAGCGATATACCCGTGCTCATCATCGGTGAAAGCGGCACCGGCAAGGAGCTGTTTGCCAACGCCATCCATTACAGCAGCCGCCGGCGCAAGAACCGTCTGGTGACCATGAACTGCGCCTCGATGACCGAGAGCATAATGGAGGATGAGCTGTTCGGGCACGTGAAAGGCGCATACACGGACGCCCGGCAGGAGCGTGCCGGACGTTTTGAGCACGCCAACGGGGGCACGCTTTTCATGGACGAGATCGGCGACATGCCCGCGAGCATGCAGGCGAAACTGCTGCGCGTACTGGAGAACGGCGAGGTGGTGCGTCTGGGGTCGAACGACCCCATAAAGGTGGACGTGCGCTTCATCAGCGCCACCAACCGCAACCTCGAGGAGATGGTGGCGGAGAAGCAGTTCCGGCAGGATCTGTATTTCCGCATAAAGGGCGCCAGCATACACATTCCGCCGCTGCGTGAACGGCGCGAGGACATACCGCTTCTGACGCATTACTTCCTTCAGCAGGCCGCGCGCAAACACAACAAGCCCGTGGAGGGCATCAAGCCCGAACTTCAGCAGTTTCTGATGTCGCATTCCTGGCCGGGAAATGTGCGCGAGCTCAAGATCGCCATCGAGAACATGGTGATCCTCTCCAACGAGCGCAGGCTCGGACTGGAGTGTCTGCCGGATGATCTGAGGCCCGCCCGGGAACAGCCTGTGGCGGGCATGAGCAATCTGGTCGGCATAAGCATCGAACAGGCCGAGCGGGAACTCATCCGCAACACGCTGAAGATGACGGGCGGCAACCGCGAGCAGGCGGCGAAGATACTGGGAATAGGCGAAAGAACGCTGTACCGGAAGATAAAGGAATACGGGCTGTAGCGCACGCAGGATCGTCGCGGACAGCTGTTGCCCATCCTTTCGAGCGGCCGATGAATCGCGATGCCATGTCAATGTCGCTGCGCGTGGGACACGGGTTCGATCTGCACCGTCTGAAGCGCGGCGGCAGGCTGATGCTGTGCGGCATAGTCGCCGCGGAGGATATGAGCGCCGTGGCGCACAGCGACGGAGACGTGGCCATTCACGCGCTGGTGGATGCGATTCTCGGGGCGCTGGGCCGCGACGACATCGGGCGGATGTTCCCGGACACCGACGTTCGCTGGAAAGGCGCTTCGAGCAGCATCTTTCTGGAGAGGGCATTGTGCGAGGTGCGGCGCGCGGGCATGCGCGTGGTCAATGCCGATCTGACGATACTTGCCCGCTGGCCGCGCATCGATCCGCTGCGCGCCCGGATGCGCGACGCGATCGAATCGCTCGTGGGCGCGCCTGTGAACATAAAGGCCGGCACCAACGAAGGGTGCGATGCCGTGGGACGGGGGGCGGCGATCGCGGCTCATGCCGTCGTGCTTCTGGCAAAGGCATCGGGAACGCGCCGCCGGCCGGCGCACGCCAACAGACGATGACGGGCGCGCGGCGGGGCTGCGTAGTCAGCACGGGACGAGGCATGTAGAATCGCCGGATATGAGTCTGAGGGTTTACAACACGCTGACGCGGCAGAAGGAGCTTTTCGAGCCGGTGCACCCGGGCAGGGTGGGGATGTATCTGTGCGGGCCGACGGTGTACAAGTCGCCGCACATCGGGCACATGGTGGGGCCGGTGATTTTCGACGCCATCCGGCGGTATCTCGTGTTCAAGGGTTACGAGGTAACGTGGGTGGTGAACATAACCGACGTTGACGACAAGCTGATCGAGGCGGCGGCCCGCGCCGGCACGACCGTGGCGGCCCTGGCCGAGAGGCACACCGCTGAGTACATGGAGTGCCTGTCGCTGCTGGGGATAGAGGGCATAAACCACTTCCCCAAGGCGTCGGAGCACATTGCGGAGATCATATCCATCTGCCGCACTCTGATCGAAAAAGGCCACGCATATGCGGCGGAAGGCAATGTGTATTTCGCCGTCGCTACATACAGCGGATACGGCAAACTCTCCGGGCGCGATCCGCGGCAGCAGGAAGCCGGCACGCGCGATCTGGAGGGCGCGGGGAAGCGCCATCCGGCGGATTTCGCGCTGTGGAAGGCAGCCAAGCCCGGCGAGCCATCGTGGGATTCGCCCTGGGGACCGGGCCGGCCCGGCTGGCACATCGAATGCTCCGCCATGTCGATGAAATACCTGGGGACGACGTTCGACTTTCATGGCGGAGGCATGGATCTGATATTCCCGCATCATGAAAACGAACTGGCACAATCGGAATGCGCCAGCGGCCGGCCGTTCGTGAAATACTGGCTGCACAACGGCCTGACGCGCATACGCACGAAGCTGCCCGGAGGACAATGGGCCGACGAGAAGATGAGCGGCAGCCTCGGCAACGTGGTGTCGGCGCGGCAGATAATCGAGGAACACGGGGCGGATGTGCTGCGGTATCTGCTGCTCAGCACGCACTATCGCAGCCCGATAGAGTTCACCGACGACACCATAAGCAGTTCTAAGAAGGCGCTGTCGGCATTTACCCGTCTTTTCGAACGCGTCGAGCGCATCTCCGGGCAGAAGGTGACCGAATCTCAACCGGAAATGGACCAGAAGGCTTCATCGCTTTCGACGGCGCAGACGGGCGATTTCCCGCAGATCGTCGCCGGCCTGAAGATGAAGTTCCTCGAGGCCATGGACGACGACTTCAACACCGCCGGCGCGATCGGCGCGATGCACGAGATGGTCGGGCAGATAAACGCCTTCATTGAGCGCCACGGCGTGGAGCGCACGCGCCAGCCGGAACAGGTGGCGGCGGCGACGGCGGCGGCCGTGTCGCTGCGCAGGCTCGGCGGACTGCTGGGGCTGTTCCGCGCGGATTCTCCGCGCCACGCCGGCAGGGACGCCATACTGCTGGACAAGGTGATCGGGTTGCTCGCCGCTCTGCGCGCCGAGGCGAGAAAATCGCGCAATTTCGAACTGGCCGACCGCATCCGCAACGGGCTTTCTGAGCTGGGAATCGTGCTGGAGGACAGGCACGACGGAACCGTGTGGCGGCGCGAGAGATGAACGGCGGCCGCTGTCCGCATGTGCGGAAGCGGGCGCATCAACCGGCGGGCAGGCTCATGCGCATACTGGGGCTGGATCCCGGGCTTGTGCTGACGGGCTGGGGTGTTGTGGACGTGCTGCCGCCGCGGGTGGTCCTGGTGGCCGGGGGTGTGGTGCGGCTGACACCGCGGCAGAGCATCGCGCAGCGCCTGGTGGAGCTCGAGCGCGAACTGGAGGGGCTGTTCGACGAGTATCGTCCCGACGTGTGCGCGGTGGAAGAGCTTTACTCGCACTATGCGCATCCGCGCACGGCGATACTGATGGCTCATGCGCGGGGGGTGATACTTCTGGCGGCCGAGCGCCGCGGCGTGGGCATAAGGCAATTTCCGGCCAACCGGATCAAGCAGTCGATAACGGGTTACGGTCACGCTTCGAAGACGCAGATACAGCGGGCGATACAGGCGCTGTGGAATCTGCCGCAGCCGCCTGCGCCGCCCGATGTGGCCGACGCGCTGGCCGTGGCGGTCTGCTGCGGACGCGCTGCGGGAATGGCCGGGCTGCACGGGTAGCGCCCGCTGGACAGCGGGAGCCGGACTGGTAAAAAGCCGACATGATCTCGGCTCTGACGGGCGAACTTCGCCGGGTGGAGGAGGACAGGGTGTATGTGCAGGCGGGTCCGGTGCTGTGCGAAGTGCTGGTGCCGGCGGCCGACGTGGATGATCTGCGCCTGCGGACGGGCGAAACGATTACGTTTCACACGATAATGTATCTCGAGGGCGACGCGGCGCGCGGCAATCTTCAGCCCAGGCTGATAGGTTTTCTGCGGCCCAGCGATCGCAGGTTTTTCGAGATATTCACGACGGTAAAAGGCATAGGAGTGCGGACGGCGCTGAAGGCGCTGAGCGAGCCGGCCGGCGCCATAGCGCACGCCATCGAGACGCGCAACACGCGGTTTCTGATGGGGCTTGCCGGGGTGGGCAGGCGCACGGCGGAACTGATCGTCGCGGCGCTGGCCGGGAAGGTGGCGGAATTCGCCGTCGAGGCGGCCGCTGCGCCCGCGGGACCGCCCGCGGCGTATGAACAGCACGAGGCCGACGCGATCGAAGCGCTGGTGGCGCTGGGCGAGCCGCGTCCGGTAGCGGAACGGCTGCTTGAGCGCGTGCGGCAGGCGCAACCCGGACTGCGTGCGGCCGATGCCCTGATACGGGAGATGCTGCGCCTGCGTGCCGGTTGACCGCTGTGTGCGGAAGCGCGACGGCGGTACAGTGGAGGAGCGATGCCACGGGAGCGTATCGTAGCGGCCGCGAGCCAGTCGGATGACGAGAACCGCTTCAACTATGCGCTGCGGCCGCAGAGCTTCGAGCAGTACATCGGCCAGCAGACGCTGATTCACAAACTGCGTATCGCCGTGGAGGCGGCGCGGCGCCGCAACGAACCTGTGGAACATATTCTTCTCCACGGCCCTCCGGGGCTGGGCAAGACCACCCTGGCGCATGTGATAGCCAACGAACTGCGGGCGCAGGTGCACATCACCAACGGACCGGCGCTGACCAAGGGCGCCGATCTGGTGGGGATACTCACGAAGCTGAACCGCGGCGACGTGCTGTTCATCGACGAGATACACCGTCTGCCGGCGATCGTCGAGGAATACCTGTATCCGGCGATGGAGGACTTCAGGATCGACATAACGCTGGATACGGGAATGCACGCGCGGACGATAACGATGCCGGTGCCCCCCTTCACGCTCATCGGCGCCACGACGCGCATAGGGCTGCTGAGCGGCCCGATGCGCAGCCGGTTCGGCATCTCCAGCCATATCGATTTCTATGATCCCGATGCGCTGCACGAGATACTGCGGCAGAACGTGAAGCTTCTGAAGATAGACGCGGAGGATGATGCGCTGCGCGAACTGGCGCGGCGGAGCCGCGGCACGCCGCGCATTGCCAACCGGCTGCTGCGGCGGGTGAGAGACTTCGCGGCAGTGGAGGCGCGCGGGAAGCTGACGCTGGAAGTCACGCGCGCGGCGCTGAAGCTCGAGGGAATAGACGATCGCGGTCTGGACGAACAGGACCGGGCCTTTCTGCGCACGCTGATAGAGGTGTACCACGGCGGTCCGGCCGGCATCGAAGCGATAGCCGCGACGATGGGCGAGGAAGTGGACACGCTGGTGGACGTGGTGGAGCCGTACCTGCTTCAGACCGCGCTGGTCACGCGCACCCGCCAGGGACGGCGGGCGACACGCGCGGCATACGAACATCTTGGCATCCCGCCTCCGCGCGAGGGTCAGCAGGCGGAGGACGACACGCTGTTCGACCGCGGCGACGCCGGCTGACGGCCGTCAGCGGGGATTCGCGTTACACGTACTTCGATCGGCCGGGCGGTGTCTATAATGATAAAGGTGTTGCGGCCGTCGCGGCGACCGCGTCCCGCTCTGTCGGGATGAGGAAAGTCCGAACTGCCGGGGCACGGTGCTTGCTAACAGCAAGGCGGAGCAATCCGACGGAAAGTGCAACAGAAAAGATACCGCCGGTCCGGCGGGCCTGCGGTCCGTCGGACAGGTAAGGGTGAAATGGTGCGGTAAGAGCGCACCGCGCCGGGGGTGACTCCGGCGGCATGGCAAACCCCACCGGCAGCAAGGCCAAATAAGCGGAGGAGAACAGCCCGATGCCCCCGGGCGCTGTCGGGACACTAATCCGGCAGCCCTCCGCGGGTAGGCCGCTTGAGGCGTGCGGCGACGCACGTCCCAGAGAAATGGTCGCCCCGGCGCCTGGCGGCGCCGGAACAGAATTCGGCTTACGAACGACCGCAGCACACGTTTCCGGCGGCAGGAATGCTCTTCCTGCCGCCGGGCGTTTTTCTGCGCTCCGACGCTGTCGCTGCATGGATTCCGGCGTAAAGTGCCTGGAGGCGGGCTGCGCCGTATCCGGCCGGGCGGGGCGCGCTATTTGCGTGCGCCCTGGTCGAGCACCGCACGGGCATGGCGCGCCAGATGGCCGCGGAGGTCGCGCGTGTATTCCTCGAGAATGGCTCTGCCCAGACCGTCCTTGTCGCCGCAACGGAAAAGCGCACGGGCGAGGTTGAGTTCGCGGATGGACGTGGCGCGCGTGGTGTTATCGTTGGGGTTGCGCCCGGAGAGCCGCGCCGCCTTTTCGACGGTGTCATGCACCCAGCCGCGTATGCCGGGTTTGGCGAGCATCTCGGCCAGGGGACCGGCCGCCGAAGGATCGCCTATCATCTCCAGCGCGATCGCCACCGCCCGATAGTGAGAGAACTCGTGCTTCGCCTCCAGTTGCAGGCCTTTCTTCACGATCGCCGGCACGGCGCGTTTGTCGCGCGTATGTCCGAGAGCGACGATGATGGTGTCCAGCCGGCTGAGCGAGCTGCCGAACTGGCCCATGCCGGTGTAATTCCAGCCCTTGTCCCATTCGCTGGCTTCTACGGCCTGGATCAGAGTGTCGATGCCCGTCGCATCGCCCATGACGGCGAGTATCTGGGCATATGTAAGTTTGTCCTTGCCGGCAGCGCGGGCATACGCCTCGCGGAGCAGAGGCAGGGATTCCTTCGGATGAGTGATGATGACCGCCATGCCGTGGCCGTCCTTCGCCGACGCAACGGCCTGGGCGATCTTCTCGGGGGGCAGCGGATAGGAGTCGGTCTCGGTCAGCGCTTTTTCGGGGATTATGCCCAGCCGCACGAGCTCCTTCTGGATGGCTCTGATGTCCACCTCCCGCAGATTGAGATTGTTTTTCGCGGCAGTCGCGGCAATGAGGCCGGCGGCATATGAGTGATTCTGTATGTCGGCCTGCATGCGCGTAAGGGGCACCGCGTCACGGTGAACGCTGATGCTCAGGCCGGTAACCAGGATGCCGTCAAGCCCTTTCGGCAGCAGACAGCGGTACGGCACGTTTACCGTAACGCCCTTTTTCTCAGGATGTTCCACCAGCAGATAAGGATCGACGGTATAGCCGTGGGTATCGAAGTTGGAGTAGGCGATAGCGATGGTATCGGGATACGTGCGGTTGTTTATCTGGTCGGGCAGGGTCATCACGAAATCGCCGACGATGCGGCGCCGCTCGCGCGTATCCAGCAGTTGTCCCAGATCAAAGGCATCAGGGTATTTGTGCTTGGCATAGACGAACACGTGCCACATGTCGAGCAGGTCGGTTTCGTCAACGATGGTGAAGTCGGTGTTGGTATAACCGGGCCCGAGCCTCATGGGCGGCAGGCCCGTGCCCTGCTGGGCCATTTCGCTGGAATCGGTGTGCATCGTCTGCGCGCCGGCAGCCGCGGCTATGTCGGAATTGCCCGTGGCGTCGATCACCACCTTTGCCAGGACGACGCCGCGTCCGTCGGGGGTAGCCACTACCACGCCCTTGACCTGTCCGTAATCGACGAACGCGCCGCATCCGAGCGCGCCGAACCATATTTCGCCGCCGGCTTCGCGCAGCGTTTTGCGCAGCCATTCGGCCTTGTGCAGCGGATTCCACGAACCTTTGAAGGGCATTTCGCCGGTAAAGCCGCCGCGATAACCCCAGTAATAGCTGCTTATCAGCCCGGTCGTGCCCACGCCGCCCAGCGCATTGAGATATTCGATAACCAGCGTGCGCGATTTGTTGCGGGCCGCACCTATGCCAGCAGCCGCGCCGCCCGTGCCGCCCCCCACCACCACAACGTCATATTCGCCGAGGATGGGCACGCCCCGCTGCGGAGACTCCACCGTCGGCAGACCGCGCTGGAACGGTCTGACGCCGGCAAGCATCTCCTTCACATCGCCGTTGGGCACTTTTTCGGGCTTCGGTCCGGCGACCACGGCCTGCTTGATGGTGATGCCGGCGGCTTCGGCGGCGGCCGCGGCACCTACGCGGGCGCCGGTTTCGATGTACGCCGGCGGACGGAGCATTTTCGCCGCCAGCGCCCGCGGCATATCGGCGCAGCCGCCCAGGACATACAGTCTCTCCACACCGAGCGGCCGGAAAGCGCCGATGTCGATTTTGTCGAGAGTTGCGCCCTCGCCGGCCGGACGGACGGCTTTCACCGGATCAGGCGGGATCTGAAAGAGTTCGTCGGTGTTGTACAGTATCGTATCGCTCCAGGTGAGATCGCGCGCCATCTGTTCGGCCTTCGCGAAAGAGGCGAAGGAACCGTCGGCCATCGGCAGGCGCAGGGTGTATTCGACGATGTGGCCGGGACCGCCCGCGCCGCCGCGTGGCCCCGCGGGCACGTCGGGGAACGCCACATCGATCTTGCGGGCGACGATGTTCTCGCCGCTCTTTATCTCTCCTCCGACCACGACGCGCGTGAAGGTATGCATACCGGCCGGATAGGGCGCGAACTGCGCACCGGCCAGACGCGCCACCGTCGCCCGCGGCGTCGCGTCGATGATCACCCTGGCGCGGATGGCCTGGCGCCCGGCGCGATTGGACATCACGATGCCGCAGACCTTTCCGTCGGCATCGCGGAGCACGTCGGTGGCGTAACAGCCATAGAGAAACGGAACTTTGGCGGCCAGCAGGGCATCGTCCAGCGTCTTTTTCACGTGCATCGGACGCACCGGCCCGCGAAACGGTTTGTCGGCAGCAGGCGCCGTGGCCGGCCGCAGCGCGGCGACGGCGTCGGACCGGATGAGCATGATCTCGCCCAGAAGCACGCGATTGGCGCCCTCGGCACGGCGGACGAGGAACCGAGCGTAGCGGATGCTGGCGCCTATGGGCGCGGTGACCTGATATGACGCCGCCCCGCGGCTGTTGCACTCGAACTCGCCGACGGCTTTCCACGTTTTGCGGTCGTCGCTTACATCGACCTTGACGCTTCGGGCGTTGAAATCGCCGCCATCGCGGTGAAACAACACGACGCGCGCCTCTTTCACCGGCTGGACAGAGCCGAGGTCGGCGATGATGGTAACGTCGCCGTCGTACTGGACGCTCTGCGATTCGGCCGGGCCGAGGATGCCATCGGTAAGGCGGCGCGGCGGGCTGGTGTCCTTGTGCACGCCTGCGGAGGGAAGGTCGGCTTCGTAGCGGAAAGGCAGGGCATTGGGGTCAGCCTGAATGCTGGCGGCGGGTTCGGGCTTGTCGGAAAAGATGCGTACCGCCAGAGGCGCGACGGGCTTTTCGCCTTCTTCCAGCCACAAGCGCATAGTGGCGCACATGTCCTCGCCGAGATAGTGGCGCGGGGCGGCGAGGAATACTTTCGCTCCTGCCTCCGCCGCGGACACGGCCGCCGCCACCGCGCCCGTGCTGCCGCCCACGACAACTACATCAACATCCCACGCCACGGGTATCTGTCGCGGCGATTCGCCGACCATGGCCTGAGCACCTCCAACACGTTCCGAAATGAGTGAAAAAACGCCGATCGTCAGAAAAAGTGCGGTCAGTCTCATACTGCGTGATATTACCCGCACAGATTATGGAAAGGAACGTCGCAGAGCCCTGCGGCGATCTGTTCTCGCGCCTGATGGATGCGGCCGGCGGCGGCAACGGGTCGGCGTGTTGTCGCAGGCGGCGAGGCGGGCGGTAGAATGCCCCGCGTGCCAGTACCCGCATACATACTGGCCGGCGGCAGAAGCACGCGATTCGGCACGGACAAGGCGCGCGCCGCCATCGGCGGTACGATGCTGATACTCCGCGTGGCGCGCGCTGTGCGGCCGATCGCCTCGCAGGTCATCGCGGTAGCCGACCGGCCGCGCAAGTATGCGGACCTGGGGCTGCCGACGATCGCCGACCGCATACCGCATCTGGGCCCGATGGGCGGCCTGCTGGCTGCCGTGCGGCATTCGCGCAGTCCGTGGCTGATGCTGGTTTCGTGCGATCTGGTCAGTGTGAATCCGCAGTGGGTGCTGCGGATGCTGAACGCCCGTTACAGCGGAGCACAGGCGGTGGCTTTTCGCGATGGTGGCTGGCAGCCCATGCCCGGGCTGTATCACAAGTCTCTTGGCGGGCTGATATCGCGGCATATCGCGGCGGGCGAGCTGGCGATGTGGAAGCTTCTGGAACACTGCCGCAGCGTCGCGCTGCCCGTTCCTGCCGACTGGCCGGCTGTGGCGCAGATCAACACGCGCGAAGATCTGGAGCGTGTGGTACTTCTTACGCGCGGCGAACGGGCCCGCGACGTGAGGCCCGATGCAGAGGCGTAAGCATGCCCTCCGCAACGCATTGGGCGCGATACCGGTAAGGCGCTGTGGAGAACACCTGCCCAGGAGCCACGCATCATGCGCGCCTTTTCTCGGCTTGTCCCGGCGATTGTTTTCGCGGTTCAGTCACATGCGGCCGTGTCATTGTGGGTCGAAAGCCCGGGAACGATGGTGCTGGGGCAGCGCGCACCAACGGCGCGCACCTCGGTATCGCTGTCGGGCGTGAGAAACGAGTTCGTATGCTTCCAGCTGGCTGTGCGCGCCGACGCGACAATGGAGCGGCCGCTGGCATTCGACTGGACAGACCTGACGACGGCCGCCGGGGGCCGCATCGAACGCAGGCACGTGATGCTCTATCGGGCCGCGGACATCGAAGTCCAGCACGGGCAGCTAATCGCGCCCGAAAAGGACAGAGCGCGTGCCAGAGCACACGGGCGATACCCCGATGCCCTCGTGCCGCTGCTGGGGGCCGACGGCGCCAGCGTCGCCAACAGCATCGTGCCCGAAAAAGACCGCACCTTGTGCTTCTGGGTGGACGTTTTCATTCCGGCCGGCACGCCGGCTGGCGACTATTCCGGGCGCATATCGCTGCGCGAGGGCGGCGGCGAGGTGGCGGCGGCGACGGTGTCGCTGCGCGTGCTCGACATACAGATACCTGCCGATTCAACCATTCCATCGCTGTATAACCTGCGGCTGCACAAGCACGTGCAGGCGAATCTGGACAACTACGTGGCCGAGGTGATGCGCCATCGGATTCAGCCGACGAATTACCACTACGTCGATTATGCCCTGGACCCCGCGCGCGGGTGGGCTGTGGTGGACAAGTTGAATCCGCAGGGACGGGGATACGTGAACGTGTATTACGGACACAGGGAACAGCTTGCGCCGGAGAGAGCGAAGAACCTGATCGACGGGCTGCGGCGCATCACGGCGCATCTGAAGCAGCGCGGATTGCTGGAGCGCAGTTTCCTTCATCTGGCCGACGAACCCGATGCCAAGGCGATTCCGGCGATGGCGGAGCTTGCGAGGCTGATCCTGAAGGAGGTGCCCGAGTGGCGCGGCAGGATAGCCGACACGCTCAACCGCGAGGGAACCGAGCTCGACGAGCTGGTGACGCACCACATCCGCGCGCTGAAGTGCTACGGCTCGTGGTACGGCCAGGGCGAGCGCGTCTGGGGCGGGCGCGAGGCATGGGAAAAGCGCCGTGCGGCGGGACAGCAGTTGTGGTTTTACGTATCCAACGCGCAGGGGGTGCCGTATCCGACGTTCGACGTGCATACCGTGAATCTGGCGTTTGAGCCGCGCGTTATGGCGTGGGCGTGGTGGTATGAGAAGGCGTATGGCCACCTCTATTGGGACCTGATGTTCATGCCGCAGTGGCAGCTTAACCGGAAGTTTCCGCCGGGCGACGGGCAGTTGCTCTATCCGGGCGACTTTTCACTGCCCGGCGCGCCGTCGTGGGTGGTGGCGAAGGACCTCAACGGCCCAGTGGTTTCGCGGCGGCTGAAGATGCTGCGCGAGGGGCTGGAGGAGTGGGAGCTGCTGAAGCTCGCCGAGGCGAAGGCCGGCCGCCAGGCCGTCGAGACCATCGTGTCGCGGGTGTACACATGCATGGGCAAGCGCACGTGGGCGCCCGATGCGTATGACCCCGCAAAACCCATGTGGAGTTACGATGAGGCCGCGTGGGACGACGCCCGTCAGAAGGTGCTGGAAATACTGCTCCGCTGAAGCGGGGCCGGCGCCTAGAATCAATTCCGATGCGATATTTCTACGGCCAGTACCGAGGGGAGGAGTTTCCGACGCCCGACAGGCTGTTCCGTGTGGAGCAGCTTCTGGATTTCATCGTGCGCCATGGCGAACAGGCGCTGAAGGCTATGGAGCAGCTGATGCGCGAGGGCGCCGATCCGCAGCAGCTCGAGGCGCTGGATCAGATAATGAAAGAGGGGCTGCTCTATCGCGACGGAGCGGGCCGGCTGCGACTGACGCCGCGGGCCATAGGCCGCATGGAGCGCAAGGCGCTGATGGAGGTTTTCTCCCATCTGCGCGCCGGGCAGCGCGAGGGACACGAGAAGATAACGCCGGGCCGCGGCGGCGAGCGCATCGAGGGAACGAAACCCTATGAGTTCGGCGACCCGGTCAGCGAAATAGACGTGCATCAGTCGCTGCACAACGCCCTGAGGCGTCAGGGTCTGCCCCGGCCGGGAACGAGGCCCATAATACGTCTTTCGGAAAGGGACCTCGAGATGCACCTGCACGAGGGCTTGACCAGCTGCTCGACCGTGATACTGCTGGATCAGAGCGGGTCGATGATGCGCTACGGGCGTTTTGCGGCGGCCAAGCGCGTGGCGATGGCCATGCAGGCGCTGGTGCGCGGGCGCTTTCCGCAGGACACGCTGGACATCGTGGGCTTCTTTTCGGGGGCGGCGCGCATCCCCGAATGGCTGCTGCCGCTGGCGATGCCCAAGCCGGTGACGATATTCGACTACAACGTGCGTTTGCGGGTGCCGCTGGAGAAGCTCCTCAGTGCGCCGCAGCATTTCACCAATCTTCACATGGGGCTTCAGCTCGCCCGGCGCATCCTGCGCCGGCGCACCAGTGAGAACAAACAGGTATTCATCATTACCGACGGCCAGCCCACCGCCCACGTCGAGGGCGAATACGTGTATCTTCTGTACCCGCCGGACCAGCGCAGCACCGTCGAGACGCTAAAGGAGGCGGTTCTGGCCGTGCGCGAGGGCATACGCATATGCACGTTCGCGCTGATAGAAGATTACTGGGGCATGGAATGGGTCGGCTTCGTGGAACAGCTTACGCGGTTGACGAAGGGAGTTGCCTTCTACACCAGCGCGGGCGAACTGGCTTCATGTATAATGGAGAGCTACATGAGCGGGCGCAAGAAAAAGACGTATATCGCGTAGGCGCGTGCAACGCCGGCGTCGCGGCGTAAGGGCACGGAGTTTACGATGAACCGAAGCAATCGCACCAGCAGATACCCTGTGCGCAAACGGCACAGAGGCGCGACCTTCTGCGCGGTCGAGGCCATGGAAGAGAGGCGTCTGCTGAGTTTCGCGGACGTCATCCCGCCCGCTGCCGAAATCGGCGCGCTGCCCGACATCACGACTTCCGGCGGCACGCAATACGCCTTCAGCGTCAATTACAGCGACAACGTGGCGGTGCTCGCGTCCACCATCAGCACGGGCGACGTGACAGTCACCTGCGGACGGTTCAGCGCCGTGCCGGTGCTGCTGAATATCGACGATGCGTCCGACGGCACGCCGCGCGTGGCCACGTATCGCTTCGTTCCTCCGGGCGGGTCGTGGGACGCGACCGACAACGGCGTGTACACGATTTCTCTTCAGGCGTACCAGGTGGCCGACGTCAGCGGCAACGTCTGCCCCCCGGGCGCTATCGGCTCGTTCACCGTGAACATCGGGCCGCCGGATGGTTCGCCGCCCGGGGCGACGGCAACGGCCGAAGATGTCACTTCCGCCGGCGCCGCGGCGTACAGTTTCACCGTCGCGTACAGCGATGACATCGCCGTCTTCACGGGTAGCCTCGACGGCAGCGAAATCGTCGTGAGCTGTGCCGCCACCGGTTACAGCGCCACGGCAACGCTTGCGAGTCTGGACGACCCGCTGAACGGGCCGCAGCGCAACGCCGTCTATACCATAATTCCGCCCGGCGGGACGTGGGATTCCGCCGACAACGGATCGTACACGATCGCGCTGCTGGGCGGCCATGTCAGGGACGTCAACGGCAACTACGCTGCCGGCGCCGTTATCGGCGGTTTCACGGTCAACGTTCCGCCGCCGGATCAGACGCCGCCGACGCGGTCGCTCAAGGCCGCCGGCGTCACGCGCCCCGGCGCCAGAACATACACCTTCAGCATCACCTACCGCGATCCCTCGCTGGTGAGCGCTGAAACGATCGGCAACAGGGATGTGTATGTCATCGGGCCGCGGGGGTATCGCGCCTACGGCATTCTCGTTTCGAAGAAACCCGCCGTCGATTCCGCAACCATCGTCGCGACCTATCGCATCACGCCCCCGGGGCGTTCGTGGGACCGTTCCGACAACGGCATCTACACAGTGATGATGAGCCCGCGGCAGGTGGCCGACATCCTGGGGAACTTCGTTGCCTCCGGCAAAGCGGGAGCGTTCAAGGTGAACATCGGCGCATCGACAGCGCGGTTTGCGGCGGCGCGGATGGTCGCCGCGGCATGCGCCGGTGCGCAGCGCGCAATCCCCCTGTTCAGCACGCGCAAGCCGATCATCGCCGAAATCGCTGCCGACGAGGCGATTGCCTTCTGAAACGTGGCCTGGGAAAGCACTCGGCGGCCGCCCGGGATTCGGGGGTGGCCAAGGGCGATCGCCGGATCGTCCCGCAGCAACTCAGGACGACCAACACGGGTTACCGCGGCACGAGCCTGTCGAGCGCATCGCTCAGTTCCTTCTGAGTCAGCAGCCCGTCATTGTTCGCATCGGCCTCGATAAAGAGGCGTTCCATGAGCGCCAGCGCCTCGCTGAGAGTGATTCCCTCTCCTTCGCCGACATCGGCCGCTTTGAGAAGCGCTCTGGCCCACATCATCGAGGGACGATCGCGCACTGCGGAGCCAGCGGCCATTTCGGCAGCGGGCTTCGGGGCGGGGTTCAAGTCGAGCAGTTCATCGATACGATCGAGCGTGTCGGCGAGCAGTTCTTCGCTCACGGCACCGCCCTCGGGGCGGCCGGCCGCGTGAAAGAACAGCCTTACAGCGTCAAGCATCTCATGGCGAGCAAGCAACCCGTCGCGGTCGGCGTCGAGATTGCGGATCATGACCGCAGCGGCCGGATGAGGCGGCTTGACAACCGGCTTGGCGACGGCGACCGGAGGCGGCGGCGCGGGAGGCTTGACGGGTTTGGCCGCAACAGCAGCGGGCTTCGCGGGCAGCGTCGTCGGCGGTTTGGCGATAGCGCCTCCGGGCGGCTTCGGCGGGGGCGCCGGTCGGGCGACGACGGCGGGCTTCGGCGGCACGGCGGGCGGCCAGACGGGTTTGGGGGGCGGCCGCTCGCCGGGCACCCATCCCACGGCCTGCCCCGCAAGCTGGCCGGTCACGGAAGCCACCCTGTCGGCGATGAAGGCTCTCAGCTCGGGTCTGGTTCTCGTTATGGTCACGGCCGGTGCCGTGGCGGGCATGGTTGCCGCCGGACGGGTGGCCGCCGTCTGACGCAACAGGGTTTCGGCCCGCTGAACGATCGGTTCCAGACGATCGAGCAGGCCGTACATCCGCTGTACCGAGAACCAGCCGTCCGCAAGCCGCTTCAGATAGTATTCGTACGCGGCGCGGTAGTGATATATCGCCATTACCCTTTCAAGCAGCCTGTTGGTGGATGGGAACGGCTGATAGATGCTCATGGCGGCAGCCTCGGCGCCGCTCTTGCCGCCGGACCCGAAGGAGAAGTTCAGGTCCCAGGGCATGAAATAGATAAGATTGTCGGCGGGATTGACATAGACGTAGAAGTTGTGCCCGCCCGACAGGAAACTGTCCATGTTTATGAGGATGGCGTTGACGGCAATGAAGCGCAGAAACTCATCGACGGCCAGATAAGATCCGATGGTCGATACGAAGGTTTCGTCGTCGGCGTGATGGATGAGCCTGGTGAACTCCATGAACCGTTGCGCTGTTTCGGGCGTGGCGGGCGTCTTGGGATTGAAGCGCCTGTAGTTTTCCCATTCCTGGCCGAGGTATGCGAGATTGCGCGTTCCTTCGGGCTTGAGCAGCAGGCCGGCATCGTTGCCGAAATGCCGCCGCAGAAACGCCCGGTCAACCTCTTCTATCATCGTGTACAGCCCGACGAACTGGCGGTCGTAGAGCCCGTCCACGGTGAGGTACACCATGGCCAGCGCCGTGCGCGGCGCCGGCACGCCGGCATCGCGGAACAGAAGATACGACAGCGCTTCGCGCAACTCTGAGGGATCGAGGGCGTTGTTCTGAAGATTGATGGTGAAAAGCCCGAAGAAGTGCTGCCCGGGCACGAAACGGTCGAAGTCGAGCTTCATGGGGCGTTTCAGGCCCGAAGCGTAATAGGAGTACGACGAATTGCCCTTGAAGCGCACGCCCACATTCCGATACACCTCGCCGTCCATTTCGACGGTGGCGGGCACATACGTGTATTCGTAACCGAACGGGCTGATCGTCACGCGCCGTTCCAGCACAGAACCGTCGTCCGCGCCGTCGGCGGCCGGCATGGTGGCCGGTGCCGGCTGAGTGGTCGGCGATTCCTGGCGCACGACGCCGAGCATGTACGCCAGGCGGCAGGCGCGCGTCGGCTGCATCTGTTTCCAGTGTTCGGGCGTTATGCGCAGATGGACCGTCCACAGGCGGTCTATGCCGAAGATCCTGTGCGATTCGTCGGCGGGAAGCGTCGTCGGGCGCGTGCGCGCCATGACCGCCGCGGACAGCACCGCTATGAGAAGAGCCGAAATGCCGGCGACGCGTGGCAGCATCGTAGTTTTCCGCGAGACGCGCACCGCTCCGACATGCGCTGACCTTCCCGGCAATGGTATTACCGTCGCGGGCAGCGCGTGTTCGCCGCGCATCGGATATTACGCCGCCATCATTCGTAACGCGTCGGGAACGCCGGCGGAGCCGGCTTGAGCGGTGCGGCGGATTTGGTCAGACGCCCTGCTTTCGTATAGTCGAACGGCACGAAGCCGACCTTGAAAGCAGGCGAGCCCTCCTTCAAACGGAAGTCGCCGCTATCGGGATCCACGAACATCGGATCGGCAATGAGCGAATGCACGTCCTGGCCCTTTTTCTGCCATTGCTCGAACGTGTTTTTCGCGAAGTCGATGGGTTTGCCGTCGGTGCGCCAGTAGATGTTGTAATCGAGTTTGTAGTTGTCGCCCGACCAGTTAGACCCCAGAAGCGTGCCGGTCTTCCAGTAAACGATGTTGCGCTCGAACGTGAACGAGAGATGCGGTTCGGCGCGCGTGCGCTGTATCTGGTCCTTTTTCGAGAACGCCAGAATGCAGTTGCGCACGACGTTTTCCCTGCCGTAGTGCTGATGGAAGCCTCCGGTTTTCGTGCGATATACAAGATTATTCTCGGCCACCATGCCGGTGGTTCCCTCGTCGTAGTAAATGCCCCAGCCGCCGTAGCCGAACGCCTCGATGTCGTGCATAACGTTGCCGACAAGTTTCGATCCCGGCGAAGGTCCCAGCGTGTATATGCCGCCCATGTCCGAGAGCACTCCCTGTCCGATCAGATGGATGTGGTTGCTGGCGATGATGTTGTGATGTGCTCCGCTGGGTTTGTAACCCCACGTCCAGCCGACGGAGATGCCGGTGTAGTAGAAGTCGAATATTTCGTTGTGCTCGATCGTGTTATGCGGCGAATGGCCGATCCACACGCCGACAGCGGCCGGGTGCATGCGCCCGCCATGCGCGATGAGATTGTCGCGCACGATCTGATGGCTGGTGAGAAGTTCTTCGTTGCTCTCGAGTCTGGTAAGGCCGATCTTCACGCCGCCGCCGCCCAGGTCTGTCATTTCGCACCCCTCCACCCGGATGCGTTTGCAGGCTGAGGCGATATCCACGGCGTAGGCGCCGACGTTGCGAACGGCGCAGTTTTCCAGCGCGCAATCGCGCGCGCCGTTGAACACTATCGCGCCGCTCAGATTCACTTCGGCCTGGGCGTAACTGTTGCCTTCCGGAGGTGTCACCCAGTTGGCGTCGGCGAAGACCAGCCCGCGGATGACCACGTGCTGCACCCACTTCCCGGCGGACGGATCGCCCCGCACGTTCAGCAGCGTCTCAACCGCCGGAGCGATGACCACCGTCTTTGACGGGTCTTCGCCGGGCAACGGTATGTATGTAAGAGTGCCGGCGGGACGGTCCAGATACCATTCTCCCGGTTGCGAGAGGGCTTCCTTCACGTTTTCGACGAGGTAGCGGTTGCCCTTGGGCAGCGAGTTCCACGGCTGAAGATGTCGCGTGGCGCCTGTGAAGCGCACGATGCGCTCGGCGGCGTTGACCTCGGCGATGCGAAAGCGGGACATGGTCCATACGTGCGTCGCCAGCACCTCGACGTCGTTGAGGTTGGACCAGTCGGGCCTAATGTCCGTTCCGGCGAACTTGAAGCGGTCGTAACCCTTGCCGGCGAACTTTTCGGTGGGCTGCATGGCGTCAGCAATGGTGAAATAGCCCACTTTCGGCAGACGCGCGCGATAGCGGCGTTGTCCATCGACGAACAGCTGAATGAAGTTCCACTTGCCCGCGGCCACCTCGGGCAGTGCGGCGGTCCAGCGGCCATTTCCGTCGATTTTCCAGCCGGTTATGCGCACACCCCCGCTGATGACCGGAGTCTGGTCACCAAAGGCCGTTATTACGGTGGGAGAGTCGGCGGTGCCGGAATGTTCCGGCGTTATCTGTATTGTTGAAGAAATCTTATGTACGCCGCCGCGCACCGCGATCGCCACAGGGGTCTTTCGAGCGGGCTGGGCGGCGCGAACCTCGCTTACGGCTCGAAGCGCCCTGTCCATGCTGGCAAACGGGCCGTCCGTGCCGTCGGCATTGCGGGCGGCGAGTTTCCCCGACCATTGATCATTGCCGTCGGCGGCGACGTAGAAATCGGCCTGAGGAACGGCAGCGACGCAGAACGCTGTGAGCATAACGCACACGACGAGTACGATAAGAGGTTGCGGCATCTTCGCTGCTCCGGGTATATAATTCGACTCGAACGAAATCATCGTCGGATTGTCTTGAAACACAAGGCGGCGCGCTGCGGCGCGCCGCGGTTTTATATCCGGCACGTGGAGCGAGTATATGTGGACGGCAATTCTGCTGACGGTGTCCAACATTTTCATGACCTTCGCATGGTACGGGCATCTGAAGTACAAGCACGCGCAACTGTGGAAGGTGATACTTGTTTCCTGGCTCATCGCTCTGCCCGAATACTGTTTTCAGGTGCCGGCCAACCGCATCGGGCACACGGCCGGCCTGACCGGCGCGCAGCTCAAGATAATGCAGGAGGTCATTACACTGGTGGTGTTCTGCGCATTCTCCGTCACTTATCTGGGCGAGCGACTGCGGTGGAACTATCTCGTGGGATTCGCTCTCATACTGGCGGCGGTTTTCTTCGTCTATCACGAGTGGTAGCGTCCGGCGAGCATCGGGCGCGGGAGGCAATAATGTGCCGGCACATCGCGGCTTTGACGTTGTTTGCGGGCATCGCGTGGACATCAGCGCTGGCCGAGCGGCCGGCATTCTGGTCCGCGGCGGTGCCTTTTGATCCTTCCGGACGCCAGTTCCACGTCGCCCCCGACGGTAAAGCCGACAACGCAGGTTCGCAGGATTCGCCGTGGGATCTTGCGTCGGTGCTGGCCGGTACCCACAAACTGCGCGGGGGCGATATCGTCTGGGTTCACGGCGGCACATATACGGGCAAGTTCGACGTGAGACTCGCCGGGGCCGAGTCTGCGCCCATCCACATATGCGGCGTACCCGGGCAGCGGGCGACAGTGCTGAACAGCACTCTTACGGTCAGCGCGCCAGCCAGCGACGTGTGGATATGGAACCTGGAGATAACCAGCTCAGTCCCGCCGGAGAGGCGCGCCACCACTCAGAGCGGTTCGCACCCGACCGACCTGCCCGGCAGGGGCGGCATGGAGGTGTACGGCGGCCGGCGATGCAAATACATCAACCTCATCATCCACAACAACGTTGGCGGCGGAGTGGGCTTCTGGAAGGGAGCGACCGACAGCGAGTTTCACGGCTGCATCGTTTACGACAACGGCTGGGTCGGTCCCGATCGCGGCCACGGACACTGCTTCTATGCGCAGAATCAGGAAGGCATAAAGACCATCTCCAACTGCATAATGAGCGTACCCTATCGCGGCTGTTACACGATGCACGCGTACGGGTCGAAGGCCGCTTACGTGGATAACTTCGTGATCGAGGACAACATAGCCTTCGAACGCGGGCCGTTTCTCATCGGCGGCGGGCGCCCGAGCCGCGGCATAAGGGTGGCGCGAAACTACCTCCACGGCGTGGGGATGCAACTGGGGTATGGTGCCGACAACGAGGATTGCGAGGTGCGCGACAACATAGTGCCGGCCGGGCTGACGATCAGCAGGTTCCGGAAGGTCGTCGAGGAGAACAACATCAGGCAGGTGCCGGCGGCAAAGGCAGTTCTCATCCCCAGCCGCTATGACACAACCCGGGCACATGTGGCGGTGTATAACGGCGCCCGGGCAAAGGCCGTGCCGCTGGACGTGGGCGGTTTCATGAAGGACGGCGAATCGTTCCGGCTGCTGGCCGCGAAGGACTTCTTCGGCAAACCGGTCGTCGAAGGCCCGTGCGCAGATACGAAGATAGACGTGCCCATGAGTGGCGAGTTTGCTGCCTTTGTGCTTTTGAGAACACCATGAGCTCAAGCGGCCAGCCATCGCGGCTGCCGGGCGGAGCGCGGGCCGGATACATGAACCGCGACATTGCCATACTTCGTGAACTGGCGCGGCAGTATGCCGAGGCGGCCGCCAGACCGGTTCAGAACCAGCGGCGCCAGAAGTGGCGCCGGCTCAACAGTCTGGAACGTGTGCCGCCGCCCATCTACATACGCGCCTGCGCGTGGCATGAGATGCCGCAGTCGCGCTGCCTTTGCGAAGACCCTTTCTACCGGCAATACGAGGACTTCTTCCGCCGGATGCTTTTCCAGGACACATTCGAAGACGACTACATAATCGAGCCGTGGGTGACGGTGTCGGCGGCGTGGGTGATGCCTCGCGACGGACCGTGGGGATTGCCGGTGAGGTGGACCAGGCCCGGGCAGCGCGACGGCGCGGGCGTGTGGGACCCGCCGCTGAAGGAGGAAACAGATATTGACAAGCTCGTCGCGCCGCAGCACGCGATAGACGAAGACGAAACGGCCCGGCGGGCAGCGCGCCTTGCCGAGGCGGTCGGCGACATAGTGCCGGTGGCTGTTGACCGCGCCCCGGCGTACCGGATGTGGCTGGCCGATATTTCCACGGAACTGGCGAAGCTCCGCGGCATCGAGCAGCTTATGCTGGACATGATCGATCGGCCGGCATGGCTGCACGGGGTGCTGGCGTTCATGCGCGACGGCATTCTGCGCGTTCACGAACAGGCCGAACAGGCGGGCGACTGGTCGCTGCTGGCGCATCAGAACCAGGCGATGCCGTATGCGCGTGAACTGCCCGCGCCCGCGCCCGACGGACGTTCGGTGCCGCGGCGCATGCTGTGGTGCTTCTGTGCGTCGCAGGAACTGACGGCGGTCGGTCCGGAGATGTTCGAAGAGTTCATGCTGGAGTATCAGCTACCGATAGTCTCGCGTTTCGGGCTGTGTGCGTATGGATGCTGCGAGGATCTGACGCGGAAGATCGGCGTGCTGCGGAGGATACCGAATCTGCGGCGCGTTGCGGCAGCGCCGGCGGCGAACGTGGCGACGGTGGCGCAGCAGGTCGGCGACGATTATGTGATCAGCTACCGGCCGAGTCCGGCCGACATGGTGGCGTACGGGCTGTGCGAGGAACGTGTGCGCTCGATACTGGCGCGCGATCTGGCAGCGTTGCGCGGATGCTGCTTCGACATAACGCTCAAGGACGTGGAGACGGTGGAGGGCGATCCGCACCGCATACGACGGTGGGTGGCGATGGTGCGGCGGGTGGTCGATGAGGTGATCGGTTCCTGATGCGGGCGATGCCCGCCCCGCTCAAGCGCCGAAAAGCCGGTACTCCCCGCCGCGTTCCGTCTTGAGTTCGACCGTCCGATCGCGGTAGCGCACGGTGCACGGGCGGCCCAGCAGCGAGCGCAGGCGCGCGCCGGCGAGTTTGCCGTCTTTCCACGCGATATCGACTTCGAACCCGCCGCGTGCGCGCAGACCGCTTACGCTGCCGGCAGGCCATGCCGCCGGCAGCGCCGGCAGCAGTTCTATTTCGCCGGCATGACTCTGGAGGAGCATTTCTGCGATGCCGCTGCATGCGCCGAAGTTGCCGTCGATCTGGAAAGGCGGACAGGCGTCGAACAGGTTCGGATAGGTATTGCCGGAGAGGGCTTCGATGAGCATCTTGTGCGCCCGGTCGCCGTCGAGCAGTCTGGCCCACAGGTTTATCTTCCACGCCTTGCTCCAGCCGGTGCCGCCGTCGCCGCGCATTTCGAGCGACTTGCGCGCCGCGGCGAAAAGCTGGGGCGTGCCCCTGGGCGTGATGAGCGCCCCCGGATACAGCCCGTAGAGATGCGACACGTGGCGGTGATGTATTTCCGGAGCCTTCGCATCCCAGTCTTCGAGCCACTCCTGAAGCTGCCCCGAAGAGCCGATCTGCATGGGCGCCAGACGGTCGCGCGTGCGGGCGAGGGTCTGGCGGAAGGTTTCATCGACGCCGAGTATCTGCGCGGCCTCGATGCAGTTGTTGAACAGTTCGGTGAGGATCTGCATGTCCATGGTGGGTCCGGCGCATATGCTCGCGCCGCCCGGGTGGGCGTTTTCCGGCGAGAGCGACGGGCACGTAACCAGCCACTTGCGCTTCGGTTCCTCGACGAGGGTGTCGAGGAAGAACTCGGCCGCGCCCTTCATGACCGGATAGACGCGTCTGAGGTACTCGACGTCGCCGCCGAAGACATAGTGGTCATAGAGATGTTTGCACAGCCACGCGCCGCCGGTGGGCCAGAAGCCCCAGGCCGGTCCGTCGATGGGGGCGCAGGCGCGCCACGCGTCGGTGTTGTGATGGCACACCCAGCCGCGCGCGCCGTAGTGGACCCTGGCTATGCGCGAGCCGTTCTCCACGAGTTCGGTCACCATCCGCAGCAGCGGCTCGTGGCATTCGGCAAGGTTGGTCACCTCGGCCGGCCAGTAGTTCATTTCGGTATTGATGTTGATGGTGTACTTGCTCTCCCACGGCGGGGTCATGCTTTCGTTCCAGATGCCCTGGAGATTGGCCGGCTGCGTGCCCGGGCGCGAGCACGAGATGAGGAGATACCGCCCGAATTGAAAGAACAGCGCCGCCAGTTGCGGGTCGGGTTCGCGGGCGCAGCGCTTCAGCCGTTCGTCGGTGGGCAACCTGGCGCTGTCGGTAGTGCCCACATCGAGCGCAACCCTGCGAAACAGTTTCTGATGCTCGGCGATGTGATCTGCCAGCATGCGCTGCCAGGGTTTGTCGCCGATCTTCGCCAGATATGCCCTGGCGCGGGCGTCGGGATCGGCCGAGACATCCTTGTAGTTGACGTAACTGGTCGCCGCGACCAGCAGGAGCGTTGCGGAGTCGGCACCGGCAACGGAGATGGATTCCGGCGAGGCCGTCACCTTGCCGCCCTCCGCACGCACGCGCAAACGCGACTGGAAGCGGACCTGCCCTTTGATGCCCTGCGCGTCGCCGCTGACGCCTTCGAGTATCAGCACGTCCGGAGCCTCGGTCCTCACGGCGGCCTTCTGCGGTGTGGACATGGCGGCCGTGAAACTTATGCTGCCCGGCCTGTCGGCGGTGAGACGGACGACTATGGCCTGATCCACCGCGCTGGCAATAACCTCGCGGGTGTAACGCACCCCGTCGGCAACGAAGGTCACGCGGGCGACCGCCGAATCGAGGTCGAGTTCGCGACGGTACTCCCCTGCCGCGCCCGGAGCAGGGAATGCGAGTTTGAGATCGCCCAGGGGCTGATACGGAAGCTGCCGCAGCGGTCTGGCCATCATCCGGCGGCCGATCAGAGCGCTGGCCTCGCGGTATTTGCCCTCGAAGATGAGTTTGCGCGCCTCGGGCAGGGCTTCGAGCGCCTCGGGGTTGGCCGGATCATACGGACCGCCGGCCCAGAGCGTATCCTCGTTGAGCTGGAGCCGTTCCTGTTCCACGCCGCCGAAAACCATGGCGCCGAGTCTGCCGTTGCCGATAGGCAGCGCTTCGGTCCACCGGCCGGCCGGTCGCCGGTACCACAGGACCATCGCTCCGGCGGGCGGCGGGGCTTCGCCGGCAAGCGCTATGGGACGGGATATCTTCAGGCCGCCGGGAGCGGTGCTGACGAATACCGCCTCGCCGGGCGCGGTGAAGTCGAAGTCGGCAACCCTGCCGGGCAGGTTGTGCGAGCGGCGCGTCGGATCGGCCGCCAGCGCGGCGATTTCCGCGGCGGTCAGGGCGCGGTTGTAGATCGTCACGCGCGCGATCTCGCCGCGGAACCGGTGCTCGCCATTGCTGTCGGCGCCGATGCGCAGCGGCAGTGTGTTGCGCTGAAGCTTCTTCATGCCTGCGCGGCCGGCGCTGGCCACCTCGCGGCCGTTCACGTACATCTTGAGCACGCCGTCGGGCGCGCTGAACACACCCGCGACGTGCGCCCACTGGCCGGGCGCAAGCGGCGCTTTGTGGAGGAGATGCGCTTCGGCGACTATGAAACGCGGAGAGTTGCCCGGATAGAGATCGAGGTTATAGCCGGAGGATGTCCCGGCGGCGCTCTTGTCGATTATGCGCGCGCCCTGCGGGGGATGTTTGGCCGGTCTGATCCACGCCTCGAGGGTTACCGCGTCTTCGAGATCGAGCGCCGGGCAGTGTTTGACCTCGAGCAGTTCTTCCGTGCCGTCGAGGCGCAGCGGGCGCGCGTCGAGCCCGCCCGCAGCGAGACATATGGAAGCCCCCGCACACACGACCACAGCCAGCAGCACCGTCGAGTTCATGGCCGACGATTATAAGGTTCTGCCGCAAATCGTGCTTCTGCGTCCATGCCGCCCGCCGATTGACCTGCTTTGCGCCCGACGCTAGTTTGCCCCGTCATGGTAAGCGTCGAACAATTCTCCGAACTGGTCAGGGCGGCGCGCAGTTGCCGACGTTACGTGGAGGCCGACCCGATGCCGCCCGCGCTGGTGCGGCGGCTGGTGGACATTGCGCGGCTGGTGCCGTCCGGCGGCAATCAGCAGCCGCTGCGGTACCGTATCGTGACCGATGCCACGGAGCGCGGGCGCGTTTTTCCTTATCTGCGGTGGGCGGCGGCGCTGAAGGACTGGGCGGGTCCAGCGGAGGGCGAACGGCCGACGGCCTATATCGTTATTCTCAGCCCCGCGGACAAGCCGTCGCACACGGACGTGGGTATAGCGGCGCAGACGATCCAGCTGGCGGCGACGGCGATGGGCTATGCGGCGTGCATGGTCGGAAGCATCGACCGGCCCGCGGTGCGTCACGAACTCAGGCTGCCTGACGACCTCGAGATCCAGTTGATCGTGGCGCTGGGAAGGCCAGGCGAGAAGATAGTGTTGGAAGAGCTGGCCCGCGGGGGCGACGTGTCGTACTGGCGCACGCCGGACGGCGTCCATCATGTTCCGAAGCGGCGCCTGGAGGATGTTCTCATCAAGTAACGCAGCACTTCGGCCGGGCGGGGTCGGGCGCTCGATTATGCCCCGCAGGCAGGTTAATCTAACGGTTCTGGCGGCGGCCGCCGGCCGGCTGAGCGCGAGGGCGGCGGAGTCGGGCGCCGCGCGGCTGTGGAGGCCCAGATGGGACTCAGGATCTGGATAGACGGCAGGCTTTACGAGAAGGACGACGCGAAGATAAGCGTTTATGACCACGGCCTGTTGTATGGCGACGGCGTGTTCGAGGGTATCCGGGTGTATAGGGGCCGGATATTCGAGTGCGATGCGCACCTGCGGCGGCTGTACGATTCGGCGCGTGCGATACGGCTGACCATACCCATGTCGCCCGATGAGTTTCGCGCGGCGATCGAAACGACGGTGCAGGCCAACGGGTTCACCGATTGCTACATCCGCGCCGTGGTCACGCGCGGAACCGGCTATCTGGGGCTGAATCCGCGGAAATGCGCGCGGCCTACCGTGTTCATAATCGCCGACGGCATAGAGATGTTTCCGCGCGAGAAATGCGAGCACGGACTGTCGCTGATAACCGCCAGCGTCATACGCAATCATCCGAATGCCATTTCGCCGCGGATCAAGAGCATGAACTATCTGAACAACATCCTGGCCAAGATAGAGGCCGTGGACGCCGGCGCCGATGACGCCATTATGCTCAATCACGAGGGCAACGTATCCGAGTGCAGCGGCGAGAACATATTCATCGTGCGCAACGGCGAGGTGGCGACTCCCGGCACGGCCGACGGCATTCTCGAGGGCATCACGCGCGGCGTGATACTGCGATTGTGCCGGCAGGAAGGCATACCCTGTGCCGAGAAGACGTTGCAGCGGCACGATCTGTATGTGGCCGACGAGTGTTTCGTGACGGGCACGGCGGCCGAGGTCATGCCCGTGACGAGCATCGATCGCCGCCCCGTCGGCAGTGGCGAGGTGGGACCGATCACGCGGCGACTGCGGGAGCTGTTTCACAAGCACGTCAACAGCGTGTGAGGCGCCTGCTTCAGGCATTTTTTGAGAAGGACTGATTCAGAGGATACGGAGGACTATGAAATACAGAAGCATTCTCATGTTCGGCGCACCGGGCAGCGGCAAGGGCACTCAGGGCAAGGCGATAGGCTGCATGCCCGGCTTTATACACACTTCCACGGGCGACCTGTTCCGCTCGCTCGACCGCAACAGCGAGATGGGCAGGATATTCATGGAATACTCCAACAAAGGGCAGCTGGTTCCCGACGAGTTCACCGTGAAACTGTGGGTGCAGACGATGAAGCAGTGGGAACAGGCAGGCAAGTTCAGGCCCGAGTCTGATTTCCTGGTGATGGACGGCATTCCGCGGAACGTCAATCAGGCGAAACTGCTGGCCGACACCATAGACGTGCGCCGGATCATCCTGCTGCACGTGAGCGACATAGACAAAATGGTCGAACGGCTGCGTCTGCGGGCGCTGAAGGAAAACCGCATGGACGACGCCGATGAGAAAGTCATTCGCAACCGCATGGCGGTTTACGAGCGCGAGACCAGACCGGTACTCGACTATTATCCCTCGGAACTGGTCGCCAGGATCGACGCGCTGATGCCCCCGATGGCCGTGCTGGCGGAAGTCTCACGCACGCTGGCGGCGCTGAAGCCCTGATACGTCTTCAGGACGACTGCATTCCGAATGCCGCAGGACGCCGCGCGGGCGGCTCGCGGAGATTGTGTGCGCTGCGCGCGTTCTGCGGCGGTTGCCGGCACAGGGACCGGCCGTCGTCGCAAGGCGTTCGGCAACGAAACGTGCGCCCGGTCAGGCGCGGCTGAGATACTCGCCGGTTTCCGTGCTGATGCGCACGACCTCGCCGACCTTTATGAATGGCGGCACGCGCGTCTTGAGGCCGGTTTCCAGCGTGGCTTCCTTGAGCTGGTTGGTGGCCGTTGCGCCCTTCACCTCGGGCGGGGTGTCGATGACCTTGAGATCGACCGTCTTGGGCAGTTCGTAGCTCACGATGGTCGAGTCGTGGAACAGCGCCGTAAGCTGGGTGTTGGGCTTGAGATAGAGAATATCATCGCCGAACAGATCTTTCGGGACGGTGTTCTGCTCGTAGGTCTCGGTATCCATCAGGACGTGGCCCGAGCCGTCGGAGTAGAGGTATTCCACCACGCGGCGATCGAGGTTGACCACCTCGATGTCGTCGGTGGCGCCCACGCGCTTGTCCACTATGTTGCCCTTGAGCACGTCGCGCAGTTTGAACTGCACCTTGGCGCGCAGATTGCCCGGCGTGTTGTGGTCGGCCGCGGTTACCACGTACAGCTTTCCATCTATCAGAACGGCCTGTCCTCGACGTATATCGCTCGCTCTCATGTTCGACCCTTCAGATGATACGCCCGTGCCGACGGGCGCTTCCAGAAATGCCGCAGCCGGGCGAGAACGTTAGTTTAGTACCTTCGGGCCGCGGTGTCAAAATGAAGCCGCCTGCGTTCGTACGCACGTTTACGTCCCGCGTTACCGTCATGCGGTGCTCCGGAATCATGCGGCGACGTAGAAGCACGCGGCGGGGCGATTGCCGGCAGCAGTTGTCAACCGCCGCGGCGACCGGCGAACGGGCGCGGCATCGCGCATACAACGACGCCGCCGGCGGGCGGCGGTGCTGTCAGAACGAACCGGCCATGGAAAGGCGCCGCGGTCAGTTGGCGGGGTCGGCCAGGTTATCCTCGTTGAAGATCTTTTTGCCGGTCGAGTTGGTGGCCCAGATACGCGCTGTCGAGGGGTTATACACAAAGCCCGCATTCGCGGCGGCAACGGTATCGCCCGCCCGCACATCGTCGGCTACAACGGCCACTGCGGAGAAGGAGTTAAGCGGGTTTTTCGGCGGAAAAGGCAAATAGGGGCTGAAAGCCACGCCGTTGATGACCTGGCGCGAGGTCAGGTCGCTCCAGTCATTTCCGCTGAGAGCGGGAGGGGTGTCGTCGTGCTGGACCATGTACAGCTGTATCTGTTTGCGGATGCCCTGGAGCTGCTGCGCCAGGGCGGCGCGCTTTGCTTCGGCGCTGGCGCTGGTGAACTGCGGTATGACTATCGCGCCGAGCGTGCCGAGGATGGTCACGACGATCAGGATTTCCACCAGCGTGAAACCCCGGCTTGTGTTAACTGCTCTCATGGCCGTCGCCTCTTTCTACATTCTCCAGCCTGTGACATACGAAACGCCGGCGCGAAAAACCGGCGTAAAACCAGCGCCGACGGGCGATTCCGAAGGGGCGACGGACGAAAAAGTGAATCTGTAACGTTTATGCCGGCGAAGCAACCTCGCCGGCCGCTCCGCGGCGCAGGCGCAGGGATCATGCCCAGCGGCGGACGATGATGGTGTCGTTCTGGCCGCCGAAGCCGAAGCTGTTGGACATGGCGACGTCGATGCGCGCTTTGCGCGCTTTATTGGGAACATAATCCAGGTCGCATTCGGGGTCCGGGTTTTCGAGATTGATGGTCGGCGGCAGTATCTGGTCGCGTATCGCCAGCACGCAGGTTATGAGTTCGACGACGCCGGCGGCGGCTATGAGGTGCCCCATCATCGATTTGATGCTGGAGACGGGGATATTGCGCGCGTGCTCGCCGAAGACCTTGCGTATGGCCATTGTTTCGTTGCCGTCATTTTCGCGCGTGCCGGTGCCGTGGGCGTTGATGTAGTGGATGTCGCGCGGCTGCAACCCCGCATCGCGCAGCGCCTCGCGCATGGCGGCGACGGCGCCTTCGCCTTCGGGGTGCTGGTCGGTTATGCGGAAGGCGTCGGCGGTGGAGCCGTAGCCCGCGAGTTCGCCGAGTATGGCAGCGCCGCGGGCCTGGGCGTGCTCGAGCGTTTCCATGATCACCACGCCCGCGCCCTCGCCGAGCACAAAACCGTCGCGGCGGGCGTCGAAAGGTCTGCTGGCGCGCGGCGGATCGTCGTTGGCGGTCGATAGCGCGGTGAGGCGGTTGAAACCCGTCACGCCGAAGGGGTGGATCATCGAGTGCGTGCCGCCGGCGATCATGACGTCGGCATCGCCGCGGCGGAGAATCTGCATGGCTTCGCCTATCGCCTGAGTCGATGCGGCACACGCGGTCAGGCAATTCAGCGCCGGCCCGCGGGCGCCGGTGAGCAGGGCCAGATGCGACAGCGGCATGTTGGGCTCCTGCTCCAGTTCCCTCATGGCGTCCATGCGCGCGAAAGCTGCCGCCGCCCATTTCACCGTGTTTACGGCGCCGGCGGCGCTGTCCCAGGCCGACAGGGCGGCCGTTGTATATGCCTCGAAGTCCAGCGAGCCTTCCCCGCTGCCCAGATAGATGCCCACGCGGTCCAGGTCCAGCCCCGCCGGCGTGCCGCGCCGGCACATTTCCAGCGGCGGCAGGCCGGCGTGTTTCCACGCCTGCGCGCACGCCGCCAGGGCGAACTGGCTGTTGCGGCCGGCCGTCGCGTGCTCGGCAGCCTCGGGCAGGTGGTCCGACAGGTGAAAACCCTTGACCTCGGCGCTTATCTGCGTGGGAAAGGTGCTGGCATCGAACAGCGTGATGCGCGCGATGCCCGATTTTCCATCCAGCAGGTTACGCCATACGGTTTCAATGCTGTGGCCCAGCGGGGTTATCCAGCCCATTCCTGTTATTACGACACGATGCATGATGTTGTCTTTCCCGTTATCCGGCCGGACTGCCCAGCCCGCAGCAGACCGGCACCCGCGTTCAGCCGGCGTCGACGGCCCTGAAGACCAGCGCCGCGTTCTGCCCGCCGAGGCTGTACACGGTGCTGACGGCGACGCGCACGCGCTTCTCCCGGAGCTGAGCGCTGACGTTCAGAACTGCGCCGTCCGGCTGGCGTCTGGTGTTGATGGCCGGGGGAATCCGGCCGGTGTGCACGGACAGAACGGCCGCTGCCGCGTCCACGCCGCATCCGGCGGCCAGATTGCCGATCTGCGCCTTGATCGGCGCGGCCGGTATCTTCGGCAGCGCCTCTCCGAAGGCGCGTTTGAGGCCTTCGAGCTCGGCCCGGTCGTGCGACGGTATGCCGATGCCGTGAGGGACGATGCAGTCAACGTCCTGCGTCGCCGTGCCGGCGTCGGCCAGCGCGGCGGTTATGGCGCGCGCATAACTGCGGCCGGTCGGGTCGGGTTCGGTGAGGCGGTATGTATCCTGACCGGCGCCGAAACCGGCCAGTTCGGCGTAGATGCGTGCGCCGCGCGCCCGCGCGTGGTCCATTTCCTCGAGTATCAGCAGCCCGCCGCCTTCGCCCACCACCATTCCCGCCGCATCGACGTCGAACGGCCGGCAGGCGTCGGCCGGCCGGTCGTTGTCGCGCTCGTTGAGCCGCTTCAGCAGACACTGGCGGATGATGCCCATGGGATTGATGCGCGATTCGGCGCCCCCGCAGATGGCCATGTCGGCGTCGCCGCGCTGAATGGTGCGGAAGGCCTCGCCTATGGCCAGGTGGCTGGACGCATCGGCGCACGTGATGGTATTGCTGGGGCCTTTGAGCTCATGGACGATCGTCACATGACAGGCCAGCATATTGGGCAGATACTTCAGCAGCCACAGGGGCGTGAGCTGATTCATGCCCTCCTGGCCCCATTTGCGCAGGTCGAGCCGATCGCCGTCGCGGGCGACGGCCATGGCGGCGGTAAGTTCGTTGAGTTCGGCGCTGATCAGCGCGGCGCCGATGTTGCACCCGAACCTCATGCCGTCTATTTCCGGCTTTTCGGCGTAGGCGCGCGTCAGCAGTCGCGCATCCCTGAAGGCGCCGTCGGCGGCCACCATGGCCAGTTCGATGTCTCTGGCCATCACCTTCGTCGCCTTGCGGTAGCTTTTCGGGACGTAATCGCTTATGCGGTAAGGGGGCACCTCGCCGGCAAGCTGCGCCGGAAAGCCTGATGGATCGAACTGGGTGATGCGCCTGATGCCCACGGCGCCGGCGAGCAGATTCTTCCAGAACTCCTCGACGCCGATGCCGATGGGACAGATGATGCCTATGCCGGTTACGACTACTCGCCTCATGCGATACTCGATTCGCGCAGGAAACTGGATTGTATGCGACGCGTGTCCGCCGGCAACACGGTCAACCTTCCGCCGCCGCCGTGCCGCCAGCCGGCGGGCTTTCCGGAAGCGGCACGCTGCCGGCCGTGCGGAAACCGCGCAGAAGGTCGGTGAACTGCTCGGAGAACACGAAGTTATGCTCCGGGAACCGCATGCCGGCCATGTTGCGGTCGATGTGGCTGAAAACCAGTTCTATCTCGGCGACCAGCTCGCCCGCGGCCTTGACCGTACCGCTGGCCGACGCCCCCTGCTCGGAAAACCGGTCGATGCGGGCGTGGTACTCCAGAACGTCGCCCGGACGCACGAGCCTGTGAAAGGTGGCGCGGGTTATCTTGGCGAGGATGACCTTTTCGCGGAAGGCTCCGGCCTCGCCGACGAGTATGCCTGCCGTCTGGGCCATTCCCTCGATGATGAGGCTGTGCGGAAAGACGGGGAAATCGGGATACAGATCGTGCAGATGCTCCTCGGCCAGGGTCACGTTTTTCACGGCCGTGGCCGAACACCGCGGCACAAACTCAGTGAACCTGTCAATCCACAGCCATCGCATAATCGTCCCGGACAGGCCGAGTTCCGAACCGGCCAGGCGCTCCGACGGATCGCGGCCGACGTCAGGCGTTCACCTTCGATTCCACGTAGTTGACCACGGCGTTGACCGTGAAAAGGTTGGTCATCTTGCTGATGTCCGGGTCTTCGCCGACGGCGGCCAGGTCCAGATGCGGCATGAGGCGTTTGAGTTCCTCCAGGCCCTGCGCGGTGACCTTGTTGTTCTGGACGTAGCGAGGGTCTTTCAGAAGACCCTGCATGGCCTGCGGGTCGGGAAACAGTTCGCCCTTGGGTATCTTGATGTTGAACGCCTTCTCGATGCGGAAGACGATGTCCAGGTAGTCTATGCTTTCCGCTCCGAGGTCGCCCGAAAGCGTTGCCGAAGGTTTGATCTCCTCTTCGTCAACGCCCAGCGCGTCGGCCAGAACGCTTTTGACTTTGCTGAATATCTCATCACGCGTCATCGGCATAATCACTCCTGTCGTGTGCGGCTGTTCAACAAGCGGTATCCGGCGTGCTCGCGGCGGGGAAGCGCGCCACAGCGCCGGCAGACGATTCGTTTTCGCGCGGCTCGAGCAGCGCCCAGCGGCGCTGGTTATGCTTCCGAAGCCGCTCATCGACCGCGGCCAGATCGGGTCTCACCTCTGCAAGGTTGAAATACGCCATCTCCAGCCGCGCCGACACCGCCTGCACGGCATCGACCGTGCCGGTTCCCCTGAAAAGTCCGCTCCTGTCGTCGCCGCGGACCAGTTCAACCTCGATGCGCAATCGCTGGCCCGGGGCCACAAAGCGCCCGTATTTAACGCCGCGCGCTTCGCGCAGAACGGCCAGCGATCGCGAAAACCCGTTGCGCACATGCATCAGCCACGCGGCCGCCTGCGTCAGCGCCTCGAGCATCAGCACTCCCGGCAGCACCGGAAAGGAAGGAAAATGGTCAGCCAGATATTCTTCGGCAAGGCTGACCTGCTTCCATGCCACGATGCGCACCGGAGAGAGCGATTCGATCTTGTCAAGCAGGTCGAACTTCAAGGGCGTTCCGCAATTCGCCGGCCAGCCGGCTTCAATGCGGCGCACCAGCGCCGGCCGGCGGGCTTACCAGAGCCGCTCTTTCTAGCCGCCCGCGACATTACTTGCAAGACTTGACATCGGCGCGACGGCGCCTATCCTTTCGCACTTCCTGTAGCCCGGAGATACGGATGTACGCGATAATAGACGACGCGGGAAAGCAGTACAAAGTAACCTGCGGCGACAAGATACACATAGACCGCCAGGCGACGCCCGAGCAGCAGACGATCACCTTCGACCGCGTGCTGCTCGTGGGCGGCGAGGGCGGTCCGCGCGTGGGCACACCCACCGTGCCCGGGGCAACCGTGACCGCGCAGGTCATCGGACCTGTGAAAGGACCGAAGGTCGATATCGTCAAGTACCGCCGGCGCAAGGGATATCACAAACACATCGGCCACCGCCAGCGATATCTCCTTGTGCAGATAAGCGCCATCAACGTGTAGCCCACAGGGCTGCCCGTACGCCGCGCCGGCATCCGGGCACTCGCTGAGACCGCATCGCCAGTTCCCCGGCCAGCCGTAAACCGTGCCGGCCGCCGGCTTGCCGGCTGGCGGACGAACACTCGAGATTCGCTACTGTATCCGCACCTCGCCCAGCGCGAGCCACCCGTTAACGAGGTCCTGGCCGGCGTTGGCAAACCGTATCGGCATGCCGCCCTTCATCGGATTCGGCACCCGCACGGCCAGCGTGTACGTGCCGGACTGCACATCGCCGAGTTTCAGCAGGTCGCTCCATACGCGCGGCTGGTCGCCGGGGAGCAGTCCGGTCAGGTTGCCGGAAGCGGCGAATGTCTTGACCGCCCGGCCGTTGGCGAGCAAGCCCCACTGGGGCCTCCAGTCGTAGTAGAACGGCGCCACGCCGCGGTTTTCAATCTCCAGGCTTACGCGCAATTCGCCGCCTTTCGGTTCGCCGATGGTAACCGCCCGGGCGTGGAACTCGTATCCCATCCGCCGCACTTCCTGCTCGGCCCGCCTGATGCGCTCCGCCGGCTGCTTCTTTCGGAACATGCCGCTGTCCATCAGCCAGGTGACATGCGTCGCCTCGACGCAGCGGCGGAAATCCTGAATCCGCCTGTCCTCCGGCCTTTCGTCGAACACATGACCCCACGCTTCAGGTCTGATCTCGCCGCCGATCGGGCAGGTTCTCCATCTGGCCTCGGCGTCGGGACCGGCGGCCTTCATCGCCGCCATGAAAAACCAGCTGTCCTCCTTCCTGCCGGTTTCGAGAGTGGCCCAGGCGAACGAATCGTCATGGTAGCCGAACCGACGGCCGGTGTTCGCGGCAAGCCGGGCATGCTTGTCGCCGGCCGGGTAGCGCAGCAGCACGAAAGTGACCTTGAACGCCTCTTCATAGACGTCCATCACCTCCCGTTGCACCGCCTTGCTGGCAAAGAGATCGCCCCTGGGGTGCGTATGCCACTCGCCCCATTTTCCCAGCAAACCGGCGGTGATGAATCCGATGCGCGGGTCGCCGTCGTACTTCCTGCCGAGGGCCGCGATAAAACTCTTCAGCGAGCGGCGCAGGTTCCTGTCTTCGTAGTCCGGCGTACCCTCCACCTGAGCCGGCGGCAGCGGCTGGGCGTTGGCGTTGTCGTATGCGTGAACCTTCAGGCCGTCTCTGATGAGGAACTCGGGGATGGCGCCTTTCTTGCCCGGGTATTCCAGGTAAACCCGGAAGACGGCCTGATGTCCGCGGCTGGCGATATCGTCGAGCATCTTCTCCAGCGGTCGCCAGTCGAACTCATCGTATCCTTTGACCAGCGCCGAGTACGGCAGGTAATTGAACTCCATGCTGTGCGGGAACCTGTCGCGCACGTCGCCCTGATACGGCACGAGCCCTTTGAGCGGGTTGTCCACCGGGGCCGGGGCATATTCGAGCAATCTGCGGGCATCGCCTGCGACCGCCCGAATGCCGAAAGCGATTACGACCGCACACCACGCCGCCATGCCGGCCCGATTCATTGTGTGTCCTCCGCCATGCCGCCCGCCTGCCGAACCATGAACAGAGTAACAGAAAACCTCTGCATTCGGCCCGGCAGAAGGATCCGCAGGGATGCCACAGGATACCGGCGGCGCAGGGGATGCCGCAAACACATCGTCCGCCGCCAGCGCTATACCCTTGTGCAGACAAGCGCCAGCGGCGTGCGGCCGTCAGCGATCCTCCTGCGCAGACTCGTCGCGCAGACGGCGCATAGCTTCGCGGAGACGATCGTCAAGCCGCTCCACACCCTCCAGCCGGCGCAGCGCATGCGCCCCGCCATCGCGGGACGTCTCGGATGCGCTGAGGCTTTCGATATAGCCGGCCAGTATCGCGGGATGATCGCGCGCCAGGTAACAGGCCAGCGCCCACGCCTGGGCATAAAGCTCCGAAAGCGAATCGGCGTTCTGCTCGGCGCCGGGGCGGACGGCGAGCAGCTCCGGGACGGTAATAAGCCGGCCGGCCTGTTGCGCTTTGGCATAACTGGCAAGCCGATGGCGGTTGACGGGCGGCCATTGCGAATCGTCGGCGTCGTCCGGGCCGGGCTGCTCGAAGAGCATCGCCAGCCCCTCGACAATCCAGAATGGATATTGTCTGCCCCTTTGCAGCAGCCCGCTGTTGTAGCACAACTGATGCGCCACCTCGTGGCGCACCTTGGCAAGGGTGGCCACCGCCGCCACATGCTCAAGCCGAGCCGCCATATCGCGCCGCGTCTGCTGGAGCCGCTTGAGCTGTTCGCGGGCCTGCATGAGCGAGGGGGAGAGGGCATGCGAACCGGCGTTCAGTTCCGCGCGAAGCGCGGCGATGCGATCATCGACGGCGGCGATTTCCTGCCGCACGCTCGCGAAGGCCGGATTGTCGCGGTCGTCGAAGAAGGCCGCGCGGTTCGTGCGCCAGGAGTAGTAGCCGCTGACCGGCAGATCGCCCGCCGCTTCATAGCGGTCGAGGTAATCGCGGTAGCGCTGGTGGCTTGCAAAGAGGACGCCCACCAGACGACCGGCCGGCGGCATGGGTTTGAGTCCAAGCGACCGCATGCGGCGATAGAACTGGCGATACACATCCTCCATCGCCTGCGCCGTGGTTGCGGGGTCGCGTACGCCCGTTTCGCAGATGAGAGTGAAATGGGCGCTGTGGTGCAGATGGAAGCCTTCGCCCGGAAGGCGCGCGAGCTTTTCCGCCCACTGGGGATCGACAGTGCGTGTGCGGCGCGCGTCGGCGGCAATGAGGCGTTCATAGGCGACGGGATGTCCCGGCTGAAGCGAGAGAACCTCGAGAAGCACATCCGCCTGTTGATTCACCAGCCCGCGATCCGCGCACCATTCGGCGAGTTCCATGCGCGATTCGACGTCGCGTTCGGCCAGACGATGATACCGCTCGAGGTAGGTAACCATCAGTTCCGCGGGCTGCTCGGACCGAGCCGCGGATAACGTTGCGAATATCACGCCCAGCGCAATGACGCGCCGCATAGGCATATTCTACGATACGCAGCGGCAGCAGTCGGCGCTTCGCCGGCCGGGGAGATCAAGGGCTGACATCGCAAGCGGCGATGCCCGGGCGCGATGGGCTGGCGGGCACGGCGCGGGATGGAGAAAGGCGCAAAAGCGGGGCGTAATAGCGGCGGCGGGACAAGAGGACAACCGACGCCGGCGCACTATCCAGAAGCCGACGAGCCGAACGGGCAACACAGCACCACCAGCGCCCAGGCTACCTGACGATGGCGATCACCGCCCGCGACGCTCGTTATGCTCGGCCTTCCACACCTCGGCGAAACCGCCCTGGCCGGCTTTTTCGATGAGGATGTAGTTTCCCACCCGTTGTCCGCGGTCCATATATGCCCCGCCTCCGGCCGGCGTACTGCTGCATGCCGCCGCGTGCCCGGTTCCCCGTAGAAGAACCGGGCGGCGGCGTCATGTCAACATCCTACAACCCGCCGCTGCCGCAGGCAAACTGCCCGGCGTGGCCGCGCTGACGAGCGGACATAGTAGCGCACGTCTGCGATGACCGGGCGCCCGTACACAGCGACTGGCGCGGTCAGGTCTGCCTACTGCGGGCGATGCGGGTGCTCTTCGCCGCCCACGAGCACTATGTTGTTCTTACCGGATTTCTTGGCGCGAAAGACCAGTTCGCGGTCGGCCGCTTCGATGAGTTCTTCCATGGTCCGCGCATCGTAAGGATAGACGGCCAGCCCGCCGCTTATCGTCAGCGTTCCCTTGCCGTGGGGGCCGAGGCTCTTGAACTCGTGGCTGGCGAGCATCCTGCGGAAACGGTTGAGTATGTCGAGCGGGGTCTGCGGAACGCGGGCGTGTCCGGCGGTTTTCGGGTCGCGCGGCTGGCGCGGGCCTTCCTTTTCCCAGAACACCACGGCGAACTCATCGCCACCTATGCGGGCGACGAGGTCGTGTTCGCGGCAGCAGCGCCGCATGAGGGCCGCGGTCTGTTTGAGCACTTCGTCGCCGGCGGCATGGCCATACTGGTCGTTGTACTTTTTCAGATCGTCGATATCGAAGATAAACAGCGTCACCGGGAAGCGTCTGGCTCTGGCAAGGTCGATTATGCGCGACAGGAAGTGGCGGAAGTATCTGGCGTTATAAAGCCCGGTCAGATCGTCCGTTATGGCGAGTTTCTGAAGCCGGCGATGACGCTCTTCAACCTCATGCACGCGCGAAAGCAGTGCGGCAAGCCTTGCCAGCATGTGTCTTGCGGCGGTCTGGTCCTGATCTCTGGGCAGCACCAGACACAGCTGGCCGAGTGGTTCGGCATCCTGGCGCATGGTCTGGCACAGGGCGACAAGACCGTCTTCGACCTGCGGCGGCGGAGCATCCGGGGGACGCAATTCGAGGCGCATCAGCGGGGAGAGGCAGTCGCCAAGTTTCCTGACTGCCTCGGCAACAGCCGCGTGCGGCCGGGAGGCTATGGACTCGACAACTGATTCCGCCAGCGGCAGCGACTTCAGCAGTGTTTCGGCAACGGTTTCGGGCGGGGTTTCGGCGGGAGCGGCGACGCGCTGCGTGCCGGGCGGCAGCGCGGCCAGAGCCGCCTGGAGCTCGCGGGGGCTGACGGGCGAGATCAGGTAGTCGTCGCATTCCCGGCCGCTGGACGGCGCAATGTCCGGGCGGTATACTAAACGGTCTGTCCGGCGCATGGGCGACCGGGCGCAACACAGGCTCCGAGGAACCCT
>Ga0078972_1001130_pt1 | contig 104051 bp, 100 predicted proteins | sample YelNatPaOPGAMG01_FD_67568 | JGI IMG/M metagenome (GOLD analysis project Ga0078972, IMG submission 67568) | Hot spring thermophilic microbial communities from Obsidian Pool, Yellowstone National Park, USA - OP-RAMG-01 (SPADES assembly) (version 2) | ecosystem: Environmental > Aquatic > Thermal... | reverse complement strand
ATTGGGAGCTACAAAGAGAACTCGAACATACAACAACTTTATGTAAGATAAAAAAGCCTCTAAAACCTTGATACAAAGGCATTTAGAAGCTTTTTTTATTTTATTTGCTGCAAAAGTCAGGTTATAAGCGATATTTTAAATTTATTAGCAATTTTAAAAATTAAATGCTGATTAAGACTTATTTTTGTATAATGTTTAAGTTTATTGCAGATAATTTTAGGAGGACGCTTTGAAAAAGGGAATATTCTCATCGATTGGCAACCAAAGGATATTAAGCTCTTTGAGACCAAGATTTATCGCTTCTACCATAAGAGACAACTTAAAGCTCAGCGAAGGGGCATTTGCCTTTCTCGTTCTCTTCTTCCTTACATTTTCAACATTATCCGTTCCCTTTAGCGTAGGTCTTGATCCCTCCTGGCAGTTTGCAATGAACTATGCCTTCGAGCACGGTCTAATATTCGGCAAGGATATAATTTTCACATATGGCCCCCTGGGTTTCATATTAGCTCCTGGGCCAATGCAAAAATCTCTTATATGGGCCAATGCAATGCTCATAATCTCAACAGCGTGTTTGATATTATCTTTAATAGCCCTCATAAAAGAAACAAGCAAGGATAATACCTCTAAAAGATATATAAATTACATTATTGCATATATACTCATAATCCTGATAAAAGATTATCTTCATGTAAAATCTTTTGATATTGTATTATTATCAATATCTATTATTTTGTCAATTCTTTACCATAGTACAAAAAAACCCATTTATTTATGTCTTTCTGCTCCTATTTTAGCTGTCAGTTTCCTTTACAAATTTGGAGTGTTTGTAATGTGCGTATCTATAAATCTTTACAATTATTATAAAACAGCAAAAAATAGAAAGTACAAAATTATTACAGCATATTTATCAGTACTAATATGTATCTTTCTCCCCGTCTGCATATATTTCTTTAGAAATTTAGAAAATTTATATAATTATGTGAGAGGATCATATGAGCTTTCATATGGTTATTTCTCGGCAATATCTTCAGGAATACATAACAATATATTGGCACTACCCTTAATTATAATGTTATTTTTTACCTTCTACTTAACAAAGAATAAGCTTACCAAATGGTTGATTCTTTCTGGAGCGCCATTTTTATGGCTAACTATAAAGTACTCACTTTGCGTAGAAGGACCTTGGTTTATGAGCTTTCTGGCCATCACAATTCTTGTTTATGCGCTAATTACACTAATAATACTGTGTGAGAAAGAGGATATTTTTTCATTTCTAAAAAGATTTGCAATCTTATGGTTTATTCTTATTATTTTTAACATATCAGCAGAAATGACTTTGCCAAGCTTCACATCAAATATCTCAAAAAATATAATAGATAGCCTTGATTTCAAAGGTTTAAACATAACCGTAATTCAGTCCCAAATGAATTACTTGAAATACCAAACCGCAAAAAATCTATCCGAAGACTCTTTGCCCATTTCCATCTTAGAAAAAGTTGCCAATTCAACAGTAGACGTATATCCATGGGAAACTTCTGTCATTGGTGCGAACAACTTAAATTGGGATCCGCGTCCAATCTTCCAATCATACACAGATTATACTCCCTGGTTAGATAATTTTAACAATAAATTTTTAAATTCTGATAGATCTCCAGAATATTACCTCTGGTTCAAGCGCAAAACAAGACCAGAAATTACAAGCCTCAGGAGCCGAATGCTTTTCAACGATGACCCTCTGACAATTTTAGACATATTGAGAAACTATCAGATGGTTATGAGAGAAAATGAAATCACACTGCTTAAAAAAAATCCAGAAAGTTCAATTAACAATCCAAAAACAATTGACAAAACAAATACAAAATGGGATACGTGGTTAAAAATACCATACAATTACAAAGACACAAGCTTTATTTTACTGGCTCGGGTAAGCATAAAAAGAAATATGCTGGGCATTATTACAAGATTTTTATACAAAGAAGAACCCATATTTATTGAATATAAAGACATAGAAGGCAAAGTACACAAATACAGACTCTCCCCCGATAATGCCATTGATGGTGTATGGATAACCCCTTTACCTGTTAGCCTAAATGACAAGGAATATTTCATTACAGCCATCCCTATTAAGGAATTTAAGGTATTAAGTTCCAATCCATATTGTTATGAACCAGACATAACTATAACCTGGGAAAAAGTTGAGGTTTTCAACAAACGCCTTATTAAGGTTTTATAACTGCGCTATCCAAATTATTATTTATTTCTTAAATGTTTACAGTTTTTTTATTAGTATCTTTCTTTTTCTAGGACCGTCCGCCTCTACAAAGAATATCCCTTGCCACCTGCCCAGCTTTAGATTTGAGTTTTCAACGGGCACAATAACAGACGACCCTATTAGAGTAGAGATAATGTGGGCATTTGCGTTTCCTTCAATATGCCTATAATTTATCCCCCTCGGAACACATTTCTTTAGGAATTCCTCAATGTCCAACCTTACATCGAGATCTGCGTTTTCGTTTATTGTTATTGCAGCAGTCGTATGGGGAACAAAGCATAATAAAACTCCATCAAGCTCCCCAAAGCTCTCTTTTGCTTTGTTAGATATCAAGCGAGTCACATCAATAAGTTCGAGGTCTTTTGTGCTCCTTATATCTATTTCTATCAAAATCTACCACCTCGTGCACTCTGAGGGAGATATGCAGCTTAAGCCCGAAGAAGTGATACTGAGTTGATAGTTTCTGCTAAGACCTAGAATACCTTTTACCTTTATTAGGCCACTATCGTCCACCGTAACGCCAGCAACCTGCACAAGGTTATTTGTGTCAGAGAAGTTAACAGGATATGTCTTATTTTGAATGTAATAGAGAGTATAAGCATCCCTCTCAGCTGACAATACACCTGCCGCCACAGCATCGCAGGCCTTCTGGGTTAGATCCACATAATTTGCAAAAGCTATAGCTACAAGAATACCAATGATGACGATGACCACCAAAAGCTCAATTAACGTGAAACCACCCTTCTTGAGATATCTCAAACCCTGCACCTTTCCCTCTTAATAAAAAAGGCCGCTCTTTAGCGGCCTTTTTGAATTTTTACCAGCCAGAGCAGTCAGTACCTGCTGCACCGTTTCCGCTGCAACTAAGAGTTCCTGTAGAGGGAGTATAGGTAATTGAGTAGTCATAAGTTGTTCCGCCTGCAGCAACAGATATACCGCTACCCGTGTAAGTAATACCTCCCTGTGCAGTCGCTTGTGCCGTTACGCCTGCGTAACTTGAAGCATATGTGCCATACTGTCCATAATAGAGAGCGCTAGCACCTCTTAGAGCAGCTAAAGCACCCTTTGCACTAGCATCAGCAGCATTCTTTGTAAGGTTCTGATAGAGCGGGAACGCAACTGCAGCGAGTATACCAATGATGACGATAACTACCAAAAGCTCAATTAACGTAAAACCCTTTTTGTTCCTTAGACTCTTTTTAGGTAAACTTAACATATAACCCCTCCTAAGATTATTTTTAAAACTTCTTACATTATAAATCAGTTGCAAAAGCTGTCAATAGTAATACTTAGTCCTATAAACGCACCTCCTCTCAATACTATGATATACCATATATCGGCAAAAGAAAAGGGAACAAGCTTGTCTTATAATCTATTTAACAATAGCCTGATACAGACTAAATATAGGCAGATACATTGCTATTACTATAAAACCTACTATGCCACCGATAATCACTATCATAGCAGGCTCTAACATGCTTGAAAGCGCCTTTACCGTGGTCTCCACCTCATCGTCATAATAATCTGCAGATTTGTCCAACATCTCATCTAAATGCCCGGTTTCTTCTCCGATGGCTATCATCTCCACCAATACCATAGGAAATTTATCGGTCTTGCTCATAGAGTCGGCTATTGTCTGACCTCTTCTAACAGCATCGTGTATAAATTTTATACCCTTTTTCAATACAACGCTCGACAACACGTCTTCTATTATCTCAAGCGATGTCAGAACTGGCACGCCACTTCTCGTCATAGATCCAAACGTCCTTGCAAATCTGGAGCATTCTATCTTCATGTAAAGAGGGCCAAAAAGTGGCAGCCTGAATATAACCAGATCAAAAATTTCCCTGCCTTTTGGTGTTTTCATAGCTCTGGTAAAGAAAAAAATACCAACTATAATAAACGCTACTATTAAAAGGAAGTTGTTTATCAGAAAGTGACTGGCATTAACCACGATCGAAGTCATAAGCGGCAGCTTTGCACCCATACCTGTAAGAAAGCCCGCAAACATAGGCACTATGAACATTAACAAAAATGCGCTAAGCGCGAGCGCAATGGTTAAGACAAATATAGGATAACTAACTGCCTGCTTTACTTGATTTCTAAGTGCCATCTCCTTTTCAAGGTAGGTAGCAATTCTCGCAAGTATTACATCAAGAGATCCAGATGCCTCACCTGCTCTTACCAGGCTGGTATAAAGCTTATTAAAAACGTTGCTATGCCTCTCAAGTGCCCTTGCGAGGCTCTCTCCTCCCTCCACTCTCTTCAGCACGTCCTCAATAATATCCTTAAATGCCTTTTTTTTGGTTTGCGATTTCAGGGTGTTTAGCGTCCTTGCTATTGGAACACCCGCTGCGATAAGTGTGGCGAATTGCCTTGAAAATATTGCAAGCTCCTTCTGACTAACCCTATTAAATAAAGAAAAGGAAGCTGCTGCCTTCTTGTCTTCTTTTTTAGCCGATAAAGCCTGAGCCTGATCTTTTATCTCATTTATCTCTACCACGAGAAATCCTTTATTTCTAAGGTCATTCTTTAGAATCTGAAGAGATGCCGCATCGGTATTTCCAGTAAGGAGCTTGCCCTGAGCGTCCCTGACTCTATAAAAGAAATTTGGCATTATAGTCTCCCAACCAGGCGCATAAACTCTTCCTTGTTCACGGCAACCGTAAAGGCATCCTCAAAGGATACCTTCCCGCGAAGCACCAGGTCTTTTAGTGAAGAGTCAAGCTGTTGCATACCATATCTCCCCGAGGTCTGTATCACAGAATAAAGCTGCGCTGCCTTTCCTTCCCTGATAAGATTCTTCACAGCAGGAGTCGCGATCATCACCTCAACTGCAGCCACCCTGCCACCTCCAATCTTTGGCAAAAGTGATTGAGACACTACTCCTTGAATAGCAGTGGAAAGCTGGGTCCTTACCTGCTGCTGCTGGTTTGTAGGAAATACATCTATAATTCTATCTATGGTCTGTGGAGCATCATTTGTGTGAAGTGTAGAAAATACCAGATGCCCAGTCTCGGCAGCAGTAATGGCCGCAGATATTGTCTCTAAATCTCTCATCTCGCCTACCAATATAACATCGGGATCTTCTCTCAATGATGCCCTGACGGCACGCGCAAAAGATTTTGTATCGTTTCCCACCTCTCTTTGATCCACAATGGATTTTTTATGTGAGTGAAGGTATTCTATAGGGTCTTCAATAGTTATAATATGACACTCTCTTGTTCTATTTATTATATTTACAAGGGAGGCAAGCGTGGTGGATTTTCCAGAACCCGTAGGGCCTGTTACCAGAACTAGCCCCCTGACCAATTTTGCAAATTCAGCTATAACAGGAGGCAAACCCAAAGACTCCAGACTTGGGATCTCCCATGGTATCAGCCTGAGCGCTGCCCCCCATACCCCTCTTTGCCTATACACGTTGACCCTAAATCTTCCTATTCCAGACATACCATAGGAAAAGTCGATATCGAGCTCCTCTTCTATCTTTTTTTTCTGAAAATCTGAGAGCATAGAAAATATAGTTTCAAATGCTATTTTTGGAGTAAGATTACCATATTCCTCCAGTCTTATCAATTTCCCCTCTTGCCTTACTACAGGGGGTATTCCGACAGACAGGTGTATGTCGCTTGCGTTCATTTTAACAGCCTTTTCAAGAAGTTCTGTTATCTCCATATTACCTCCTAATCTTCAGTAAATATCTTCTTTACAATCTCCTGAGGCGTGGTAATCCCCTTAAATATAAGGTCTACTCCATTTTCTCTCATTGTTCTCATTCCTCCCTTAATAGCCGCGCTCTTTATCTCTTTGGAGGGTGCTCTCGACATAACAAGGGATCTGACTTCATCGTTTACAACAAGCAGCTCTGGCACGACGATCCTGCCCTTATATCCCGTCCCAAAACACGCACTGCAACCTGTACCCTCAAAATATGTGATCTCGCCTACAGGTCCGAAGCCAAACCCTCCTGGAGAAATGCCCAATGCCACCTTTAGATCATCTGGCATCGAAACCTCCCTTACACACTCAGGACAGACCTTTCTAACGAGTCTCTGCGCCAATACACAAAGAGTGCTGGATGCTAGCAAGAATGGCTCTATGTCCATATCCATAAGTCTGGGAAATGAGCTGGCAGCATCGTTTGTGTGAAGAGTACTGAGAACTAAATGTCCTGTCATTGCAGCTCTGACAGCTATTTCAGCCGTTTCACTATCGCGAATCTCGCCAACCATTACTATATCAGGATCCTGCCTCAAAAAAGACCTTAAAAGGCTTGCAAACGTAAGATTTATTTGAGTATTCACCTGAGACTGTGTAACACCTGGAATATAGAATTCCACAGGATCCTCGGCAGTCAATATATTAACGTCTTCTTTGTTGAGAAGGCTAAGGGCAGAGTAAAGCGTGGTAGACTTTCCTGAACCAGTAGGACCGGTTACAAATATCATGCCGTAAGGCTTTTGCAATATCGAATTAAAGGTCTTCAACTCCCTTTCGGGGAATCCCAAAAGTTCTAAATCCATCGCTACAGCCTTTTTGTCAAATATCCTTAGAACAACTTTTTCACCTTGGGTGCATGGCATAATAGATACTCTCATATCTATCTCTTTGTTTGCAACTTTTAGGTGCATCCTGCCATCTTGAGGTCTTCTTCTTTCAGATATGTCCAGAGTTGAGAGTATCTTTATTCTTGAGACTATGGCAGGGCCAATCGACTTTGGAAATTCTGAAATCTTCAAAAGCGATCCGTCAATCCTATACCTCAGAATTATCTTATCTTCATAAGGCTCTATGTGAACGTCGGAAGCCCTTTTAAGTACGGCTTCTTCGACTATCGAATTCACCAGTTCTATTACCGAATCATCATCGTCATAAGTAAATCTTTCCTGTTGCTGCTGAGAATTTATATAAGTCTGTGAATCTGAATCTTCCTTGCCAAACATCGTCTCTTCTCTTTTTTTGAAGCTAATTTCGCCAGAAATGTATTTTGCAAAATCACTGGCAAGAATCATAGCAGGTTCGATTTCTGTCTTTGTAATCATACGAACGTCGTCAACGGTGGACAAGTCCTGCGGGTTCACCATTCCAAGTAAGAGGTTATTACCCTTTAATGCTAAGGGCAAAATCCTCCTTTGTTTTATGAAGTCTGGGGATAAAATCTGCAAAGCCTTTTCGTCAAGCGGAGTTTCTTGTATGCGTTTTATTTTAAAGTTATAAGTATTCTCTAAACTTTCGAGTACCTCCTTCGTCAGGAGCCCCTTGTTTTCCAATATGTCGATCAAGGACATATCACTAACTTCAAGTTCATATAAAATCTCTTTTGCGTAGTCTTGTGCCAAAAAGCCATCATCCAATAGTTTATTTATGATCCTTGCTTCTCTGGGTCTTTTTACACTCTCTACTATCAACGCCCACCACCATTATAAAAAATTTATTTATAATTCATATTATCATATTCTCTAAACTTTGAATCAAATTATAATTAACTTTCTCACTTTATTGCAAAAATTATATAATATTATTTGGTAAAATAACAGAGGGCGATATTTCTCAAAAATAACCTATTCGAAATGCTATTGTTTCTTCACAATTGACAAAAGAGAGGCATCCCTTATGACATATATAGTTATGAACCAAATACTATAAAAAGGTGGAATAGATATGATACAGATGAAAAGTTTAAAATTTTTCAGTTACTTCTGAAATTGGTTTGTTTAAAAAATAATCTCTTAATGCCTCAGATGAAATATATTGAGCAGATTATAATATATACTCATTTTAACAGAGTTTTAAAACAGAGGTAGGTGAAAAAATAAAATCAGATCTGTTAAGAATAAGATGATATAGATATAACAGAACTTTTTTCAGATTAAGATGTAAAGTTAATCAAATAAGAAATTCACCTAACTCATCCCAAGTCTTCTTGTTACATCTTCAAACGGTATTCTTTCTTTAGATGCAATGGAACTCTCAACAGCCTGGATAAAATCGTCTCTTAATTCAAACCCATAATCAGGGTCAACTATTTCTCTTTTTTTTCTTACATTGCTTTGCCTATTAATTCTTTAAACTCATCTATGCTCAGATCAGCTACTTTCATATTAGCTCCTCCTTCGATCTCTGTTAATTAATTATAAATCCCACTTGCTTAATGTCAACTAAAGTTTTTTTCTAAGATATGTTTATAACAATTTATACTTCACAAATTCTTTTAGGTGTAGTTTAAAAACTGCGTTGGTGCAAAATTTCTTTATCTAATGTAATATTATATTTAGTCATCGTCCACCTCCGATAGTTTTGGTTGGTGTTAACTTATGTTCTATCATTGGACGATGGCCTTTTTATAATTTTTTATTGATAATCACTTCCTTTTTACAGAAAATTCTGTACGTTACTGATAAAAAAATAACAGGAGGTAATATGAACGAACTATTAATAGAAAATGCTTCAATACTTAATGTAGAATCTGGCAACATTTTAGAAGGATCGAGCATGCTTATATCTAATGGTATTATTACGGGCATAAACGCTAAAAAAGACTGTCCTCAAAAAATAAACTTAAACGGCCAGCTAATAATCCCTGGGTTGATAAACGCACATACCCACGCAGCAATGACACTCCTTAGAAGCTATGCAGACGATATACCCTTGATGGACTGGCTAACCAACTACATATGGCCAAAGGAGGCACAAATTATAAATCCTGAAACAGTGTACATAGGAACCCTCATTGCTTGCTATGAAATGGCGAAGAATGGTGTTACTACATTTGTAGATATGTATTTTTACGAAGATATGGTGGCAAGGGCAGCCGAAGAAATAGGTCTAAGGGCGCTAGTTGGAGAGGGAGTTTTGAGCATTCCCACACCCCATGCAAAAGGCGAAGCGCAGGGAATAGAAAATACAAAAAAATTAATAGAAAAATACAAAGATAACGAACTTATATCCCCTATCGTAGCACCACATGCACCTTATACCTGTTCTGATGACCTATTGAAAGAACTTGCTTCTATTTCTATCAGAGAAGACTCCCCTCTACACATTCATCTATCAGAGTCTGAAAAGGAATTTCTAGATGTGCAGAGAGGAAAGGGGTTCACTCCGACAGAGCATCTTGAAGCATTGGGAATATTTAAGGCGAAAACCCTCGCTGCACACGCAAATTATCTAACCGACGTAGATATATCGATATTAAAAAAATACAATGTGGGGATAGCTCATTGTCCCGAGAGCAACGCAAAGCTAGCCAGTGGCATATGCCCTGTTGTAAAGTTGTTTGACTCTGGAGTAAACGTAGCTATTGGAACAGACGGGGCAGCCAGCAACAACAACCTTGATATCCTTGGAGAAATGGATTTCGCGCTGAAGCTCCAAAAGATCTCAAATAGCAATCCGCAAGCGCTAAGGGCTCTCAATGCACTTCAAATGGCAACTTCGATGGGTGCAAGAGCAATATTTAAGGAAGATATTGGCAGCATTGAAGTGGGCAAAAGAGCTGATTTTCTTGTGATAGACAGAGAAAGCCCCTCAATGTTGCCAGGGCACAACATAGTAGCCGATTTAGTCTATAGCGCCACACCAGATTGCATATTAAGCGTTTGCGTTAATGGAAAGTGGATAATACAGAACAAAGAACCACAATTCGACAAAGACAAAATAATAAGACTGGCAAAAAATATTATGAAGAAGTATTTTTCATAAAAAATTCTTTGAAAACAAATATAACTGGACTTACAGGATAATGATCCTCGATATCTTGCAAGAAGACCTTTGCATCGGAATACTGATGCATATGTATGTTGTATCTTACCAGAGCAATCAAGGTTAAAAGAGAATCTGGACTGGTCTTATATAAAAGATCTGCATACTTAAACGAATTCTTACAGCCCTCAAATGAACATGAGATATCAAGCAACCCGATCAAGGGTTCTTCATAAAAAGGGTGTAATTGCAGAGATTTTAAAAAGTATTCTTTCGCCTCAGGATAGTTTCCTTTTAGTTCACTAGCTTCTCCCATATAATAATAAAGAACAGGGTCGTTTGGAAACAGACTAAGACCTAAGAGGGAGGTTCTTTCTATAGAATTTGCCATCTCCTCTCTTAAGTTGCTATCTGACTTTGGCAAGCTATTGGCAATTAAAAGATATTTGTCATCAAGGCTAAAATAAGAATAATAATCATACGGGTAAAAAGAAAGGGCACTAGTACCTTTCATAACCTTTTCAAAATTATTGTGTATCTTAAAAATTCCATTGTCAATATTGTAGTAAAATCCCATATATGAAAATACGAAAAGACATATTATTGAAATAGCCAAAGGAAAGATGTTTAGCCTTATCTCGCCTCCTTTGAAGGGCAGGTTAGCCAGCCCAAGAGCAAGAAAGAAAAAGAACAAAAGTGACACGTTTAAAACAAAGAAGTTAAAGAAAAGATAGAAAATAATGGCGCAAAGACCAAGTAAGGGTATCAGATTTAATTTATCCTTATAAGTAGAAAGATAATTTCCATAAAGGGCCAAAAATAGCAAGATAACAAAAGAAATAAACAGTGGCAGGCCGCCAAGAGCCAAAAACTCCAGAAATTCGTTGTGAGATACGTCTATAAAGACCATATTCGCACTGCTCCAATGGAAAATACTGTTTGATGTATCAAAAAATTTTGATGCAATGGGATAATAATTTGCAAGTCCATAACCTGTAAGAGGTCTTTTCAAAAACATCTCAGACGATGCTTTCCACATAGTAAGCCTCTGAGAAAGAGAATCGTCTTCTACGTGTCCGACTTGCCTGCTGAAACCCATATCGTACCAGTTTGGGTTTGTATATGGCGTTGCAAAAAACAAAGCTATTGAAACAAAAATCCCGATTAATAAAAGGGCGCTTACTTTTTTAGAACTTAACACATCCCTTCTTAAAACAAACAAAAGTACCAAAAAAAGAACAAAAAAACCAAATATGTTAGCTCTTGAATATGTTAAAAGAAGCTCAAAAAAAGAAAATACAAAAATTATGCAGAAAAGAGGAATAAATTTTTTGTACGTGTAAATAAAACAAATAGCAGACAACGCAATAACCGACAAAAATACGGCATAATCATTTGGTTGGCCAAAAAAAGAAGTAAGTCTACCCGGATAACCCTCAAGGTTTAGAAAATCAAAGTTGGCATACTCAAATAAGCCATATATAAGGGGAATTATAGAAGATATTACAATACTTAGATATATGCAAAACAAATCTCTTTCTTTAAACTTGTGTTGAACAATAAGCCAGACAAGGCATAAAAAAATTAGATAAAAAAGGAGCCCTGTAAGCCTCGCGCTTTGGCCGAGAATGGCATAAACTTTTGAGGGGGCTACGTAAACTGAAAACAAAAGAGAAAGTATAAAAAAAATTATTGCAAAAAATACATACTTAGATATACCATTATCGTTTCTAAGAGAATATAGCGAAAAAAGGACACAAAAGATTGATACGAGAATGATTTTTGGTAGAGAAAACGACTGAGTTATGTTCCACGGATAAAAAATCAATATTGGATAAACGACTACCAAAAAAGAGAATAAAAGAACTACAGGCTCTTTTAAGATTCTATTAATTTTAGAGATACAGTTACAGATACTCGACGTCGTCTTCCTCGAGGTATTCGCCCTGCCAGATTTCCAATATCTGAGCGCTTATCTTGCCAGGATTAGATATCTTATGAGGAGTAGATTTCGGTATTAAAACGCTCTCACCCCTATGATAAAATACCTTTTTGCCATCTTTTTCAACTTCTACTGCTCCTGAGAGTATCATCCAGTTTTCCGATCTGTGGTGGTGCATCTGAAGTATAATCTCTTTCTTCGGTAGCAACAATACCTGATAGATTAGAAAATTATCTCCTCTGCTCACAAGAGTCTTCTGACCCCAAAATCTATAAACTGTCCTGTGAATCTGGCTTTCTTCTCTGCCCTGTTCTTTAAGGGCATCAAAAGCGTCCTTTACGTATTGTGAGTGGCCTCTCTTGCAAACCAGTATCGCGTCATCGGCATCCACTATTATCAAGTCCTCTAAATCTACTCCCACCATAAGCTTACCAGTGCTATACATAAATGAATCTTTACAATGAAGTGATAGCACATCGCCTGTTTTCACATTATTGTTCTTGTCCTTTTTGGCCACCTCATAAAGAGAATCCCAGCTTCCCAGATCGCTCCATTCAAAACTAGATGGAATAACTGCACCCAATTTAGATCGCTCCATTACTGCCTTGTCCACAGGAAGAGACGGCAACGAAGAGTATACCTTTTCAGGATCTCTTTCGAGATCTTTTTCAAATATACCCTTCACTTTATCAAAGGTCTCAAGATCGAATTTTTTCACCTCAGAAAGAAATATTTCAGGTTTCCACATAAACATTCCAGAATTCCAGAGATAATTCTCATCCTGAATATAAGTGTTTGCCTTTTCTATGGAAGGTTTCTCTTCAAATCTTGATATCTTAAAGCCATTAGAACCTTCAATCTTGTCCCCTTTTAAGATATAACCATAGCCAGTGGATGCAAAGGATGGTTTTATGCCAAAGGTAACTATATAGCCCTTTTCAGCTAACTTTTCGGCGCCCACTGCAGCTTCATAAAAAAGGTCTTCATTCGATATCATATGATCCGCAGGAACGATCAATATCGGCTCATTAACTCCAATTTTTTCAAAATACAGTGTAAGATAAAGACAGGCTGCATAAGTATTTCTCGGATATGGCTCGAGCAAAATATTATATTTAATCTTCGAATCACCGTTATTACTTAGCTGCCATTCTAAATCTTCTTTATGCGCCTCAATTCCTACAATTAAAATATGGTTTTCACACAGAGGCAACAGCCTATCTATGGTGTTTTGGAGTAAAGATTTATCGCCAGTGAGAGAGATAAGCTGCTTTGGATATCTTTCTCTGCTCAAGGGCCAAAGCCTGCTTCCTACTCCACCAGCAAGTACAGCGATCTTCATTTTTCACCCTCCTCAGAGAAGAAGTTCATCATATTATAAATATCATTATCAAGATTATATTTCAAAAAATCTTTATTGTTTTCAATATTCATATAAAACAAGAACTTAATTTCAGGCACATCAATGACGTTTAGAAGCCACCTAACAGAAAGAGCAGCACACTCATACCCCTTCGTAAAGGACGTACCGCCTATCAACACGATCAAACCCTTCCTGCCATTATTATCAATTTTCTTGTCCAGAATGTTCTTTCTTGCCCAGAACTGTTGGCATCTATCTATCGCGGATTTTAATGTGGCAGTAACCCCACCAAAGAAAACAGGAGAGAAAAATAAAAAATATTTACAAGCCTCAATCTTCTCATAAACCTTATGCATTTCGTCGCTAATTATACAATTGCCTGTCAAAGAGCACTTTTCGCATCCCCTACAGGGGGAAATATTCATCTCTCTGAGATCGAACCTGACAACATTTTCATTGTCCAAAGATGTCAAGAATCTATCTATCAGAAAATCAGTATTTCCCCCTGCATTAGGACTTCCATTGATAATCAAAAAACTTCTCTTAGTCAATATAACTTCTTGCCCCTAAATACCTCTCGGCATAATATGATTCATTCAAAGAATCAACCATTATCCCACCATGATACGCTGCGTGAATAAAACGATTATCGCCGATATAGATGCCCACATGACTTGGGCCGCTTTCATAAGTTTGAAAAAAAACCAGATCACCCGGTTTAAGTTCTGATGTCGAAATCTTATCTCCATCATAATACTGTGAATCTGCATCTCTTGGAATACTTATGCCATTAATTCTATAAACATATTGCACAAAACCGGAACAGTCGAAACCACTTGGAGTTGTTCCTCCCCATCTATAAGATACCCCTTTGAGATGCAATGCCGTTCTAATAATCTCCTGCCTCAAATCTTGATTGTTTGCATATGCATTCGACGCAAACAGAACAGTAGAAAAGGCAAAAATAGCCAACAGCCAAAAACAAAATAATTTAACCTTCAAACATTCTTTCCTCCTTTCTTGGTCTAAAAAACACACAGGCAAAGGAGTCCCTGCCCTATCCCCTTATTCTTTTTCTAGAACTGCCTAATCTAACAGGTGCTAAAAATTGTTTGCAAAGTTAAATGCATTTTCTGCATCAGACTTTGCGCCAATTGACTTAAAGCCATCTCCTGCCTTGACCAGATCTTCTCTATTTCCTTCGCTAAGTGCAACAGAAAATGCATAGTTATAGGCGGTCCAGGCATCTGCCTTAGAACCCACGCTCTTAAACCCATCTCCTGATTTGATTGCACCAGACGCAGATCTAAATTTCATAGCCAGGCCAAACGCATAATTGTAGGCATTCCAGGAATTTTCCTTGTCACCCAAAGACTTAAAGCCGTCTCCTGCCAATATACACCCATCTAATGACTTTTGCATCTTCGCAAAAGCAAATGCAATAGTGTAAGCCTTCTTTGCATCAGAATCGTTGCCCAGCTTTCTAAAACCATCTCCAACCGCAACCAAAGCCTGAATGTTCCTCTGAGAAATAGCAAGACCCAAAGCATAAGAATATGCATTCCATGCATCCTCGGTATCTCCTGCATTCAAAAAACTATTAGCAGCAGACAGAGTCTTGTCAATATTTCTCTGAATCATTGCAGCGCCAAAGGAAGTCGCTAAATCAGACGTCGAAACCTGGCCAGAAGAGAATTCTGTAGAAGAAGAGCTATTAGACCCCGAAGCTAATGGCATCACACTAGAATTAACACCTTGTGCATCGCTTTGCTGTGAAAATGCGTTGTTAGATAAAAAAGGGTTCTTTGTACTATCAACGCTTTTTGCACCGGCAGAAACTGGAAAAAAGAATAAAAGGACAGTTAAAAACGCTGCCATTTTGGTGCAACCTTTCATTCAACTACCCCCTTTCAAGCGGGCAAATAAATTTTCAAAATAATTTATGATAGTATAACATATTTTTTAAAAACACAATACATCGTGAAAGGAGTATTAAATTGACAGATAATCTAATAGATGAGCTCTATCTCTTGTCCCTTTCGTCCTACAATGTAGGAGAATTACCTGTAGGATCGATTCTTTACAAAGAAGGAGATATCTTATCAGCATCACAAAATTTATGTGAAAGAAAAAAATCGCCCATCGAGCACGCAGAGATATCAGCAATAAAAATTGCTATAAAAAATTACAATAGATGGCACTTACAAAACTCTACCATCTACTGCTCTCTTGAACCCTGCTTGATGTGCGCTGGAGCAATAATAGAATGTAAGATAAAAAACGTAATATTTTGTGTAGCGTCCAAAAAATCCACAAGGGAAATCTTGGAGTCAAACGGCATTTTCTGCAGACAAGTATGTGATACGAGGTTCAATCATCTTTTAGAAAGATTTTTCAAAGATATAAGAAATAAAAATAGAGATCTTTAGAACAAAGAGTCAGGCGCTCTCAACCAATATTGAAATTTATCAAAGTGTATCGTCAATATTGACATAACATTATAAAAAGTTTAGAATTACAACTTGTGAGCCGTTAGCTCAGCCAGGTAGAGCATCGGCCTTTTAAGCCGAGGGTCGAAGGTTCGAAGCCTTCACGGCTCACCATTTTGTTTTTGAATAGTTGTGCAACAGAATCCTTTGCTTAGGCTATTATGGAATAAAATGAGAAAGCGCTATATTGAAGTTGATTAGATTATTACATCTCCTGCATAAAAAACAGGTCCATCCTTGCAAACCCTTACGTATCCGTTGACGCCCTTTATCACGCAGCCCATACATGCCCCTGCACCGCAGGCAAAAACAGACTCTAAGCTTATTTGTGCGTTTTTGTGCCTCCCTTGGATTGCCTTAAGCATTGGCGCAGGTCCGCATGCGAAAACGCCATCATATTCTTCTTTTAATTCGAAATTAATTACAGTACCCTTTTCTCTGTAAGATCCGTCATCGGTATAGACAAAAACTTCTCCAAACTCTGCAAATGCATCTTCGAATATAATCCTATCCCTATTTCTAAATCCAAGTATTACGTCAGTCTCAACTCCATTTTTTTTTAGGTTTTTTGCCAGATAAAACATTGGTGCAATACCTGTACCACCAGCATAAAGAAGAGCCTTTCTAAACTTGTCAAATTGAAACCCATTGCCCAGGGGACCTCTGATCTTTAAGATATCTCCCGCCCTAGCTCTACTTAAAATATTAGTTCCCTTACCCTTTATCTCGATCAAAAACCTAAGAATATTTTTATCCGCATCAAAAACGCTAAATGGCCTCATAAAAAATGGGTCATTAAGATCGTTTACCTTCAACATAAAAAATTGTCCAGGAATGGGATTCAAATTAGCTCTGACATCTAAATCAATTAAAAAATGAAAATCACTAACTTTTTCAACGCTTACAACTGTCGTATCAATCATTTTTCCTATCTCCCAAAATTTTTTATCTTCCAGAAAAGTGCAAGGACGGCAAACTTCGGAAGTACCAGCATTCTCCTTGCCCTCTTTGGTTCGCTAATCAATCTATAGAGCCATTCAAGGCCTAAATTTCTAAAAATCTTTGGCGCCCTTTTCTTTTTGCCCGACAAGACGTCAAACGATCCTCCAACTCCCATTCCAATTATATTACTGTTAACCTTGATAAGCTCGTTTAAAAAAAGTTCTTGTTTTGGAAAGCCCATAGCAGCCATCACAAATGATGCACCAGAGTTAACTATTCTATATACAGAAGGTCTAAAATCATTAAAATAGCCGTTTTCGTACCCAACCACTTTTATACCGATTTTTTGGAATTTATCTTTTAGCGACTTAACTACTTCATCACTTGAGCCTACCAGGTAAACTCCCTTATCATATTTTTTGCATATATCCAAAAAATGCGGTATAAGATCAATCCCGCACATTCTCTTTGTGTTTAAAAATAAAGCAATACCAATTCCATCTGGCACTACAAGATCTGCCCTATTAAAGGTTTCAAGAGCAATCTTGGAGTTGACATCTTTTTTCATAGAATACATAACCATTTCAGGGTTAAGGGTAATAATCCTGAAACCCAAGTTATTAGTAAGTCTTTCTTCGAAAGATTCCAGTATATCCTCAAACCCTACTATGTCCACAGGAACAAGATCGAATATAAATCTTCTCATCAAATTGTTTTTTTAGATATAATCAAAATTTTTATAAGCCAATTTTTCAAGTTCTCTTAACTTTTTAGAAATTTGTTTTTCTATACTACTTTTTCTATTGTACATCTCTACGAGATCTTTAAGATCCAGAGCCGTATAACAATATTCCTCTAAATCTATCTGGCGCATAAAACCCCTAACTTTTGGATCATAATCAATAGACACAAAGGGAGTCAAGGACTTAGCGCAAAATACTGCACCGTGAAATCTGGTAGCCACGAACATCTCACATTGGGCTACAGACCTAAATGTTGTTAAAAAATCTCCATATAGAATTTCATCAAATTTTATTCCGCAACTCTTTAGATATCTTTCATCTTCTTTATCGAATGCTACGCCTCTTATCGCAAAACCCTCGCCTTTCAATCTCTCAGAAAATAACTTCAAACTTTGAACCGATTGAGAAGATTCTTTACAGGATCTAAGGTTGATACCAAAAATTTTTTCTTTCTTGGGGAGCAAAAAATCTATTGTAAAAGCTATGTCAGCAACCTCTTGAAGAATTTCACCTTTCAATCTCAATCTTTTTGCCAAAGAAAGGGAGAGGGAATCCCTCAAGGCCAGCACATCAACTCTATTTAAAAATCTAACAAAGAATTTTGATTTTCTATGATCAATCGGGCCGAGTGATTGAGATAGCATAAGAACCCTCTTCCCAAATAAACTGGCAACAAAAACTGCGCCCGTATAAAAAACTAAGCTTGAAAAACTAGTTCTATCCTGGATAATTCCTCCACCAGGAAAGACTATCCTATCAGCCAACAGTATATTTTTAACCACATCAAACAATTTATTTTTCTCAACGTGATTGGGCGCTGATTTTTTAGAATTCCAGAGAATCTTTACTTCATTTTTGTTCTTTAAAAGGTACGCCTGAAGGATCGCATCGTCTCCCACATTGCCAGCCCCGAAATAGCCTATCAAAAAGTCCAATTTAAGACTCTATTATTATATTGTCTATCAGACGTACTTTGCCTATCCAACCAGCCAGAAGAACAGCTACTGGTGGCTTAATATCTGATTTTTCATTAAGATTTTCTATATCAACTGCCTGAAGATAATCCAATTTTATGCCCTTTTCCTGAAGTCTTTTTTTTGCTTCTTCTAAGACTTCTATTTCAAACGAGCCAGATTCAATTTTTTCTTTTATCCAGAAAAGCTCTTTGCTAAGGTTTAGGGCTATTTTTCTGTCTTCAATAGACAGATATGAATTCCTTGAGCTTAAAGCTAAGTTATCAGCATCTCTTACGATAGGAGAGGGAACAATTTTTACGGGGAAATCTAATTCCCTCACCATCTTTCTCAAAATCACCATTTGCTGAAAATCCTTTTCGCCAAAATGAGCAAAATCAGGTTGTACTATATTAAAGAGCTTACTAACGACTGTACATACGCCTTTAAAGTGACCTGGCCTAAATAAACCGCACAGCTTATCCTGGAGCTCTTTTACCTCCACAAAACAAAACTGCCCATCAGGGTACATTTCTTCCGCATTAGGGCAAAAAACAGCATCAACACCCTCTTTATCAAGCAATCTAAGATCTGAAGCAAGATCTCTTGGATACCTATCCAGATCCTCATTTGGACCAAATTGGATTGGATTGACAAATATCGATACCACTACAATTGACGACATCCCCCTTGCTCTTCTGACAAGAGATATGTGGCCCTCATGTAAAAACCCCATCGTCGGAACGAGAGAAACAGTCTTGCTGATCGATCTTTTTACTTCCAAAAACTTTCTCAGAGATTTTTTGTCAAAAAAAACCCTCATTACAGGGCGTCCTTTGCAGTAGCATTAATAATATCTTTTATTTTATTATCGATAAATGTAGGAATATATGGGATGTTTAGGTTCAAAAAACCTGTGGTAATCAAAGAGACGGCATCGTCTTTATTTATCCCTCTGCTCATCAGATACTCTACCTGTTCTTGAGAGATTGGACCAATAGATGCCTCATGAGAAAGGTGAGCCCTTATAGAGCCCTCTGACACTAGAGCAGGAATTGCATACATCGTTGCCTCTTTTGAAAATACTATGCCCCTGCAGTCAAGGTGAGCCATGCAAACTTCCTTTGTTTTTGCAATCATATCTCCTCTTGAATATATTACGCTCTGATCGGCTGCAATAGTTCTCGCAATTGACTCAGCGCGAGTATTTGGAGCATCAAGGTACATCTTCGAACCGAGATCTATGTAAGAATCTTTTAGCCCATATATTACATTGTTAAATTGAGCAGCAGCATTTTTGCCCGTAAGGTAGACATTTGGTGCCGATTGAATTGATTTTACGGGCTTCATAAGAATATAGTTGTTAACAAATTTAGCATCCTCTTCGAGGTGGATTCCGGTCCTTGGCCTTACGTCAAAATTATCTGCCCAATTATGAATCATAGTAAATGTTAGGCTGCCGCCCTTTTTTACATAAAATTCACTAATCCCAAGATGAATGCCTTCAGCATCGTTCTTTGAAAGAGAGCACCCCGTAATGACGTTAAGCGAAGCGCCCTCTTCTACGATGATAATATTGTGGACATTTTGACTTATATTGTTTTCATCCACGAGTAAACACGCTTGCAAGGGATATTCTACGTGCTGATTTGGAAAAACCCTCATAAAATATCCATGCGAAGGATTAAGCGCAACTGCTGCGGTATATTTGTCCTGATCTGGCTTAACTATCCTCCAAAAATAATCTTCAATAAAGTCAAATTTTTCTACAGCGTCATCTGTACTCATTATTTGAAGCTGATCTTTATACTTTTCATTGAGACTTTCATATATTACGCTATGATTTAGTTGAACAAACGAACCACTTCTGACATCTTCTTTTATATCCATACCGCTCATAATAGCAGCTTCCATAGTTTGGGACTTCAAAGATGATAGGCTCTCAACTCTATCTCTTTTAGCAAATTCTTTAAATCTTTCCAAATCAACGTCAGGGCCTAATGCAGCCTTTTTATCTTTTGCAGCACTAGCTAAAGATTTTATTTCAGAAAGCCTATTTTCACTTATTGGCATACCTGACACCCCTTATAGCCATTTCGCTTTATTTCATTTAGCATATCTCTTGGGTTGCCACTACATATTACTCTGCCATTTATAAAAATATAACCCTTGTCAGCATTAACAAAGTCAAGGATATAACCTGTATGGGTTATTATCAAAGCACCCCTTTTGGGACTTCTTACTTTATCTTTGCCGAGCAAATGATTGATGGCATGGCCTACAAGAGCTATATTCTCCATGTCCACACCCGATTCGGGCTCATCTATAAGCACAAATTCAGGCTTTTGCAACATAAGTTGCAGTATCTCCGATCTTTTCATCTCTCCGCCAGAGAATCCATCATTAATTGATCTTTTTATATGTTCTTTAATCTTCAGATTGTCCAATATTACATCTATCTCTTCTTCAGAGATGCCGTTGCTCTTGCCCAACAAATTAATCAATCTTTCCAGGCTCACGCCTCCGACCGTTGGCGGCCTCTGGAAGGAAAGACCAATGCCCATTTTTGCCCTTTCATATACATCCTTATTTGTAACATCTTCTCCTTTAAAAAATATTTTGCCCTGATCGACTTTATATTTTGGAAAACCCATCAAAGACATCATAAAGGAGGTTTTTCCAGCTCCATTGGGTCCAAAAAGAACGTATACGTCCCCATATCCCATAGAGAAGTCTACTCCTTTGAGAACTTGCTTCCCCTCTACAGATACCCATAGATCTACTACCTGCAGCATCTCTTGCATATCGTTGCTCCTTAGGTAAAATTTGTATACGTATAATTTTAACATAGAAAAATAGTAAAATTCAAAGAAGATATTCAGTTTCTAAGTAGTGTAAAATTGTCTGACAATTTATAAAATTTTACAAAAAAAGTAAGTTGTATTAATATTTTATAAGAAATATTCAGGAGGTGATAGGTTTGTATCCAACTCTTAAAGACTTTGCTGACAAAATTTTTATTGTCGACACAACGCTCAGAGATGGCGAACAAACGGCTGGAGTTGTTTTTGCAAACCAGGAAAAGATCCACATTGCAAAACTCTTAGACGAAGTAGGCATTAATCAGATCGAAGTGGGAATACCTGCTATGGGAGGCGGAGAAAAAGAAGCTATCAAATCAATAGTAAATTTAGGTCTTAAAGCCTCTATAATGGCCTGGAACAGAGCAGTAGTTGAAGATGTAAAAAATTCAATTGACTGCGGAGTTGATGCAGTAGCAATATCCATATCCACGTCTGACATACATATCAAACATAAATTAAGAACATCAAGGGAAGATGTGCTTGATTCAATGTGTAAAACAGTTGAATTTGCAAAATCAAAAGGGCTGTATGTCTCAGCAAACGCAGAAGACGCATCAAGATCGGATATGGATTTTTTGATCAAGTTTACCGAAAAAGCAAAACAGTCTGGAGCCGATAGGCTTAGATTCTGTGATACATTGGGGATTCTTGATCCCTTTGAGACCTTTGCAAAAATTAAAACTATATGTGATAGCACAGGAATTGATATAGAAATGCATACCCACAACGATTTTGGTATGGCAACTGCCAATGCACTTGCAGGCGTCAGAGGCGGTGCAAAATATGTAGGAGTCACAGTAAATGGCCTGGGCGAAAGGGCTGGGAATGCTGCCCTTGAAGAAGTAGTAATGGCTCTTAAAATAATACATAATCTTGATCTTGGATTCAAAACAAAGAAGTTTATCGAAATATGCGAATACGTGGCAAACGCCTCATCAAGACAGATCCCAATATGGAAAACGATTGTCGGTGCAAACATATTTGCACACGAATCTGGAATACATGCTGATGGAGTGTTAAAGAATCCGACAACTTATGAGGCATTTTCACCCGATGAAGTCGGCCTGGTTAGGCAAATCATCATAGGGAAGCATTCTGGTAGCGCTGCAGTAAAGAACAAATTTCATCAATTTGGCATAGATCTGAGCAAAGAAGAGACAAAATTGATATTAGAAAACGTTAGGAATCTATCAATTCAGCTAAAAAGGCCTTTGTTTGACAAGGAGCTCATGTATATCTACAACGATGTCCAGAAAGCTATCAGTAAAGAATCAGTCTTAGCAGTTTAATATTAATAATGCGGCCAGGCTACACGCCTGGCCTTTTGCTAAGAAACCATTCTAAGGTAATATCAATACCACTCTTTAGATCTATTTTTGGCTCCCATTTAAGCGTCTTCTTTGCCTTATTATAGTCCAACAAACTCCTTCTAATATCTCCCAGCCTTGCGTCAGCATAGTCTGGAATAGCTGCCTCATCAGATATTGACAGGCCATATTTTCTTGCACTCTCTAAAATTAATAAGAATATCTCTTTAGTCTTAGTTGCAATACCAGTCGAAATATTAAATACTCCACTCTCATCTGACATAAATGCAAGATCGTTTGCCATTACAACGTCTTTAACAAACACATAATCTCTTATCATTCCGTCATTGTCTTCAGGAAATATATTTATAGTAGATTTTTTGTTGTGAACTATATTTTCCATAAATATAGATACTACACCTGCCTCACCATGCGGTACCTGTCTTGGACCATATACATTTGAATATCTCAATATCACATATTTTAATCCGAATTCCTGAGCAAAGAGTTTTATATAATTCTCTGAAGTCAATTTAGATAGAGCATAAGGAGAAACAAGACAAGGTTTAGTTTCTTCATCTGCGACATCGTCTATTTCACCATATATAGCGCCGCCAGTTGATGCAAATAAAAATTTTGCTTTTAATTTTGAAGCGCATTCGAGCATTTTTATCGTGCCAAGTATGTTCGTTTTTGCATCGATGTATGGATGTGTTACAGAGTAGGGCACCGATATCTGAGCTGCCAGGTGACAGATTGCATCAGGAGAAAATTCCAATATCCTATCAAATGTGCTGTCAGAACATATATCTCCCTTAAAAAATTCGCTTTTTGGGTTTACGTTTTCAATATTCCCAGACGATAAGTCGTCAACTGATAGAATGCTGTGGCCTCTTTCTATCCAATAATCTACAATATTTGACCCTATAAAGCCAGCTGCCCCAGTAACCGCAATCTTTGCCAAATTTGCCTCCTGAAGTATTAATTTAGATTAAGTCTTATTTAGATATTATATTGTATAACAAAAAATAGGGGCACTGCAGTGCCCCTATTTTTTGTTATAAATTTGGGAAAATTTTAAATATTGGTTCCCTTTGCCTCTTTGCCAGACAAGAGTTTTGACCAAATTCTTATAGAATCTAACACCAACCATATTCCCATAGCAAGGAGTAATATTGAAAGGAATGCATTTATTCCCATAGCAAAGTTGCCCTTCATAGCAAGCGGCATATAAATATGGCTAAAGTTCAGCCAGCAGGCATAAAATGTCACAATTGCCATAAATACGGCTGGGAAAAAAGTGACCATAGCATAAGATAACTTGCCAGTTCTCCTTAGGATTTCAGTGGTTGATATTATAAGCGCAAAGGTCGCAAGAAGCTGATTGGTAGCTCCAAAAATAGGCCAAATAGTAGATACATTTCCCGAATAAAGCAAATACCCCCAAAAGAATGACATTAGAAATCCTGTGGATATGACGCCAAAGTTCCAATGCATATCTCTAAACTGAGGAATAAAGTATCCAAAGAACTCCTGCAAGAGATATCTACCAACCCTTGTCCCTGCATCAATGGCAGACAAAATAAACATAGCCTCGAACATGATTATAAAGTGATACCAATAAGCCATCATGCCAGAAAGAAATGGTACCTGTTCAGTTATATAGGCTACACCAGCAGCAAGAGAAACTGCTCCGCCAGGTCTTCCTGCAAGATTTTCGTGAACCATTGCAGACAGTATAGGGACCTGATTTGCGATCATACCTAATTTTTCAAATACTGCTGGAGGAGTATTAATTGCAAAATAATCTCCCTGAGGCAGAACACAGGCAGCTATAAGAGCAAGAACACCCACAAAGCTTTCCAATATCATTGCGCCATAGCCTATAAACCTCGCATCACTCTCACAGCTTATCATTTTTGGCGTGGTACCCGATCCAACCAGTGCGTGAAAACCAGATATAGCGCCACAGGCGATTGTTATAAATAAATATGGGAAAAGTGGGCCAGGAATAATCGGACCACCACCTGCATCAAATTTGGTAAAAGCTGGCATTTGAAGATTGGGATGAACTATAAAAACACATATGGCAATTGCAACAGCTACACCTATCTTCATATAGCTAGATAGATAGTCTCTTGGAAGTAGTAGCATCCAAACTGGTAGGACAGATGCTATAAAAGCATAAGTAGGCAAAATAATTTTTACAGTGTTCTCGTCAAAGGTTAGCATCCTTCCAAGCTCTGATTGTGGTGGCACCAGACCACCGACCCAAGTAACGACAAACAAAAGGACCACACCTATAAGGCTAGCCTCCAAAATTTTACCAGGGCGAAATACATACATCCAAAAGGCCATAATAAAAGCAATTGGTATGGTAAGGCCGACAGTTATAATACCCCATGGAGAGTTTTTAAGAGCATTTACTACAGCTATAGAAAGGCCGGCCATGGCAAGAACAAGAATTAAGAATGTAGCAAGAGATAAAACCTTACCTGTTGGACCGGATATTTCTCGTCTTGCTATGTCTGCCAGAGAGCATGCGCCTCTTCTGGTTGACGCGACAAGGACTACAAAGTCATGCACTGCGCCAGCAAGAGCTGCGCCAATAACAAGCCAAAGAAGCCCTGGCATAAAACCAAACTGCGCAGCAAGAACAGGACCTATAAGAGGACCAGCACCTGCTATCGCAGCAAACTGGTGACCAAACAAAACGTATTTGTTTGTAGGAACGAAGTCTCTCCCGTCATTGATCTTACATGCAGGAGTTTCGGCGCCAGAATCCAAACACATTACTTTTGCTGCAATAAAGGCACTATAGTAGCGATACCCAATTGCCCAAACAGCAAAACCAAAGATTAAAAGCAACACAGCGCTTGGCACGCTTAAGACAGAAATCAAAGCTAATACGGCAACAATTAAAAGTAGAACAATCGCAAAAATAGATGTAGCCTTCATTTTTCAAACCCCCTTAAAAAATTTGTCAAAAATACTCCCTCCTTATTCCTCAAAGATATAATAAAAAGATACATTAATATTATATCACATAGCTATTAGTACTTATTGAGATAAATCATAAGAAAGTATTATAAACCCAATCTTTTCGTTAATATTCATAACGGGAGACACTGCAACAATAACACCTTTTTCATTCAAAACAGTTATTCTTTGATAGCTTGAAAATTGTTCAGGGTAAAATTTTGAAAAGTCAGAGCCTTCATATTTTTTATTGGTAGATATCTGTATTTTATTGCCACTTACAAAGCTAATTTCTTTAAAACCTTTATTTTTAACAATTTGATTAAAGCACTCTTCTACTTGATAGGTTTTATTTGGCTGGAGGCTGTCCCTGACAAAAAAGGTTAACGGTATTGAAATGTCTATCAAAAAGTCTTTGCTAATATCATAAGATTTATCCCCTAAATCTTTTTTTACACTTTCAATATTTTTTTGACAGTTTCTACTGTATGTTTCTTTAATAGATTTGGTTACAAATATCCAGTATACATTTGATACAATCAGGCAAAAGAATAAAATAAAAATAAGGTAAACATACCACTTGATTTTTGTCATATTACCCTCCCATCCAAAATTGTTACGCACAGTATAAGTCTTTAGAGATTTTTAACTAATGATATTTTTAAAATACAAAAACGCAAGAACAACATTTACGCTCATGGCGACATTCAAAGATTCAACGTTTTGAGTTGGTATACAAACTGTCTTATTAGAGGTGCAGATAATATCATCACATATGCCATTGCCTTCATTGCCGAAAACAAGAAGAGTTCTTTCTTTGAATTCGCAATTAAAAAATGGCGTATTAGACCTTGGAGAAAAAGAAAATATTTTTAGGTCATCTTGCATCTCATTGATAATTTCATTAAAGTTTTTCCTTCTAAATGGTACCTTAAAAAATGCTCCAGCCGATGATCTTATAACCTTTGAGTTGTAAACGCTGCAAGAATCCTCAGACAAAAACACACCACCGCATCCAAATGCCAGAGAGCTTCTCAAAATGGTTCCAAGATTTCCAGGATCTTGAATCCTATCCAGATAAATCCAGGGCGAGGGGCCAAAGCCCTTTTGCTCAGGGAGCCTGCCAACACTAATAATGCCAGTTGGAGACTTTTCGCTTGAGAGTCTCTTTATAGTATCTTCTTTAACTATGAGAAATTTTAAATTTTCAAATATTGCTATAAAAACTTTATCTTGAAAAAGGGGGCTTTTCAGCATATCTTTATCACTTAAAAGAATACAATCTGGCAAATAATTTGCTCTGAGAGCTTCTTCCAGCGTATGAATTCCCTCAAAAAAAACAAATTGCCCAGATTTTTTCATTCTGAGCAATTCCTTGGTTTCAGTCTTTGAAGCAAAGCTTATGTTCAAAAACTACAAATCCTTGACTTGCATTACTACCTTTTTAAATTGCTCTGGGTAAGAAAGAGCCATTTGTGCCAAAACTTTCCTATCAAGATCTAGTCCCGACTTCTTCAAAGCACAAATAAACTTACTGTATGAAAGGCCATATTCCCTCACAGCAGCGTTAATTCTTACAATCCACAGACTTCTATATTCTCTCTTTTTTCTTCTTCTATCATTGAAGGCATAAGCAAGAGCATGAAGCAAATGCTGATTTGCAGTCCTATAAAGTCTATGCAAAGAACCCCTAAAACCTTTAGTCATCTTTAAAACCTTCTTATGACGCCTATGCGTCACAAAACCACCTTTAACGCGCATATTCTTTTCCTCCTAAAAAATCCTAAATTTAAAAATTAATTTACGTTGTGATATGGAAGCTGAATCAAAAGTCTTGGCAGATCAGAGCTCGATAAGACTAAAATATTTGAAAGGCTTCTCTTTCTTTTTGGGCTCTTGTGAAAAAGAAGGTGACTCCTATTTTGCTGTCTTCTGATAATCTTTCCAGAACCAGTTACCCTAAATCTCTTTGCAGCTGCTCTACATGTTTTCATCTTAGGCATCTTTCAACCCTCCTTTTTGTTCTATCTTTTGTTTTATTTTAGCTGGGCCGATAACTGCTACAAGATGTTTCTCTGTCTCGACCTCAGGAAGTTTTTCTAAAACAGCATTTTCGAGTAAACCAAAAAATTTATTAACAAGTTCTATTCCCTGATTCATGTGAATCATTTCCCTGCCTCTAAATATAACACTAAGTTTAACCTTGTTACCCTCGTCAATGAAGTCTTGTGCAGCTTTCGCTTTGGTTAGAAGATCGTTCCCACCTATAGCAGGTCTCAAACGAACTTCTTTAATGATAGTCTGCCTTTGATGTTTTCTTTGAGATTTTTCTTTTTTTGACTGTTCGAATCTGAATTTTCCATAATCCATAATTCTTGCCACAGGGGGGCTTCCCTGAGGAGCAATTAACACGAGATCGCTACCTTTCGTCCTCGCCAACCTTAGAGCCTCTTGCGTAGACTGCACACCCAATTGCTGACCATCAATATCGATCAGCCTAACACTAGGGTAGATCTGGATCTCTTCATTAACGACATACTCTTTGCTTATAACATTCACCTCCGAATTTAAAAATAAGACAATAATACTAACATAAATTGCATATATAAAAAAGACGTGAACTACATCGCCAATAAGTTGGCGAGCTTCGCTCTACCGATAAAACCTTGATAAAAGCTCCATCGGTAAGCAAACGGGGTGTCCAACCCCACTACTGCTGTAACAGGTTTTCCCGTTCTTTGCAGATACTTTTTCATTATTCGGCTTTCATCTCCCAAATAAATTTGGGGGGATTTTCACCAGTGAATCCTAAAATTAAATATATTTGATTATACGAAAAAACAAAAAAAATAACAACGATCAATTCATAATAAACTATAATAGTATAAACTATGAATTATAAATTTGCACAGATATTTATAAATGCTATAGACGAATATCTTATATTATATTCTTTATTGTGTCCGCTTGATAGTTCGAGTTTTTTCACAATAGAGTTCGCTATAGCTTATATAGAAAGAGGCTTTCCTGGATTGAACATAAAAGAATTGAGGACTCAATGGAAACACTATGCAAACGATATACAATTTAGAGACTACCTTATAGAAAATTCTACATTTATAAAAAACTTAGATTCTAAAGATATTGATATTGATTTAATGGTCAAACTAAGAAGATTTCTACAGTCAGCAAGGAAACCTGTTATTGTTTATATTCCTGAGGTAACAGAGAAGCTCTTTCCTTATATTGATCTCGGTGAAAGGGAACTTCTTGACCCCGTAAAACTAAAAAAGTCCTTAAAGGAAGAACGCTTTGATAGGAATTGATATTGTAAGCCATAAAAGAATAGAGAAAGTTTTTAAACAATTTAAATATAAATTTCTTGAAAAGATATACACAAAAAATGAGATAGAATATTGTCTAAATAAAAAATCTTTTGTAGAATGCTTATCTGCAAGATTTGCGGCAAAAGAGGCATGTATAAAAGCTATTTATCAATATTGTTCTGTGCGCCTGGAAATGAAACAGATAGAAATATGCGGCAAGAGAAATGAAGCAGCAGTCATAAAGATATATTCCGATAAGTTAGATATATCAAATTTAGAGATATTACTTTCGATATCTCATGAAAAAGATTATTCTGTTGCAGTTGTATTAATTAACACAAATAGCTTGTAAAAAGGAGGAAATTGAAATTATTAGAAAAGCCAGGATTGATGATGCAAAGAAGATAAAGGCCTTGATCGAAGGCTTCGCTAAGCACGATCTTATGCTTGTGAGACCGCTATCGGATATATACGAATGTATAAGAGACTTTTGTGTGGTAGAAATCGATGGAAAAGTATGCGGTTGCGGAGCACTTCATATATTTTGGGATGACATAGCAGAGATAAGAAGTCTTTCTGTAAGTTCAGAATACCAAAGAAAGGGAATAGGAAAAGAGATTGTGAATTTTCTTATTGATGAAGCAAAACAGCTTAAATTAAAAAAGATATTCGCTCTAACTTATCAGGTTGTTTTCTTTAAATCGATAGGTTTTGACATAGTAGATAAGTCACACCTGCCGCAAAAAATATGGTCAGATTGCGTAAAATGTCCCAAATTTCCTGATTGTGATGAAGTTGCAATGATTCGCAAGATATAACATTAGGATATTGATAATATTGGATTTTTTTATATTAGTCATATCTTTGCTCGCCATCTTAGCATTTTGTGAATTGTTTACAAATGCTGTAGAATGGCTTGGAAAAAGTCTAAATTTCGGTCACTCAGTAGTGGGCAGCGTATTTAGTGCAGTTTCAACTGCCCTGCCTGAGACAATGGTGCCCATAATAGCCCTTATAACTCTTCCAACCTTTACTTCAAGGGAAGAAATTGGTATAGGAGCAATTTTGGGCGCACCTCTTATGCTTTCAACACTAACCTTTTCTTTGTTAGCCATACCAGCTATTTTTAGAAAAAAAGATAGGAATTTGAATTTTAAAAAAGACTCCCTACTTTTAGACATAAAGTTTTTTGTATTAAATTTTTCTGTAGCACTATTAATTTCACTCTTTGCTTCTAAACTAAGGGGCTTTTTTGCTATATTTTTTCTAATATCTTATATGGTATATCTATACATAGTTTTCAAAAACGATGAGGGCTTCGAAGAAGAAGAGCTACACACTCTTATATTTTGTAAGTCAGAAGACCCTGCAAACATATTTATATTTTCTCAATTGGGCATCGGTTTGTGCGGAATTGTTTTATCATCATATTTTTTTGTAAACAGTATTGAATCGGTATCGAAAATTGTTGGGTTTGCTCCTTTCGTAATATCAGTAATACTTTCTCCGATAGCTACAGAACTACCGGAAAAGTTTAACTCAATATCCTGGGTAATCAAGGGCAAAGACCACCTTGCTATGTCAAACATTACAGGCGCAATGGTATTTCAATCTTCTTTCCCTATAATGGTAGGGCTAACACTAAGTACATGGCAACTTGATGAAAGGGCGCTGATTTTAGGTTCTATAACAATCATTTCTTCTCTATATTTATATTTTTTAGTAAGAAGAGGCAGCATAAATCCAAAAGCACTATCCATAAACTTTATTTTATATATAACTTACATTCTAATATCTATAAACTTTGGAGCTAAATAACTATGAATTTAGATTATCTATTCGACAAAAAAGAGATTTTTCTCATAGTAGGGCTTGGCAATATAGGACAAGAGTACAGTTTCACCAGACATAACATAGGTTTTTTATTTTTGGATTTCTTAGCCGACAGTCTTGGTATAAGGCTGTCGGGACACAAAACTAAAATTAACAATCTGATATTTCTAAAACCTACCACATATATGAACAGGTCGGGAATCGCAGTTCAAGAGGTGTCAAGTTTTTACAAAATTGAACCAAAAAACATTATAGTTATTTACGACGATATGGATCTAGATTTCAAAACAATAAGGTTTAGGCCAAAGGGAAGTTCAGGAGGACACAAGGGCATAGAATCTATTATAGAGATTCTTGGAACAGATTCAATTCCAAGAATAAAGATTGGCATAGGAAGAGAAAAAAACGCTGAAGCAAAAGACTATGTTTTATCAAAGTTTAACAGTGAAGAAATGCTATATTTGCCAAAAATATTTGATGCTGCAAAAAATTGTCTTGAGATTTTTTTGGAAAGAGGAGCTAGTGCAGCACTTGAAAAATGTGGCAGAGTTAAAATTGTCTCCTAAAATCCTTGCTCTAAATTCTTGAAAAAGGAGAACTGATTGAAGTTTATTGAAGAGCTCTTTGATAGTATATTGGAGCGTAGTATAAAATCATATAAGAAAGATATAATAAACGTTCAGTTTGAAAGTGCCCTGTTTCTAATTGATTCTTGTATGAGGCAAAAAAAGAGAGCGCTTTTTGTGTATAAAAACGAAAAATTATCACAAGAGATATACGCCCTATTCAGGAGAATCTCAAAATATGGCCTTGAAGATAAAGAGACCTTGCCTCTCTCGCTATACCCAGCGTGGGATATTCTTTTTGGGGAAAGGCTTTCGACGTCTCCCAGAATAATCTCTCAGAGGATCATAGCACAGAAAAGCGATTGTACTATGTTAAGCTCTGTAAAAGCCATCCTCTCACCTCTCGAAAATAATTTTCAAAGTTTTAATCTCAGTTCTGGTTTAGAAATTGATAGGGACAATCTAATAAATATGTTGAACACTACATACGTTAGAAAGAGTCTTTGTGAATTGCCTGGAGAATTTGCAGTAAGAGGCATGTTGTTGGACATCTTCCCATTTTACTTAGAAGATCCGATAAGACTTATTTTTAGCGACAACACAATTAAGCAGATAAAATCTTTCAATCCAGAAGATCAGAGAACCTTACAGGAAATAGAAAACTTTAACCTGATAACTATTAAACCATTAAAGTTCTCAGATGAAGAAAAAGATGATATAAAATCATTTTTCGATAAATTGTCCAAAAATGATAGAGACTTGATATCAGACGAGATCAATAATATTATGTCAGACACAAATTTTTCTGGCATTGAGAACTATCTTTATTTCAAGAAAGACTTAAAATTTTTAATAGATGAATTTGACTCTATCTTTTTTGTTGAAATAGACCAAATCCGATCTGAGATAGAAAGACTTCTACAAGAAACCAAAAAACTCAGAGACTTTCAGATCGAAAACAACATTTATGTACAAATGCCTTCTTTTGTTGATAGAATTAAAAATTTTATTGACCCATCAACCCTGGACAGTTCTGAGACTAACTACCTTCATAGAGACATCGTCAACTTAGAAGAAGGTCTCTTACAGCCTTTTGCAAAAGAAATCAAGCAGGCACCGCCTTTGCCCAGGGTAAGAGTAGAAGACATCCAAAACACTTTAAAATGGTACCTAAACTCTGATTACACTGTCGAAATATCAATAAATCATATGCCAGATTTTATAAAGGACATCGAAGATCCTCAGATAATATTATCGGGAAAAAACTTTCCTGCTGGCATAGAAATTATCGGAATAAATAAAGAAATTGCAAAAAAATATAATATAAGAAAAAATTTTATAATCTTTACATCACAAGAATTTGTAGCAAGACAGTTAAAAGAGACAACTTATAGACATAAAAACATAACAAGCCTGCAAGAACTCCAATATAACGATTTGGTGGTTCACCGAGACCACGGTATTGGAAGATTCTCGGGTCTAAAGCTAATGAATTTTAGCGGTGTACAAAAAGAATATGCACAGATTTTATACAAAGATAAAGACCTGCTATATATCCCGGTTGAGGAGTTTACAAGACTCTCAAAGTATATAGGCCCAGATGATGTAGAGCTCTCAAGCCTTAAGTCAAACGAGTGGATCGCAAAAAAAAAGAGAGCTAAAGAGTTTGCAGAGAAAATAGCACATGAGATAGTTTTCATTGAAGCATCAAGACAGAATGTTCACAGAGAGGTCTACTCAAAGGGCAAAGAACTTTCTATAGAAGAGATAGACCTAAAAGAAAGCTTTGCATATCAAGAAACGCCAGATCAAGAAAGAGCTATTGAAGATGTATTTTCAGATATGTCAAAACCCTATCCTATGGACAGGCTCATAGTTGCAGACGCTGGATTTGGAAAAACAGAGATTGCAATAAGAGCTTCCTACAGAGCGGTGCTCGCATCAAGACAAGTTGCAGTCCTGGCTCCCACAACGCTACTTGCAGACCAACACCTCAGGACATTCAAGAACAGATTTGATGCTCTTGGAGTAAGGGCAGAAGGACTATCAAGAATTTCGTCAGGCAATAAAAATAAAATTTTGCAAGATCTCGCAGAAAATAAAATAGATATAATTATTGGCACGCATTCTTTGCTGTCAAAAAATGTAAAATTCAAAAATTTAGGCCTATTGATCATAGATGAAGAACAAAAATTTGGCGTTATGCAAAAAGAGCGCTTCAAAAAAATTAGGACAGAACTCGATGTATTGTCACTGTCGGCCACACCTATACCCAGAACTTTAAATATGGCGCTAAGCGGTCTAAGAGACATATCTACAATTTTTACACCTCCACAAAATAGGATGCCAATTCGATCAATAGTGTCAGTATTTAAAGACGTAACAGTTAGAGAGGCCATACTCAGAGAAATAGACAGAGGCGGACAGGTATTTATTGTCGATGCGAGGATTGCAAACTTAAACAACCTAAAAGAAAGAATAGAAAGCATAGTAAACAACGTTAGCTGTGCCATTCTACACGGGCAAAAAAGTCCACAAGAGATATCTTTGACTTTAGAAAAATTCTTAAACTCAGAAATAGACGTTCTGATATCAACTGCTATATTAGAATCTGGGTTAGACATTCCTCAGGTAAATACAATAATCATAAACAATGCCGATCTTTTTGGACTCTCTGAACTGTATCAATTAAGAGGGAGAGTGGGGAGAAGTTCAAAACAAGGCTATGCATATTTTCTATATAACTCCGATAAAAAAATTACAGAAGACGCAAGGAGAAGGCTTCATACAATCCAAAAAAACTCTGCGCTCGTAAGCGGTTTTAACATAAGCCTAAAAGATATGGAGATAAGAGGAACCGGGAATGTACTGGGCACTCAACAACATGGACATATGGAGAATATTGGCGTTGAATTGTTCACTGAAATGATATCAGAAGAGCTGTCAAGAATAAGAGGCTCTGTAAAGGATCTTGCTCAGGTAACAGCTCACATTGAACTTTTTATTGATAAAAATTATATAAACGAAGAGGGATTAAGAATTGATCTATACAAAAGGCTACAGAAAGTTGAGAGTGAGGAAGAGCTGTACTCATTACAGGAAGAAGTCGAGGACAGATTTGGCAAAATGCCTCAAGGACTTCTAAACATATTCTTAGTAGCTTTAATTAGATTAAAGGCCACAAAATTGGGGATAAAAGAGTTACACATTCTTAAGGATAGACTAAAGATTGCTCCGAATAAGGATGAATATGTAGAAAAGCTAAAAAAAAGCGGATTTTTTATAAAATCCTCAAAAGAAGAGATTAGCGTTAGAAGCCCCAACCCAACTGATCCTTTTGGCATGGCTATATCTACTCTGTCAGCTATATCAAATTAAATCTTAGGGCTCTCTCTTCATTATCCATGCGTCCTTATGCTCACCATAATAATTTTTTCTCTTATATATAATTCTAAAACCCAATTTAGTATAAAAAGCACAGGCAAGGATGTTGGTAGACTCCACCTCAAGCCACATTTCTTTTCCATTAAGGAAAAAATTCTCAACTGCGTATTTAAAGAGCCTGCTGCCCAAACCAATATTTCTAAAACCTTCCTCAACGTATATATATGCAAGATGAACCTCATCAAAAACTTTAAAAAACGAAACGAATCCAATTGGCATATCATCATAAAGAGCTATATAAAAGCACTTCATAGGATCTTGCAAATCTTTCTTCAAAAAATCTATATTTGTATAAAAAGAAGGTAAACGTTTGCCAAATTCCATTAAATTCTCACAGTAGGACTCAGATACAGGAGAAATTTCTACCTGAGAAGCGTCTATTTTGTCAAGATTACTATCGGTATTATTCATAACAGCTTAATTTAACGATTCCATATCTTGACATTGAGATCAACTCCATATTCTGGTTCGAAATTATATACATCCTCTTCCTTGAAGATATCATATATTATTTTAATGTCATTTATAGAAATATTCACAAAATCCTTCAACTCGCTATTTCCTATAAAAAATCCTTTTCTATTTAAAACTTCATCTTCTTCTGCCAATCTATAGCTACAGAAATGGCTATCACGAGAACAGTCAGCAAGATAATAGGTTTTCTTTTTTGAGACAAGAACCATATTATATTTTTCTTCTTTTATATTGGGCAAAAATATTTCAAAGACATTGGCTGAATAGAGCCTTGCGCCCAAGCAAAGGCATAGAGTCTTAGCAAACAATATGATCATTCTCAATGAAGTAAAGGAGCCAGGACCCCTGCAAACGTATATTGAACCAATTTCATTTATATTAATCTTATACAGATCTAAAAACTGTTTAAATCGAAGGTGCAGTTGATCTGACAAATGCCCTTTGAAACTGAAATTTTTAACATCTTTGTCGTTATCTATCATAAAAAAAGTCTCATTATTGATATTTACGATAAAAAATTTAATATTTTTCACCATCCCTGTGAATTAACTTTTGTTGAGAATACTGCAATACTCAGAAGCCTTTTCCCCTCGTACAAGGATCTCTCTATAGCCATCTTTTAAAACAAACTCAAGGACCGTTGCGTTTTTAAATATTGGCAAATCAAATTTTGGCCATTCGACAATTATAATCTCATCTTCAACTTCCTCAAGCTCCATAAAAAGGTCAAAATCTGGCTTTTCCAATCTATAAAAGTCAAGGTGATAAATCCGTGTGTCCTTAAAATCGTACTTGTTCAAGAGAGTAAAACTTGGGCTAAAGGCTGTGCCCACAATTCCCTTCACAAAGGTAGTTTTACCAGATCCAAGATCCCCTATCAAGAGTAAAACATCACCCTTTTCAAGAATTTTGCTTATTTTAGCTCCAAGATCGGCCATTGCCTCTTTGCTATTTATTACTATTTTATTAATTTTATTTTCATTTTTTTCTATCATATTCATTTTAATTTCATTTCACAAGAATTAATGTTTTGCAATTTTCAAGGAAAGTTCTTTTTCCTTTTTTGCCAGATCTAAAAATTCAACCATTGCCTCTTTGTTTGTAGAGAGATTTTCTCTTAAAATTAACATATTCTTTCTTGTCCACGCAAGTTGCAATATTGTCTCCCACTGATCATCTGGAATAATTGGAATATCCTCTAAGATAACCTGACTGATTTTAGCCTTTGTTTTATCAGATAGCTCGAAAATATTGTCATCCAGATCAAATCCATCTTTACTAAAAATCTCTTCTGCTGCCTGCAAAAATTCATCATCGCTAAAAAGCATAGAATAATCAAAAGATTTAAGCAAAAAATAAAAATCAGGTCGCTCTATAATTGTTCTCAAGATATGTCTGTCAAGATAGTTTACAGAACCGTAGACTATCTTTTCACCTGAAATTTTTCTTTTCGATATCCTTTCCGAATCTGACAGAATCCTTGATTGAGGAATATGTAGTTTTTCACTAACTTTTTTTACAAATTCATCGATCTCTTCTGCACCAAGGTTTTGTATCTGCGAAATAGCCAGTCTATATTTTTGTCTTTTTGATTCAATGGTATTAGAAATATCAGAAAAGATAAGATTGACTCGAAAATCTACGCCGCTAATATAATTTTGCAAAATTTTTTCCATAGCTATTTTGCCTGACCTCACAAGAACGTCATGTGGATCCAATCCATCTGGAAGAGTTGCGACAGAAAGGTTGCAGGTAAATTGATCTGTCATATTTAAGAGCCTATTCGTTGCAATCTTACCAGCCTCGTCAGCGTCATACATGATAATTAATCTGTCTATAATCTTGTCAACCCTCTTAAAGGCAGACGGACTAGCACTAGTTCCCATGGATGCAATTGTATTTCTAAAAGAGTTCTGATGCATTATCAAAGCATCAAGATAGCCCTCTACCAGTATAGCCTTTCTTGAACTTTTTATGTATTCAAACGCCTTATCAATTAAAAATAGTGTATTCTTTTTTCTGAAAACAACAGTATCTGGATAATTTAGATATTTAGGAGAGTCTAAAGCATTAGTTATCAGCCTTCCGCCAAAAGCCACAATTTCATTTTCTGCATCCTTGATAGGGAAAGAGATCCTGCCAGCAAGACGCAAAACGTGGTCCCTTATATTTGAAAATATCGCAGATTTATAAATTATATCTTCAGAAATAGATAGTTTATCCAATCTTTCAACCAGATCTTTTGCATCTTCTGGGATGAATCCTATTTCATATTCTTTCAGAAAATCATCAGAAAAACCTCTTGAGTGCAGATATTCCAAGGCCCCTCTTCCAATTTCTTTCCACAGACTTTCCTTAAAGAAGTCCCCTGCTTCTCTAAGCACCTTTAAAACCTTGTCCTTTGAAGTGTTCTCAAATTCAGAGGATATCTCAATACCGCAAATTGATGCAGCCTTTTTAAAAGCTTCTATAAAAGTAAGATTTTCAAGCTTCATAAGAAAGGCAAAAGCATCCCCACCAGTCTTACACCCAAAACAGTAAAAAAGACCTTTTTCGGGATTTACATGAAAGGATGGAGTTTTTTCGTTGTGAAAAGGACACAACCCGACAAGGCTCTTCCCTTGCTGTTTCAAATGAACATAATGTCCAATAATCTCTGTTATTGAAATCTGTTTCTTAATATAATCAAGATCCATATTTTTTAAGAAAAAAGGTCAATCAGATTTAACGATATCATTTCCATAATCAAAGAATACTATGTATCAGAGGCACCTTCAATCAAGAACCTTATCACAGAAAAAACTCCTGGGTATACCCTCACTTTTGCCTCGTATTCTCCTGGCATCTTAGCGCCATCAAAGGTTATTTGTTTCGAATCAAAATCAAACCCCAACTCCTTTAATTTGCTTGAGATATCCTTTGACGTTATAGCCCCATAAAACCTTTTATTCTCGCCTACTCTTGCTTTAATTACTATATTTGTGGCGGAGAGCTTCTGTGCTAACTCCTTTGCATCTGTCAGTCTCTTGTCCTCTTTCTTTTTATTTGCAACCTTTCTGGTCTCATACTCGTCTATAATTGACTTTGTAGCCTCTTTTGCCATTTTTTTTAAAAACAAAAAATTTCTCGCATAACCCTGAGAAACCTCAACTATATCTCCCGTCTTGCCAAGAGACTTTATATCTTGTGTAAGCAATACCTTAATCTTATCCATATTATATATCCTCCCTACAAGATTGAAATTTCAAAGGTATATCACAAAAATTAGAAAACAAAAAGAAACGAAAAACTCATCTAATAAATCTTCTAATGTTAAAAACAGAATCAAACACACCAAAAAAAACTAACGAAAAACTCAAAAAAGGCAATATTACAAACAACAAAACTATAAATATATTTATAACTTTAGTTAGAAAGGCATTTTTAAAAATCAATTTTTTTGAAAGTATATAATAAAGCACAGAAGCCCCTGCAACTATATATATAAAAGTAAGTATTGATTCAATGTTTAAAAAAGCATTTTTAAACTCAGTCGGGATCGGCAAAAAAGCTGCAACTAAAGTAAGCAAAAATAAGAGACTTAGTTCATAGGGAACGTGAATATCCCTAAAATCCCCAAATTTAGCAACTTCGATTTTGTAGACATATTTTAAAATATATGAAACGACTCTATATTGGAATAGAGACCACAGAAAAAACAAAAGTATCAATATAGAAGGAAGATAGATTTCAAAATATTTTACAAATTGCTTAACCTCTTCGGGAGTAACGCCTGAAGAGCTTTTATAATAAGTTACCATAAACGATTCAAAGCTCGTGTATATATTGTTTAGAAGATCTTTTGGCCCAGAGAATATTATATATGCTGCACCTAAAGCAAATAGCCCTGCAAGAGCTGCAGTAGAACCAAGCAGAACATTTATTGGCTTTTCTCTTTTTAAAATTGCCCCCATAACTATACCCAAAGAAAAGTTAATTGAACAAAAAACTACAGAAATAACATATGGCAAAAAAATAGCAATAATAATACCAGATAAAAGCAGAGCAAACATGCCTTGAAAAATGCCCTTTTTATATGTGATCACACAGATAGGCACAGCCATTAAAAGAAGCCCCAAAAAACCTAATGTTGGCACATAAATACCAAATAAAACAAGAAAAACCACTAAGGCTGATACTAACAAAACCTCAATGGCATCAAAGTTTTTTTTAAACAAAGGACCTCCTTAAATAAAAGTGAGTAGTTAGCGATAGATCTTGATATATTCAGTAAACTACTACAAGTTTAAGTGCTAACTACTCACAATTAATCTTTTAGTCGACAGTAAATGGCAAAAGAGCAATCATTCTAGCCCTTTTTATAGCTGTAGTAAGCTGCCTTTGATGCTTAGCACACGCTCCAGTAGCCCTTTTTGGCAATATCTTACCTCTATCGCTTAGATACTTCTTTAAGCGATTTACATCTTTATAATCTATAAATTTAACTTTTTCTGCACAAAAAGAACAGGCCTTACGTCTAACTCTTTTTCTTGTATTTTGTAATGCCAATTAAAACCCTCCTTCTATTTCAAAACAATATAAAATAAGTAATTAAATTTAAAATTAATCAGATAGCTTCCTTAAAAGACTATGCTCCTTAATTTATTAAAAAGGAGAGTCGCCCTTAGAAAAGTCATCATCAAATATAAAATCTTCTAACTCAGCGCTTTCTTCTCCAGCAGTTGGCTTTTGGGAATTATCTTGCTTTGGTGTCAAAAGCTGGACGCCATCAGCGATTATCTCGGTAACCGTTCTTTTAGAGCCTTCTTTAGTTTCATAGCTCCTATTTTGCAACCTGCCCTCTACGAGAAATAGCACTCCTTTTCTCATATAGTTACTGACAAATTCAGCAGTAGCGCGCCAGGCTACTATATTGAAAAAATCTGCATTTGTTTGATCGGTCGAATTCTTTCTGTTAATCCTATTGACTGCAATAGTTAAACTCGCTACAGGTATGCCATCAGCAGTATATCTAAGTTCCGGATCCTTAACAAGCCTTCCTACTAATATAACCTTGTTAAATCTGCTCATCAGAGTCAGTCTCTCCTTTTTCTGACTGATTATCCTCCTTGTCAGCGCTCACAACTACCTTTTGAAGGATATCTGGTTTTTTAACTATCATATGACGAATCACAATTTCATTAATCTTCAAAATTCTGTCAATTTCTGAAACCGCAGATGTTACCAGTTTAAATTCATCATAAAAATAGATAGCTTCACGCAGGTCGTCAATCGTATAAGCTAATCTTTTTTTGCCCCAGTTGTCGCTTTTTAAAAGCTCACCAGAATTTTTTGTAATCAGATCGTGAATACGTTTCATCAACGCATCAATCTTTTCCTCTTCCGCATTCGGATTGAAGAGAATTACTAGTTCATAAAACTTTGAATTTATCAACAAAACACCTCCCTATGGGTTTTGCCCTCTGTGTGGGCAGGGATAAAAAATGGCGGAGAGGGAGGGATTCGAACCCTCGAGACAGTTTTAGCCATCTACACGCTTTCCAGGCGAGCCTGTTCGGCCACTCCAGCACCTCTCCAAAAAGCAAACACATTATAACACAGTTATGAAAAAAGAGTGAATAGAAAAAATCGCTCAAGTTTATTCGAGGCTGACTTTTATCTTTCCGAATGCAGCCATATTTGAATCAATAATACACAGGACTCCTGTGATTGGTACATTGAAATCATATATTATCCTTTTGTATTTATTCAAGACTCTTTCTAAATCGTTAGAAGATCTTACTTCGTTTGCGATTCTTGTAGCGGCTGCATCTGAAAGTGCGCAATTGTTGCTAATAACTATCGTTGCAGATGTTCTGCCAAAGGACAGAGAAGGACCAATAGTTGCAGAAGAAGTAGCTATGCCAACAGAATCGTTACAATGATCAATATTAACCAACAGCCTATCCTTAAAAATTTCATCATCAGTGTAAACTCTTATGCCTATAGGGCCCTTCTTAAATATAAAAATATCTCCACCGTTTTCAACTATCATATCTTCGCCGTTAAAAAGTCTCTCACCAAGAATCTGGGCTATGGCTCCTGCCACACATGCCATAGGTCCAACTTTCATAATTTGTGAATATCTCTTCATAATCCTAATAATATATGGCTCATCAGAGGTGCTCTCTAATGAAATCAAAGAATTTTTGAAAATTTTTTCTTTTTCAATATGCCTAATAATATCCTCTCTAAGTTGAGAAACAATGCCCTGTGCTTCAGAGAATCTCTTTTTTGAGAGAATTAAAATTTTCGAATCTTCAATATTTACTAAAGTAGGTTCTAAATCGTTTTTTAAATCCCGTAAGTAGAATCGGCCTTGATAGTCTAAATACACAATCTTGTTTTATTCAAATGTTGAATCTGACATGAAGTATATCACCATCTTTTACCATATACTCTTTGCCCTCCAGCCTTAAAAGGCCCCTTTTCTTAGCCTCGTTCATCGAACCAGAGTCTATAAAGTCTTGATATGAAATAACTTCTGCACGAATAAATCCTCTTGCAATGTCAGAGTGTATTCTCCCTGCAGCTTCAAGGGCATTTGAGCCTTTCCTTATCTGCCATGCCCTAACCTCATCCTTGCCGACAGTAAAAAAGGTCATATAACCCAGGAGATCGTAACACGCACGAATAAATCTCTCCAAACCAAAATTTTCTAAACCGTAACTCGATAATATTTCTCTTGCCTCATCCGCCTCAAGTAATGACAGCTCTTCTTCTAATTTTGCGGAAAGAGCAAGTACCTTAGTGTTGTTTCCAAGGTAGTTAGTAAAATCATCTTCGATCTGTAGCGTGTTAGAGAGATCGGCCTCACTGATATTTAACAACAGAAGAAAGGGCTTCAGAGTTAGAAAAGCGTAATGTTTTAAACAGATAAGTTCTTCATTAGATAAGTCTATATCTCTAAAAAGTTTACCCTCTTCTAATATCGGCAGCACTTTTTTTAATATTTCTATTTCTCTCTCTTCCTGACTACTTTTTTTCAGACCTTTTGTACCAGTTCTTATTCTTTTTTCAGCAATTGCAATATCTTCAATAATAAGTTCGTCCAAAAACTTTCTGATGTCTCTCTTTGGATCGACATCAGGATATATATATGGATATAGTGAAACGTCAAAAGACCTGGCTACAAAGGCAATAACATCAGAATTTTTCAGATCATTTATTAGAGAGGATTCTACCTTCTTTCTCATATCAAATGCAGACAGCTCTTTTATGGATATGAAAGCAGGAGTCTTTTTAAGTGGTTCGAAAATTTGACTCAATATTTCGATCCTTTCATCAGGAACAGTTATCCTTCCCTCATTTTCAGACTTTAAGTTATTGTCCCTTTTTAGAAGAAGGTTTATTACTGTAGATTTACCAGAAAAAGGAAAAGCAGTTATTCCAACCAAATTCATTTCACCTCATATTCAAGTGTAGAGACTTCTTTATCGTTTACCAATAGAGTAACTTTATATTTGCCTTGCGGCCAGCTTTTACCTGGATTTAGAGCTGCGTTTACAATCCATAGCTCAGAAGCTTTATCTATTACGTCAGAAACTTCAGAAAAGGTAGTCGGCTCTTGATCTATATATTGAAATCTTGCCACTATTTTATCCCCAACAGAAGCATCAGCGTATTTTACCCAGTAGTAAACAATAGGCCAGTCTTGCGGAAAATCAGTTAGTTTCTCAAAATTGTTTGAGTCTTGATTGTTCGGAGCCATTTTAGATATCCCCTGTTCGACAACCTTAAAGGCGTATGCATTTGCAGAAAAAAGGCAAAAACCAAGAAAAAAGGCAAAACAAGAAACAATTAGTACACTTTTCCTTGTTGATTTAAATAAACTGTAAGTCACATTGCCCTCCTTTAAACTTAATCTCAGAAATTATAGGCCAATTTGCCCAGGGCTTAGCACTAGCTCTCATCGTCGTTTTGAGAAATCATCTTAATAAATATCTGTGCAAGATAAGGCTCAAATTGAGTTCCAGAACACCTGCTGATCTCTGCAAGCGCGTCATCTTGGTTCATCCCCTTCCTATATGGCCTATCAGCAGTCATAGCCTCAAAAGAGTCAGCAATAGAAACCAGTTTTGCAAGGAAGGGTATCTCATCGTTCTGAAGACCGTATGGATAGCCTTTCCCATCATATCTTTCATGGTGATACAAGATAATCTCCAAAAGTCCCGGCATAAGCTCTTCTTTTATAGATTTTAATATATTATATCCGACTATAGGATGCGATTGCATTAATATATACTCTGTTTGAGTTAGTCTGCCTGGCTTTTTAAGCACGCTATCAGGAATTCCAACCTTGCCAATATCGTGAAGTAAGGCACCAAAACCAAGAACGTCTATATCTTTTTTGTCAAGTTTCAAATATTTTCCGAATTTCACTGAAAAAGTGCTAACCCTTTTTGAATGTTTGGCAGAAAAAGGATCCCTTGCGTCTAACGATTGTGCAATGCTTTCAAGAGCTTCTTTATAAAGATCTTTTGAGTGTTGAATAGAATAAGTAATTCCTACCTTCTGATTTAAAAGATTATTCAAGTTCATAAAGAATTCAGAGTGCACAATTCTCATGTCAAAAGGCTTTATATATACAATTATGTTAACGAATGGCTTTGAATATATTGACAAAGGCATTATGGCTATTTTTACAGTATCACTTGGAAGATTTGGACAACTTATTTTTCCAACAGGTAAAATTTTAAATTTATTAAATGGCATAGAATAAATACAAGTTTCAGATGAGTCATTATAAGATGTTCCATCATTAAGATAAATGCATCTTGCATCTGATACATAACTTAAATTGTCAACCAAGAAGTTAATAGTTAAATTAATGGTATCCTCAATAGTCTCCATTCCAGAAAGTTTTATTGAGATTTCCCTGAAATAAAAATTCATCTCGGTAGAATCCTCAAGTCTTTCTTCTCTTTCCACCCTGGATAGGTATAAAGAAAGCATATCAGATACTCTTATCAGAAATTCTCTTTGTTCTGACTGAAACACAAATGGTTTATTAAAAAACAATAAGATAGCCCCAATAGGCATCTCTTTTGAATTTAACGGAGAACAAATGACAGAATAATAGCCATTTTTTAGTATCTCATCTGAATATTTCAAAACTGAATTGGTTCTCAAGTCAAAAACTACTGAAACCTTTTTATCCAGAAATACCTGCCCAACCCAAAAGTTTAATATTTCCAGTCTATTGAGCTTTGATAAAAGGTTTACATCAATATCTCCCACCAAATTATCCATCACTAAATTTTGACCGCACGAGTCTAAAAGGTATAGCATCGCAACATCCGCACCTAGTAATTCTTTGATTTGACTAATAGACCTATCAGTTACATCGTCCTTTGAATCAAAACTGTTAATATAAGATGCTATCTTCATCAAAACAGAGTTGTTCTGAGCTACAAATCTGCTTTCTTCCTCTGTGGCTCTCAGTTGTTGCTGGGTAGCATAAAATTCATCAAGCATAATTTGAAGGGAGAAAGAGAGTCTTGCAATTTCGTCCCTGCCTTCAAAAATTGTAAAAGCTTCGCCTGATATTGGATTTTTTGAAATTCTCTCGGCCTCACCTGTCAATTTTTCTAATGAAGACGATAAATATTTGCCTACAAATAAACCAAAATATCCAGCCAAAAGAAGCAAGACGAACATGGGAAACAGGGAGTTCAAGATTAACTTTTCGATATTATCGGCTATTTCATAATCAGGATATCCGCCAATAATAAAAAAGGGAGTATGTGCTATGCTTCTTGAAAACATTGTAAATTGAGAGCCATCGATTTTGGTTTTAAAAAACTTTTTGTCAAAGAAGTTTTCCACAGGAATATTGAATTGAATAGGATGACTAAGACTTATCGAATCACGTTCCCCCGAGACAATAAAAAACTTAAACGGCGTACTAATGCCCTTGTTTATTTCACCTGATAAATAATCAAACCATTTAAAGGATATAGATGTAATTATAAAACCCTCGACATTGCCTTTCTGTGTAAATATTGGATATGCCGCGACAACCATATTAGTAGAATCATATTGCACAGGGCCAAACATGACGAATGATTTTTTTTCTGAAACATTTTTGAAATAAGGTCTCTCTGAAATATTTTCGTGGTGAGGTATAATTCCCTTTTCTTTATTCAGAGCAAAAACCACATTTCCCCTTGTGTCAGAAATTAGAACGGAGTCAAAAGCCTGGTTATTTGTCAAAAATTGTTCCACGCTATCATAGGATACCTCGTCAGGATTCATCTTCCCCAAATTCAAGCTTAAATTGCTCATAGGGAGCAAGATATCGTTTGAGACTTTTGAGTTTATAAAATTCGACTCAATCTCCAAAACGCTGCTAAAATTAGTGTCCATAAATTCTCTATACCCAAGTGCTTGATCATATACCATGAAGATAATAGTTAAGCAAATTATAAAAAAAGATATCACAACAAAAACAAGGCTCATCTTTTTATAAAGCTTGAGCCCTGCCCAAAATTGTCTTAGATAATTTAAAAACTTCTTAAATTTTTCAATAAATAACAATAAACTTATTCACTGTCCTTAAAAACTAATCAAAGATATTTTTCATAAATAATTTTTCTCTCCAATAAAAATATTTAAAGCATGCTTGATGCAACCTCTACACCAGATTCCTTAAATATACCATAACGCTTGAAGATATTTTCAAGTGCACTTAAAAGATAAAGAATATTATATGGCCTAGCAGATTCAGCCATAGTACCAAATCTAGCAATCTTTCCCTTTAACTGAGCAATTCCAAGAGCTATTTCTATGCCAAACTCCTCGAGAAGTATCTTCCTCAACTTTATGTCTTCAATTTCTGGTGGCAGATAAACAGCAGTAACCACTGGATTCTGGATGTTCCTTTCTGCAACAAGTTTGAATCCCATAGTCTCAAGCCCTTTTTGTAGAGCTAAACCTATCTTTCTATGTCTTTCGAATCTGCTTATCAAGCCCTCTTCAATAATAAGGTCAAATCCCTTATTGCATGCATAAAAAAGACTTACAGGCGGCGTATGATGATATACTCTCTCTTGCCAATACTTTTTTATAAGTCTAAGATCAAGATAATAGTTTCTAGGTTTAAGAGTATCCAAAACTTTCTCCGCTTTCGGACCAAAGCTAATAGGAGCTACTCCCGGCGGGCAGCCCAGACACTTTTGTGAGCCACTATATACTATATCAATACCCAAATCATCTACGGGAACGTTTACCCCTCCCAATGAAGCGACGGTATCAACCAGAGTCAGAACTCCATATTTCTTACATATATTCATAATATCCTCAAGAGGCTGAAGCACTCCTGTCGATGTCTCAGCGTGTACGCATGCAAAAAGTTTAGGTGAAAATCCCTTTATAGCCATTTCAACGTCGTTAGGATCTAGAGCCTTCCCATCAGGAGCGCTAACCACTTTCACATCACAGCCAATTCTCTCTGCGATTATTCTTATCCTGTCTCCAAAATGCCCAATTACCCCTACAAGAACTTTTTCGCCTGGATCGAGGAAATTGATTAAGGCTGCCTCCATACCAGAACTACCTGTTCCAGGCAAAAGCATACATGGATTTTCTGTTTGAAATATAGTCTTAAGCTGACCCTGCAATTGATCGAGCAATACAAAAAAATTCGGGTCAACATGGCTAATTAGCGGCTTAGCCATAGCCAAAAGAACCTCTGGATGGACCTCAGACGGACCTGGACACATCAAGATAACTTTCTTGTTATTCATCTTTAATACCTCCTTAGTCAAATAGGGTTACATCTTTCCCCTTAATTTTAAGCCTGTTTGTCCTCTTTTTTGAATCTAAATTCACAGAATTTTCTGAAATATCTTTATCAAAACTTGTTTTATTTTTAGAAATTTCCCACAGTTTAAAGATTTCGTCTGGAGAGGTAGAGTCATAAGCACTTTTATCATATCTAATCCTCTTCGCTCTTGGAAACCTTAGCGCGAACCCACTCCCAACAGATAAGCCTTTTATAGAGTTTTCCTTGAATTCCCTTCTCCCAACAGTATGAACTGGACTAATAGTGATCTCATCAGCTTCAACTTCAACCACTATTCTTGGCTCTACCCAGAAATCTGGATTTATCTCTGAAAAATAATTTTTGGGCATCGAGTTCGTCTTTGTTTCTTCAAGATTTCCAAGAAGTTCTACCCACTCTTCTTCTGTAAATCCTGAGCCCAGCTTTGCTATTGTTTCAAAACAGTCTTTTTCTGGATCGTATAAGCCTATCAGCAGCGATCCTATGCCCAGTTTGTTCCTTTGGCCTTTGCCATAAAAATACCCCATAACAACAGCGTCTATAGTGTCAGAAAGAATTGATTGCTTCATAGATCTCTTGAGCTTTACCCAATTAAAATTTCTCGCGCCAGCCTGATATGTGCCATCTAATCTTTTTATCATTATACCTTCCATACCATCTGCCACATATTTATCAAACAAGCCTTTTAACATCTCAGGACTGTCTACCTCATAAGAATCAGATATTACAATCGTATCGTTTTTACTTATAGTATCCTTTAAAATCCGTTTTCTCTCGAATAAGGGATACGATGTAATATCGACATCGTCTTTATAAAGCAAATCGAATATTTCCAATCTTAGTGGAAATTTTGCAGCCGCTTTCAAAATATTATGCTTTCTCTTCCTTTGAACCGTTATCTGAAAAGGCATAAAATGAAGTGTTACTGGATCGAAACTAATTGCTTCACCCTCAAAAATACAGTTCTTTGCATTGCAATAATTCAGAACAGATTCTACAATCTCAGGAAACATCCTGGTATTATCCTCGAGATTCCTTGAGTAGATCTTAACCTTGTCGCCAATTTTGTGGACCTGGCATCTAAAACCATCAAATTTAGGCTCCACGATACATCTGCCCAGCTTATTGAATATCTCTTCAGGCCCCGTCATCCTCTCTGCCAAAGCCATCCTGATAGGATTACCAACTATTGCATGTATAGAATCAAGGGCCTTTTCACCATTGGCAAAAAGTGTATATGCCACATAACCCAGATCAGAAGTGAGGTTATAGCATCTCTCAATCTTTGATTTCAAGTCTTTGCTTCTAACCCTGGCAAAAGAGAGGGCTTCAATCACGGTAGCATCCTGAGCGCCCAATCTAAGTCTGCCAAGTATTATTCTAACCAGATAAAGGGCTTCAAGAGGAGTGGCCTTATCAAAAACAGCAGTCAAGAGTTCTATCTTTTTATCCTGGGAATTTGGACCAGAAATAATAGCCAATTTCCTAAGATAATAAAATACCTCACACAGTCTTAAGGTACTAATTTTTTCCTTTACAACCTTATTCGCTACCAATCCAAGATCCCCTAATTCCTTATACATATCTTCAATTTCAACCTTGAAACCACCGTAAATTCTTAACAAAGACTCGATAATAAATTTTTCACCAATCCCAAAGTCAATAGTATCAAAAGATGGACCAGTTCTTCCAGACAAAAGGTAAATAGCCATCCTGATGTCTTCTGGAGCTATTGCTTCAAAATATGCCGCAAGAATTTCCATCATCTTTAATCTTGAGCTTTCTTTTTCAAGCCTCTCAAAGATTAAAGACAGATTGCTGAAACTAGAGCCCTTATCCCTAAGGTTCTCAAAACTACCGAAGATATCTTGATCAATATAAATTTTTTGATCGTTATTTTTTTCCATCATCTGTTGAGTATTCTATTATTTATTGTAATTTCCTCACATAAAATAAAATATTTTTTAGGCGTTAGATTCCTTAATCACTTTGTCAGCTATGATAGGAGGAGCCTCTTCAAAGTGATCGAACCTAGTCACAAAAGATCCTCTTCCCTGGGTTATCGACCTAAGATCCATAGCATAGCTAACAATTTCGCTTTGGGGAACATATGCCTTTATAAGAGTTTCGGAATCGTTAATAGAGTCCATTCCTTGAATTCTGCCTCTTTTAGAATTCAAGTCTCCCATTACATCTCCTGTAAAGTCCTTTGGCACAGTTACTTCAATATAGTTAATCGGTTCGAGCAAGACTGGTCTTGCTTTTTCCATAGCCTTCTTAAATGCAAGGTGCGCAGCCATCTTAAAGGATAGCTCATTGGAATCTACATCATGATACGATCCGTCTATCAAAGTTGCCTTGAGCCCTACCACAGGATAGCCTGCAAGATGCCCGCTACTTAAAACTTCACGAAGACCCTTTTCTACAGCAGGGACATATTGTTTTGGAACAACCCCGCCAACAATTTGACTCTCAAATACAAATTCTTCCTCATAACCAATAGGGTCGAATTTTACTACAACATGACCGTATTGGCCATGACCACCAGTTTGTTTTTTGTGCTTGCCCTCTGCCTCTACAGAAACCTTGATAGACTCCCTGTACGCGACCCTTGGCTTTACAAGATTGCCCTCTACCTTAAACCTTCTTTTAACTTTTTCCATTAGAACGTCCATCTGAATATCCCCTAAACCACCAAGCAAAAATTCACCTGTCTCTGAACTCTTCCCATAGAACATAGATGGGTCTTCTTCAATGAACTTTATAATAGCAGAACCCAATTTATCTTCATCACCTTTTACTTTAGGATAGACTCCCATATAAAAAGATGGTTTTGGAAATTCTATTTTTTTAGGTTCGTATTTTATCTTTGACCTTGAAAGGGTATCATTGGTGGTTGAAATTTGAAGTTTTGAAAATGTTATTATGTCGCCACAGCCAGCTTCCTTAGTAATACCTGGTTCTTTTCCAAAAGGAAAGCTTACTGCTGCTATCCTTTCTTCCTGTTGTTTTGTTATGTTATACAAAACTGGGTCAGCTTTATATGAACCATTTAATATTCTTGCAAAACTGAGTTTTCCAACAAATGGGTCAAGAACAGTTTTGAAAACCTGTATTATCAGCTCAGAATCATCTCCAATCTGAAATGTCTTTTCACCATCTTCAGAATAGAGATCTAAATTTTCCCTTTCATTGTAATCGGGAAAATAGTAGCCAAACGCCCTGACCAATTGCGCTATGCCATAGCCCTTAACGGAAGAAACAGGTAATACCAGAGCAGTTTTTCCCTGTTTTACAGCATTTTTTAAACTTGAAACAATTTCTTCTTCGCTTAGATCTTCGCCTGCAAGATATTTTTCTAATATAGCGTCATCGCCTTCCGCTGCAGACTCCTTTAGCCTCTCTTGCTCCTCTTCTATTTTTGATTCCAGCTCTTCTGGAAATGCATCCTCAATATGAAATTTGAAGTCGCCATCAAAGACTATGCTCTTCTTACTCATTACATGAACCATACCCTTAAATTCGCCTGCGTTGCCAAAAGGGATATACATACAGGCTATGTTAAAACCTAAAGATTTAGATCTAAGTGCATCAAGAGCATTAAAGAAGTCCGACCCATCTTTGTCCATTTTATTCACAACTACCATAAAGGGTTTTGGATTAACCTTTAATCTTTTTAAGATCTTCTCAATTCCTACTTCAAGACCGCTCGTAGCGTTTAATACCAGAACTAAACCGTCAGAAACACTTTCTGCAGCTATCACATCGCTCTCAAAATCAAAAAAACCTGGGGTATCAATAATATTATATTTTGTATTTTCTTCTTCAAAGCTAACTACAGAAAGTGCAAGGGTCATTTTTCTTCTTATTTCTTCGGCGTCATAATCAGTAATAGTATTCCCTGAATCTACAGAGCCCAACCTTGATATCTTCTTTGCGTGAAACAGAAGTGCCTCAGTTAATGATGTCTTTCCTGCCCCAACATGAGAAGCCAAACTGATTGCTTTGATAGTTTTCCCCATATTACCATCCCTTTCAAAATTTTATTAAATAAATTTAATTTCTTTTAGAAAAATCTTGAAATCTTAACTAATAATAATAAAAGACAACAAAAAATTTGTGAAATTAAAAGAAATCACGGCATCTTGTCATAAAGAAATTCTTGACTTTCGGCATATCTATATATTCCCCAAAGAGTCAAGTGAGGAAAATACGGCCATGATAGATCGCTCTCAAAAAGTCTTGCACTTCCACCTGTCAAAACAACTGTAAACTCACCGAATTTTTCCTGCCAGGTTCTCACAATTCCTTGTAGTCCATAAACTATAGAATAAAATACTCCGTTGTTTAATGCATCACTGGTGTTTTTTGCGGGAACGTTCTCATGACTTTTGTTGATATCAACTGAAGGCAATTTTGGCAGAGAAAACGCCAAGGACTTACAGATCGATTCAACTCCTGGCAAGATAAAACCACCTTTATATACGTTATCTTTTACGAGATCTATTGTAATGGCTGTCCCCATATCCACAACACACACGCTACCTCCATAAAAGAGCGACGCGCCAATAGAATGCAATAACCTATCTACCCCTATCATATTTAGATCATATTCAATTCTAATTATCGAGCTAAGATCTTTTGGCTCTATAACTTGAACAGGAAATGAACGGGAATCTAAAAATGATTTAATATGTTTTATAAAAAGTAAATTCACCGATGAAACAAAACACCCTGTTACCCTAGCAATCTTGTTTTCCTCCAACCAATTGTCAAGAGCATAGTAATTTAATCTGCCTTCGAAAAATATTTCATCTAACTTAAAAACGCCGTAATACTTCATACAGGAATCCTCAAAAAATGAACACTTAAGCCTGGAATTTCCAAGATCAAAAGCAAGAATAGAAAAATTTTTAGAATTTGTTATGGGCCTATCATTAGATTTTTTTATATCAGTACTCACAAAATATCAGTCGCCTCTTCTAAAACTTAGTTTATATGCATGTAACAAAGTCATCAGATAAGATATTGTAGATTCAGCTCCCATATTCTTGTTAACTCCCTGAGGCTCCAACCCGTCATAACATCCACCAGTTCCAACTCTTGCAACGGGACAAAAAGAATCATTTTCTCCTAAAAACCACTTTAGAGCTTTCATTGCAGTATCATAGAAAAATTTATCACCAGTTTGAAAATATGCATCAACACAAGCGCAAGAAAGGCCAGAAAGCTCGATTGGTTGTTGGTCAAATTGAGCCTTCTGGCCATCCCTTTCGAACCATCCTCTGTTTCCTACAATACTAAGAAATTGCGTTTCAGGATTCGTCTGAACTTCAATCAGCCATCTCAAACTCTTAATGCCCATGTTGATCATCTCATCATTTCCAAGCTGCTGCCCTGCTCTTATCAATGCTTGTGGTTGTCTCGCGTTATCATAAGTCAATGTATTTTCTGAAAAAACCCAGTCATCAGAAATATTGTTTCTATAAAGACTCATTAATTTTTCTGAGAGGTCGATTATTACATCCTTTATTTCCTTTGCTCCCGGATATGTTCTAACAAATTTGTCGCATGCTATGATAGAAAAGCTAATTCCTCTTGTGGATGTAAATTCTCCTACAAGCTTTATGCCTTTTTCAAAGATAGTCGCACAAATAGGCGTAAATTCTGGAAGCGCTGGCCACTGTATCGCTGTAGCCAATGAGAGAAGCGTTCTGGCATGTGCATCTTCGCTAAAATCCTCTATCCAAGTTCTGTCATACTTCAAAAAGTTTAAAAATCTACCTGTTTTTTCGTCAAATGCATTGTGAATAAAGGATAAAAATCTATATAAAAGATAGAGCACGCTCTGATCTTTAAAGAGTTCATAATATAAAATAAGTGCCATAAATGCCCTGGCATTATCGTCAGTACAATAGCCGTGGTTTCTATTTGGCATATTGTATAGGGCATGCTGCATTATACCTGTTTCATCAGTTAAGAGTTTCAGGTGAGAAAGGTGAACAGAAGGTAGCTTTAAATGAATATCATCTTTTTCAACAATATTCTTCTTTGAAATATATACAAAGTTCTTCTCTTTTGAGTAAGTTTTAATTGCATCATCAAAAAGTTCAATATAACTTTTTGAAACGTTTTTCCAAATCATCTTCCTTCCAAAATCATAAGCGTTTTTCCTCAACCTATTTCTATATGGCAGATCGGTTAAAAGTCTCCTTAGACCCTGAGAGAGAGCTTCGCTATCTCTGAATGGCACCATAATGCCTCTGTCATCCTGAAGCATCTCTTGAGCATACCAATAAGGGGTTGAAACAATAGCCTTTCCAGCGGCTATGGCATAAGTCAGAGTTCCTGAAACTATCTGTTCTATGGACAAATAAGGAGTAATATATATATCTGCCATAATCAAAAAGTTCATTAATTCCTCAAAAGATACATATCTATCAATAAAAATTACGTTATCGGCAATTCCTTCATCATAAGCCATTTTTTGTAAGCCAATTCGATAGCTCTCACCATAAAGCCTTTTTACTTCAGGATGCGTAGCCCCAAGAACGACATATACGGCATTCGGATAGTCATTGTGAACCTTACTCAGAGCTTCTATGCCATACTCAATTCCCTTACTTGGCCCCAAAAGTCCAAAGGTCAATATAACAGTTTTACCTTCCAGGTTTAACATATCTTTATAGTAAGATGGATCCATAAATGGAACATCAGGAGCTCCATGATAAATCATAGATATCTTTTCAGAGGGAATTCTATAAACTTCTTCCAATATTTCTTGAGCTTTTTGAGCGCAAACAATGATTCTCGATGAAATATCACAAATTTCTTCTAAAACCCTTTTCTGATCCTCAACTGGTTCCTCTAAAACAGTGTGCAGGGTTGTCACAACCGGTTTTTTTAAGTTCTTCAAAAAATCTAGAACATAAGATCCATGCTCCCCACCATATATCCCAAATTCGTGTTGGAGACTAACCACATTAACATTGGAAATATTTATAAACTCTGCAGCCTTTATGTAATCAATCTTGATCTTTTCCCTGATGTCGAAGAAAACCTCTCTTGAATATGAGTAAACGCCATTTGACATGGCAACCACTCTGACAGATCTATTCTCAAAAGCATCTTCTGGATACCATTTGGCAACAGAAGTAGCTATATCGTTTGTAAATGTAGCAATACCACATAGCCTTGGAACGTACGTGCCTACAAATGCAACGTTAAAGTCTGGAGTTATTCCCTTCACAGTACCTCTCATAACGAGTAAAAAGCCCTCCCTATCTTTTGATCTTCTTTAATAAAGTCAAGTATATCGTCAATAGTGGAAAATGCTACACAAGTTGTTGTATCAGCTCCTCCATAGTAAAGCATTATCTCTCTGGTATTTTCATTGCAAATAGCCCCACATGGGAAACAAACGCCCGGGACGTCTCCGATAAGCTCGTATGGAGTCTCGGGGGCAAGCACCCATCTATTCGTCCTGTAGATAAGTTTGGTAGGATCGTCAAGGTCAAATAACGCCATACCTACTCTATAAAGTGAGCCAGAGGCAGTAGTCCTGACGCCATGGTATATCAGCAGCCACCCTTCAGGAGTTTCAATTGGTGGAGGTCCCATACCAACTCTTGTGCAGTCCCACCAACCCTCACGAACGGGTATTATACAAGTATGATCGCCATAGTGTTTTAAATCGGGGGTAAAAGAAAGCCATATTTCCGCCCTTCCCCTTGCATAAGGTCTATGAATTAGGGCCCATCTACCATTAAACCTTTTTGGGTAAAAGGCACCGTCTTTGTTGTCTGGATAGAAAAGATTCCCATGCCTGCATACCCTTTCAAAATCTCTTGTAGTCACAAGAGAAAGTTGAGGACCACCCGGAGCAAAAGAAACATAAGTAAGATAATGTTGATCAAATTCCTCCATATAGGTTATCCGTGGATCTTCTAAACCCCACAATTGTTCTCCCATCTGAGGCTCATGGATCATAAAGGGTTTATTGTCAATTTTCCAATTATTAATCCCATCATCGCTAAAAGCTCTTATGAGATACGAGAAACCTCTTTGTTCCTCTACCCTAAGAACGAGGAGAACCTTGTTTTCAAATTTTGTTGCAGCAGGATTAAAAACAGTATGTGCCTCACAGGTAACGTCTTCAGCAGTGATAATAGGATTACCTTCGTATCTTTTAAAAAGAGCATGCGTGCCCATAATTCACCCCATCTTTGTTGATATATATAGAATTAATTAATTCTATCATAATATAGGGTTAAGAGTTTATGTTTTCAATAAATAATTGGGGAACATAAAAGTGATATGTAAAAGTAACTCCAGCATCCTTGCTGGGGCAATATACTTAATATCTACTTCCCGAGTAAGATACTATGGATACTATACAAACCGACCAGTCGGTTTACAAATAATAAATATATTGATATCATACTCGTATGAAGACAAAAAAATCTTCCAATACAAAAAACAAGATATTGAAGAGTGCTCTATCGCTCTTTTCAAACAAGGGATATCACTCTACCAACATTGATGAGATAGTTGAAAACGCAAATACATCTAAAGGGGCCTTTTACTTTCACTTCCCTGGCAAGAGAGACCTGGTAATAAAATTAGTAGAAGAACTCAGCGATCAACTTATTAAAAAAATAGAGAATAAATGCAAAGGAGACTCCTTCGAAGAGATATTTAGGTCTTCACTCAGAGAGGGGTTTAGAATACTCGAAAAATATCGTGAACTAACAAAATTCGTTTTTATTGAAACCATTAGCCTTGGACCACAATTTGAAGAACAAAGATTCGTCCTCAGAAAAAAATTAGAAAAACTGTTCGGTAACATGCTTTCTAATCGAGAGATGGAAGAAAGCGAAAGATATATTGTCATAACTATTCTCGTTGGCTCAATAATAGAGTTTGCCATCGATTCAATCGTAAATGACAAATCTCTTACTGAACTGTCAGATGAGTTTATTGAAAAGTTGTTAAAATTAGCAAAAAATAATTAATTAAAATTATCAGGAGGATAAGAATGAAATTAACAGTTGCACACAGTCCAGACCCAGATGATGCTTTTATGTTTTATGCGTGGACTCATGGGAAAATTTCATCAAATTATGAATTGGAAGAAACCCTATCAGACATAGAAACTCTAAACAAAGAAGCAAAAAATGGCAAGTATCACATTAGCGCAATCTCATATCATGCTCTACCATATGTTACAGATAAATACGATCTTATGAGTGTAGGCTCGAGTGTAGGAGACAAATACGGCCCAATACTCATTTCCAAAAAACCCTTATCAACTCTTGAAAACAAAGTAATAGCACTCCCGGGAGAGTTAACCACGGCGACCTTAGTCTTTCGCATATATTCACAAAATCACAAAGAGGTATTTGTTCCCTTTGATCAAATAATGGAAAAAGTGATAAATTCAGAGGTTGATGCAGGATTGCTAATTCATGAAGGGCAGCTCTCATACAAAAATATGGGCTTAGAAAAAGTGGTGGACCTCGGGGAATGGTGGTATGAGAAACACGGCTTGCCCCTTCCTTTAGGCGGAAACATACTCCACAAAAGTTTGAAAAAAGAAAGCCGCGAAATAAATAATCTATTAAGAGAGTCTATTGAATGGGGCAAATCAAATCTTGATGAGGCTCTTGCCCACGCTATGAAATACGGCAGAGACCTAAATCTTGAAATGGGCGAAAAATTCGTAAATATGTATGTCAATGACTTTACGATAAAATTCCAGGAGAGTCTATATAAATCTCTAAATGTGCTATATAAAATTGCATACGAAAGGTCTCTAATTCCATCTATCCCAAACATACCAGAGGATATATTAAATGAATAGTTCAGCTATAAAAGACCTTCTGAATAAACCAATAGACCTTTTCAACGAAGCAAACAAAAAGAAGTCTTCTTTATTTGGCAAAAACGTTTTCTTCGCAAAAAATATACACTTAAACCTTACCAATATATGCGTTGAAAAATGTGGATTTTGCCCCTTCGCGAGGAACAAAAATGATTTAGATGCATACAAGCTAACACCCGAGATCGTCTCCTCAAAACTCACAGATCTCCAATGGCTAAGTGAAGTACATATTACTTCTGGCCTCAATCCCGATCTAAAATGGAGCGAGGTCCTTCAAATTTTGGATTCTATTAAAAAGACGTTACCTCACGTTACAATAAAATCTCTAACAGCAGTTGAAATTGAATTTTATGCAAAAGAAGAGGACAAGCCAATTGAAGGGATAATTGAAGATCTACTAAAACACGGAAGCGTATCTCTTACTGGCGGCGGGGCTGAAATATTAAAAGACGATATGAGAACAAAGCTTCTTACAAAGAAGACATCTCCTGAAATGTGGCTCAAAATTCATGAAAGTGCTCACAGACTCGGCCTAAAGTCAAACGCCACAATGCTATATGGCCATTTTGAGACTTTTGACGACATATTGGATCACCTTAACTTGATAGAAGATCTACAACAAAAAACTGGTGGATTTCAGGCATTCATCCCCTTAAAATTTCAACCTTTAAATACAAAATTTCAACATATAAGACCAGCAACAAGTATTAAAACACTTCAAACCATAGCAGTCTCTCGACTGGCTTTATCTATCCCACATATAAAGGCATATTGGCCATCCATAGGACAAGACTGCTCGCTTATGGCTCTTTGGGCTGGAGCAGACGACCTTGAAGGAACTCTGGTAGACGAAAAGATTATGCACGAAGGTGGTTCGCCAGAACCAGGAGGTCTTTCAGATGAAAGTCTGAGAAAAATGATCAACGATATTGGTTTAGTGCCATACGAAAGAAATTCTCTCTATGAAAAAATACAATAAAAACTTCCCCTATCAGGAAAAGATAAATGGGAGATAAGAATGGCAAATAATGATGGAGTTTTAAGGTTTGGATTAATTAAGTTTCATAACTTTTTACCAATTAGGCTTGGTTTTGAAAAAATTGGATACAAGTTTTTCCTATCAGATCCAGCCACATTAAATAGTATGTTACTGAACAATGAGCTTGATGTTGCAACAATTTCTTCTGTGACATGGATTAATAATCAGGATTTGTTAAAGCCCATTTTGCCCTTCGGGCTGTCATGCTATGGAACAGTATTGAGCACATTTCTCGTTTCAAATGAGCCAATAGAAATGCTTGATAAAAAAGTAATTAGACTATCAAATACTTCAAACACTATTAACAATATTGTAAAGTGTATCATTAGAAAATTTTATAAAATAGAACCTATATTCTCAAAAGATGAAAATAACTTTTCTGCAGAAATAATTATAGGCGATGAAGCCTTAAGTTTTATGGAGAAGAAGAGCGATAGATTTGTTTATGACGTGTCTGATTTATGGAAAAAGCACACAAATCTGCCAACCGTTTTTTCCCTGCTCTCAGCAAGAAAGGATGTCAAAAACGATCTGATGTTAGATTTTATAAGAAGCTATTCGTTGGCAGTAAAATACGCTGAGAATGAAAAGAATAACTTGAGCTGGAATTATAAAAATACTTCTTATTTAGAATATTATACAAATATGTCATATATTCTTGATACAAATGATTTGAAGGGGTTGTTTGAACTTGAAAGACTAATAAAAACCTAATAGTATTCCGAGCATCCTTGCTCATAGTAACCCGAGCATCATGCTCGGGAAGTAATGAGGAGTGTTTATGATAAAAAAGAGAGTAAGTGTAAATGAAGCAAAAAAACTTTTTAACCTGCCGTTATTTGAGCTTGCAAAGTTGGCCGATCGAACAAGAGCTGAGTTTTGTCACGAAAGGGTAACCTATATCATAGATAGGAACATAAACTATAGCAACGTTTGCACGTCAAATTGTAAATTTTGTTATTTCAGTGTACCAGTAGAAAGCAAAAACCCCGTCAGGCTCTCTAAAGAGGAAATATATAAACGAGTAGATGAAGCAGTAGCGCTCAAAGCCACGCAAATTATGTTACAGGGCGGTCTCGATCCAGACTTTAGACTTAAAGATATAGAAGAAATATTTAAACACATTAAAGAAAAATATCCTAAAATAGTACTTCATTCGTTATCGGCTGCAGAAATAGATCACTTTTCAAAAATCGAAAAAATCTCTTACAAAGAAGTGATAGAAAGACTAAAAGATGCAGGTCTACAGGGGCTTCCTGGCGCAGGAGCAGAAATATTGGTAGATAAAATCAGGCAATCCATTAGTCCAAAAAAGATCTCGTCCGCTACATGGATACACATCCACAGAATTGCACACTATTCGGGTTTGATGAGCACGGCTACAATGGTGATAGGTTTTGGCGAAACAATTGACGATAGGTTAGATCACTTTAAGAAAGTAAGAGACTTACAAGACGAAACAAGCGGTTTTATAGCCTTTATTCCATGGATATTTAAATCAAAAAACAACAAGATTTGGGAAAATAAAATAGATTATCTAAAAACAGTCGCCCTATCAAGAATATTTTTTGACAACATACCAAATATAGGAGCGTCCTGGCTCACAGTAGGAAGGGATGTAGCGCCAGTAGCCCTTCTTTGCGGCGCAAACGATATGGGATCTGTAATGCTCGAAGAAAACGTGGTAGCATCAGCAGTAGAAAAAATTCATAGACCTCAGAGTACTGCAGAGCTTAAAAGTCTTATAAGCTCTGCAGGATTTGAAAGCTCTGAAAGGGATGCATTTTACAATTTCATAAACGATAAAGATATATAAAGCCTCTTCACAGTGCTTTTCTGCTATTCTTTAGGCATTTGTTTACGAGATCCTCTACATTTGCAATTCCAGTACAAATTACGCTGTCTGCTGCACCCCACCAAAGTCTGATGTAGCCTTGTTCCATTAGAACTGCCGAACAAAATACTACATTGGGTACATATCCTACTCTCTCCCACTCATCTTCTGGCTCAAGGATCCACTCGTCAGAAACCCCCAGGACCTTAGATGGGTCTTTTAGATCGTGTAAAGCTACACCCAGTCTATATACAGAGCCACTCATAGTCATATAAACACCATGAATAATACTAAGCCATCCCTCTTTTGTCTTGATAGGAGGAGCCCCAGGACCTACTTTTAGCTCATCCCAGTGATATGACTTTGGCTTTATCAATATGTCTGATCTCCCCCAATGTACCAGATCTTTTGAGTAGGATATCCAGATAGACCATGGAATTATATCAGAATGAGGCCTATCTAATCTCACGTAATCAGATCCAAATTTTTCGGGAAAAATCACTATATTCCTGTGATCTGCGCTTGTAATTAGGGCGACTCTTTCAACTCTCATAAAATCACTTGTCTTTGCCAGACCAATTCTTACGCCATATTCAGAGTATGCACTATATGTAATGAAATATTCATCGCCAATTTTAGTAATCCTTGGATCCTCTATACCAGCACTTTCATATCTGCCAAAATATCCATCACTTTCAGATACCATAAAGGGTTCTTTCTCAACTTCAAAATTAAATCCATCTTTAGAAATAGCTTTACCTAAAATTGATCTCCCATTGAGTCTTGCTGATCTAAATATCAATACATATTTGTCCTGATACATTGCAATAGCAGGATTGTAAACTGAAGAAACTTGATAAGGGATATCATCCCTTGTGAGAATTGGATTATATATATATCTTTTTACCACACCACTGCCTCTATACAGATCCAGATTCATTAAGACCCTCCCTGATTAATTATTCAGTATCATTTTATAAACTTTAATATAATCAGATACCATCCTTTGAGATGTAAATCTTTCTTCGACATATCTTCTACAATCAATCCTCTTGATGTCGTATATCGAAGGCAATTTTTCAACCGCTTCTTCAAAAGAATTAACCAATATTCCCACTGATTCTGCAACTATTTCTCTCATACTTCCTCTATTATAGGCCAAAACAGGTGTTCCGCATGCAAGAGACTCCACTACACTTAACCCAAATGGTTCATCAAAATATATTGGATGAAGCAAGGCAATTGCATTGGAGAGCAAAGGCGCTCTTTTGTCAGGTCCTACGCTGCCCAAATATCTTATGTCTTCGCATAAATAAGGCTTTACCATATCTTCAAAGTAAATTTTATCCTGTATTGGGCCTGCCATATAAAGTTTCATATTTGATGCCTTGGCTATTTTAATAGCATCGTGCGCTCCCTTGTCGGGGTGCATTCTACCAAAAAATAGCAAGTAATCTTTCGGATTAGGATTAAATGGAAATTCTTCAATATCTATTCCGTGATATATGGTGCCAATGTAGTCAAGATCAGGATTCCTATCAGAATCTGAAATAGATACATAGTTTACACGTTTATTGTATTTTTTATATATAGGCAATATTTTAGGAGAAGAAAATCCATGTATTGTAGTTATCATTGGAGTTTTTATAAGCATTGAAAAGCAAAGGGGCATAAAGTCAAATTGATTGTGAATTATATCAAACTGATCTGCCAATTCAAAAACATTTGAAATATGAAGATATTCCATAACCTTAGGATCAGCATTTTTGTCTTCTTCGTAACCCATTGGCACAACAGAAATTAACTTAGCAGATGTAACAGAATCTGCTGTAGCAAACAATGTAACGTCTAAGCCTTCTTTTACCAGGTCTTCCGTAATCAATGAAGTTATCTGTTCCCATGGTCCGTAGTGTCTTGGAGGCGTCCTCCATGCTATTGGTGCAATCATAGCAATCCTCATATCATCACCTCATAGTAACCCGAACATCTTGCTCGGGAAATAAAAGCAATACTAACCCAGCATAAACGCTAGGGTTATTTTGTAAAGAAAGAACTTATCCAGCCTTCTTTGCCATTATAAACCACCTTATACCATTCCTCATTATCAACTTTTTGCAAATATGAATTTTGGAGTCTCACCAATCCGATTGAATCTTCTTTTCTATACATCAAAGTAAGAACGTCTCCTGAAGCGTCATAAAGCCTAAATATTTCGCCCTTTTTAAACTTTATAAACGAGCCATCAGTATACAGGTCGAGGTCCTCATTTAAACTGTAGAGTTTTGAGTTGTTAGTTGTAGCCTTCTCAACAATATCAATTTTTGAACCATTTTCTATGGTACCAATAATTTCAGATTCATTAGGATCTGAATACATAGTAGTGGGGTTACCAATTGCAACTTTAGTAGCATTCACTTTTGAAGAAGACACCAGATCCCCCTGTCTGGCGCTTTGATTCTCATGTGCTTCAACGTAAACCGTCAAAGGTTTAGAAAGTAAATCTTTTCCATCATTTTGAGATCTTGCTACAACCTTATATATACCTGGATTTGGCGGAAACCACTGGTAGTAGATGTCCTTTGCATTTTGCTTTTGGTAAATAACACTGCCATTTACCAAAATTTCAATTTTCTTTGGTTCAAACCCAGAGGATTGCACCTCAAGATAAAGACCATTTTCAATATTTTGGACTTTTATTGATTCTCCCTGAGGGTAAATAATGTTAATTCTTGGTTCACCAGAAAAAATTCTCCCTGAGCCATTGTAGAGCTTATTTGCAAATACAAAAACTGCAAAAACAATAGACAAAAGTAAGATTAAGATAGGGATTTTAGGTGCAAAAAGCTTTAAATAATTTTTTATAAATATATTTTTATCAATCTGATTTTCTGTGTTTTCACATTTTGTATACTTTGCAAGGTGGTGAATTTTTAGAAATATTTTTTCATCAGAAATAACTCTAAACGATGTTCCATCGTTTAAAAAGACTATATATTCTATGAGATCCTCTTTAGAAAAAATGTGTTTTTTAAAGTTTCTGATACACTGAATATGATCTATGTGATCTTTTAAAAAAATTATCTTCCCAACATTTTCCTGGGGCACAAGAATAAAGTCATCTCCTGACGATAGGAGATAATCGCTATAATTTTCACCAATAATCTTAAACATATAAAAAATAAAGTCTAAACAACTTAGTCTTGCATAATACAGATTTTATAAAAATGTTGTGTTTTAAAACCATAATAAGTTGTTTATCGTCATAAATATTATATCTTTTGCCTATGTAATATTGCCTGCCCAATAGTGAACTCATCTGTATTATCTATATTGTCCCCCATAGAAAGCCCTACAGCAAGACGCGTTAATTGGGGTAAGTAACCCAATTGTTCTTTCTGGCTCGAGAGTCTCTCCTGAATATAGAGCGCTGTAGTTTGTCCCTCAAGGCTGAAATCAAAAGCTATAATAATTTCTTTCGGTCTTTTTTCCACGATTAGACTGAAAAGATTAGTCATACCAGCCCTCTCAGGGCCTATGCCCTCTAAAGGAATAATGAGACTGTTTAAGACGAAATATCTACCATTATAAGACTTAGATGACTCAATCTTCCAAAGATCTCTAACATCTGATACAATACACAAAATTTCATCGTCTCTTGAAGGATCCGAGCATATGTCACAAGGATCGCGCTCAGTAAGAGCATTACACTGAGAACACTTTTTTATATGCTTTAAATTGTGCAAAGCATCAATAAGTACAAGATTTTCTTTACTAGATCTTTGCGAGATAAAAAAAGACAGCCTTAAAGCGAGTCTCGGACCAATCCCGGGAAGAAGGGAAAGTTCATGAGACAAATCGCTTAGTGGTTTAGGATATTTCATTAGAACAATCCAGGAAGCCCCATTCCTTGCATCTTTTTCATTCCAACAGTCTTTACCTCATCCAGAGCATTGTTTACAGCCACCATTACCAGATCAGCTATTGTTTCCATATCCTCTTCTTTAAGAGCAGGATCAAGGGTTATAGACTTTATCTTTTGATCGCCTGTAGCAACTACTCTGACGAGATCTCCACCAGATTTCGCCTCAACTTCTAAAGCTGCGAGTTCTGTTTGAAACTTTTCTAACATTTGTTGAGCTTTTTTCATTCCTGGCATCATAATATGTGCCCTCCTTAAGTTTTTTATTAAGTATATTCAGAAAATTCCAGTTTAGTCGATCTTTATTTCTTTTGCATTAAAATGTTGTAAAAGATCGGGAAATGTTATCCCGGTCGAAGTTGCTTTTGATTCCTTTTTTGTTTCTCTTTCTATAAATTCGCTTGAAAGCTGAACATCAACTCCCAATTCTTTAGAAAGCATGTTCCTTACCATTTCTCTATCTTTGACATTAGAGTCAAATTGTTCTTTGTGCCATTTTGACTCCTTCTTTGAAAAACCAAAAACAACTTTATTGTCTTCAAATCTTATAGGCTTAGCCGCAATATATTTTGCATGAACCATTGTTTGGTTGCTATTTTTTAGCTCTTCAAGAACTTTGGAATATGCGTCATTAATTTGTTCTATATTTAGATCTGATTTTTTTTCGTTATTCGAGTTGACTGAAGGCTTTTCTGTAACTGCAGGTTTTTCAGTAACTGCAATCTCTTTATTAGCCGCAGTTTCTTCAGTAACAGTAGTTTCTTTATTAACCGTAGGCTTGACTTTGGTCTCTTCATCTTTAGTAACTTTTTTTTCGCTATGGATTTTTTTCGAACTATCTTTTGTCTCAGGAGTTTTTTCAATAATAATCTCTTTATTTGCATTTAAAATAGAAAAAACAGCGTAAACTTCCATTTCAAATCTCATAAATGGGTTAGGATCATATTTTAAATCATTTTTAACCTCGATGAGCCTATCAATGAATGTGAGAGACCTCTGATCGGTCGCGATCCTTGATAATACAAAATATATCCACGAATCGATAATAGCAAATGGACTTAAGGAAGAGGTTCTTAGAAGATCCATAAGGTTGGCCAGTCTTGAGAGATCGCCTTCATAAAGGAAATTCATCATATTTGAAATAACCTCTTCATCTGGCAAACCCAAAACAGAGTATATGTCCTTAGTCGATAAACTTTTTCCTTCAAATAGCATAAAAATTTGCTGCAAAAAGGAAAGTGAATCCCTTACAGAGCCCTCTGATCTCCTTGCAATAGCTAAAAATAAGCCTCTTTCCAATTTATACCCTTCAAGCTTGGCTATGTTATCAAGATATGACGCAAGAATCTCTGGGTTCACAGGAGAAAAATCCAATCTAAGCACCCTTGAAAGAATAGTTTTAGGGACCTTGTGCGGTTCAGTTGTAGCAAATATAAATATTGAAAATGGAGGTGGTTCTTCGATTATCTTAAGAAGTGCATCAAAAGCAGAGGCACTTAAACGGTGCACCTCATCAATTACAAATATTCTATATTTTGATGCCATAGGCGAAATTAAAGCCATCTCTCTCAATGACCTTGCATCATCCACACTACTATGGGTTGCAGCATCCATCTCAACATAGTCAAGAGAACCTTCAAGAAAGTTTTTACATGATTCACAGTTAAGACAGGGCTTTTTACTATTCGAAGTACAGTTTAGAGCCTTTGCAAATATTCTTGCTGCCGTGGTCTTTCCAGTCCCTCTCATGCCGGCAAAGAGATATGCATGAGGAGGATCGCTTAATTTAGAAGCATTCTCAAGAACAGTTTTTGGGACTTCCTGACCAATCATATCATCAAAGGTAGTTGGCCTGTATTTTCTATATAATACTTCCATAACTATTTTTCTACAGATGGATAAGTAGTATCAATAGGAATAGGTTTATTTAAAAATCTTAAAATTCTTTCAGCATAAGCAGACAGTTCCTCGTTCTCTCTTCTTATGATAAAAAGTTCTCGCATAACCTTAAAATCCCTTACCTTTACAATTCTTAAAAGACCTAGTGCAAGCTCTTTGCCAATAGTACACTTTGAAACAAAAGAAACCCCAAGACCAGCTGCAACTGCATGCTTTATTGCTTCTGTGTTGCCGAGTACCATATTTATGTTTAAATCGGAGACTGAAAGACTTTTTTCCATTAATGCACCTTCCAAAACCATCCTGGTCCCTGATCCCTCTTCTCTTAAAATAAGCGGCTCAATCATAAGATCAGATAATTCAATCATATCAGACCATGGGTGATGGGCAGGAACAATAAGAACAAGTTCATCGTCTCTAAACTTTTCTCTCTTAACGTAGGAGCTTTTAACAAACCCTTCTATTAAGCCAAAATCTATATCCTTCCTTAACAGTGCTTCTTCTATTCCTTCAGTGTTTTCAACCCTAATAGAAATTATAGTCTGAGGATATTTAGATCGATATATAGCTATAAGAGGAGGCAAGATGTATATGCCTATAGTTGTGCTAGCTCCTACCACCAATTTGCCCGTTTTTGCAGCACCAACTTGTTCTATAGCTTTTTTCGATTCATCCATAGCATCAATAATTTTTTTTGCATAGGGCAGAAGGGTATCTCCAGCGTCAGTAAGTTCTACCTTTCTCCCTGTCCTCTTAAACAGCTTCGCTCCAAAAAAGTCTTCGAGCGCTTGAATCTGAAAAGAAACTGCCGGTTGTGTCAGATAAAGTTCTTTTGCAGCCTGAGTGAAACTTTCTCTCTCAGCTGCCACCAAAAAGACCTTGAATTGTCTTAAATACAAGGCATCCTCCTTTTAACATTATTATCTAAAAAAAAATTAATATTTCCCAATCGAAATCGATTTGGATTAAAATTTACTATCTAAAAAGTTCGCTTACAGATTCTGACAAAGCTATCCGTTTAATAGATTCTGCTATAAGCCTTGCAACAGATATAACCTTGATCTTCGGACCATAGAAATCCTCAGGATGATAGATCGTATTTGTAACTATAAAATGAGAAAAGTCAGATTTTGTAAGCCTTTCTACAGCAGGACCAGATAAAATGCCATGAGTGGCAACTCCCAACACTTCTTTTACGCCATTTTTTTTCAATATGTGAGCCGCTTCAACCATCGTTCCGCCAGTATCAATTATATCGTCAATTACGACGCATCTTTTCCCAACCACATCGCCAATTATGTTAACTGCTTCTGCCTGATTTGGTAAAGGCCTCCTTTTGTCTACCACTGCAAGTGGGACTCCCATCCTCTCAGCCAATAACCTTGCCCTCGCCACGCCACCTATATCGGGTGAAACAATTACAAGGTTATCTACTTCAAGATTTGCTCTAAGGTATGCATCGAATACGGGTATGGCAGTAAGATGATCGACTAATATATCAAAAAAACCTTGAATTTGGCCAGTATGAAAATCTATGCCGATAACCCTGTCAACCCCGGCACGTTCAATAAGGTTTGCAACGAGTTTCGCAGAAATTGGTTCTCTGCCTCTAACTTTCCTGTCCTGCCTGGCATAGCAAAAATACGGAATAATAACATTTATAGACGACACAGAAGCCCTTTTAAATGCATCAACCATTATCAAGAGCTCCATAAGTCTTTCGTTTACAGGACTAGAGGTGGACTGGATTAAAAATATGTCCTTTCCTCTAACTGATTCTTCCACTCTAACATAGATTTCACCATCACTAAACCTGGTTATATTAACAGCTCCCAGATTTCTTCCCAAAAAACTTGAAACCTCTTTGCTCAAGGCTACATTTGATGAGCCTGAAAAAATCGAATAAGAAGAGTTGTCCACTAAAGCGTGCTCCTTCCCTTTACCAGGTCAAAAATTTTATTTACAATTAACTTTTTTCATTTTTTAAGCTTTGTGCTCTTAAAACGCTTTACCCAACCATCTTTATTTACCTGTGAAGACCTGCCAATTCCCAGTGAATCTTCGGGTACGTCTCTTGTTATTACTGAACCGGCTGCAATCATAGAACCCTTTGAAAGTTTTACCGGCGCAACCAATATTGAATCGCTGCCTACAAAAACATTATCTTCAATGGTAGTTTTATATTTTTCAAACCCATCATAGTTGCAAGTTATCGTACCAGCTCCTATGTTTACATTTGAGCCTACAAATGTATCTCCAAGGTATGAAAGATGAGATGCCTTTGAATTGTCTTCAATCTCTGTGTTTTTAAGTTCGACAAAATTCCCAATTCTAATATTATCTTTTACAAGAGTCTTTTCTCTAATATGAGAAAAGGGACCTATACTTACATTGTTTCCTATTACAGAATTTTTTATAACGCTGTATAAAACGCTAGAGTTATCCCCAATATCTGAGTTCTCTATATTAGAAAATGGACCTATCGAGGAGGAGCCAATTTTACTCTTTCCATATATTATTGAACCTGGCATAATCTTTGACCCAGAACTTATTGATACTTCTGGACCTATCCATGTTGAAGAAATATCGAATATTTGAACTCCACTTTCTAGATGAAATTGAATTATAGAATTTTTTACTTCAGTCTGGGCCACCAAAAGATCTCTTTGAGAATTTACTCCCAAAATCTCTCTTTGATCAAGGATTTCTATCGTGTCAAACCTATATCCTCCTTTAAGAGCAATCTCTAACAAATCAGTAAGATAGTATTCCCCTTGAGCATTTGTATTTTTAATGTTGTAAAGTAGACTAAGCAATGCTGCTCTAATAAGATATATGCCGACGTTTATCTCTTTTATCCTTTTCTCTTCATCCGAGGCGTCTTTTTCTTCAATAATCCTTATAAAATTACCAAAATTGTCTCTTACAACTCTGCCATATCCAGTTGGATTGTCAACCTTACAAGTGGTAAAAATAATATCTTTATTTGATTCAGAGAGTTTTATCAAATTATCTATGGTTTCTTGTTTTACTAATGGCATATCTCCTGGCATTACAAGCAAAAAATCCTGATCACAGATATTTCCTAAGCTTTCGTATACGCAAATAAGCGCGTGAGCAGTGCCAAGCGGTTCGCTTTGGACTACGAAATCCATTTCTTTATCAGCAAAATATTTTGAAATAATATCTTTATTTTTGCCAACTATGACTATAGGCTTATTTTTTAATATATCACTAAAAGACCTCATGATCCACCATAACATAGGCCTATCAAGCAAGCTATGCATAACCTTTGGAAAACTGGATTTCATTCTCTTCCCTATTCCAGCACACATTATCACAGGATATATTTTTTTGTTATATGACAAATTTATCACCCTATATAGAAAATTTATAATTCATAAGTATATTTTATATATAGTGAATTATATCATTTTTTATCAGAAAAAGAGATCTACAAAGATTCAGGATTAGTAAATCTTTTTAATAAACCTTTAGAGTTAACCTGACCTACTATCGTTAGAGAAAGTTCTTTTACAAGATCTAACTCTGTTATTTGTCCTATCTCAAATCTTACAACTTTATTATTTTCAAAGATACCATAAGTTTTTACCGTAGGTCTCAGCACAAAGTTAGGGTTGGCATCCTTTACTACACAAATAATGTTATTAGACAGCAAAACTAATGTGCCTGGAGGATAAGGCATTACCTTTTTCACAAAAATCTTAACAATATCTTGATCAAACATTATACCTGAATTGCCCATAACAAACTCTAAAGCTTCGCTTGGAGAGTAACCTTCACCAACAAAGGGCTGGGTTAATGAGTCGAAAAAACTTATTATACTTATTATTTGAGCATATTCGTTTATTATCTTTGTTGAATTAGGAAAACCAGAGCCGTCAAGTCTCTCATGGTGTTGCACAATAGCTTGTGCAACTACAGAGGAGAAGCCCAACTTTCTTACGACATCTCTTCCAATGGTAGGATGATCTTTGTATTGCGAATGTTCATCAAAAGAGACCATTTTATTTTCATCTTGGTATTCCAACAGCAAAAGCCCAATGTCATGAAGATATGAAGAAAGCATTAGGGTTTTTAATTTATAATCGCTATAACCAAGCGATGTACCCAATATTGCACTAAATATTGCAGTTCTTGTCATATGACTTAATAAATAATCTCTGTATATCCTCACATCATTTACAACTATTGAAATTTTTGGTTTGTTTAAAATCTCTGAAATAAGTTTATCGGCTGCATCCATAATTATTTCTGGATCTGCAATTTTGTTTTTCCTTATATCGTTGCTAACATCTCTTAGCGCCTTGTTGGCCTCAATTACACTTTTTTGATCGACTAAATCAACCTCTTCAATATCCTCATAGCCTTTTTCTTCAATTGGGACCTTTCTAACACCCAGCTTTTTCAGCCTATCAAGCATAGTATCAGAGATAGCAACGCCCTTTCCAATAAGCAGCCTACCAAAACCATCAAAAATAGGAAACTGAAGCTCTTTACCGGAAATTATTTCATCAAGGCTTACTTTTATCATTTATTTTTAAGCCTCTCTTAAACCTTACAATCTTTTTCTTTGAAATTTTGTTAGCAATCTTATTTTTTGACCCTTCTCCATCAATATCATTTAAACTGTTTGAGATAGCTGAATTCTCGTAATCGATAATCTTGCCAGCGCTATCCACCTGTCCAACAATAGTTAAATTTAAATTATTTTTGAGGTCTATTATCGATGGGTTGTCGATATATTTAACCTGCTCGCCATCAAGATATGCATAAGTCTTTAAAATTGGCCTTAAGGGCAAGTCATTGTTACAATCTTTTACCACACAGATTTGATCATCAGATAACAGAACAAGAGTACCAGGTGGATATGGAACTACTTTTTTCAAAAAAGTTTTCAAAATATCTTTATCGAAAGCGCTATTGCTCAAAGCCATAATAAACTCTATTGCTTCATTTGGTAAATAAGGCTTTCTCTTTGGCAAAGGCGAAGTAAGTATGTCATAAACGTTTACAACAGAAATTATTTTTGCGTACAACGTTATATCCTTTTCAGTCAAGCCTCTTGGATAGCCCTTTCCATCAATTCTTTCATGATGCTGATATAGCGACTGGTTTATTATAGAGGGAAACCCAGCTCTGGTGCAAAGATCCCTTCCAAGCTTTGGATGTTCTTTAATATTGTAGCTTGGGGTATCTGTAACATAGCTTCCGCTAAGTATATCTTCGTCTTCTATTAAGGCCATACCCACATCGTGCAAGTATGCAGTAATCATTAGCGTCCTAAGCCTTAGATCGTTTAATCCTAACGCAGTGCCCAATATACCCGAATATATACAAACCCTTGTAAGATGATCGAATATAAAGTCCTTATTAGTTCTAAGATCGTCAACCACTATCCCTGTCTTGCCCTTTGCAAGCATATCGTTCATTACACAATCAACGGCACTTATAATTCTTTCAGGATTTATCATTGCTGTTTTTCTCGCAGCTTTGAATATCTCATTAGCCTCTTTTTTCATAAACATTTCAATTTTTCTTGAAATCACTTCGAGCGGATTTATGTCTTCATATCCAGAAACCTCAATAGGAATGAATTGTAAACCCAATTCTTTTAGGTGTTTAACCATTTGAGAATTCAATGGTATGCCCTCGCCTATAAGCAGCCTGCCTCTCGAATCGAGCAAAGGGGAATTCAATTTTTGGCCTTCACTAAGTCTATTTATATCTATCCTAATCAACTGCTCCACCTAACAATGCATATTTTAAATTATTGTAACCATTTTTTAGCCAAAAAAAAAGACGGCGAATTTCTCGCCATCTTTTTCCAAACTAAGCGAATCTCATGTTCTACATCGCCAATAAATTGGCTTACTTCTTGAGCCTTAATTAAATTTCCTAATCAACAGGCTGCCATTGATCATTTTTAACTTCAAACATAGTAAGAACTTTGTTTGTTGTATCACCCTTACTATCAAAAGACGTCTTTCCAAGCAAGCCTTCAAAACTAACAGTTGGCATAACCTTCAAAACATCAGCCCTATCTGGTTTTGGAGCCTTTTCAAGAGCGGTGATTACCGCAAGAGCTGCGTCATATCCAAAGAGCGCATATGGGCCAGGCGCCATTCCAAATTTCTTTGTATACTCGTCAATAAAGGCTTTAGCCCCAGGGATCTTTTCAATTGCTGGGCCCACATTACTCGCATAAGTACCGTTTGCGTCAGCACCGGCAATCTTTATAAATGCAGGATCTTCTACACCGTCACCACTTACAAAGTCAACCTTATTCATGCCAAGTGCTTTCATCTGTTTTACCATTTGTCCTGCTTCAGGATACATGCCACCAAAATATATAGCCTGTGGATTTAGAGATTTTATCTTTGTTAAAAGGGCAGTAAAATCCTTGTCTCCTTGATTTATACCCTCTCTCATCAAGACCTTTCCACCATCAGCTTGAAATGCTTTTGCAAATTCATCTGCAAGACCCTGACCATATGCAGTCTTGTCATCAAGAACCACAACAGTCTCTTTTTTCAACTTGTCCTTAAGATATTTTGCAGCAAAAGGACCTTGCATAGCGTCAGTAGTACAGACTCTAAATACATTGTTAAAACCCTGCTCAGTAAGCTTCGGGTTTGTCGAAGATGGTGAGACCATTACAAGACCTGCTTGATGATAGATTGCAGAGGCAGGAATAGACGCACCAGAATTAAGATGGCCTATAACTGCTACTATTGAAGGATCTGCAGCAAACTTCTGTGCGACAGAAACCGCTTCTTTAGGATCTGCCTTATCATCCATAGCAACGAGCTCAAGTTTCTTACCATTGATTCCGCCCTTTGCGTTTATCTTATCAATAGCCATAATCGCGCCATTTTTAAGATAAGTTCCCATCTCAGCTTGAGACCCGCTCAGAGGAGAAGCAAAACCGATTTTAATAACGTTTGACTCACCAGCTGGCTTATTTTGACCCGAACATCCAGCAACAAAAAATGCGCCAAAAGCAAATAGAACAAAAAGCAAAGCATAAAACCCATAACGTTTCATATAATACACCCCTTCCTCAATAAATTATTGAAATTTTATAGCTATATTCCAATTATGTCAATCATTTCAAATAAAGCTTTTTTATACATTAAGATTAGATTATAAAAAAAATGCACTAAATATATATTTGACAATTAGACAAGAAAAATTTTTTATTTACCATAAAAAAATGCCATTTTTTAGATTTACTAATTTAAAAAATGGCATAAGAAAAAATTTGATATTTAACTTAAAAACTTTTATATGCGTTTATTTTAATACAAATAACAAATCGATAAATTAATTTTATACCTAAATATAAACTCTTTTTATGCTTTCTCTTAAAGACACCAGGATCTCATGTGGTACGGTATCTATTGTTTTTGCCATATCTTCAACCCTCAAATCTTCATCTATTAGAACAACCTCATCTCCCACGCGCACATTGTCAATTCCTGTGATATCGATAAAAGAAAAATTCATATTAATAGTCCCTCTTAAAGGACAAATATTGCCCCTTACCTTCGCATTCCATCTATTTGAAAGAGCCCTTTTCAGCCCATCAGAATATCCAATAGATATAACAGCAATTTGAGAATCTTTTTGTGCAGTGTAGGAATACCCATAAGACCAGCTTTGACCTGCAGAAATATTGTGAATTTTTACAACATTAGCCTTTAACTTAATAACATTTTTTAATTTAATGCTTTCAATTTCAGATGGCATAGCCCCATAAATTAAAAGGCCGCATCTTGGTATAAATCTTAATGAGTCTAAGTTTTCCACAGTATTTTGGGAGTTTGGAAGATGAATCATCAGATCCTTATGCTTTAAAGATAGCAGGGAAAAGGTTCTAAGTTGTTCCTCGGTAGTATAAGATTCCCCAAGTGGAAAGTGAGAAAAAATCCCTTTTATTCTTATATTTGGCAAATATTTTATTTCATCTATAAAACCATCTAAATCTTCTGGCTTCACACCAAATCTGTGCATACCTATATCAACTTTGATATGAACATCAATAATTTTTGAACTTCTTTTTGCAGAATCCGATAAAATTGATGCCATATCAAAGGAATCTAAGGCTGCGCAAACGTTATAATGAACACAAAGCTCAGCTTCTTCTCTTGAGAGAATTGGCACGATTAAAAGCAGTGCTCCATCAAATCCAGATCGTCTAAGGGTCTGTGCCTCCTCAATATCTCCAATAGCAATAAGATCTGATACGTCTTTCAGAGCATTTGCGACAGGTATCAAACCCATGCCATATGCATTACTCTTTATGACAGGTATCAAATCTTTTTTTACATGTTCTTTAATTAATTTATAATTCGATAAAATTGCATCCAGATCAACTTCTATCCAGGGTTTCATTTTATCTCTCCTTCAAAATCTAAATAAATTAATTCATTCTTGGATTTCTATTAAGAGCTTTTTTTCTTAGTCTAATACTTTTTGGAGTAATCTCAACCAATTCATCGTCATTGATATACTCCAACGACTGCTCAAGGCTAAAAATTCTTGGCGTGTCAAGTCTGACGGCCTCATCGCTCGTGGCAGAGCGAATATTTGTAAGGTGTTTTTTCTTACATGGATTAACCCAAAGATCCACTTCCTTGGCATTTTCACCTATAATCATGCCCTTATACACATCTGTGCCAGGAATAACAAATAACACTCCTCTGTCTTCAAGATTTGAAAGAGCATAAGAGGTGGCCTGCCCTGTTTCCATTGAGACCATAACGCCATTTTGTCTTTGAGGAACATCTCCCTTATATGGAGCATAGCCATGAAAAACGTGGTGCATAATTCCAGTACCCTTTGTGCTAGTCAGAAAGGTGGATCTAAAACCAATAAGGCCCCTTGCTGGCACAACAAATTCAAGCCTAATATAGCCTGCCAGCTCTACCATATTTGTTAGCTCTGCCTTTCTTCTTCCCAACAAGTCCATAACAGTACCCATATGCTCTCTTGGTACATCAATAGTTAAGAACTCCATCGGTTCGCATTTTTCTCCGTTAATCACCCTGTTGATTACTTTGGGTCTTTCAACCTGAAACTCATAACCTTCTCTTCTCATAGTTTCTATCAAAATAGAAAGATGAAGTTCTCCTCTTCCACACACTTCGAATGAGTCAGTTGACTCTGTTTTATTTACTCTTAGACTAAGGTTGGTTTGAAGTTCTTTAAATAATCTTTCGTTTAAATGCCTTGAGGTTACGAAATCTCCTTCTTGTCCTGCAAAGGGGCTATTGTTTACCGAAAAAATCATTGAGACAGTTGGCTCATCAATATAAATACCAGGCAGTACCTCTGGTTCATCTGGATCTGCAATGGTTTCTCCTATCTTTATATCCTCAACTCCACAAATCGCAATTATATCGCCAAAAGTCGCTTCTTGAATCTCTATTCTCTTTAAACCCTCATAAGTAAAGAGCTTACTAATCTTAGCCTTTCTTTCTTCATAGCCATTTAATACTAAAACGTTTTGCTTATTTAGAATCTTGCCTCTCATTACCCTACCAATAGCGATTCTGCCAATATATTCGTCGTGATCAAGCGTAGTAACCAAAATTTGAAAAGGTGCTTCCAGATCGCCTTTTGGCATAGGTATCTGTTCAATTAGCGCATTAAATAAGGGGATAAGATTTGAGCTCTCTTCATCCATTGATGACCTTGCAATACCCTGTTTTGCAGAAGTGTAAATAACTGGAAAATCTAAAAGGGCATCAGGAGCATCCAACTCAATAAAAAGCTCTAATACTTCGTCCAATACTTCGTCAACTCTTTGATCTGGCCTATCAATTTTGTTTATAACGACTATAGGCTTAAGACTTTGTTCAAGGGCTTTTCTTAAAACATATTTTGTTTGCGGCATAGGCCCCTCAAACGCGTCAACAAGCAATAAAACCCCGTCAACCATGTTTAAAATTCTTTCAACTTCTGCACCAAAATCAGCATGTCCTGGTGTATCTACAATATTTATCTTCACATCTTTATAAAAGATAGAAGTATTTTTGGACAATATTGTTATTCCTCTTTCCCTTTCAAGATCGTTTGAGTCAAGAATCCTCTCGCCAACAACCTCATTGGCTCTGAACACCCCGCTTTGCTTTAGCATTGCATCGACCAAAGTAGTCTTACCGTGATCAACGTGTGCAATTATTGCAACATTCCTTACATCACTTCTAAACAAATTTACCTCCAAATTATTTATAAAAGTACCAAACTAACATTGTAATTCACTTAAACAATTATTTCTACAAAAAGATAAAACACAAACACCTAAAGATAGTTTTTTCTATAATAAAGCTTAAGAATAACACCATATTAAAAAATTTCTCAGAGAGTAATATAAATTATATTCTATGTTAATATTGTTTAAAGATGTAAAATATATAAATCAAATTTTTATTTCGAGGTGGAAGTTGATATCTGATTTCTTTGAAAAAGTATTTCATCTAAGTTCAAGAAAAACAAACATCAGGACTGAGATTATTGCTGGCTTTACTACTTTTGTTACCCTTTCATACATCATCTTTGTAAATCCGTCTATTCTTTCACAGGCTGGGATACCAAAAGAAGCTGCAATAGGCGCCACTATCTATTCTACAATAATTGCAACTATATTAATGGGGCTATGGGCAAATTTACCAATTGCAGTAGCGCCAGGAATGGGTTTAAACGCCTTTTTTACTTACACGGTGGTTATTGGAATGGGACTTTCCTGGGAGACCGCGCTGGGAGCTGTTTTTATATCTGGAATATTTTTCTTCATATTAAGCGTCACAAACATTAGAAAAGCAATATTCATGGGAATACCTGCAGTGCTCAGAACTTCTATAGCCGTTGGTATAGGGCTCTTTATCGCACTCATAGGCTTCAAAAATGCCGGCATAATAGTAGAAAATAAAGATACTTTGGTATCTTTTGGTCAGCTCATATCTCCTGGTGTGCTCATAGCTTCATTCGGACTCATAATTACCGCAGCGCTTATCAGCAGGGGAACAAAGGGAGCAATTTTAATCGGCATTCTTCTGACAACCATTCTGTCAATGGTATTCGGTATCACAAAGGCGCCAACTTCAATCAATGACCTAATTTCTTTTTCAATCCCGAACATATCAGATACTTTCTTAAAAATGGATTTGATTGGAGCAATTCACTACGGCATAATAGGAATCATATTTACATTTTCAATAGTAGAGCTCTTTGATAACATGGGGACACTAATAGGACTTACCACAAAGGGAAAAATAATTGATAAAGATGGTAACATACCAAATCTAAATAAAGCACTCGTCTCAGACTCAGCAGGAACAATGATAAGCGCCCTGCTTGGCACATCTACTGTTACTTCTTATATAGAGAGCGCAGCTGGCATAGCAGAGGGCGGCAGAACGGGACTTACAGCATTAGTTGTTGCTTTTTGTTTCGGACTTGCTACAATCTTCACTCCACTTATAGGAATAGTGCCCGCACTTGCTACATCGCCAGCGCTAATAATGGTGGGTACATTAATGTTTTCAGAAATTCACATGATAGACTTTTCCGATTTGACCGAAAGCTTCCCAGCCTTTATGACTATTATACTTATGCCGCTTTCCTTTTCAATTGCAAACGGTATTGCAGCAGGATTTATATCCTATGTATCTATTAAGACCTTAACGGGAAAAACCAAAGATATAAATCTTATATCACTAATAATTGCTATAGCCTTTATAATCAACTTTATTTTAAGGTTGCATTAAAAGCTCTCTATTTCTTTTCGGTATCCTCAGTCTTTGCACTAATTTCTGTTGCTTCTTTCTTCTCTTCCTTTTTTGGTTCCTCTGTAACCTCATCCATACCCTGTTTGAAGGACTTTATCGCCTTGCCTACAGAATTTCCCAATTCTGGCAACCTACTTGGTCCAAACAAGATTAGCGCTATAACCAAAACAATAACTAACTCCTGGGTACCAATCATTTAAAACACCTCCACAATTCTCTCTTGACTCGAATATATCTTACAACTATTCATTTTAGCATAACCAATTAGAGTAACATTAGAAAAGTCACAAAAATCTACTGCTACGTTCGATGCAGCAGTCATAGAAACAATAATGGGAATACCAAAATATATGGCCTTCATTGCCATTTCAGAAGAAACCCTACCAGTAACAAATAGAAATGCATCAGAAATATCCTTTTCCAAAGCCCAACCAATCGCCTTATCAACAGCGTTATGCCTTCCAATGTCTTCACAAAGAAACAGCAAAGAATCCTTTGTGGAAAGTGCAGCAGCGTGTATTCCCCCACTTATTCTATAAAGGTTGTTAGTGTGTAAAAAATCTCTCAACCTTTTAAAGATAACGTCCAAACTAACCTTAAATTCACTTTTTACAACAGGCAAGTTCTGCTTCTTCATTTTTCTGAAAGATTTTCCACCAAAACAACCCGATGTAAGAACCATATCTTGCTTCTTGAAAGGGTAAGCAAGTTCAACAAATATATCCTTGTTTACTATGCTTATATTTTTTATATCGCTCTTAGACGCCACCAATCCCTCACTAAACAAAAAACCCTTTATATATTCAATTAAGTGAGTAGGGGATAGCCTTGACGATACAAAAAAATTATTGTTGACATAAATGTTTACCTCTTCCTCACAAGGAACGAATATCCTTGACTTTTCTACCAAGCCCTCTTTGTAGCTAATCACACTAATTCTTTCCAATGGAGATATATTCAATCGTAAATTAAGTATCTGTTTTGCATATTCGAGATCAGAAGGTGTATTTACGTTGAAAAACAAGAGAGTAGTATCAAAATAATCTGATATCTCTTCCTCTTCTATTTTTCTTAATTTCACGTCAGGATAAAAAGAGATTATTTTTCTCTCATTATCTCTTAAATACCTTTTTATAACATCAACAATTTTTTTATCATAGATAGCGAACAATGGCTCATAAGATCCCCTATAAATGGGCACAGTAACATCAAATCCATCTGATTTACTAAGTAAGTACAAGGCAAATTCTTTGGTCACAAATGGCATATCACAGCTTAGAACAAGAACTTTTTGATTTTTTGCATGATTAAGAGCGCTGTGAATTCCTGCTAATGGACCAAAATTTTTATATATGTCAGGAAACTTTTGAAAATCCAAAAAAGAATAGACCTCTTCTGTATTGGTAATAATAAAGATATCATTAGAGACATCTTTCAATTCTTCAAGTATTCTTTCAACCATGGTTTTGCCATTTAACTCTATAAGCGACTTATCCTGTCCCATTCGAGAACTTTTGCCGCCAGATAAAATAGCTATAGAAAAATCTATCTTTTCCAAAATCTTGCTATCCATATACTTATTTCATAAAGTACTACCAAAGGAAGCGCCATAGTACACTGGGTAAAGACATCCGTGCTAGGGCTGACAAACATTGCAAGTATGAAAAAGCCAAGTATCGCTTTCTTTCTTTGCGAAGCGAGTTGTTTTGAATTTATTATACCTAGTCTAACAAGAATCAAGAGCACGACTGGCATTTCAAAAAGCAGCCCAAAGGAAAATACAAACATTGATACAAATGAAACATATTTTCCGATAGAAAATAAGGGTTCAATTTCAGGGGATCCAAAACTAAGCAAAAACCTAATTCCGATTGGAAAAATTACCAAAAATGCAAACATAGAACCTGAATAGAAAAGTAAAACTGCAGACAATATGCCAATCCACATCGTTTTTTTTGAAACTACTTTTGTAGGCAATATAAAATTTTTTGCAAAATAAAAAATAATATATGGCCATGCCAAATATACCCCGCCTATCAAGCAAATTTTCATTTGAGTCATAAATGCCTCTATAGGCGTAAGAAATATAAGCTTGCCAACTGGCTTTGAAATATATTCCATTAAATCAGGTATAAAAAAATAGGTTGCTATGGCGCCAACAGATATTAGAAATACTGATATAAAAATTAAATTTCTAAACCGCTTTAAGATAATCCATAAAGACTTGTGAAGTCTTTCAAAGTCTAAATCTAAGTTATTTAACACTTATAATTTTTTCCCCTTCTGTCTAATATTTCCAACTCTTTTTGTGAGAAATTGTTTGTCACAAAATTCCAAAAGAGGAATAGAAAATTTTCTTGAAGTTTTTGTAAGATCCTTAAATTCCAAAACGCTAAGATCGCTCTTCTTTTCAAAAAAATCTCTTAATAAGTTAACTATCGCTTCAAAACCTGATGAGTGTATGTATATCTCTGGAGATATAGAAACTTGTATTATTTTTTGAGCTCTTTTTAAGGATGCTATAGCATTGTTAAAAGCTTTTTTATCTTTATATTTTAGACTTATCTCATCAATTGGAAGAACAGAAAACCACAAATTTTTAATTTCTTCCTCAACTTTATCAACCAAAGACAAAACCTTGTCAGAAACCCTTTCTTTCAGTAAGAATGTTTTATCGTCTAAATATCCCTTTTGCTTAGCAAACGTGTCTATAATGTTCTGAGAAATCGGAGAATCTAATTTCTTCAATATCTCTTCTTTTGGAATCTGGGTTTGATATGGATTCTTTGACTCTATGTCTAAAATAATGTTTTCCAATTTTCCAAATAAGTCTTTCTGATAATTAGAGCTAAAAAAATACATTTTCCCTTCATTTTCAAATATATTTAAATTGCCATAAGCGATGAATTCTTTAATATATTCAGCTTTATAGTTTGTTTTCTTACAGATATCAGAAAGCTCTATAATACCTTTTCTTTCTATAATCTGAACAATATTAGAAGTCAAATCTCCACTATCAATAATCGATTTATCTCTTAAATAAGATGATAAGTCCCTTAGTTTAGCAGGCTCGTTGTCCAATATCGTTCCTCCACCGAGCGTCTTTTTTACCGAAGGATCTCTCAAAATAAATTTATCGCCTCTAACAGCACAAATCGGAGTCTGACAGGTAATCTTTATAATGTATAAATTTTTGTCCTCCGACACCTCTTCATTAAAAGATATCCTACACACGCTAGATGATGATCCTATGTACAAATGTGCCCTTTTGTTATTCTTTAAAGATCCATAAGAATCTAAAACGTTCAAAGAAGCTATAAGTTTTGTGGATTCTGAATAATAGTTTTTCTCAACAAGCACTCTGCCTCTCATTATAAAATTTTCATCCAGAGTAGTATTAATATTTACAGCCAACCTCATACCCGTGTGTCCTTCTTGAACTTTGGCAAAGTGACTCTCAAGATTTTTTACTCTAACAGCATCCTTAAATGGCAGTATTTCAAGAGTATCACCAACTCTTACTTTTCCAGAATACACCGTACCTGTAAGCACAAGGCCAAAACCCTTTATCTTGAACTTTCTATCAATGAAGAGTCTGAAAGGTTTTTTGTCATCATCGTATTGTTTTGAATAAAGTCTATCTACTTCATAGTTCAAAACATCTATTATTTCATTAAATCCCTCGCCAGTTATTGAAGAAACACAAATTATAGGCTTGTTTTCTAAAAAACTTCCCTTTACAAAGTCTTTTATCTCTTCTTTAAGATAATCTAACAAATCATCTTCAACCAAATCTTTCTTCGTAATAGCAACCAGACCATCTTTTATTTCTAAAAGCCTAAGTATTTCAAAATGCTCTCTTGTCTGCTCTTTTATGCCTTCATCAGCTGATACCACCAGAAGGGCAAGATCGACACCGGCAGAGCCAACAAGCATATTTTCAACAAACCGCTCATGCCCTGGAACGTCTACAATACCCAATATCTTTCCTGAGGGCAGTTTTAAGCTGGAAAAACCGATATCAATAGTCATACCTCGGCTTTTCTCTTCAGGAAAGCGTTCTGTCCTTCTGCCAGTCAGCCTGGCAATCAATTCAGTTTTACCGTGGTCTATATGTCCAGCAGTTCCTAATATAAAATCTCGCATTCACCACTCGCAGTAAATTTTTGGCGGGAGAGTGAGGGAATTGAACCCACCAGGGGTTTTTAGTCCCCACAATGGCTTTGAAGGCCACGGCATCCACCAGGACACATACTCTCCCAAAAGATATTTTAACACAACAAAATTGATAAAAAATTATTTATAAATAGTTATACAATATCCTTAAATATTACCTTTGGGAAAATGCCCTCCACATCTTCCGGTAAACAAACAGCAGTACCTGGTCTCGTAGTAGTAGCCGTTCCAGCTGCAACGGCAAAAGCAAGAGCATCTTTCAAACTCCTACCTTCCTTCAATGCCAGAACAAAGCCTGCAACAGAAGAATCGCCTGCGCCGATAGTGTTCTTCACATCAATAGGTGGAGGAGATGCCCAGTATTCTTCTTTTGAGTTCACACAGAGCATTCCCTTTGCACCCATTGAAACCAAAACTGTATTAATGCCTTTTTTACAAATTGTCCTTGCCTCTTCAGCGATATCCTTTATGTCTTTAAGCTTTTTATCTACCAATCTCTCCAGTTCGTGAATATTTGGCTTTATTATGTGGGGTTTACTCGAGAGGCCCACCCTCATAGCCTTCCCATCAGTATCAAAAACAACTGTAGCACCAATTTCTTTAGATATATCAATGAGCTTGTTGTAAAAGGCAGGTTGAACTCCTATGGGTAAACTTCCACTGATAATAACGTATTCAGGATTTGACAATGACTGGATTTGTTTTATAAGCCTCATTAGATCGTGTGGTTGAATTTCAGGTCCCATCGCAGTAAAAAGAGTCTGAGATTGTGTCTTTTCGTCATTTAAAATTATATTTGTTCTTGTATTTGTGGAAATATAAGTAAAGTTGCACCTTACACCATCGTTTAGTAATCTGCCTTCAAGCTCTTCTCCTGGAAATCCTCCCACAAAACCTAGCGCAACGTTGTCAGCTCCAAAGTTAGCAAGAACTCTTGAAACGTCTATTCCTTTCCCGCCTGCATAAGTGGCTTCTCGGGTAATTCTGTTTGATTCGTCATATTTAATGTCTTCTATCCACATCTGTCTATCTAGAGCCGGATTTAGGGTTATCGTGTAAATCATCTTTCCCCCTTTAGATAAGTTATCTGAATGCAAAGTTTTTCTAAAAATTAAGTTGGCTGGGGAGGGTGGATTCGAACCACCGAATGCTGGCTCCAAAGGCCAGTGCCTTACCGCTTGGCTACTCCCCAAATTCCAAGTATTAAATTATAACAAAAATATCAAATTTTACAAAGAAACAAGTTAACCTCACAAGGATTATAATTCTATCTCAAATGCCCTCCTCGGACAAACCTTAACACATATACCGCACATTACGCAATTTTCTTTTATAAATTTTAGCTCGTCATTCTCATCAAGAACTAACGCCCTGCTGGCACAAACGCCTACGCACAGACCACAATTTACACAAAGATCTTTATCGTGAAACAGCTCCTTCTCAAGAGAGTCAACTCTAATCTTATTGTTTTGCAGATAGCTAACACCTCTTTCAAGCTTGGACTTTTCACCTTCGAGCTCAATCATCAATCTACCTTCTTTTTCTGGAGATATCTGAGCCCTAATAATATTGACAATCAAATCAAAATCTTTTACAAGGTGGTATGTAAATGGAAGTTCAGCCAGTTCAGGAGAAAAACTCAGAATTAATTTTTTCTTAATTATTTGTGCGCTCATCTTCTCCTTACCTCCAATGGCTTTACAATTTTGTTTTTCGGAAGAGGCTCTACCGGTTCGCTTAACAAAAATTTTTTTTCTACTATCATTTCTTTCAATTTGGTAGCAATCTCCTTAGCCAATGCCCATGAAGATGTGGAACCTGTTGGTATTTTTTTGCCATGTATCTCAACAAAACCACTTCTTAATTCCTGATAATTTACCTCTCTAACAATCGGCCTTGAACGTGATGCAACAGAATAGTCAACTACTACTGTCTTTATATCCTCATTTCCAAGAGATAATTGGTGCATCATATCTTCGTCTATTACAGGTATAGGTATACCTATACCCATCATCAAAGATATTCCATAGCCCTCAAAATATGCGCCACGAACATACCTTTTGTTCATAGATTTTAAATCGCCGATTAGTGCAAGCGTTCCCGCAGGTCCAATAGGCAGATTATTTTCGTCCCTTGGTTTTGCTGAATTGTGTTGAGTGCCATTCCAGGCCACATAGCCTATTGATCCGCCAAAAAATATCCTTGTGCCAATACCAATTGTTCTGTACTCAGGGTCTTTGAGCATAGGCGACCACAAGCCGCATGTGGCATAATTGACATTTCCGTATTTAGGCAACAACGCACCCATATAAGTATACAGTCTTGTATCAGAAGAGTTAGTTGCTGCGGCATAATTTTGATAGCAATTTCTTGGATTAAACATTATTGCTTCATTTATTTGATCAAGAGTTATCTTTGTATCGATATCCTTTTTTGGGTAGCAATCTGTCCCCGTACCAGTAGCCTCTAACCTTACTCTCTTGCCTGACAAAAGATCTTCAATTACATGTGCACCACCATACTCGAAATTTTCTGAAGACCTTGCTGTAGCGCCAAGATAGGCATCAACTGCTGCAATATAACCATATGCAGGAACTGAGTTTAGCATCACTGTTTCCATTTTCATAGGAGGTTCAGTATGACCAAAGTTTAAAAAAACCCCAGAAGAACACATAGCCCCAAAGGTTCCAGTCGTTACCACATCTACCTTGGAAGCAGCCTTTTTGACACCCTCTTCCTTAACCAGGTCGTAAGCTTCTTTTGCTGTTAGAACCACCACCTCGTCTCTTTCTATCTTTTCATTAATCTCGTCTATAGTTCTAACCACAAGAGTAACCCTCCTTTTCAAGGCTAAAAGCCTTATGAATGGACCTAACTGCCTTTTTTACATCTTCTCTTGCAATTATACAAGATACTTTGATCTCAGACGTAGAAACCATCTGAAGATTAATGCCTACTTCTGACAAAGCCTTGAACATTGTAGCTGCCACTCCAGGCCTATCTCCCATACCAGCGCCAACCACAGAAACTTTTGCAACTTTATCGTCGTATATAATGCTCTGAGCACCTATCTCTTCAGAAACAACTTTCAAAATGCTTAGAGTTTTAGGCAAATCTTTCAGCGATATGGTAAATGCCATCTCGGTAAAATTTGTATCGGGTGAAATTGATTGGACTATAACATCTACATTTATATTTTCTTCAGAAAGAGTACCAAAGATTTTATATGCAATTCCAGGTTTATCTGGGACCTTAATTATACCAACCTTTGCAACATCCTCATCAAAGGCAATCCCTGTAACAACATTTCTATTTTCCATTCCAACAACCTCCCTAACGTCTGTACCAGGACAATCATCAAAGCTTGAAAGAACTCTCAAAACAACTCCATAGTGTTTAGCAAGCTCAACTGATCGAGGATGCAGAACCTTTGCACCCAAGAGAGCAAGCTCCATCATCTCATCATAAGTAACTGTCATTATCTGTCTGGCATCTTCCACTACCCTGGGATCTGTAGTATAAACTCCCTTTACATCGGTATATATCTCACACAAATCTGCTTTTATGGCTGCAGCAATAGCCACTGCAGTTGTATCAGAACCGCCTCTTCCAAGAGTAGTTATAGAATTGTCATCAGCAACCCCTTGAAAGCCTGCAATTACGGGTACTTTCCCTTCGTGTATGGCTTTCTCCAGTAATCCTGGATCAATAGATAAAATTCTCGCTTTTTCATGCAAGCAAGTTGTCTTTATATTCGCCTGCCAACCAGTAAAGGATATAGCATCTATGCCTATCTCCTTAAGAGCCATAACCATTATGGCTATAGAGACCTGCTCTCCAGTCGAGAGCAAAACGTCCATTTCTCTTGGCGAAGGGTCCTTTGTAATCTTATATGCAAGACTGACAAGATGATCGGTGGAATCACCCATAGCAGAAACCACTACTACTACCCTATCTCCACTCCTTACGGCTCTACTAATCAGATTTGCAATGTGTTTTATCCTATCGGGACTGCCAACAGAAGTGCCTCCAAATTTTTTTACAACCAACAATAGGGTATCCACCTCCAAAAATAAAATAATATATTATAACAACAAATTATTTATTATTTTAGGTACACATTTAATATATAATATTTTGCATTTACACCAAACTCTTTCCACTTAGAAATAGCACCTTCTGGATCAAAGTTATCTGGAACAAAAGAAAATATAGAAGGGCCTGCACCTGATAAAGAGGCAAAATATGCACCATCACGCATAGCCCTATCTTTAACCTCTAAATATCCTGGAATCAAATTAGCACGAAAATTTTCGTGCAACCTATCGTATATAGCATAATGCATAATATCATATCTCTTGCTATATAGGGATTCCAAAATGAGATTTGTTTGAGAAATATTTTTTATAGCGTCTGAAATATTAACTTCCATTGGAACTACCTGTCTAGCCTTTTTTGTTGGCAGCGAAAAATCAGGCACAAAGACAATGGTTTTCGGAAACTCTTTTATAGAAGTTCTTATGGCTTTAAAATTGCCATCAGAGTCGGTAAAGGATATGGTCAAGCCTCCCAATATGGTAGGTGAAACATTATCGGGGTGTCCCTCTACTGAGGATGCCAGAGAAATAAGCTCTTGATCGCTTAACTTGATAGAATGAGCTGATGCAATTATCTTCAATAATCCTACTATCAGCGATGCACTCGAACCCAGCCCCTTGCCTATTGGGATCTTGCTATTCAAGCTCCATGTAAGATTTTTTGGCTTTTCTATAGAAAGCGCTTCGTGAATCCTCGATTCAATATTTAGAAGTGAATTTTCAAGTTGCCTGGGCAGATTTGTGACACATCTAGGCCCAAATTTTGCTTCAATTTCTAAAAATAGATCAAGAGACAAGCCAAAAACGTCATATCCTGCACCTAAATTTGAAGTACTACAAGGAATTAATTCGTAAAATTTTTCCATAATGGTATACGAATAATAATTAAGAGCTTAGCTCTTCTATTAGTTTGTGACCAACAATAAATTTTGAATTTATTGAAGATGACTCATTATATCTTAGATCGCTTAAAGCACCTTGATAAGAGCAGTCATAGAAAAGAACAGGCACATCTCCATGCTTATGAGTTTTTATTTCACATGAAGTAAGATGATCGGAAACAACGAGGATTTTCTCAAATGATGATATGTTCTCTAAAATTATAGAGAAAAAATCTCTATCTATCTTCTCAAGAGCAGAAATCTTAAGAAATGGATCCCCTCTATGAGAACACTCATCAGGGGCCTCAATGTGAACCATAACAAAGTTGTGTCCCCTTGACGCCTCAACTGCGCCAAAAGCCTTACCTGCAAAATTGCTATCGATAAAGCCCGTAACATTGTCTACGCTAATTAAATCCATACCGGATAATATACCCAAACCATTTATCAGATCTACAGCGCTTATAACAGCTCCATCAAATCCGAATTTATCTTTCAATTTTGGTAAATTTACAACCCTACCACCGCCCCAGGGCCACACCATGCTCACTCTTAAATCAGGATGAGCAATTTTATAATCTGCAAAAACATTTATAGAATTTTCAATTAATTTTTTTAGGTCTGGCAAATCGGGCAAATAATCTGCGAATTTCCATCCCAAAATATCGTGGGGCGGAGTCAATTTTGCGCTTAACCAGCTTTCGTCTCCTACAAGAATATGTCTATAACTAACCCCAGGATAAATTTTCGCATCAATTGTATCTAAAATCTTTTCTCTTGTATCGATAATCAGCTCTCTTGAATCTTCAGTTTTTATGTGTCCAGCAGAATGATCTAGCATAATACTATCAGAAGCAAAGACCAGGTTCAATCTAAAAGCAGCCTTACCCTCTTCAATTTTCAGTCCTAAGCTTGCGGCTTCCAAAGATCCTCTTCCTGTATAAAATTTCATAGGATCATATCCTAATATAGCCATATTGGCTACCTCAGAACCGCATGGAAGGCTATCTGGCACGAAATTCGATCTAAAAATCCTGCTCATTTTTGCAATCTTATCTAAATTTGGAGTATTTGCAACTTCGAGGGGTGTTCTATCGTTAAGCTCTTTCAAAGGATATTCTGCGCTACCATCCAAAACTACTAGTAAAAACGTCACATCGTGCCTCCCTGCCTAAAAATTTATATATTAAGTCTATTCATAATTAATTGTTAAATTTATATCTTACACCGCCAAGGACCTCTCTATCGCTTCTTGTGAGGTCTTTTAAGTACATCAAAAGATCTATATCTTTAGTTACAGAATATGACAAAATACTATCAAGAGTAGTACGTTTTGGATCGTATACCTCTGTCTCAACGCCAAACCTATCATAATGAACATCTACTCCAGCTCCCAAATGAGAATTCATATATCCCATACGGACATCCAGGTTATCGTTTATCCTCTGACCTGCCTGAGCATCAACCTTGGTTTTTCCGCCAGAATCTCTGACTCCAAATCTATAAAATCTGTCTCCCGGAGGAGATATGTCCACGAAAAAGGCTCCCTCTCTTTCATCTTTTGGACCGCTAAATACTCTAACCTGAGGAGTTATTTTAGTATTTGCAAGATAGTCCAAAACTTTTTTTGACCTCTCAGTAATTTCATGCGCGTTTGAAATAGTCTGTTTTATCTCTTCCTTGGTTTTCTTATCTTTTACAATATCATTAAGGTTGGCAGCCAAATTTGAAACATTTTTTGAAGCGTTATTAATATTTAACAAAGCGCTCTTTATTGAAGGCAAAAGCTCTGGATCGGAGACTCCCTTATCGATATTCTTTGATATCTCCAGAAGGTATTCAGAAAAGCCTTTTAAATTGCTAATTGTCTGATTTACGTCCGATTGATTTTTGTAAGCAAGCTCGCTTAATACGCTGGTAAACCTGTCTATATTGGCCGCAATAGAGGAAGCTAGAAAAAGAGTCTTCTTTATAGATTCTCTCGATTCTGGATTTAGCAGTGTATCGTGAAGGTCTTTTGTAAGATCGCTGACTCGAACCAACAACAAGCTCGTTTCATCAAGAATCTGCCCATATGAAGGCGGCGAAACTCCTATAACTGTAGAGCCATTAGAAAGGTACTCTTTAGTCAAAGCCTTGGGAGGAGTTATGCTGATGAATTTGTCACCCACTAAACCATAAGTTCCGATTGAAAAGTATGAGCCCTTAGGTATAAGAACGCTCTTATTTATCAAGATTATTGTTTCTACACCTTTATCGAGGGTCGGTGTAATTTGTTTAATTCTTCCGACTTTAACCCCCATATAATAAACAGGAGCATCAGCAGCAAGGCCACTTACATCGGGAAAATATGCAGTTACGCTATACATCGGCTTTAGAAAATCACTTTGGAACCACAAAATAGAGCCCGCAAGTAAGATTAAGCTAACAATTACAAATATTCCAACTTTTATGGCTCTACCTTTTTCCAAATCTATCCCCTTTCAAATTTATCGCTATTCTTAAATATTATAATTGAAAAATATATTTTTGCCCTCTGGGCCAAGAAAAGTTTTTACAAAAGAGTTGTCAACTTCGACAAAATCCTTGGGCTCTCCTTCGAATAATATTTTACCATCATCCACATAAATAATGCTCTCACCCAGCCTAAATGCAGTCTGAAAAACATGGCTTACGATCAGAATTAAGGCGCCCGTTTGCTCTCTAAGATTTCTAATCAGGTCCTCTATAACCCTACTTGTATGAGGATCGAGCCCGGTAGTCGGTTCATCAAACAAAACAATCTTTGGCTTATATACTATAGTCCTTGCAATAGCCACTCTTCTTTGCATACCACCAGAAAGCTCTGACGGATACAAATTCGCACTGTCCTCTAACCCTACAAATTTCAAAGCCTCTATTGAAAGAGCGCGTATCTCTTCTTTTGACTTTAGCTTGTGTTCTCTAAGAAAAAAAGAAACGTTATCAATTACTTTTAGAGAGTCAAAAAGAGCACCTGCTTGAAATACCATTCCCATATTTTTTCTCAATTCAAAGACTTCTTTATTAGAAATCTTTGTAATATCCTTACCCATAATCTCTACCTTTCCACAGTCTGGCTTCATCAAACCGATCATCATTCGTAAGATAGTACTCTTTCCACAGCCCGAAGGACCCATAATTATAGTTATTTTGTCATCTGGTATAAAAAAACTTATATCTTCGAGCACAACTCTATCCCCAAAACTCTTTGAAACATTATAAAAGTTAATCATCTGGGAAACATTACCATAGAGAGAAAATAGTTAAAAACAAAAATTAGGATTAAAGATATCACAACCGATAACATGGTAGAATTGCCGACTCCCCTCGCCCCTGCTTTTGTCCTCAAACCTGCAAAAGTACCCACAAGAGATATCGCACATCCAAAGATCATAGCCTTTAAGAGACTCGCCTCAATATCCCGAACCTTTACAAGAATCTTTATGGACTCTGTAAATGATGAAGGAATAACCCCTCCGTAATAAATAGCCACGAAATAGCCGCCTATGACACCCGCTAAATTAGCTATAACGGTTAAAAGCGGGAGCATAAGGATACAAGCAAAAACTCTTGGCGCAACTAAATAAAATATTGGGTCGACCGACATTGATGATAGCGCGTCTACCTGCTCAGTAACCTTCATAGTTCCGATTTCAGCAGCCATAGCGGAGCCAACCCTGCCTGCTACAACTACAGCAGTGATCATAGGTCCTAACTCTCTTATTATTGCGATACCAACTACGCCGCCAACTACCGAACCTGCCCCATAGAATACAAACTCCCTGGCAGTCTGAATAGCAAATACCATACCCACAAAAAGAGATGTAATAAACACTATTGGAACCGATTCTACACCTATCATAAAGCATTGATCAAGAAAGAGAAAGAATCTAAATTTAGCAGTCAAAACAGCTATCAACGATCTAAAAAAGAGGTATGAGAGCTGCCCTACATCGGAAAAAAATTCACTAAAATATTTCATTAAACCATCAAAACCCTTGACTCAACCAGTTTTTTTGCCAGAAAAACAGCATATTCTTCCGAAATAGCTATTATTGCAATACAAGGTTTATCTGTTGTGCTTTTTTTAATGCTCTCCATTCTAACTAATCATTCAAATAAAATACCCGCATAACCTACCACTTGATTGTAGTCCATATTTACATCACCAGAAGTTCTATGTTCGAGAAGCTCTGCCTTGTCAACTCCCAATTCCTTCAATATCGTCAATCCAAGGAAGCAAGACCATGCCCCACACATAGAAACATCTTCTTCATAAACAGTCTTTAGAAGACCTGTTGGATCTAATGATATTAGATTTTTAATTACCTTTTCATCCTTGTTCAGGGTTATCTCCTGTGGTTCATGATGATTTAGATCACTGCTCATAACCACAACGACTGATTTATCAGACTGTTTGATCACGTTTGCAATGCACCTACCTGTTGCAGAAAGAATGCCCTCTGACGTTGTAGAAACGGCGATTGGCAAGATTTTTGCATTGGGACAAACATATTTTATAAAGGGGACCTGAACCTCAAGAGAGTGTTCGTTTGCATGGATTCTCTCGTTAAGATGGATAAACTCACAATGATGAAGCAAGGATTCCCCCAAGTCCCTATCTGGCATAACCTCGCCAAGCGGTGTAGCCCATGAGGTCTGAGATAAAAAAATTCCATCAGATTCCATAGAATGTTTTGGACCTATAAGCACAAAGGTATCAGGACATTCAATTGAAGAATAGACCTTGCCAGCAATACTACCAGAGAAGTTATAACCAGCGTGAGGAACCACAACACCTTTTACGTTTTTTTTTGGACTGTCTGAAATAACTTCAGACATAAACTTCAAGAGATCTCCCTCTCTTAGTGGGTAAAAATATCCAGAAACATAAGCTGGTCTCAATTTAAACACCTCCATTTAAAGTTAAAAAAATTAGTGACAGTATTAAACTAAAAAATTATAAAATTTGCTTTAATACAACAACCCATCAGTTAATTTTTAAATAGTTTTATTTTGGGAAATGCCTTTAGTAGATTTTTATATAGCACTTGCTCCAAGTCGCTTATTTCTATTTTTTTTATTAAAGAAATAGTTTTAATAACCTCCTTTACATTGGAAGGCTCATTTCTCTTCCCTCTATATGGGACGGGAGCAAGAAATGGCGAGTCGGTTTCTGACAAAATTCTATCAATCGGGGTTTCCAAAACCACATCTCTTAACTTGTGAGAGTTAGAAAAGGTTATCGGCCCTGCAAATGATATAAAAAAATTCATAGATACCAACTTCTTCATAGTATCAACAGAGCCAGAAAAACAGTGGAAAACTCCACCTATAGTCTGAGCGTTAAATTCTTCCAATATGGTAATAGTATCTTTTGTGGCCTCTCTCATATGAATTACTACCGGCAGTCCCACTTCCCCTGCTAATCTTAGCTGTTTTCTAAAGCAGTCAATCTGAACGTCTCTTGGAGAGTAGTCGTAATGATAGTCCAAACCTATTTCACCAATGGCCAAAACATTTTTCAAAGAGGTTAAATCTTTTATAGCTTTACAAGATCCTTCACTAAAAAATTTAGCCTCATGTGGGTGATACCCTACAACAGCAAAGATCTTGCCATTATATTCATTTGACAATTCAACTGATTTAACAGATGTCTCAAGATCTGAGCCCACATTGATCATCAGACCAATTCCTTCGTCAAATGCCCTTTTTATAACTTCTTCTCTGTCAGGTTCGAACGATTCATTTTCCAGGTGCAAGTGGCTGTCAAAAAACATTATGTATCAAGCCTCTTGAAGATAGGCTCGCCTTTTTCAATCTTACAAGGAATAGGCAATAAGCCCCAGTTAAAATCAGACCAGGATGCCTCTTTGTCAACAGAAAGCCTTTTCAAGACGTCTTCTGAAATTGTAGGCATAAAAGGATAAAGGGCTATTGCAGCAAGTCTTACCACCTCAAATACATGATAAAAAGTGCTTGCAACTTCAAGGTCAAAGCCTTTTTCCTTAAATGACCTCCAAGGAGAAGTTTCATCCAAAAACTTATTTGCGCCTTTAACCAAAGCCATTATCTCTTCGAGAACAAAACTAAAGGACAAATTGTCATAACACTTTTCAATTCTTTCCTTCATGCCTTCGAAGATACCCCTTAATTTTATATAGCTCTCTTTATCAAAATATTTATCTGCCTCACCTAATGAGCTATCGTTATACTTTTCAAGCATAGAAGCGGTTCTATTCAGAAGATTGCCAAAATCATTTGCAAGATCTGCATTTAATATGTCTTTAAGACCTTTATGAGAGAAGTCTCCATCCTGTCCAAATGGAACAGCTTTCATCAAAAAATATCTCATTGGATCTACTCCAACCTCTTTCGACAATGCCCAAATATCCACTACGTTTCCCTTGGATTTTGACATCTTCTCACCTTCCATCGTCCACCAACCATGTCCGAAAATCATCTTTGGCAAAGGAAGCTTTGCGCTCATTAACATAGCAGGCCAAATTATTGCATGAAAACGCACAATTTCTTTACCTACGACATGAACGTCTGCAGGCCAAATGCTTTTAAACCTCTCTTCGTCCTCGGCAAATCCAGCAGCTGTAAGATAATTTAACAGCGCATCAAACCAAACATATATGACATGTCCAGGATCGTCTGGAACCTTTATTCCCCAGGAAAACTTGCTCCTTGAAATAGATAGATCTTTGAGCCCCTGACTAACGAATTGAATCACTTCATTCCTTCTAAAATCAGGCATTACAAAATTTTTCTTGTCGTTATAAAGATCTAAAAGTGGTTTAGTGTATTTTGAAAGTTTAAAAAAATATGATTCTTCTTCCATCCATTCTACATCTCTCCCACAATCTGGACATTTTCCATCTACAAGTTGATCGTCTGAAAAAAAAGTTTCACAAGGTACGCAATACCAGCCAGAATATTTCCCTTTGTATATATCGCCGTTAGTGTTAACAATCTGCCAAAACTTAGCTACTGACTTATAATGTCTCTCTTGAGTAGTCCTTATAAAGTCATCATTGGATATGTCAAGAGCTGCCCACGCATCATGAAAAATCCCCGCATAATAATCTACATATGATTTTGAATCTGAAGCATTTTTTTCTGCTGCCTTTTGAATCTTCTTGCCATGTTCATCAGTTCCTGTGAGAAAAAAAACATCTTTACCCTGGAGCCTCCTAAACCTCGCAAGAACATCGCATGCCACAGTCGTATAAGCATGACCTATATGTGGTTTATCATTTACATAATATATAGGCGTAGTAATGTAGAAAGATTTTGCCATATAGTCCTCCTAAAAATTATATAAATATTATAACCTATTGTTAGTTTTGCGATATCCCTCTACCTGTTACTTTCTTTCCAACCTTACTGCGCTACCATAAACCACCACTTCGTTCATAGACTGGCCTTTTCCAGAATCAAATTCATTAGAATCAAATCTTACGCCTATTACAGCATTTGCCCCAACATTTCTGGCATTTTCAATCAGCTTTTCAATAGCATTATCCCTATTCTTCATAATCATCCTGGCATAGCCACTCTGTTCACCGCCAAATATTGCACGAATACTGCCAAAAAAATTCCCCAAGATATTTCTTGAAAAAACAGAGACGCCAAACACGATGCCAAACCTCTCTTTAATCAAAAAACCCTGAGGATCAAGTTCTGTGGTAATCAAGACTTCGCTCATCCTTTACCTCCCCAAAAGTCATATATTTTAAAAAGCCAATCGGAAGAGAACGAATAAAAAAGCCAGTAGTCAATTACTGCTGATCCCGTAAAAGCTTTTTATAAAGCCAGTTTTTATTTACCCCTATATATTTTGCAAAAAGCTTTGATAAATTTGATGGCTCAACGCCTAACTTTATTAATTCAGTAGCTAATTCATAAAACCTCTCGTTGTCCTCAGCCAGGTCGATTGACTCAAGGGCTACCACAATCTCCCCTTTAATAGAAGATAGATCAGATCTCTCCTCTACAGAAAAGAGTTCAAAACAAATTACTTCTTCATAAACTTTTGTAATTTCTCTGAATATACATACATTTGGATTAATCTCAAAATTCGTCTTAATCCATAAAAGTGTCTCATATAGCCTCTTGGCTGATTCGAAAAAAATAAGGTGTTCTTTTGAACCTATATAAGCTTTAATTATTTCCTTTCTCTTAGACGTATCCTTCGGAAAAAATCCTGCAAAAAGCCATGAATTGGGTTTGAAACCAGACAGAGCAATTGAAGACGTCAGCGAGCTTGGGCCAGGTATCACAACTACATCATAATTATTTTTCCTAACCAAATTAACTAAAAAAGACCCTGGATCAGAAATGCCAGGCATACCAGCATCTGTAACAAGGCCTATCGATCCACTTTCAAGTTTTTTTAATACAAGTTCAGATTGTTTCTGAAAATTATGAGAATTAAATGAAAAAAGGGGTTTCTTAATATTATAGTGAGCAAAAAGTTTAGAGCTTACCCTTGTATCTTCGCAAAATATAGAATCTACAAAGCCTAAAACCTCAATTGCTCGAAACGTTATGTCTTGGAGATTTCCTATCGGAGTACCAATTAAATATAGCTTGCCCTTCAGGACCTTAGCATCTCGCTTTTACCTTCAAGTACCGCTCCCTCGTCTACAAATAGAATGCCGACTTTTACATCTCCAAAAACCTTTCCGCTATTATGTATCACGAGTCCCTCAGTAGCTTCTATATTTCCTCTAATTTCGCCAAAAACAGATACCTTTTTGGCCTTGACATTGGCATTTACTCTTCCATCCTGCCCCACAAATAGTTCTCCATCAATGATAATCTCTCCTTCAAAGGGTGAGTCTATCCTAACATTTCCATCGCCCTTCAAAGTCCCAGAGAATTCATTTTTATGGCTTAAAATAGTATCGGGACTTACGGGACTGCTACCTCTTTTAACCTTAAATAACATCATTTTTCCTCCCTCAAAGCTCTGCAGGATTTGCTCCAATTACCGACATTGGATTTATTGTCCTGCCATAATGGTGAACCTCATAATGAACATGCGGTCCAGTTGTAAAGCCTGTCAAACCTATATATGCAATTACCTCGCCTCTTTTCACCCTTTGTCCAACCCTAACCGCAAAGGCACTATCATGAGCATAAATAGTCTCATAACCATTGCCGTGATCAATTATTACCGTCATACCATATCCAGATAGATACCACCCAGCAAAAACCACTACACCATCACCTGTAGCGTAAATAGGGGATCCATAACTAGTAGCCACGTCAATTCCTGGATGAAAATCTCCAAAAGCAGGTCTATATCCAAAATAAGATGTAATTACACCATCAGCAGGAAATCCAGTAGGAAATGAAGCATATTCGTTAATCTTTCTCTTTGCTATCTGAGATATTTGTAGAAAGCTTCTTTCTCTAGAAGAAAGCTGAGTCCTAACAATAGAAAGATCGTTTTTTATATTGGCAAGCCTTGGATCCATAGAAACACCAAATAAATTGCCCATCTCTTCTGAGCCAATTGGATTTATTCCCTCTATAGAAGATGATTTATCAGATTTAGCTTTAGAAGTAGAGTCAGAGGGTTCAGGTATACCCAGATTTGATCTTAATTCTCTTTCTTCATCGCTAAGGCGCTTAAGATCCTTCTTCAGGGATTCCGATTCAATCTTTAACTGTCTTATCTCTTCAACTTGCCTAGCATTTTGAGATTTTACGATTTGATAGTCTGATAATTTTGAGTTTACGCTAAGAGCAAAGAAAAATGTCCCAACCACGAAAAGCGCGCCAAAAAATAAGATAGTAAGACAAAAAACCAAAACCCCCCAACTCATTTTAAAGGAGAATGGAGTGTGACCTGAATGAGGCAATATCATAAAGGTAATTTCATCGTTCAATCTTTTTGGCATAGCACCTCAAAACTTAGCTAATTTTACTTATAGCAATCTCCAGGGCTTTTCTCTCTTCTGGAGACATCTCCAGATTTACAGATCCGTTTGACACTTCTTTAGCATAAACCCTTGTAAAATCCCTACTCATCAAAGAAGATACTATAATACCGTTTTTGTTAGCGTCTAAAAGAGCATAAGAAAAAGAATACATACCACTTATATTATCAAAAGCATCATACCTAACAATTCCATAAGACTGAAAGGTATTGCTTAATTTCACAAATATTTTTTCTATGTCGCTCGATAACAGCTTAGAGTTTCTTTCAATAGACTCCAATCTATTCTCGAGTTCCTTAATTCGATTTTGTATCAGTGTTCTCCCAGCCGGGCTAAAGGCAGCAAATTCAGAAAAAGATCTTTTAATAAATATAAACATTGCGCTGATTATAACAACGTTGAATATTGCGAAACTTAGAACTATAAGTATTATTTGATTGCCTGATAATTCTATTTCTTACACGCCCTTTCGTACTCTAAATACTAATACCTTGGTTCAACAATCAGTTTTATAGCAGTCCTCTCTTCATCATCCACGGTTACATAGGTAAAGGACGGTATACAAATGATATCAATCCCACCAGGAGCAAGGTAACCTCGTGCTATGATAACTGCCTTAACAGCCTGGTTAACAGCACCTGCACCAATAGCTTGAACCTCTACTCTACCCTTTTCTCTCATTGCTCCGGCAATGGCACCTGCCACTGACTTTGCGGCTGAGTTAGCGCTTACCCTAATATCTGCCATAAATGCCTCCCCAAAATTAATACAATTTTTCTACTTTAATTAAGAAAACAAAATGGTCGGGGTGAGAGGATTTGAACCTCTGACCCCCTGCTCCCAAAGCAGGTGCGCTCCCGCTGCGCTACACCCCGACATCTTTACAAAGAATAACACAATTATCTAAGTTATGCAATATCACTAATGTGAAATTGAAATACAAAAAATTTATGAGCTATGTAAATAAGCATAGAACAAAATAAGTTTTCTCTCTCCCTCAACTTCAGTTTCTTTGTATATAAGAAACAATGCTTTTAATAGAACAACTTTGAACATAAAGCTTATTTGTAACAAACAAAACTATTAGATCTTTACTGATTATACAAAATGTTTTATATTATTTTTATGTTAAAAAACTGTTCAAAACTATCGCCTATATCGCATTTGTTAGATAAACCAAAATTAACGAGGAATTTTTTACGTTCAATGCCTTCTAGTTTTATACTGTTTTACTCCTAATATGAAAATAAAATCAAACATAGATAAACAAACTCCGTTTACAGCGTCCCTTCTCCTCACGGGCGCAAACTTGTTCTCAAAACCTCTTGCCTTTTTAAGGGAGCTTCTGTTCGCATATTCTTTTGGGATTAGTCATATCACAGACTTTTTCTTCTTTACTTTCAATCTCTCGAATTCACTTATATGGTCGATATTAAAAACCTATTCAGGATCCTTTATGCCAGTATTTTTGGATATGAAGTCGAAAGACAATGATAGCGCGATTGAATTTCTTGCAAATTCATTTTTGTGGATAATAATCCAATCATTAATGCTTTTTCTATTAACACTAATAATAATATTTGTGTGGCAAAGTGAGGATAAATTAATCGGCACTAAACTTGCCATAACCATAGTAGTCTTAAACGTTTCATATTCGACGCTTGCAGGAATTGGTCAGTTTTTAACGGTAATATGTCAGTCTTACTATCAATTTTTCTACCCGGTGCTTTTTGCCTTTTTGTTTAATATTTTTACAGTTGGCGCATTGTTGTTTTTTACAAAATCATTTGGTATAGAAGCATTTATATTTTCACAAGTAATCTGGGCTTTTTTGCAGATTATCGGGCTCTATATCTGGATAAAAAAACAAATTCATATTAACATCTTTCAAAAATTCAAACTTTTTAATATAGGTCAGAAAAGACTTTTAAATTTATTGTTGCCCACTTTAATAGGCACAAACCTTTGGCCAATTCATCTCTTTATAGCTACTACTGCAGCTTCCTGGCTTGCAAGCGGGGCAATAAGCGCTGTCAATTATTCTGCAAGGTTTGAATATGGCACAGCAGGACTTGTAATTTTTTCTATAATGAGTGCTCTCTTCCCAACTTTAATTTCATTTGCAAGCGAAAATAAAATTAATGAGTTCAAGAGAACTTTTTCAAACGGCATGAGCGCAATAATATATCTTATGTCGCCAATTGTCTTTAGCACTATGTTTTTTAGCTACATAATAATATCAATTACTTATAGACATGGTGCTTTTAATAACAGTGCAGCTATAATAACTTCTCAATTTTTGTCTTATCATATATTGATGTTGTATACAGTTGGGATAACAGGTATGTCATATCAAGCCTTTATAGCTCTAAAAAAACCCTGGGAAAGCTTCTGGTCAATATTAGTTGGAATAGTGTGTAACATTTTGATTTGTATATTATTTGTTAAATCCTTTGGCATAGTAATGATAGCCTTAGGATCTATTGTAGGGACGCTAATAAGTTCTATATGGCAGCTTTACATTCTTGACAAGAAAGAATTATTTTCTCTAAAGAATTTTTTATCAAGGATCTTGGTTAGAGGCTTTTTTGCCTTTTTGTGTTGCTCAATATTTTATATAATTTCACTTTTTACACACACAAAAGGATATTTTGAGATAGTTTTTCCCTTGTCTTCAATAGCGTTTTATTTTATCTTAAGCTTTATTTTGAAATGGGAAGAATCTTCATATTTCTTTAATAAGATTTTTAAGTTAACGAAAAGAGTTACTAATTAATAGATAAATATCTCTTATGTATTGTATTGTTAAAAAATTAACAAATTATTACACTTATATGATATTATATTTGCATGTTTAAACTTTCAACTAAAACTAGATATGGATTAAGGGCCTTATGTCAACTTGCACAGGCGAAAAAGGGCTATACTGTGCCAGCCCATCTTCTTGCTAAGGATCAGGAGATATCTCTCTCTTACCTCGAGCAGGTATTAAACGTCTTAAAGCATCACGATATAGTCGAAAGCTTTAAAGGTCCTGGCGGTGGATATAAGTTGAACAAAGATCCGAAGAAGATTATTTTGAAGGACATCATAGAGATACTTGAGGGTCCTGTGTTGATCACCGAATGTTCTGCAGATCCAGAAAAGTGCCACAGAGCTGAAGATTGCCTTACCAGGGCACTTTGGCAGAAGATTGGAAATCAGGTAAATTCCTTTCTGGAAAAGTTAACCCTTAACGATCTTGTAAAAAAAAATTGTAAGAAGCTTTGTAAATAACCCTTCTATCTTAAATTCTTAAGAGCCTTACCAAAAATATCAAGGAAATATCCTATTTCGTCTTCAGTAGTTTTGTGACTGGTGGACAGGGTTATTACGCTTGATGCCTGTTCAAAAGAATAACCCATACTGATGAGAACGGGCGAAGCCTTCAGAGCATAAGAGACACATGGCGAACCGCTTGAAACGTATATATCACTTTCTTCAAGATAAGCAATCATACTCTCGCTTTTTATCCCATCTATTATAAAAGAAAGGTGTCCAGGTAGCCTTTCAAAATCTTTGCCAACCATCTCTATTCCGTCAAAAGAAAATATTTTTTTAATTTCATCTATTGCTTTATTCCTTTTTTTAATTCTATTATCAAGATTTAGCATTGACAATTCGGCAGCTACTCCTGTGCCCACTATTCCTGCCACATTTTCTGTACCAGCTCTCTTGCCAAACTCTTGAGGGCCACCATAGATCAGGGGCATAAACCTGAGCCCATCTTTAAGATAGAAACCGCCTACTCCTTTTGGGCCGCCAAAAATGTGTGAGCTAAAAGAAAGAGAGTCTACACCCAAACTTTTTACGTCCACGTGAATATTTCCCACTGCAGCAACAGCGTCGACATGAAATAATACGCCTTTATTTCTCAAAATTTTAGAGATTTCTTTTATGTTGTTTATAGTGCCCACGTCAACAGAGCCAAAGTTAATCGAAACAAGCATAGTGTCATCCCTTAGAGCGCTCTCGACAAAGGAAGGTTTGATTTCGCCATATTTATCCGGTGATAAAAATGTAACATAAAAGCCAATTCTTTCTAAGCTCCTCAATGGATTTAATACCGAGTGATGTTCTGACTTTGAAGTAATTATATGTTTGCCATTTTTCTTGTAGGCAAAAGAGAGACCTTTAATAATGGCGTTGTTTGACTCCGTGCCAGATGAAGTAAATATAATTTCATCATTATTTGCATTTATAAGGTTGGCTACTTTTGATCTGGCAACTTCAATTTCTTCCTTTATTAAGACACCCATTTTGTTTTTTGAAAGAGGATTGTAGAATCTTTCTTTCAAAAATGGGCACATTGCCTCGAAAGCTCCTTCTTCCAATGGAGAAGTAGAATAGTAATCAAGATAAACCATTATGTATTGCTTCCTGACATTTCTTTATATAGAATTTCAAATAGTCATCCCCTTCGATAATCCCCAAAAATTCATGACCCGACAACTTACACCAATTTGGGATATCTTCAAGTGCATGAGAAAAGTCACTCAGCACTTCAAGAATCTCACCCTCTTTTAATTCCTTTAATGCCTTCTTAATAGAAACAATATGCATCGGACACATAAGATAAACTATATCAATAGTTTTATTAACCTTTAATGGGTTTAAAAATCTAAGATTTTCCATTTTTATCACCAAAATATTTTCTTTTGAATTTGGCTACCTCTTCATCGGTTAACCATTTATATGAACCTGCTGTACCACCAAATCTAAGGTCTCCAATAGCAACCCTTATTAATCTTTTGACACTGTAGCCCATTTTTTTGAGATATTCTTTCACCAGGTGTTTCATCCCCTCATGAAAGCCTATCTCAAGCCATGATGAATCTGGTAAATCCTTAAGAACCTTAAAGCTGTCAGGTTTAACGAATTTTCCCGCCAAGCTGCATCCTGAAAGCACCCTCTCTTTGAGGGAGGCATCAAATACTGGACTTACCAAAACTTGATATTTTTTGACAACCTTAAAAGATGGATGGTGTATTTTGTGTGCAAATTCGCCGTCGTCTGTCATCAGGATTAGCCCTTCTGAATCAAAGTCTAACCTGCCGGCAGGGAAGAGCCTTACACTAAAATCTTTAAAATACTTATCCAGAGTATCTAAACCACATGGATCCTTCCCAAGAGCAGTCAAAACCCATCTTGGTTTATAAAAAAGCAAGTAATGCATGCTTTCTTTAACTGCTATTAGTTTGCCGTCTATTTTTACAATATCATTATTCGGATCAACTCTATATGATAGGTCTATGACAACGCTTCCGTTCACTTCTACCCTTCCAGACAAAATAAGAGCCTCTGCCTTCCTTCTGGAAGTGATGCCAGAAAAACTCAAAAATCTATTAATACGCATTAAATTATTAATTGTTATTTGCCCCAATCTATAAATATATAAATAATTTATATCTGATATAATTTTAACTCATTATATAAAACTTTTCAAATATTACTAAATATAGCTTACGATATCCTCAAACCATAGTCTATAAAATTTTAACATCAACCAGCAATTCACCTCCACCTTCTGTAAGATTCAGATGAATTGCAATATTTTTTCCCTTGACCTTAGAACCTGTCAAGTATTTTGTATAAACTAAAATCTAATATGTCTGGACACACTATCGCCATATAGAACCACCAACTGATTTAAGGCCTGTCCCAAGTTCGTCGGATTTCATCAATGCGTATGTACACCATTTAAAAAGGGGCATCTCACTGGAGAAAGTTCATTTACGATTAATTACTTCCCGAAGCTGGTTATGATAGCTTTCAATAGCGTTGGTATTGTAAATGATTTTTCGGATCTGTGATGGCAATTCAAACAATCTGGTAACGTACAGAATTTTCCGTAAAAGTGAAATGATTATCAATAAATAAATATGAAAGGTCATCGTCCACTGACAGAATATAGTTAACACAAACCAAAACTATTGGAGGTAGATGATAACTAAGCGTAATATTACATTAGATTAAGAAATTTTACACTACCTTTTTCAAGTAACGATAAAAGCATGAAAGTTTTATTAGAACAGATAATAAATCAGATTCTTGAGCAACAAATAGCATTGAACGCCTAAATGAAGAAATACGCCGTAGAGAAAGAGTAATACGTATATTTCCAAATATAGAATCAGCTCTAAGAAATTAATTTAGGTCATTAAATTTATGGCAGTTTTTAAACTATACCTAAGAAGAATGTGAGGTGTATACTACTATAAACATATCTTAAAAGAAAAGAAAAAGAAAAGAGCTTTTATTGACATTGCGCAAGTTAAGATTTATATCTTTTAAATGGGATTGGGTGTAATTGATTCTATCAGTTGGATAAATTTACAGAAAAAATTGGACGTAACCAAAATTTGTAATAATACAAAAATTTGTAATAATACAAAAATTTGTAATATAATATATCTACACGTTTTAAGTTTTGTTTTTTAAATGATTGTTTTAATTCACAAAAACCAAAAAAGGAGAATAAAAAATGAATTCAGAAAAAGAGAAAACCGTAAAGCAAGTCATGAGTTTCAATTTTTGGAACACCATTAACTCAAGGCTTTCTTTTAGTATGGTAATAATAATAGCAATTTTAGGCGTATCCATAATGCTCGTTTCAAATTTTGTAATAAAGCAAAGCATAAAGGATCAGACAACTACAGCAATGCAAGAAACTGCAAAAACTGCAAGCAACGGCATTAATACTTTTATAGAAAACAAGATTGAAGCATTGAAAGATTTAGCTAAAGATCCATCCCTGCAAGGTGGCGATAAAAATAAAGTTTTTGAATTCTTAAAAACTACTTTTGGGTCTTTTCCAGAAGCAAATGACACTTTTTACGCAAATGAAAAAGGTGAAGTAGTTGCAAATTCTGGAATCATTCCAAACATAAACGTTTCAGATAGACCTTACTTTAAGGCGGTTATGTCTACTGGAAAGGTATTTATTACGCCTATATATATAAACAGACTCGACCAGAGCAAAATCTTTAGTATTGTAGTTCCAATTTTAAATGCATCAGGCAAACCTATAGGATTAATTGGTGAAGATATAAGGCTCAGTACTGTAGAAGACTTGGTATCAAGTATAAAATTTGGTAAATCAGGATATGGAGTTTTGCTCGACAAAACGGGTTTATATATAGTAATGCCTCCAAAAAAAGAGATGGTTTTAAAAGAAAACATTACAAAGGAGAGCGCTACTATTACGCCATCCCTTGCTGAGCTTGGCAAAAGAGTAGTAAGTGAACCTACAGGATATGGAACATATAGTTTTCTCGGACAAGAAAAGATATTGGCCTGGGATAGAGTCCCATCTACTGGTTGGATATTATTGATTCCTGTCACATCTTCTGATTTCTACTCAGGACTTTACAGCCTTCTCATAATAATATTTTTAGCAATATTAATAATTTCAATAATATCATTCATAATATTCAAGTTCATATCAAGAAGCATTACGAAACCTCTTT